>Ga0134099_1000072_pt1 | contig 126783 bp, 103 predicted proteins | sample 10_taG_2_FD_105482 | JGI IMG/M metagenome (GOLD analysis project Ga0134099, IMG submission 105482) | Switchgrass degrading microbial communities from high solid loading bioreactors in New Hampshire, USA - 10_41_5_180_A2 metaG | ecosystem: Engineered > Bioreactor > Semi-continuous > Anaerobic >...
CTCATAAAGCTAAAGAAGCCGGAGGTGAAGGCAGGTGAGTAAGAAAAAGTACATTGTACGCTGCCCTCACTGCAATCACAGAGTATTTGATGCCGATTACGCTGATGTTGAAATCAAATGCCCGGTATGCAAAAAGGTTTTTGAAGTAAAGCTGGAGAAAAAGGCGGGGTAAAAAGTGAATAAATCTGGCACAGAGCCGCAAAGGGAGCGAATGACTCACCTATAGAGCCTGGCAGATAGTCTAAAAACTATTTGTCAGGCTCTGTTTATTTTCCGGCAAGACAGGAGGTGAGAATTTGAAAGTGACAATGATGGACGCAGCATTAAAATATGCAGAAGCCAATATCCCGGTTATACCTCTGCATTGGATTTGTGAGGATGGCTCCTGCTCCTGCAAGGCAGGAAGTAATTGCGACAGCAAGGGAAAGCATCCGCTATATACCGGCTGGTACAAGAATTCCACTACTGATGTTGAGCAAATAAAGAAATGGTGGACGAAAACACCTAATGCCAATATCGGCATTCCTACAGGTGAGAAGTCCGGCTGGCTGGTGCTTGATGTGGACGATGGTGGTGATGAAACTCTATCGGCTCTTGAATCAACACATGTAAAACTTCCTGATACGGTTACTGCTGTTACCGGTTGTGGCGGTCGGCACTATGTCTTTAAATACCCACAAGGCAGGAGTATTCCAAATAAGACCAAGTTTGCACCGGGTCTTGATACGTGTTCAACAGGTGGTCTGATTGTCGTAGCTCCAAGTATTCATGTAAGCGGTAATCGGTATGAATGGATAAAGGATTATTCTCCCTTTGACAGAACCTCGGCAGAAGCTCCGGAGTGGTTATTAAAGCTCATGGAAAGGGTGGAAGTATTGCTTACACCCTTTGAAGGTAGCAGTATTATTGCCGAGATTAAGGAAGGAAACCGCAACAGTACCCTGACAAGCCTTGCCGGGAGTATGAGAGGAGCGCGGCTTTGCTGTCAAACGCAGTGGAGCCAATGGCAGCTGGGACTGGCATGGTATTGGTCTTGCGGATGAGAGGATACTTTTGTGATTACTGACAACTGACTTACACCACAAAAAACTGTATCTCCTATTGAAGAATCAAAAACTCCTGTAACAAAAGCCGTATCAAAATCATTCAGAGTAAAAAGGTCTCTGTATTGCCCCCTGAAACGTAAAAGCGTAGGTTGCAGCCGTAAGCTTTGTTGAAACAGAAAGGGCAAATAAAGAGGTTTTTGTAGAGGTTGCAGCAGTCATCAATCCAGAAATTTATTGGACAGAAGCATTAAGAAATCTATGTCCAAGCGAAGCAGTAAAAGACCATTAATAAATTTGAACTAAGGCTCGTGATGCCTGAAATCACGTAAAAAGAGGGCAAAAACAAGCCGCAGGCACTTGTGTGCGTGGCAAGGCGGCTTGTGAGGATAATCTAATCTACGGTATGATGAAAACCAAGAACGGAATACAGGCCATATGAAAAGACTGACGACAAGAACTGATTTTATATTCTGGAAACCGGGGGTTGGAAGAAAATTCTTTTTTTATTGAGATATGGTAGCAGGAATATTATAATAGTTTTAGTCCTTGTAGTGAGGGAACGAGTAGTACTCAAGTCAAATTGCCAGAATCAGACTCCAAATTAAAACACATTTTTAGAGATGCTGATGGACATTTGCCCGATACTCCTGAAAATAGAAAGCTAATACAGGATACTGCTAATAATCCAAATAATTATTTAGGAAAGGATAAGTATGGAAATGACTGGTATGCTCTAACTAGGGAAGATGGTTCGCAAGTATGGGTACAGTCTGGGAATGGAGAAATATGGGATGCTGGTGTAAATACTCAACCTAGATCATGGAACGACCAAACAGGCTTAAAAAATCAACAACCACCAAATAAATAGGATGGAGATGACATGGAATGAAATTAAATTGCAAACGAGCTTTTTTTGCAATGTTCTATTTACTTGACACGTATTTTGATAATGGCTATGAAGGAGACTTGGGTGGGCTACTTGGCTCAATTAATCCATTTTTGTTTGATGGAGAGATGCCAGCGGACTTAGCAACTTATGATGTCTGGAAAAGTTGCATTGATGAATTAAACGGAGGTAAATGTGATGGTTTAAGTGTTGACGTTGCCTATAACGCAGTAATTAAGTTTCTTGAATTTTTCTCAACTAAATTTGAATTTGACCTTCAAGTCATAATTAACGATATGAAAAACCATAGGATATTTGATGGGAGCGTAGATAAAATTTGGAGCCAATGTGTAGAGAAAGCTTTAAAAAACAATAGATGAGCTCACTACTTATTGGAAAGGAAGAGTCATAAAAAGTGGAGTAGGTAAATATTCGTAAAACAACACACCCACCCACAATATAGAAGTCATACACAGATGGATTTCGGAGGATATTTATATGAAAGAGCTTCTGGCTTACCTTACTATTTTGGCCATATTATTGTTTAATGGTTGTTCCAAAATTGAAAGTGCAATGAATCAGGAAGAAAAAGTTGATTATACTGCATTTTTAAGCCATTTATACAGAGATAAATCACTTGATGGTGAAATTGAGTATGATATCAGAGACTTGGATAATAATAGCATACCTGAATTAATCATTGCAAGAAATGGTGTTAACAATATAACCGTTTATTCATTCACTGATTCAATTATTGAGGTGGGAAATTATAACTTTGAGACAGGGACAACCAGACTGTTTAATTCAGATAACTCATTGTATCCTGGTATTTTTTCATATTATTCAGGTGGTGGCTTAAATCATTATGGATATTTAACTATTAAGGATAATAAGTTGGTATATGAGGAATTATGGAATGAAGATTACTCAGGAATATCAGAGGAATTAGGAATAGAACGTAATAAAATTGAAGAATTGTCTACTGATAAACAACTAATATTTGAATCGAGAAGAGTATATAAAGAAAATAAAGATATGTCATTTCAAAAATTTAAGAAAGATTCAATAAAAAATATTGAAGAACTAATTGAAAAATATCAAAAAGCATCTGAGCATAATCCAGATATAAAAAAGGAATTTAGTTTTTCAAAAGGTAGTTTTAATGAAAAAGATATTGAAAAATTATTTAAATTAAAAAAGAAGGAAATTGAAGATTTACTAGGCACAGATTATGAAATTTCAGAAACAGGATCAGAAGGTAGTTTTACATCATATAAATATGTAATACATGATATAGCAATATTCTATATTATGAATGAAACGGAAGATACTTCCGATGATTATGTGGATTTTGTTGAGTGTGGAAAAACTGTAAATGTGTATGGAGTCCATATTGGAATGACATTTGAAGATATTAAAAAGAAATTCCCCAATGCTACACTAAAAAAATGGAGTCCGGAAGAAGATAATGAAATTATATATAACGTAATTGAATTTTCAAAGAATGACTTGCTAATCAAATTAAAAGTAAAAGATGAAAAAGATCCAGCCACCAGTATGACAATTTACAGAAAATAGCCCGGAAACACTTGTAGATAAATGTCTCCGGGCTTCTGTCTAATTTCCTGTAAATGCATCCTGGGTAATGCCCCAGTTTTTTAATTCGGCCTGTGTTCCTACCCAAACAGGAGCCTTCATTGGAACGAGTGGGAAGAGCTCTTCGACCATGTAATTCTGCATTCTTATACAGCCGTGGGATATGTATTTTCCAATGGAATAAAAAGAGTTTGTTCCATGGATGCCATATGAACCGTCTGTTCGATTGATACCCATCCATCTGCTGCCAAGAGGATTTTCGGGAGTTCCACCCTTTACTGGAGCTGCAAATCCTCCTCCGCCCCAGTCGGGGTCAACTATTTTGCTATTAATGTAGTACTTTCCGGACTTAGTTAAGGTATGAGGATTTCCTACAGCTACAGGATATTTTTTTAATACCTTTGTACCTTCATAGAGGGTCAATATTCTTTTTGTTTTATTTATTACTATCCATTTACCGGTTGTAGGAGCTTTTGATATTTTATCGGCGTATGTAAATTTTTTACTGAGAAGCCTGTTAATTAGCATTTCCTTCGTGGCATCGTCCCAGGCTCCAGTAAGGTTCATGTTATGGTCGCTTTGAAATAAAAGTATTGCATTTCTGGTGTTTAGTGCCTCATCTTTAAATGCTGCTTTATAATAACCTAATTCTTTAATATATTTCAGATATGTAGTGCTGTTTAGTTCGGAACTAAGCTTTTTCCGTTTTTCCTGAATTTCCAGCTTCTCTTTTTCTTTCTTTAATTGCTCCTGATCCTTCTTTAACTGTTCCTGAGCTTTTTTCAGCAGATCCTGATCCTTCTTTAATTGCTCCTGATCCTTTTTCAGCTGCTCCTGATCTTTCTTCAATTGTTCCTGGTCTTTTTTTAACTGTTCCTGAAGCTCTGTTAATTGCTCCTGCAGCTTTATCAAATCATCCAGTTCCAATTGATTTTGAATATCCCTCTGTTCGGTAGCTTCCGCTGTGGTACTTGTTACTGCCGTTTCAACTTCCTTTGTCTCCAATACGGATAAATTTTCTGCACAGCTTACCGTTGAACTATGAATAATCAAAGTAAAAACCAGAGTACTAATACATAAAATTCGCTTTACCATTTTTTGACCACTCCTGATATTATATTAAATTGACAATATACATTCTACTAATGAAGTATATTAATAATTCCATTTTTAAAAAAATAATTTTGCATCTGGACGTTTCAGAAAAGTCCAATGTACCATGTACCCTGAGAGGCACTGGTTGTAGTGGACAGCCTGGAGATGTATTGCCTTGTATCATTTATATTACGTCCAAACAATGTAAAGACTAAATATAAATATATTTTCTCATACAAATTAAATGATTTATTATATTAATTCCATGGGATATTATGTTAACACAAAATACTGACAATTTTCAACAAAATATTTATGCATATTGTTGAATCTTTATGCACTATCCGATATAATGTAAAAATGAAATTAATAATAATTAGAAAGTAATCAATAAATTTTTATTGAAAAGTAATAGGGGCTATCGAAGAAATGATAAGTAAGTTAAAAAAGCTTTTTTTTCTTATAATAATAATTGTACTGGCAATATCCTGTGTGGCCTGCGAAGACGGGACTACTATGAAGAAAATTGAAAAGAGCGGCAAACTTGTCATTGGTACAAGTGCTGATTATCCACCCTATGAATATCACACATGGATTAACGGAAAGGATACTATTGTTGGTGTGGATATATCCATAGCTGAAGAAATTTCAAAGGATCTTGGTGTGCAATTGGATATTGTTGAATTGGGTTATGAAGAGCTTTTACCTGAGCTTAATAATGGTAAGGTAGATATAGTTATTTCAGGTATGGTACCTGATGAAGAAAGAATTAAATCTGCAGATTACTCTAATATATATTATCAACCTAAGCATGGTATTATGATCCGTGCTGAGGATAAAGAGAAAATACAAAGTGTAACAGACCTAAAAGGAAAAAAGGTGGGGGTGCAGCCTGATACAGTTCAGGAGAAGATCGCAAAAGAGCAAATAAAAGAAGCTGAGATTGTTTCAGTTGGAAAAATATCTGATCTTGTGACAGAGTTGAAATCAAAAAAGATAGATGCAATGGTAGTTGAATTGCCGGTGGCAAAAGATTATGAAAAGAGCCATAATGATTTGAGTCTGTCAGGAATACCGATTAAAGATGAAACAGGAGGTTTTGCCATTGCTGTAAAAAAAGGTAACGATGAACTCCTGAAAATAATAAACCAATCAATAAAAAGATTACAGCTGGATGGTTCTATTGATAAATTTGTAACGGATGCCTATAACCTGGGATAAAACATAATGGAAAATATATATAAATAGGATAAAGTATGGTAATATAGAAAGGTATATTATTTGGAAATTATGTTCTATATAATACGAAAGTACAATTTGGGAAGTAAATTATTAAATTAAACAATATGAGGGGGATTTACAGTGAAAAAAGTAATTTCAATGGCAATTGTTATGATTATGATGTTAAGCGTTGTGCTTACAGGTTGTGGTTCATCAGATAGCAGTTCAACCGATAGCAGTTCGGCAAACGCAGGGGCAAAGGTTAAAGTTATAAACATCCCGTTAACTGAAGAAGAGTATGCTTTTGGTGTTGACAAAAACCAACCTGAGTTGCTGTCAAAGGTAAATGAGTTTATTGCTACTATTCAGAAAGACGGAACTTTTGATAAAATTTGCAACAACTATTTTGGTGATGGTACACCTGAAGCAGTTACATCTGCAGAACTTGACAGCAGTAAGGATCAGCTTGTTGTAGCTACAAATGCAGGTTTTGAACCTTTCGAGTATATGAAGGGTGATAAGTATTATGGTATTGATATGGAGATAGCTGCATTACTTGCTAAACATCTTGGAAAAGAGCTTGTTATTAGCAATATGGATTTTGATGCTGTTTGCCTGTCAGTAGGTCAGGGCAAAGCCGACATAGCCATGGCTGGCCTTACAATAAAAGAAGACAGAAAAGAATATGTAACATTTTCAGATAAATACTATAATGCTGCACAAAAAATTATTGTTAAAGGATCAGATACAACCTTCGATAACTGTAAAACAAAAGAGGATGTTGAAGCTATTCTGAAAGGCTTTAAAAACGATGTAAAAATCGGTGTGCAGAATGGTACAACCGGGCAATTCTACGTTGAAGGTGATAAGGATTGGGGCTTTGAAGGCTATGGAGTTACCTGCGTGGGCTATAAGTCGGGTTCATTGGCAGTTCAGGATATGCTTAATGGCAATATCAACTATGTAATAATTGATGAAGCTCCTGCTGAAAGCATTGCAAAAGCAATAAATGAACTTACTTAATTAAAATGATATTCTAAAGTGATTTAAAGACTATAGAACATTAAACTATAATGTTTTATTAATGTATTAATTTATATAATTAATTTTAATTAAGAGTATTAAAAATATATAATATATAAAATATAATGTATTAACTTTGCTCTGCCAAATATTGAGCATATTTTATAAGGGATTTAATATGGGGAATTTTGATAAAAAGATACAAAAGTTCTGGGAAATTTTTTATGAGAATAATGGTTATGAGAAAGTTCTTATAGGGTTAAAAAATACCCTGATTATAGCTGTTTTGGGTCTTGCGATTGGTATTGTTATCGGTACTTTGATAGCAATTGTAAAGGTGCTGCCTAAGTACAAAAGATTACCCAGAATACTGGAAAAAGTATGTAATTTTTATGTGGGTTTATTCAGAGGAACTCCTGTAGTTGTACAGCTTCTGGTAGCATATTATGTTATATTACCATTGCTGGGTATGAATATGCCGGCACTAAATGTGTGTGTGCTGGTATTTGGTTTAAACAGCGGCGCTTATGTTTCAGAAATAATGAGAGGCGGCATTATGTCTGTGGACCCTGGACAGATGGAGGCAGGGCGCGCACTGGGTTTAAGCTATAGAGTAACTATGCTCAAAATCGTTGTTCCACAGGCTATAAAAAATATATTGCCTACGCTGGGAAATGAGTTTATAGCCCTCATAAAGGAAACGTCTGTTGTTAGCTTTGTAGGTGCAGCCGATTTGTATGTTGCATTTAATTATATTGGTACAAACAGCTACGAGTTTATGGTTCCGTACCTTGTAATGGCGTTAATTTATATTGTTTTAGTAATAATTATTGCATCGCTTATAAAAGTAATGGAAGGGAGGTTAAGAAAGAGTGATAGACGTAATTAACCTTAGTAAAAGCTATGGTAATTTAAAGGTATTAAAAGATATCACTGTTACCATCAATGAAGGTGAAAAGGTTGCCATCATTGGTCCGTCAGGAAGTGGTAAAAGCACCTTCCTTCGCTGTCTTAACTGTATGGAGGACCCTACAGGCGGTGCAATCATTTTTGAGGGCGTTGATATTGCCGATATGAAAGTTGATATTAATATACATCGACGTCATATGGGAATGGTTTTTCAGCAATTCAATCTTTTTAACAATAAGACTGTTCTGGACAATATAATGCTTGCTCCTGTATACACCGGGATTCATGATCTACGTGTGAAGAAATTCAAGAACTTTTTCATACGCCTTGGAAACATATTTAGAAAAAATAAGAAGCCTTTATATGAAATCAACACAACCCCTGAAAGGATTAAGGCAGAGGCAAAGGAAAATGCAATACGGCTATTGAGAAGAATAGGTCTTGAAGATAAAGCTAATACGTATCCATCAACTCTTTCTGGTGGTCAGAAGCAAAGAATAGCAATTGTTCGTGCACTTGCCATGAACCCAAAAGTTATTCTGTTTGACGAACCAACCTCAGCACTTGACCCGGAAATGGTTGGGGAGGTTCTGGAACTTATTAAGCAGCTGGCAAATGAAGGAATGACAATGGTTATAGTTACACATGAAATGGGATTTGCCAGAGAAGTTGCAACAAGAGTTCTGTTTATGGATGAGGGAAGGATACTGGAGGAAAATACACCTGAAGAGATATTCACCAATCCTAAAAACAGCAGAACCAAAGAGTTTTTATCAAAAGTATTATAAGACATCAGTTCAGAAAATATTTTGATAGAATATATTACTGACAGAGCGTAAATTCAGGCGAAAACTATCTTGTTTTACCCTCGCAAAGTAAACGGCAGGCTGTTAAAGTCCATGGAATCAATGGACTTTAATGGCTTTTTGTTTTGTCAAAACCACAGGTTTTTTATTGCAGGATAATATAGTAAAATGTGTGTATAATTAGTCGGGATTAGTTTCATCACCATTCCTGGCAGCATTGAACAGATACTGCTAGGAAATTTTTGCTCCTCGTTGATATAATTTGCAGGAAAAGGAGAGATGAACGTGAGTTGGCATGAACGTATGAACCTTGCTGCTGATTATATAGAAATAATCTGTGCGGCAATATTGACATGGAATACATATCAAAGATTACTTATCAATCAGTAACAAGCTTTCAGCGGACGTTTTCCATATTAACTGAGATGCCTGTTTCAGAGTATATACGCAGAAGAAGGATGAGCCTTGCGACTATTGAACTTCAAAACAGTAAGAGCAAAGTGATAGATATATCTTTAAAATATGGCTATGATTCTCCGGAAGCATTTACTCGGGCATTTTAATAAATTTACGGAATATCGCCGACTAAAGCGAGAAAGCAAGTTACGCAGCTCAAACCCTTTCCACGGATATCTTTTCTACTGACAATAAAGGGGGATGTGGTAATTGATAATGGAATGGAAAACAGCACAGTGAAAATAACCAACCTGTACCACGAGCACATGCCGGCAATCCGGTTCATTGGCAAGCGATATACATCGGCCGACCTGAATAGTGATGGTCTGCTGATGGACAAATGGAATGAATGGTTTCAGAATGGCTGATTCAACATTCTGAGCAGCCTGCCTGGACTGCCGGGGTACGAAGGAATTGCCCATACTGGCTACCATATGGGGGCTGAAATCAGCTTTTGGATTGGCATGATGTTTCCTCAGGACACGCCAGTACCGGAAGGTTTTGATAAGGCAGACTTTCCGGAAGGAGACATGGCAGTTTGCTGGCTGCATGGTTATCGGGAGACAGGAGAGCTTTATACTCCTGCTGTACAAAATCTCTGTGTATCACGTATCCGTTAAGCAGGTTATGCCTTAAAACTGGATTTTGACGGTGAGCCATGTAAATGGACATTCGAGCGTTACCACCCACGGAGGTTCTTCATGTCCGACGACGAGGGCAGGATTATCATGGATTATTGTGTTTACGTAGTCTCAACAGAGCTGGAGGCAAAAACGCCTTTGGCTAAAGGACCGGAGTATAGCGCCAATTGTGGAGGAAAGCCGTCAGAACAGCCATCTATCGAGGGAGAGGAGCTGCTGAGACTACCTTCACCTGGAGTAAATATTTCTGATATGGCACCATATTATGTAGATGCAGAAAGTTATTTACTCTTATGTGAAATGACAACAATGTTTTTGAAGTTGAATAATTATAACCAGGAGACACCTTTCTTCTGTTCGAAGATTGGTCAGATCTGTAAAGACTGTGGTAATGAAGACGGGCTCTTTATCATTACAGATTCCATCACGATGGAAAATGCCCGTGGAGTGGCCGAATATTTGAATGGTATAGTAGGACGTGCAGCAGAAGCTAAATGGCATGGAGCTGAGTGCTTTGGTGGTATATTACTGTACAAGACTGAGGACGAAAAAACGAAGACATTGCTGCGTGAATGTAAGGAGTTTTGCTTCGATACTCATGATATCTGTTATAGAATATGGGAGCAGATGGGGTTAGGTCCCCATACACTTTTTAGATTCCCGGCCGTTTCAGCCAGATGATGCTTGAAAAGGAGAGGCAGGAAAAGCTTAAGGAGTTGTTTGCACGGATATTTTTAAATGACAGTATTGTCCTGCAAAAATTACAGTGCATAGTACTTAATGAAAAAGCAAATAACTAATCTGCAATCCAAAAGATGAATGTAAAAGGATTCTTCTGAAATTATACTTTATAAGAATTCAAAGGGGGTATTCTGCCTCTGCATGAATTTGTATGGAGGAAACGTATGTTCACACTATTAAAGGGAGCCTCAGTTTATGCACCGGATTTCCTTGGTAAAAAGGATATTCTGTTCTGTTTCGATAAAATTGCGGCTGTAAAGACATCAATAGAACCTTGTAATCTTGACGATGTTGAGGTAATTGACTGCAGCCGGAAAATTGTTTTGCCGGGTTTCATTGATCTTCATGTACACATTGCAGGCGGAGGCGGAGAAGGAGGGTTTTCAACCCGAACACCTTCGGCAAAAGCGGCTGATATACTGAAAACAGGTGTTACCACAGTTGTTGGAGTTCTTGGAGCCGATGGAGTAACCAGAAATGTAGCAGGTTTGTATGCCAAGGCAAAGCAATTGGAAGCAGAGGGCTTGTCCACGTATATGTATACCGGTTCCTACCAGGTTCCTGTTGTAACTCTCACAGGAAGCATACAGAGCGATATGGTGTTTGTGGACAAGATTATTGGTGTTGGTGAGCTTTGCCTTGAGGATCACAGAGCATTCTATCCTACTTTTGACGAAATTGTCAGGATTGCAGCCCAAACAAGAAATGGCGCATTAATTTCAGGTAAAGCAGGACTGGTACATTTCCATATGGGTACTGGTGAACCAGGACTTGAATATCTGTTCAGATTAATAAATGAATCACTGATTCCAGCTTCTCATTTTTTACCCACACATGTAAACAGAACCGGCATGCTGTTTGAGCAGGCTTGTAGTTACCTGCAGAAAGGAGGATATATTGACCTGACTGCTGGATTTATTCCCAGCAAGGAAGACCCCGACTGCATTGCCAGCTATGATGCTTTAAAAAAGCTGGTTGATATCGGTGCTGATATCAGCAGAGTTACAATGAGTTCAGATGCATACGGAAGTGCTCCGGTTTTTGACTCTCAGGGAAACGTTATTTCTTCTGATACAGTAACAACAAAAATACTTTTTGATGAACTTAGCATTGCAGTGAAAGAAAAAGGAATTCCGCTGGAAACGGCGCTTTTACTTATTACAAAAAACGCTGCAAAGGTACTTAAACTTGAAAAAAATAAAGGTACCATTGAAGCAGGAAAGGATGCCGATTGTGTTATATGTGACATTGATCTGAATATTGAAACTGTTTTTGCGAAAGGTACAAAATATTCCTATTTGGTATGAATTTATCATATAATTTAGTTAAGAGGTTGTTCATGGTTCCGGTATCATAAGAGCAGGCTATCATAGAACAGTGTATATACAGCCATGATGATACACTGCTTTACCAATCATCTGTCGTTGAATAAAAGATTTATGGAATTGTTGCCATATAAATGATGCTGAGATTTTAAACAGTTATTTGATATAAGGGAGTTGAGTACATGTGAGTAGGGAAATCCGCAGAGCGGTCATAATATTTCTTGTTTTATTTGTGCTGTTTGCTTCAGCAGTATTAATATCAGAGTACATTAATACAAGAAATATTATTAATACATACCCTGACAAGGTATCTGTTGCAATACCTGATATTGTTACGGTTTCAAAACCCTCACCGGAGGCCTTTGAGTTTCAGCAAAGTAAAGTTGTTACCTGGCTTCTGAGATTGTTTCTCGGATTTGCTGTTCCGGCATTTTTCCTGTTTTCAAAGCTGTCGGCAGGCATCAGAAATTGGGTTTCCCGCAGGACCAGTCGGTGGGTAGGAATTATCATTTTGTATTTCATTGTATATACACTGATTGAGACCATAATTTACCTGCCCCTGGATATGTATACCGGATTTTTCAGACTACACCGCTATGGTCTATCAAACCAGACCCTGTACCAGTGGGTAATTGATCTGATTAAGAGCTTTGTAGTAAATACAGTTATAACAGCTGCAGTAATATGGGTTCCGTTCCTCATTATAAAGAAGTGCCCAAAACGCTGGTGGCTATATCTTGGCCTTATTTCGATACCATATATGTTTATAGGTTCATATGTCCAGCCGGTAGTAATCGATCCGATATTCAATGAGTACAAACCGGTGGAAGATGTTCAACTGTCCAATAGGATAGATGAGCTGCTTTCCCGGACTTCAATAGAAAATTGCCAGGTTCTTCAGGTGGATAAGAGTAAAGAAACAAATCAAATGAATGCATTTATGACAGGAGTTCTTAATACAAGGAGAATTGTGTTATGGGATACAACAATAAATTACTTAAGTACCGATGAAGTTCTGGGAGTTGTAGCCCATGAAATGGGACACTACCTGATGGGACATATATGGAAGTCAATACTATTAGGTGGACTTGGAAGTATTTTGGCTTTATACCTTGTACACAGGTTGTCCAACTGGTTTCTGAGAAAGTCCAATGGCAGCTGGGGATTTACAGATTTATCTGATATAGCCGCTTTACCTCTCATTATACTCATGATCAATCTCATGCTGTTTATAACATCACCAGTTATAAATGCATATTCCAGAAGTATTGAAACAGAAGCTGACAGATTTGAGCTTGAATTAACAAAAAATAATTTTTCAACAGCAACGGCTACTGTAAAGATGCATCAGCAAAGCCTTGCTATGCCTGAACCAGGTTATGTTTATATGCTCTGGAATTACGACCATCCTACCTTTAAGTCACGAGTGGATTTCGCAAATGAATATAGGCCCTGGGAAGAGGGAAAACCGCTAAAATATCAGAAATATATTAAAAAGTAGATGCATGTCCATTTATATTGCATCAAGATGTCTGTAATGGTATAATTCTCCTGATTTGATTGTTTTCTTATATCAAAAATGATTGATATCATTTTTAATTAAATAATATATTGTTAATAAATTAAATAATTAGAAAAATGGAGGAAAAGTTTTATGGAGTTACTAAAGGGAATTGGTATTTTAGACACATCATTTCTAATTCCTATAATAATTGTGGCTGCAGTAATCTTAATAATTGCCAAAGTTGCAAAAAGCATTCTTAAGTTGGCTGTTCTTGCTGCAGTAATAGCTGTTGGTGTAATAATATATACGAATTTACCGAGCTTCACAGTGGAAAATGGGACGGCCACTCTTGAGTTATTCGGAAAAGAACATACAGTAAGTGTTAAGGATGCGAAAGTTGTTACTGAGCAGAAAGAGGGGGAAACAAAGACTGTTCTGATATCAGGAACAACCAGAATTGAGCTGCCCTTTAGTAAGGAATTTGCAGATAAATTTATTACAAAAAAATTAGAAAGTGCAAGGTAATCTTGTATACAATAAACTTTTTTTAAAACTGAAACCCGCACAGGAGAATACTTGTGCGGGTTTGTAATATATTACCTCTCCAAAATTGTGGTTCAGATCTCTATTTTGTGGTATAAATAAATCAAGGAGTTAGTTAGCATAAACTAACCGCTCCTCAGAGAAAAATAATTTATTTAAGAGGTGAATCACATGGATGCATGGAGAGGTTTTAAACATGGTGACTGGTGTGAGGAAATAGATGTTAGAGATTTTATTATTAATAACTATACCCCCTATGAGGGAGATGCTTCCTTTTTAGAGGGTCCCACCGATGACACTAAAAAACTGTGGGGAAAAGTAAGCGATCTGCTGGCAAAGGAAAGGGAAAACGGGGGAGTTCTGGATGTTGATACGAAAATTATTTCAACCCTAACCTCCCATGAGCCTGGATATATTGATAAAGAACTTGAAAAAGTAGTGGGCTTGCAGACCGACCAACCCCTTAAAAGAGCTATTATGCCCTTTGGTGGTATCAGAATGGTAGTTAAGGGTGCTGAGGCTTATGGAAAGAAAGTTGATGAAAATGTAGTTAAAATTTTTAACGAGTATAGAAAGACCCATAACGATGGCGTCTATGATGTCTATACACCTGAAATGATGAAGGCTAAAAAAGCCGGAATTATAACAGGACTTCCCGATGCATATGGCAGAGGAAGAATAATTGGTGACTACAGAAGAGTTGCATTGTATGGTGTTGACAGACTTATTGAAGAAAAGGAAAAGCAGCTTAAGAGCCTTGAACTGGATTATTTTGATGAAGAAACCATACAGGAGAGAGAAGAAACCAGGAGCCAAATCAAGGCACTGGAGAGTCTGAAGAAAATGGCTCAGCAGTATGGGTTTGATATTTCAAGACCTGCTGAAAATGCGCAGGAAGCATTCCAATGGCTTTACTTTGCATATCTGGGAGCAGTTAAAGAGCAAAACGGAGCGGCCATGAGTCTTGGAAGAGTTTCAACTTTCCTGGATATATATATTGAGAGAGATTTTAAGGAAGGTGTACTTACCGAGCAAAAGGCACAGGAGCTTATGGACCATTTTGTAATGAAGCTCAGACTTGTTAGGTTTTTAAGAACTCCGGAATATGAAAAACTGTTCTCAGGAGATCCAACCTGGGTTACCGAAAGTATTGGAGGAATGGGGTTGGATGGAAGAACACTTGTAACAAAGAATTCTTTCAGAATGTTGAATACTTTATTCAACCTTGGACCTGCTCCGGAACCTAATATGACGGTACTGTGGTCTGTTCACCTGCCAGAAGGCTTCAAGAAATTCTGTGCTGATACCTCAATAAAAACCAGCTCCATACAGTATGAGAGTGATGATATAATGAGATATTATTGGGGTGACGATTACGGTATAGCCTGCTGTGTATCAGCTATGAGAATTGGAAAGCAGATGCAATTCTTCGGAGCACGATGCAATTTGGCTAAGGCATTACTGTATGCTATAAACGGAGGCCGTGATGAAATATCAGGAGTACAGGTTGGACCAGCACTAAACCCTATTGAAACTGAGTATCTTGATTATGATGACGTAATGAAACGCTTTGATACGGTTCTTACATGGGTTGCAAGGCTATATATTAACACTCTGAATGCAATTCATTATATGCATGACAAGTATTCCTATGAGAGATTACAGATGGCACTTCATGACAAGGATATTTACAGAACCATGGCTTGCGGAATTGCAGGGCTATCTGTTGTGGCCGATTCCCTGAGTGCTATAAAATATGCCAAAGTCAAGGTTATCAGAAATGAAGAGGGTCTGGCAGTAGATTATGAAATTGAAGGGGATTACCCTAAATTCGGCAATAACGATGACCGTGTTGACAATATAGCCGTTATGCTGGTAAAAAGATTTATGGAGAAGCTTGAAAAGCAAAGAACATACAGGCATTCAGTACCAACGCTGTCCATTCTCACTATAACCTCTAATGTAGTTTATGGTAAGAAAACTGGTAATACTCCTGATGGCAGAAAAGCAGGAGAGCCTTTCGGACCGGGTGCAAATCCTATGCATGGCAGAGACTTTAACGGAGCCCTGGCAGTATTGAAATCAATTGCAAAGCTTCCTTACCAATTTGCTCAGGATGGTATTTCCTATACCTTCTCAATAATACCGAAAGCATTGGGAAGAGATGAGGATACGAGAGTAAACAATTTATCGGCATTGTTGGATTCCTATTTCAAGGAAGGCGGGCACCATATCAATATCAATGTTTTTGAAAGAGAAATGCTGCTTGACGCGATGGAGCACCCTGAAAAGTATCCACAGCTTACAATCAGAGTTTCGGGATATGCGGTTAACTTCATAAAGCTTACCAGAGAGCAGCAGATTGATGTAATAAATAGAACTATACATGAGAATATATGAATTGGAAGTAAGAGGTTAGAAGTTAGAGGTTGGAAGTTTGAAGTAAGAGGTTTGAAGTTAGAAGTTAGAAATTGGAAGTCGGAAGTTAGAGGAATAAGATGATGCTGGCTTGCTCAGCAAGCCAGCCAATTACTTAAGACAACGTACAATGTTTTATTCAATCAAAGACTGGCGGAGCCAATCATCATAACTATTTACTAATAAAAGGGGTGGTTTTTGTGGAAGTCAAAGGAAGAGTTCATTCATTTGAAACATTTGGAACTGTTGATGGTCCTGGTATTAGATTTATTGTATTTCTTAAAGGCTGTCCTTTGCGCTGCAAATATTGCCACAACAGGGATACATGGAGCACGGAAGGAGCTAAGCTCTATACAGCTGATGAAGTTGTAAAAGAAGTATCCAGATACCGAAACTTTATTGATTCTTCAAAAGGCGGAATTACGGTAAGCGGCGGTGAACCACTTATTCAACCGGAATTTGTAAAGGAACTCTTTAAAAAATGCAAGGAGCAAGGAATTCATACAGCTGTTGATACTTCAGGGTATGTAGCTTTGAGTGAAGAGGTTAAAGAGGCTCTTGAATACACCGATTTAGTACTGTTGGATCTGAAGCATGCTAATGCTGAAAAACATAAAGAACTGACAGGTGTCGAAAATGACAGAATTAAAAAATTCACCAAATATCTCTATGATATTAACAAACCGGTATGGATCAGATATGTACTTGTACCGGGTTATACCGACCACCAGGAAGATTTGATGGCAGCCCATGAATATTTAAAAAACTTCAGTAATATTGAAAAAATTGAGGTTCTTCCCTACCATACTCTGGGTAAGGAAAAGTGGGAAAAGCTCTCTCTGGATTATCCGTTGGAGGGGGTCAGAACACCTTCCGGTGAGGAAGTAGAGAGGGCAAGGGCAATTCTTACAGCCGGCAGGAAAATGACTTAGTAAATATCCGGGAATTTATGACCAGTGGATGAAAATCATATTATTAAACTGAATTAAATTATATGTTAATTAAATTATATGTTTAAATAACCATCTAAACTAAATATCTTAAAAATATTAACAAATAGTACTAAAGATTTTGAATTTGGGGCAACATAATAGTGAATCTCTTGATAAAGGGGACTTATATCGGGATTCACTGAGTAGTGCCTAGAGGTTCAAAACTTTAGTACTTTTTTGTTCAAAAATTTTTAAGAATGGTGATATACATAATGAATATATTAATTTTTATGGTTATAATTCTGCTGGCAGCAATTCTGGTGACTCTGATAATATGGATGAATAGGCGGCCGGATTCTGAGTTTCAGATTGAAGATGTTGTTCTGAGCAGCGATGAGCTTGAGCGTCACGCAGAAGAACTGGCAAAAGCACAGGTTACAGTTAAAAACAGGAAAAGTGTAAAAAAGGTATCCAGAAGGATTGAGTCAAACTATCAGAGGATTCTTAAAACCTATGAAGACCTTAATAATGATTCTGCGTCTTCTTTCCCAATACCACCGGCTGCTGAATGGCTTCTTGATAACTTTTATATCATTGAGGAACAAAAGAGCGTAATAATTAAGGAACTCAGGGATATTTCCAAAGGGTTACCTGTGATGGCTGAGGGTGTTTACAGCGGTCTCCCAAGAATATATTCCATTGCAGCTGAAATTGTATCCCACGCAGATGGTAATGCCAATGAAAAGACCATACGGGATTTTATCACTGCCTATCAGAGATATGCGTTCCTGACCGTTGAAGAGCTATGGTTGCTTACACTGATGGTAAAGGCAGCACTTATGGAAAAACTGGCCCTGGTATGTGACAGAATGTCTGCAACCAGAAGGGACTGGTACCGGGCACAGAAGATTGCAGATCAGATAAAAGGCTTTGAACAGGACTGTGATGCATTCAGAGATCAGATAACTGGTCTTGAGGATTTATCTCCTGCATTTGTTGAGTTTCTCATTAGAAAGTTGAGAAAAGAAGGCTTGAAGACTCATTGGATGATTGAATGTATAGATAGCATACTTGTTGAAAAAAGTGCTAATACAGATGCCTACATTTCAATGGATCACCATAATCAGGCGGTTAATCAGGTGTCCATTGGCAATGCAATAAACAGCCTGCGTTCATTATCAGGCTATGACAGTACTGCACTGTTTGAAAGTCTCAGTGAAGTTGAAAGATTGTTAAAGCAGGACCCATCGGGTATCTACTCCCAAATGGATTTTAATTCAAGAAATTATTACAGAAATGTTGTAGTAGAGTTGGCTGAAAAATATAATACAACCGAAATAAACATTGCCAGGTTGAGCTGCCAGTACGCAAGCGAAGCTGTAGAAACTACAAATCAGGATACGGCCAAAGCTGTTAATCAGCAAATAAGTGAAGCTGCTAATCAAGATGCAGGTGTAGTTGATAATGAAGATGCTGATAAAGCTGAAAATCAAAAAGTCAAAGATTTAAAGGAAAAGCATGTAGGATATTATCTGATTGGTGAAGGCCGTAAACGCCTGCATCTTGAATTTAGTAAAAAGCACAGCGGTGAAACCGAGTATTCTCCATTTATTAAGAAACATTCGGTGAAGTTGTTTATTTCCTCAATAATTCTGTTATCAGCAATATTTACTGCAATACCTTTAATATACAGTTTTAACCGAGAAAGCGGTGCTTCACGAATAATGGTAATTGTGTTGGGAGTATTGGGACTGATTCCAGCCAGTGAAATAGCCACTTCTTTGGTGAACAGTGTCCTCAGTCGTACAATAAGACCTGCACGTTTGCCAAAGCTGGAGCTTAAAGAAGGAATTCCTGAGGAGATGGCCACTATGGTCATTGTTCCAACCCTGATTCCTAATGTAAAAAGAACGCTGGACCTTATAGATAATCTTGAGGTTTTCTATTATGCAAATAAAGACGACAACATTTACTTTACCTTGTTGGGAGATTTCAAGGATGCAAATACTGAAGTACTTCCGGAGGATGAAGAAATAATCAAAAGGGCACTTGACAGAATCGGGCAGCTTAACCAAAAACATGCTCACAAAGGTAAATCCAGATTCTACTTCCTTTGCAGAAAAAGGCAGTTCAATGAAAAACAGCAGAAATGGATGGGATGGGAGAGAAAAAGAGGAGCTATTGTGGAGTTTAACAGAGTGCTCCGCGGGGACTCCAATACCAGCTTTATATACAGCAGTACTGATCTGAAAGAGTATCCCAGGGTTAAATATGTAATTACCCTTGATGCAGATACACATCTGCCCATGGAAACAGCAAAACAGCTAATTGGGACCATAGCACATCCTATGAACAAAGCTGTATTTGCCCCCGGAAAAGGTATTGTTAAAGAAGGCTATGGTATTCTTCAGCCCAGAATAGATGTAAATATAGAAAATGCAAATGCTTCTGCTTTTACAAAGATATTTGCCGGACAGGGTGGTATTGATCCATATACTACAACTGTATCTGATGTATATCAGGATACGTTTGGTGAAGGTATCTTTACAGGAAAGGGCATATATGACATTGATATCTTTCAGAAGGCCTTGGAAGGTGTTATTCCAGAAAACACCGTTTTAAGTCACGATTTACTGGAGGGCAGCTTCTTAAGAACTGGTCTTGTCACAGATATTGAGCTGATTGATGGATATCCGGCAAAATATAATTCCTTTATGATGAGGCTACACCGCTGGACAAGAGGGGACTGGCAGCTGCTGCCCTGGATATTTGGCAAAAATAAACTATCTCTTTTGTCAAAATGGAAGATGTTTGACAATTTGAGGAGAAGTCTCTTATATCCTGTATCAGCCCTGATTCTGCTTGTTAGTTTGTTCTCGGTACGCAGCAGTTCAGGGGCCTGGATATGGCTGGATGTCTTTGCTTTGTGTGCTCCAATAATCAGCTATTTTGTATACCTTATATTTGTTGGTAATTACAGAGTATATATATCAAAGAGAAGTGCCACCATAATTACCGGCTTTAATGCCATACTGCTTCAGGTAGGGCTTATGCTGACATTGGCTCCCTATCAGGCTTACCTGATGTCAGATGCTATAATAAAAACCCTTGGACGTGTCCTGATAACTAAGAGAAATCTGCTGGAATGGGTAACTGCCGCCGATATGGAGCTGGCACTTAAAAACAATTTAGCCAGCTATTACAGAAGAATGTGGTTTGCCCCACTGTATGGTGCTGTAGTTTTAACTGAAACTGTTATTTTATATAGGGGTTATTATCCCCTTGCACTTGCTCTTGCTCTTTTTGTTATTTGGCTGCTTTCACCATGGGTTGCCTGCTATATAAGCAGACCTGTTAATTACAGAAAAGATATTTTGTCAGAAGAAAAGCTGTTTGAACTGAGACTGCTTTCAAGGAAGACCTGGTGCTATTTTGATGAATTTGCTGGACCGGAGGAGAACTATCTTCCTGCAGATAACTATCAGGAGGAACCATATAAGGGAACAGCGCACCGTACATCTCCTACAAATATAGGTTTACTTATGGTATCACATTTAGCAGCGCGGGACATGGGTTATATAAATTCCATTGATTTGCTGCAGAGAATAAGAAATACAATGGATACCATTGATAAAATGGAGAAGTGGAACGGTCATCTTTACAACTGGTATAATACCACAAACCTTGAAGTACTGCGCCCTAAGTTTATATCAACGGTTGATAGCGGAAATCTGGCAGGATATTTGATGGTTCTTGAGGAAGGGCTTGAGCAGTACGGCCATAAGCCCATATACGATGAATCAAATCTGGAGGCATTTCTGGATTTGCTGGAATTATGCAACAGGGAAATAAATAAAGACAAACCATTTTTTGATATTGAGGCTTTGAAAAAACTACTCTATCCATTGCAGAATGAATTTACAGAAAATAAGCAAAGTACAGAAGGAATTTCTGATGCCACAATAACATCTGATGATAATCTGAAAAAGCTTGAAAATAGATATATTCAACTATTTGAAGCTGTTTTCAAATATCTTGAACAGCTTGATGAGAATAGTAAAAAGGGCTATTGGGTAAAAAAATTAATTACTGCTGCAGACATATTCCAGGCTTTACATCGCGAATTTGGAGAGCTAATATTCAACGAGTTTAATAAAATTGAAGAATTAAAGGTTCAGCTGGAGGATTTGATAAAGAGGATAAGAGCTCTTGCCGACGGTATGAATTTCAAAAGCCTGTATGACCCAAAACTGAATTTATTCACAATAGGTTTTGATGTCGAGGAGGGACATCCAAGTAAATCCCACTATGATCTTTTTGCATCTGAGGCGAGACAGACCAGTCTTGTGGCTATAGCAAAAGGGGAAGTGGAAAAGCAACACTGGTTTAAGATGAGCAGAAAATTAAACCGTTTAGATGGGGAAAAAGGACTTTTATCATGGACAGGCACAATGTTTGAATATTTAATGCCGAGACTTGTAATAAAGAGCTATCCCAATACCCTGATAGAAAAAACCTACCAGTTTGCAGTGAAAGCACAGATGAAGTATGGGCAAAGTAAAAATATACCATGGGGAATATCAGAATCCTGCTATTACGCATTTGATATTGCATTAAACTATCAATACAGGGCCTTTGGAGTTCCATACCTGGGGCTGAAACGAGGATTGGTAAACGACCTGGTAATAGCTCCGTATGCGACAGTTATGGCATTAGATATAGCTCCATTGGAATGCTGGAATAACATTGAAAGGCTCAGACAATTTGGCGCCGAGGGACAGTTCGGACTTTATGAGGCTTTGGATTTTACCTATTCAAGGCTTAGCCAGGGACAAAGCAATGCAATAGTAAGAAGCTATATGGTGCACCATCAGGGCATGAGTATGCTTGCATTCGTTAACTTTTTCAAAGACAACATAATGCAGCGCAGGTTCCATGCCAATCCCAGGGTAAAGGCTGTAGACTCACTGCTCCAGGAAAAATTCCCTGCCCATGTTGTCATTTCAAAAGAACATAGGGAGAAGCCATTGCATATATTCAGAAAGCAGGACAGCGCAGAGGAAACAGTTATCCGCAGTTATACACGTCTGGAGTCTGAACCCAACCTGCATCTTCTGACCAATGGCAGTTACAACGTAATGCTTACCGACAGGGGAAGCGGTTTTGCAAGATGTCATTCGATGGCTGTCTACAGATGGAGCAATGATTATATGGCCAGCAGCGGTGTATTTATTTACCTTAGGAATGTGAATTCCAATGAGTTCTGGTCCACAACCTTTAACCCGGTTAACAGCCAGCCGGAGACATATAAGGTTATTTTCTCTCCTCACAAAGCTGAGTATATTCGAAGAGAGGGCAATATAGAAACAAATACTGAGGTTTTTGTCAGCGCAGAGGACAATACCGAGATAAGACGAGTAAGTATTCATAATCACAGCAGCTCAAAGAGAATTGTGGAGCTTACAAGCTATATGGAGGTGGTACTGACTCAGCCCGAATCGGATACAGCACACCCGGCTTTCAGCAAGCTTTTCGTAAAGACCGAATATATCAGTGATTTTAATGGTCTGCTGGCAGTGCGGAGAAAGAGAGACGATGTAAAGCAAACCGTATGGGGTTATCACACAGTTTCTACCAATGGATCTATTCAGGGCAATATAGAGTTTGAAACTGACCGTTCGCAGTTTATAGGAAGAAACAGAAGCCTTGCCAATCCGAAGGCTATGGAGCCGGATCAGCCTTTGTCAAATTCTGTTGGGCCGGTATTGGACCCAGTTTTCAGCATTAGAATCAGGGTTTGTGTTGAACCGGGTGAAACCTCAGTTGTCAACTTTGCAATTGGTACCTGCGATTCGAGAAGAACAGCTCTGGATATGCTTGAAAAATACTGCGATGTGAATGCAGCTGACAGAGTTGCCGAAATGGCATGGACAAGGAGTATTGTGGAGGCAGGTTTCATAAACATCAGCGGTAATGACGAGAGAGCTTATTTTAAACTTCTTCCAAGGCTTTTATATAGTATTGGCCGGAGAGAACTGTCGGAGTATATTGCCAAAAATACACTCAGTCAGTCCGGTCTATGGCCTTTCGGAATTTCCGGTGATATACCTATTGTATTAGTTACTGTTGAGAGCAGGGATACCTTTGAAGAAATCAGGTGGGTTTTGAAGCTGCATGACTTCCTGCGGCTAAAAGGTATCACATTTGACCTGGTAATTCTGATAACTGACCAGGAATCATATATTCAACCACTGCTTGATATGATCAGGGACCTTGCAGTATCAGGGCGATCAATTGATTTAATGGACAGAAGAGGTGGAATTTTTATAAGAAATTCCAGGCAAATGACACCTGAACAGAAAAATCTGCTTTTTGCCTGTGCAAAAATAGTAATTAATGCCGATGATGGAGTTGGAGACCTGATACAAGATGCTGTAGACTCTGATGAAATAGTTCAGGCCTTAAAGGCAGTTAACAATAAAGAACCGGAAAACTATATGGTCAGTTCGAAAGTGGGTGTCGGCGCATCGGTAAATATGAAATCCGCAGATATGGAAGCAGGGTTAATAATAGGTGCCGATAAGACTCGGATAATGACAGATGAGAATAATATAAAGATTAATGAGGAAACAGGAGCTGATGGAAAGAAAAAAGTCATTAATGATTCAACAGAGCTGAATACCCCTGAAGTGTGGTCCGACCCGGATGAGGGAAACTATGTGGCAGGAATTATTGAAAAATTAAATTACTTTAACGGCTATGGAGGCTTTTCTGAAGCTGGAGACGAGTATGTAATATGCCTTAAGTCTGGTGTGACTACACCGGCTCCCTGGTCAAATGTTATAGCAAATGATAAGTTTGGCTTTATATGTACAGAATCGGGTGGAGGATATACATGGAACCAGAACAGCAGCCAGAACAAGCTTACTATCTGGGCTAATGATCCTGTTCTTGACCCTCCCTCTGAGATTTTGTTTCTGCATGAAAGACAAACAGGTGCTTTATGGAGCAGTACTCCTATGCCTGTAAGGCAGACTAATCCATATATAATACGCCATGGCTTTGGATATACAGTATATTCTCAGAGAAGTCACGGTTTGGAGCAGGAAATGACTCAATTCACTGCTCTGGAGGCTCCAATAAAAATAATCATATTACAGTTAAAAAATATTTCTAACAGAGAAATGGAACTGGATGCGGCATATTATTTAAAGCCTGTGCTTGGGAGTGAAGCTGCACAAACTGCTCCGTATATTGTTACAAGCTATGACAGCGATTTGTCAGCATTACTGATTGATAATGTGTACAGCTCTGACTTCCGGGATTTAACTGCTTTCTTAAGCTGTTCAGATAGTAAAATTACCTACTCAGGGCACAGGCTTGAGTTTATTGGTGAAAACATGGATATTTCACAGCCCGAGGGTATGAAATGCACTTTAAAGGGAACTGTGGGAGCTGGTCTTGATTCCTGTGCCGTTATAAAAACACTCCTGCAAATCAAGCCGGGAGAGACAAAAGATTTGGTATTCCTTTTTGGACAGGACAGGAGGGAGAAGTTAAAAGAATTAATATCAAAATTCAATAGCGTTGGTCAGGCATTGGAGGAGTTTGAGAGAGTTAAAGAAAGCTGGAAGAACAGGCTGAAGCGGATTCAGGTAAATACTCCTGATAAAACAATGAATATACTTCTTAATGGTTGGCTGCAGTATCAGGTATTATCCTGCAGGGTATGGGCCAGAACGGGTTATTATCAGGCAGGAGGTGCCTTTGGCTTCAGAGATCAGCTTCAGGATGTTATGGGCGTTGTTTATTCATTGCCGGATATAACAAAAAAGCAGATTTTGCTTCACTGCAGACACCAGTTTTTAGAAGGTGATGTCCAACACTGGTGGCATGAACAGAAAATCAATGGTATCAGAACACGCTATTCTGATGATTTGCTGTGGCTGCCATATGTCACATGTGATTATATTAACACCACAGGTGATTATGAAATACTAACCTTAACCGAGCCATTTTTAAGCTCACCCTTATTATCTGAGAAGGAACATGAAAGATATGAGGTTCCATCTATAGCTGATGAGCATGGAACAGTATATCAGCACTGTATACGGGCTATTGAGAAGGCCATGAAATTTGGACCCCATGGTATTCCCCTTATGGGAGGCGGAGACTGGAATGACGGTATGAATTTAATCGGGATAAACGGAATGGGAGAGAGCATTTGGCTGGGTTGGTTCCTATACTGTGTACTTGTCAGAATGATTCCCATTTGCAGATACATGGGTGATGATAAAAGAGCGGAAGAATACAGGCAGCAGGCTGATAAAATCATTGAGGCTCTTGAAAAAGAAGCCTGGGACGGCAGTTGGTACAGAAGAGCTTATTTTGATGATGGTACTCCTCTGGGCTCCATTCAAAACAGTGAAGGAAAAATAGACTCTCTGGCTCAATCCTGGGCAGCTATATCAGAAGCAGCCAAACCCACCAGAGTGGAAGAAGCCATGAGTGCACTGGAAAAATATTTAATAGACAGAAAAAACGGTTTAATCAAGCTGCTTACTCCACCTTTCTATGACAGCCAGCTTAACCCCGGGTATATTAAAGGATATTTACCCGGGGTCAGGGAAAACGGAGGTCAGTACACTCATGCGGCTACATGGGTAATATTTGCTTTTTCAAAGCTTGGGAATGGAGATCAGGCATGGGAGCTTTACAATATGATTAACCCAATTAATCATTCCAGGACTGATATAGAATGTATGACCTACAAGGTAGAGCCTTATGTAATGGCTGCCGATGTGTATGCAGTTTATCCCAACGAGGGCCGGGGAGGGTGGACCTGGTATACCGGAGCAGCAGGCTGGATGTACAGGATAGGTCTGGAGCATATTCTGGGAATTAAGAAGCAGGGTAACTACTTGCTGCTTGACCCATGTATTCCTAAACGTATAAATGAATACTCAGTAAGGTACTGTTTTGGTTCTTCAGTGTATGATATTACAATAAAAAACCAAAGTCATCAGAATAGGGGAGTAAAAAGTATCATACTGGATGGAAACTCAATTGAAAGCAACAGGTTTGAATTAGTGGACGACGGAAAGACTCATATAGTAGAGGCATATATTTAATATACACAATATTGCGGCTACATCCTATTCAGACAGCACAATAGTAACGTAACAGCAACAGTGGGATACTATTGCAGAGGCATATTGTAGTCAGGCTGCTAAGCCCAATCTTAGTACAAACTCCAACATTTGCGGACCCTGTAGGGTCCGTATTTTTTAATAAAAAGGGGTTTGAACAGAAATTCCTATCAGGTTGCCAGAACTTAAACTGTAATACTATGGGTTAAATATGCTTTCCAGGTCTACCTCCAGTCCATCAAAAACATATGAAGATGCTTTTTCAGTGTTTTTGTAGGTGCAATTTTTCACAACATCATATTTATCAAAAAGGAATATATTAATCTCTTTGTTGAAAGGGTTCACAATCCAGTATTCTTTAACCCCTGTTGACATGTATAAGTCCAGCTTTTTAACTACATCCTTACCCCTGCTGCTTTCAGACAGGATTTCAACCATAAGGGAGGGAACTCCCATGTAATAGTCATTTTCATTTAAATTTTCCTCAAGGTCGCATATGACCATCATATCAGGCTGGACCACGTTTGTATTATCATTACTACGCTTCAGGGTTATGTCATAGGGGGCCAGCATGGGTCTGCATTTTTTACCCTTGAACCAGGTGTAGAAAATGCCGAACAGTTCACCTAAAACTTGTTGATGAGTGGTTTTGGGCGAAGCGAGCAGGTATATTTCTCCATCAATATACTCATACCGTTCTTCACTGTTTTCAGAAAGTTCAAGAAATTCCTGATAAGTTGCTTTCCGGGGAAATAGGGCATATGAAGGCACTGTTTCATTTACACTGGCAGCATTTTCTGAATCAGATGAATAACCTTCATGAAAAGCAGATAACCTTGCGATTTTTCTTCCATTGCTGGTAATGATGATATCTTCTCTTTCTGCTGCTCTAAGATATTTTCCAAGATTGTTTTTCAGTTCTGTGGCATTAATAATCATAAAATTTCTCTCCTTGGTACTAATAATATATTAGCTAAAATATCTAATATTAAAAATAAATATGCCTGTTCGAAAATTAAATAGCTAAAATAGCTAATTATATTTTAATTCAAAACACTAAATATGTAAATTACTATATAAACTGTAAAGTTTATAATATAATTAAAAACGCAACACAATGAGTATAAACATAAAGTAATATGTCTCTGCTGAACAATATTTCGATATCATTCATTTGCTAAATTGTATTTGTTAATTTGCCTAACTTTTCATTGTCAATGGGTAACTTTATTCTGTATATTGCATAAGTTTAATCTGTGCCATTTACATACAGCCCTTTAGTATGCTATATTAATGAATGACCAAACTCACTTCTTTTTGTCTTGCCAAAACCTGAATCTCTTGAAAATAAACTTTATTGTTTATGGTTCATCACATATGTGAAAAATATAACAATAAAGATTTAAAATAATATAAAAATAAATTATAAGTAAAAGGAGCATGTGTATGGCTAAAATTATTATGAAGACTCCTCTGGTTGAGATGGACGGAGACGAAATGACCAGGGTTATCTGGCAAATGATAAAGGATATTTTATTACTGCCCTATATTGATCTCAAGACAGAGTATTATGACTTGGGTCTGGAGTACAGAGAGAAGACCCGTGACCAGGTAACCATTGACGCTGCTAATGCTACCAAGAAATATGGAGTTGCAGTAAAATGTGCTACAATTACACCAAATGCAGAAAGAGTTAAGGAATATAACCTTACTGAAATGTGGAAAAGCCCAAATGGTACCATAAGAGCTATTCTTGACGGAACAGTATTCCGTGCCCCCATACTTGTAAAAAGCATTAAGCCTTTTGTTAAAACCTGGGTTAAGCCAATAACCATTGCAAGACATGCTTACGGTGATGTATACAGAGATGTGGAATATCGAGTTCCCGGAGCAGGAAAAGCTGAGCTGGTATTTACAGATGAAAAGGGCGAAGTAACCAGACAGACTATACATGATTTTGACGGAGCAGGAATCATACTTGGAATGCACAATTTGGACAAGTCCATAGAAAGCTTTGCAAGATCCTGCTTTAACTATGCATTGGATCAGAAGCAGGATATCTGGTTTGCAACCAAGGATACCATTTCAAAGAAATATGACCATACCTTCAAAGATATCTTCCAGGAAATCTACGAGAAGGAGTATAAGGACAAATTTAAGGCGGCAGGTATTGAATATTTCTACACTCTTATTGATGATGCGGTTGCCCGCGTTATCCGTTCTGAGGGTGGATTTATCTGGGCTTGCAAGAACTATGATGGAGATGTAATGTCAGATATGGTTGCAACCGCATTCGGCAGCCTGGCAATGATGACTTCAATATTAGTTTCACCTGAAGGCTATTATGAATATGAAGCAGCTCATGGAACTGTACAGCGCCATTACTACCAGCACCTGAAGGGGCAGGAAACCTCCACAAACTCTATGGCAACTTTGTTCGCCTGGACTGGTGCATTGCGCAAAAGAGGGGAACTGGATGGAATAAAAGAGCTGGTCGAATTTGCCGACAAGATGGACAAGGCTTCCATACAGACTATCGAAAATGGAATCATGACCAAGGACCTGGCGTTACTTTCAGAGCTGAAGGAAATAAAGACAGTTAATACAGAGGATTTCCTCAAGGAAGTAAAAAAGACCTTCGATGCAATGTAATGCTTATTTTAAAACTTTATCATTTTTTTGCTGTATAATTTATTGATAATTATTCATATATTTTTTATTGATATACAGTAATTGAATTGATATATAATATATGAAAAGATATATTCTTTATTTTGTATATCGATTTAATGAAGTATTAATTTTGATAATAAACACTAGTAAGATCAGTTCGATTTTACTGTGTTTATTTTTTTAGACAATTTAATATAATAATTGGGAATTGAACTTTATTTTGCTTATTGTGTTTTATTTATAGATAGATATGTGATAAAATGATTTTTATAATTTGTAATCTTGCAATTATTTTAATTATTTAATAATAATAAATATCAATCAGGAGGTGTTTATGAGTAGTATTTTTAAACCGGAGGGTTATAAATCCAGCCTGGATATTCGTACAACAGAAGTAGCCATAAAACAGATTAAAGATTATTTTGAAAGTGAACTTGCAAAGGAATTGAACCTTACCAGAGTTTCAGCGCCATTATTTGTAAAGCCTGAAACAGGGTTGAATGATAATTTAAATGGGGTTGAAAGACCTGTTTCTTTTGATGTAAAGGGTATCGGTGGAGGAACAGTTGAGGTTGTACATTCACTGGCAAAATGGAAAAGAATGGCCCTCAAACGGTACGGTTTTTCTCTGGGAGAAGGCTTGTACACTGATATGAATGCCATTAGAAGGGATGAGGACCTTGATAATCTTCACTCAGTTTATGTAGATCAGTGGGACTGGGAGAAAATTATTGATAAAAGCCAGCGCACCGAAGATACCTTAAAGAAAATTGTAAGACAAATTTTTTCTGTGTTCAAAAGAACTGAGAGCTATATTACTGGATTATACCCATCTCTGGAACGCTTTTTGCCCGAAGATATTTTCTTTGTAACAACTCAGGAACTGGAGGATATGTATCCCCAATTAACTCCAAAAGAGAGAGAAAGAATGCTTGCTAAGGAAAAGAAGGCAATTTTCATTATGAAGATAGGGGATACCCTTAAATCAGGTATAAAGCATGACGGAAGAGCTCCGGATTACGATGATTGGGAATTAAACGGAGATATTGTCTTTTATTATCCTGTTCTTGATATTGCTTATGAAGTATCCTCAATGGGAATAAGAGTGGATGAGGATTCACTGTTGGTTCAATTAAAGAAAGCTGGATGTGAGGAAAGAAAGAATCTACCTTTCCACTCACAGCTTATTAACAGGGAGCTTCCTTACACCATCGGGGGAGGAATCGGACAGTCCAGAATCTGTATGTTCTTCCTTGGAAAAGCACATATAGGTGAGGTTCAGTCCTCTGTCTGGAGTGAGGAAATGATAAAAGATTGCTCAGAAAACGGCATTGAGCTTCTGTAGACATAGACTGTCCGGAAGTAAGTGATAATCAGTATAAATTTACTGTCTGGATATAAATGCGCTTAGACATAAGAAAGATAATGAGAAATTTAGCCTGATTAAACAAGGCAATACTTTAAATTTACAATAAATTGGAATAATATTAATTATAGATTGAAATAATTACTATTTATTTGCGCCAAAAGCGGAATGGAGAATTAGTATGAGTTATACAGAAATAAAAAAGCTTTACAGATCACCACAGGATTATATAGGTAAAATTATTACAGTACCTGGTTGGGTAAGAACTGTTCGTGATTCTAAAACCTTTGGATTTATTGAATTAAATGATGGTACATTTTTCAGAAATCTTCAGATTGTATTTGAAGAGGACAAGCTGGAAAACTTCAAAGAGGTTGCAAAACTGACTGTTGGTTCAGCTATAGAAGTTGAAGGTGAGCTTGTGGAAACTCCCAATGCCAAGCAACCTTTTGAGGTAAAGGCAACCCGTATTGTTATTGAGAATTACTGTCCCACCGACTATCAACTGCAAAAAAAGAGACATTCCTTTGAGTTTCTAAGAACCATTGCCCATTTACGACCAAGAACAAATACTTTTTCAGCAGTATTTAGAGTGAGATCACTGGCAGCTTTTGCAATTCACAAATTCTTTCAGGAGAGAGGTTTTGTCTATGTGCATACTCCATTGATTACAGGAAGTGATGCTGAAGGTGCAGGACAAATGTTCAGGGTAACCACGCTTGATGCAGCAAATCCACCAAGAAAGCAGGATGGAGAAATTGACTTTTCTCAGGATTTCTTTGGTAAGGAAACCAGCTTAACAGTAAGCGGACAGCTTACCGGAGAGGCATATGCACTGGCCTTCAAGAATATCTACACCTTTGGGCCTACTTTCAGAGCAGAAAACTCCAATACTGCCCGCCATGCAGCAGAGTTTTGGATGATTGAGCCTGAAATAGCTTTTGCTGATTTAAAGGACGATATGATGCTGGCCGAAGACATGCTGAAGTATATTATTAACTATGTTATGGAAAATGCTCCTGAGGAGATGGCATTTTTCAACAGCTTTGTTGATAAGACTCTGCTGGATCGCCTGAATAACGTGGTAAACTCTGATTTTGCCCATATAACCTATACTGAGGCTATAGAATTGCTTAAAAAGAACAAGGATAATTTTGAATATCCTGTTGAATGGGGCTGTGACCTGCAAACAGAACATGAAAGGTATATAACTGAGCAAATATTCAAGAAACCAGTTTTTGTTACCGATTATCCTAAAGATATTAAGGCTTTCTATATGAGATTAAATGATGATGGAAAAACTGTGGCAGCCATGGATTTACTTGTACCGGGTGTCGGTGAAATTATTGGGGGCAGTCAGAGAGAAGAGCGTCTGGATGTGCTTGAAAAGAAAATGGAGGAAATGGGACTCAAAAAAGAAGACTACTGGTGGTATCTTGAATTGAGAAAGTATGGCGGAACAAAGCATGCAGGATTTGGCCTTGGCTTTGAAAGAGCAATAATGTATCTCACAGGTATTACCAATATAAGAGATGTGATACCGTTCCCAAGAACTACTGGAAACTGTGATTTCTAGTAGTACCAGTATATTCTGGTGTACTTTTATGTGATTAAAATAAGCCGTGAACTATGGGGGCTACAATGTTTCTCCTATAGTTACGGCTATTTTTATGGCTCTTTATTAACCGGCGGATTGGTTTTAATAAGTCTAAAAATCTCTGAGATAGGTAGTTCCATCCATTGGGATATATACCTCCAGTGAAGATGGCTGCTGTCCGAACATTCCTACTGTATAGAATGTAATATTTCTTCTGGGCAGAAGTCGAACATTGGGGAGGTTTACAACAACTGTCGGGGTACCTGTAGGGGTAACAATAAGGTTATATCTGCCTGGAAGTAACGCTCTGTAATCACTGACTTCCATATAATTTATATCAGAGAATAACTCCAGGCCCATTCTAAATGACAGACTTAGGCCAGGTGCATTAGGGGACAGGTTTACAAATCGCACATTTGTCCTTCCGGCATTGATCGGTTCATATACATCTTCCACTGGTAGAATGCCTATCCTTGGCAGGAGACCTATTACTGCCAGCGTAAAAACTTTTTCTTCGCCAACAGGCAAATTTACTCGTAAAATGGGTGAAGTCTGTAAACCAACCGGAAATGCTTCAATTATATATGTTCCTGCATCAACCGAAATATATTCTGTGAATTGACCGAAGGCTATTCGTCTTGCAATAATCCTGCTGTTTGCATAAATATCAACCTCAGGAGCACCAGGTGCAGCGTGAAAGACTCTAATATATGATTTGCCGGGTATCTGCCTATCCTCTAGAACGTCGGTATAATAAAAACTCTCATGTGTCATAAATTCACCACCATACATGAAAAAAATAGTTATTCTATTGCATTATATGTTTTAAGACAAAAAAGAGTTAACAAAAATAAAAAGAGGCATACGGGGATATATTAGGGATTTTTACCGACTTGCGGCTAAAAATCTCCTATGATATAATACCAAAGGATTGAAAGCAGCAAATTTCTTTTCGGTTGCATCTTCTGTAAGTAGAAGCTGCGAGCAATACTTTGATTTTATGAGAAGGAGTAATTGTTATGACATTATATGATCAGTGGAGAGAACTAACAGAAAAGGATAGAACTCCACAGGAGAATGAAGCCTTTTGGAAGGAATATTTCTTAAAAGAAAAAGACAACTATGCTTATATATTGGGAAATGACCTTAAAACTCTAAAGGGTCAGCTTTCAGAGGTTGCCAGTTCATTTAATATGGACTCTGTTACCTTTATAGGCTTTCTGGATGGCATTAATACCAGTCTTGTAAATGAAGTTGATCTGGATACCCTTGAGGAATCAAGCATAATTGATCTTGAGATAGATTATGAAAAGCTTTATTTCAATATGCTTGATGCCAAGGCTGACTGGCTTTATAATTTGCCTGAATGGGAAAATATTCTTTCAGCAGAAAGAAGAAAAGAGATTACAAAGGAATTCCGTACTTCTCGAATGGCTGTAAGCAACAAAGTAGGAAGGAATGATCCCTGCCCATGTGGAAGCGGGAAGAAGTATAAGAAGTGCTGCGGTAAGTAAGAAATTATAAGGGATTGCAAAGATTCGAAATATTAAATCAGAATAAAACAGGAATCAGATATATTTTAGACCCTGAAGACTATAAAAGATACATTATATTTTAGATATGGTGTATCTTTTTTTTATGATATAATTTGGTATTATTAATTTAATATGAAAGGTAGTGATAAAATGAAGGAAGAATTAAAAAATATGAAAGATTATTTTGATGAAGAAGCAGTAAAACACGACGAATTTTTTATTGATGAATTGGGATTAACTGAATTTTATGATGAAATAGAAAAACTTTTGGAATGTTATGCTAATAAAAAAGAAATATTAGTACTTGGTTGTGGTAGTGGATTGGAAATAGAAAGAATTAAGTTTCCTTGTAATGTTACAGGAATTGATCTTTCTGATAAAATGTTGGATGTATTAAACAAAAAGAAATTAAATGCAAATGTCAACTTAACAACAATATGTGGATCATTTTTAGATATAGCTTTTGAAGAAAAAAAATATGATATTGTCTTATCATGTTATGTTATGCATCATTTTAACGAAGAGCAAAAAAAGAAGATTTATAGTAAAATTTATAATTGTTTAAATGATAACGGAATATTTATAAATGGAGATTCTTTTTCAAAAAATAGAGATGAGGAGAATGACAAATTATTGAAAGCTGAAATAATATATAAGGAAAACAATTTGCCATTTGCAAGTTTACATATAGATGTTGATTTTTCTTTTGATCATGAACAAGAGATTTTATCTGATGTTGGATTTAGTAAAATAGAATTAATTAAAGAATGGACAAAGAGCAAAATATATGTGTGCAAAAAGTAATTTTAGATATATTTTGTAGACCTATTTTTTGAAAAATGTCACTGTTGATGACAAAATGATATTGTATAGGAGCAAATTAAGAAACTTTGGTTTGACACCATGTGGAAACATGAAGAAGTATAAGAAGTGCGGTAAGTAATAATATATATTCGTTAAATATTATAGATAGATACGATAATAGAATTATACGATAATAGAAGATATGATCATATGAGTGAGTTGATTATCAGCTCACTTTTTATGTATATAACTGTAATATCAGTGATAACATAACAGGATTTTACTATGATGATTTTTTAACAAATTAAACTTGCATCAGTATAAGAAATATTATACAATTGGGTTATAATTTTGATTAAATTTGAATTAAATTAGTATCATATGTTTCATTTATTTGTTGGAGGAAGATGATATGGAAAATAAGTTGAAGTCTTATGTAGATAAGATGGTAAGCTATATAGATGATGTTAATAAAATCGATGCAGAATATTTCACCAAGTATAATGTTAAAAAAGGTCTCAGGAACAGCGACGGCTCAGGTGTGCTGGTTGGACTTACCGAAATAGGTGAGGTACATGGTTATGTCATTTATGAAGGTGAGAGAAAGGAAGACGAGGGTCGTCTGATTTACAGAGGTATAGACGTTGTTGATCTTGTCGAAGGTTTTCAAAAGGAGCAAAGATTCGGGTTTGAAGAGGTTTGCTATCTGCTGATGTTCGGAAAACTGCCCAACAAAGAACAGCTGGCTGAATTCAACCAGCTGCTGGGAGAATTAAGAGCACTACCAAATGGTTTTACTGAGGATATGATACTTAAAGCACCAAGCTCTGACATAATGAACAAATTGGCCAGAAGTGTACTGGTGTTATATTCTTATGATCCCGATCCTGACAGCATTGATCCAAAGAATCTTTTAAGGCAAAGCATCGAGCTTATAGCTCGTTTTCCTACACTGGCTGCTTACGGTTTCCAGGCAAAGTCCCATTATTATGGAGGACAGAGCCTTTATATTCACAAGCCGAGGCCGGAATTATCAACAGCTGAAAACATTTTGCACATGATCAGACCTGATAACAAATATACAAGAACAGAAGCTGAAATACTTGATCTTGCCCTCGTACTTCACGCTGAACACGGCGGTGGAAATAACTCAACCTTTGCGGCAAGAGTTGTATCATCAACTGAAACTGATACATATTCTGCAATTGCCGCCGCAGTCGGATCTCTGAAAGGGCCAAAACATGGTGGTGCCAATATTAAGGCTATGAGAATGCTGCAGGATATCAAGGAAAATGTATCAGACTGGTCCGATGATGATGAAATTAAACACTATCTAACCAGAATGATGAATAAGGAAGTTTTTGATAAAGCTGGACTTATTTATGGTTTGGGTCATGCGGTTTATACTTTGTCAGACCCAAGAACCAAACTTCTTAAAGAGAAAGCTCACCAGCTTGCTATCGAAAAGGGCCGTGAAAAGGAATTCCTGCTGTATGATGCGGTAGAGAGAATAGGACCTGAGGTATTTGCAGAAAAGAAGGGTACTTCGAAGAATATCTGTGCAAACGTAGACCTTTATTCCGGCTTTGTGTATGATGCACTGGGCATTCCTACAGAGCTGTTTACTCCTCTGTTTGCAGTTGCAAGAATCGTTGGATGGTGTGCCCACAGAATTGAAGAGGTTGTGTGTATGCAAAAGATTATCAGACCGGCATACAAGAGCATTATCAAACCTCAGCCTTATGTTCCTTTAGAGGAGAGATAAGCAAGCATAGTATAGCAATTATATAAAAATAGAAAATAGGCTGGCCCGAGGCCAGCCTTCTATGATTATTAACTTCGATTAATAACTTCAGCTGTTCATTGCATTATTAATTTTGCCTGCCGGATCATTCTGCCTGAATTCCCATAATATATTCACAATCAGGTATTTTTAATCAAATATTCCTCAATTATAAAGTATTCTCTATATAATTCCGGTCATGCTTAGAAAAACAATTAGTAGCAGCACTGGTGTAATAAATTTAAGCAGGAAAAGATATATTTTTATCAGTACTCCGTTATTCAATGTCCCCTTGTTTGACAACTCCTCCCGGACAGTATGTCTATCCAGAAAGTAGCCTGTAAAAATGACTATAAGTAAACCACCTAAAGGTAAAAGTATATTAGAAGAGACACTGTCAAAGAAATTAAAGAAGGTTTGTCCAAATATTTTGTAATTGCTCAGCAGACTTGTATTGTTTGCTGACAGAGCGGATGGTATTCCGAAAAGAATGATAACCACAGCAGTAATAATAACTGCTTTTTGTCTTGACAGCTTTTTTTCTTCTATTATAAAAGTTATTACAACTTCAAAAATAGACATCATTGCTGTAGTAGCTGCAATAGCGGTTAACACAAAAAACAGTACTACAAGTACACTCCCCAGAGGTATTTTTGAAAATACCAGTGGTATGGTCATGAACAGCAGACCAGGGCCCTGTTCGGGCTTCATACCAAAGGAGAAGACTGCCGGAAAAATTGCTAATCCAGCCAGAAGAGACACTATGGTATCAGCCAGTGTTACTTTTCCTGAGGTGGCAAATAAATTATTATCGGCAGTAAAATAGCTGCCATAGGTAATTATTGTTCCCATGCCAAGAGAGAGCTTGAAGAAGGACAGCCCTAAGGCCATTAATACAGCTTCTTTTGACAGGCCTGAAAAGTCAATTTTAAATAAAAATTTTATACCGCCCACTGCTCCTGGCAAAAACAATGCCCGGATATCACAGATAACTATCAGTATAAGCAGTACTGGCATTAAAAGCTTGGTAAATCTTTCAATTCCTTTTTTTACTCCAAATATAAGAATGGTTGACACTACAATAATGGACACAATTTGCCATATTACAGGGGGGAGAGGACCTGTGACAGTTTTATTGAATAATTGCTCCATGTCCTCCATTGAGGCGTTATTGAAGGTACCTGAAAGAGCTTTGAAGATATAAGAGTAAACCCATCCTGCCACTGCACTGTAAAAAAACAGAATAAAGCATGCAGATACAATCCCTGTATATCCAATAATTTTCCAAAATGGTCTTTTTGAAAGCATTTTAAATGCTCCTATTGGATTTTTTCTTGTTTTTCTTCCAATTAATAATTCACTTACCATTACCGGTAAAGCTACAAATACACAACATAACAAATAAACAATAAGAAAAGCTCCTCCTCCATACTTACCAGTCAAATAGGGGAACTTCCAAATATTTCCTAAACCTACAGTAGAACTCAGAGTCGCAAGGAATACAGCTAAACCAGTTGAGAATCGTTCACGTTCCATTGAATTTTTTAGTCTTCTCATATTACCTCCCAAGCAAAGGCACAGCAATTTTGAAATATTATGACTTTTAGCTGACACAGGGACCATAAACAGTAATCAATTATATATCCCAATAACTTCTAAACTATTCTACAACAACAGATTTGCATGAATATTTGCTTTATTGACAAATTTAATGTTAATATTTTTAACAGAATAGTAATTAAAATACCCAACACAAAAAGACAATTATTAGATTAATATTTAGATTGATATATAGAATTGGGGGTATAACAAAAATAGTAAAAATTTTTATAATCTATACAGTAGACAATCTGCACAAAATAAAATATTATATAAAATGTTTTAAGACTTTATTAAATGCAACTTAATCTTCAAATATGCAATGGCGCTTATGGGAGATTTCAAATTACTACATATCAACATAAAGAGTAATATTGCTTTTGGAGGGCGAATTTATGAGAAGAACAAAAATTATCTGCACGCTCGGACCTTCTTCTGACGATGAGAATATCCTTAGAAATATGATGCTGGGCGGTATGAACGTAGCCAGAATGAATTTTTCGCATGGAACCCATGAACAACATAAAAAAAGAGCAGATTTATTCAAGAAAGTAAGAGATGAATTAAAACTTCCAATTCCTTTACTGCTTGATACTAAGGGGCCTGAAATCAGGACCGGTGACTTCAAGGATGGACAGGTTACATTAAAAGAAAATAATCAATTTATATTAGTTAATAAAGATATTGTTGGGGATGAAACCTGCTGTTCAGTTTCCTATAAGGAATTATACAAAGATGTATCAAAGGGCTGCAGGATTCTTATAAACGATGGCCTTGTGGAGCTTGAAGTTATTGACATTAAAAATAAGGATATATATTGTATTGTTAAAAACGGCGGTATTATAGGAAACCGTAAGGGAATAAATGTTCCTGGAGTGGATATCCGGTTGCCTGCTTTAACAAGCCAGGATATTGCCGATATAAAGTTTGGAATTGAGAATGATTTTGATATAATTGCAGCTTCATTTGTAAGAAAGGCCTCTGATGTAGTTGAAATCAGAAAGGTCCTGGAAAAGAATGGAGGCAGTGATATACTGGTTATATCAAAAATTGAAAACAGGGAAGGAATCAGAAATTTTGATGAAATACTTAAGGTTTCTGACGGAATAATGGTTGCCAGAGGAGATCTCGGTGTTGAAATCCCTGTTGAAGAAGTGCCCATTGTCCAAAAGAATATAATAGAGAAGTGCTACAAAAATGGTAAACCTGTTATAACTGCAACGCAAATGCTTGACTCCATGATACGAAATCCAAGACCAACCCGCGCCGAAGCCAGTGATGTTGCCAATGCTATTTATGACGGGACAAGCGCTGTTATGCTTTCTGGTGAGACAGCCGCTGGTAAATATCCCCTGGAGACCATTGCAGTAATGTCAAAAATAGTTGAAAAGGCAGAAAGTTCAATGGACTACTGGAAAAGATTCACTTCACAGCCTGCTGAATTCAATATAAGTGTTACAAATGCTATCAGCCACGCAACATGTACAACGGCTCTTGACCTGAAGGCATCGGCAATTATATCTGTTACCCAGTCAGGTCACACTGCCCGGATGATTGCCAGATTCCGTCCAGCATGTCCTATTATAGCTACAACAACAAACCCGAAGGTTCAGAGGCAGCTTAACCTTTCCTGGGGAGTCTTACCTTACCTTGTTCCAGTTGCCAATACTACAGACGAGATGTTTGATATGGGTATTGAAAAAGCACTGGAATCTGGACTTGTGAAGAATGGTGAACTTGCTGTTATAACTGCCGGGGTGCCTGCTGGAATCAGCGGTACTACAAATACATTAAAAGTTCATATAGTGGGTAAAGTATTAGTGCAAGGATTGGGAATAGGTGATGCATCGGTTACAGGAGAATTGTGTGTGGTAGAAAATACAAAAGAGGCACTGGATAAGTTCTGCGACGGGAATATTCTGGTTGCTCCTTCCACAAATAATGAAATTCTCCCGGTAATTAAAAGAGCTTCGGCAATTATTGTGGAGGAAGGCGGTCAGGCATGTCATGCAGCAACTGTTGGTTTGGCTCTTGATATTCCTGTAATTGTAGGGGCCACTAATGCAACAAGAATACTTAAAACAGGATCTGTTGTTACGGTTGATGCTGAAAGAGGTCTTGTGCTAAGATGTGATTGATTATTGATTAAAGATAATTCATTAAAATAGTAAATAAGCAATTAAAAATTATACATTTTGATGAACATACTATTTAAGTTAAATGAGAGGATAAATATGGTTAAAACATTACCACTATTACCTTTAAGAGGATTAACGGTATTTCCGTTTATGACCCTGTATTTTGATGTGGGAAGAGAAAAGTCCATAAAAGCTCTTGAAGAAGCCATGATAAACGATCAGTTGATTTTTCTTGTGGCTCAAAAGGATGCTTCTACCGACTTACCTGGTGAAGATGATATCTATAAAATAGGTACAATTTCAAAGGTTAAGCAGCTGCTAAAGCTTCAGGGGGATACCATCAGAGTGCTTGTTGAGGGCATTAGCAGAGCCGAAATAAAAAAGATAGTACAGAAGGAACCCTTTTTCATTGTTGAAGTTGTTGAAGGGCATGTTGAGGAAGATTTTGAACCCAAAGAAGTTGAAGCATTAAAAAGGCGATTGGTTTCAGTTTTTGAGGAGTATGTAAAATTAAGCGGAAAGATATCACCAGATACAGCGCTTACTGTTGCTGAATTGGATAACATCAGTCAGGTATCGGATATTATAGCTAACAATATCCCCCTAAAAGTAGAACAAAAGCAGGAGATATTGGCCGAATTCCATCCATTAAGAAGAATTGAGCGATTGCTGGCCATTATTAGCCAGGAAACGGAAATACTTGAGATTGAAAGAGATATAAATATAAAAGTCAGAAAGCAAATTGATAAAGTGCAAAAGGAATATTACCTCAGGGAACAGATGAAGGCTATTCAAAATGAGCTGGGTGACAGAGACGGTGTAGTCGGAGAGGTTGAAGAGTATAAGGCCAGACTTGAAAAGGCTGGTTTGCCTGAGGAAGTTGAAAAGAAGGTTCGAAAAGAGCTTGACCGACTACTTAAGATGCCGTCGGGTTCAGCAGAAGGCAGCGTAATAAGAACATATGTGGATTGGATATTTGACCTTCCATGGAATAAATCAACCGTGGAGGATGTTGACCTGGAAAAAGCTGCTGAAATACTGGAACAGGATCATTATGGGCTTACCAAAGTTAAGGAGCGCATTTTGGAATACCTTGCGGTACACAAACTCAAAAATAACCTTCGCGGACCAATACTCTGTCTGGTGGGACCGCCTGGCGTTGGAAAGACTTCAATAGCCAAATCTATAGCAAAAGCACTTAACAGGAACTATGTAAGGATATCTCTTGGTGGTGTAAAGGACGAGTCTGAAATAAGAGGACACAGACGAACCTACGTTGGCTCAATGCCCGGAAGAATAATATCTGCCCTTAAACAGGCTGGTTCAAATAACCCGCTTATACTGCTGGATGAAATAGATAAAATGAGCAGCGATTTCAGAGGTGACCCGGCTTCAGCCATGCTGGAGGTGCTGGATGCCGAACAGAATTTTGCCTTTAGGGATCATTATCTGGAATTACCATTTAACCTGTCCAATGCAATGTTCCTGACTACTGCAAACAGCCTTGAAACCATTCCAAGACCTCTGTTGGACAGAATGGAGGTTATAACACTTACAAGTTATACCGAAGAGGACAAAACAAATATTGCAATGAAATATCTGCTTCCAAAGCAAATAGAACTCAATGGTTTGACTCGTAAAAACATAAAGATAGACGAGGACACTATACGCGATATTATAAATTACTACACAAGGGAAGCTGGTGTCAGAAACCTGGAAAGGGAGATAGGCGCAGTCTGCAGAAAAGTTGCAAAGACTATAGTATCGGAAAACAAGCGTGTGGTAACTGTTTCAAGGAATAACCTTGAAAAATATCTTGGAGTAAAAAAATATCGTTTTGATTTGGCCAATGAGAAGGATGAAGTTGGTATAGCCACAGGACTTGCATGGACTCCGGTAGGGGGAGATACTTTATCCATAGAAGTTAATTTGATGAACGGAAGCGGAAAACTTGAACTGACGGGGCATCTGGGAGATGTAATGAAAGAATCGGCAAGAGCGGCAATGAGCTATATCAGATCTCAGTGCAAAGAACTTAATATTGATGAAAACTTCTATGAAAAGAAAGATATTCATATTCATGTACCTGAAGGAGCAATACCTAAGGACGGTCCTTCAGCCGGAATTACATTGGCAACAGCTATGGTTTCGGCCCTTTCAGGCATACCGGTTAGCAGAAAAGTAGCCATGACAGGAGAAATTACTCTGAGAGGAAGGGTACTTCCGATAGGAGGTTTGAAGGAAAAAGTGCTTGCAGCTCATAGAGCAGGTATTGAGACAATAATCCTGCCCATTGATAATAAAAAGGATATTGAGGAAATACCTGAAAATGTGAGAAAATCTCTAAAGTTTATTTGTGCTTCGGATATGAAAACCGTTCTTAAACATGCATTGGTCAGAGATTAAATTAAATTCATAAAATATTTTACTTCATCTGACTAATAATTAAGGAAAACTCAATAATAATGTCTTTTAGGCTTTTATATAGCTCTTGTTCAATATAATAAAAAAGTGCGTTTAACGCACTTTTTTATTATATTAACAAAATAACAGCATAAATCCAGAAAAAAAGCAGGAATTTTGTTGTATTATATCGAATATATGCAAACAGTCCAAAACAGAGTAGAAATATTACAATTGATAATATGAATTATGATCTGGAGGGGTATATGTCCTACTATGGGATTTCGGTTATTGTTACAATTTTAATAACCTCTGTGATTGCATTTTATTTGCTGTATAAGGCCAAAGAACTAAATCTTGATATTTTAATTTCAATAACTTCAGGTTCTGTAGTCTTAGGTTTTTCCTTTAAGCCCACTTTTGAATGTATAATGAGGTTTATTAATGACAATGTTAATTTTGATAAAAAAGTTGCTCTATTTATATCACTGGTTGCAGAATTACTTATTTTTTTATTGTTGGTCTGCATACTGTCTTTTGTAATATCCATGATAATACCGAAGAAATTATCTTCAATTGATTGCGGAATTTATATTGATAAGTTTTTGGAAAGGACAAAAAATATTGCTTTAATAGCATACAAAAAAATGTCTATTTTCCCTGTAAAATCAATAAATAAATTTAAAGAAAATGAAAAAAATGCAAATAATTTGAAGAATAATATCAAAAAACCAGTTGACACTAGTCAAATAATTGATACAATGGATTTAGAAAAAAATGATAATGGAGCAACCTGGCAGGAAAGTACTGACCAGTTATCTGACTTCGGTGAATATATTGAACCTGATATACAGGAAGCAGCTGAAGAGATTGCGGCTATCCACACATCAGATGAAATTCAGCCGGAAGAGGAAATCGCTGCTGTGGAAGCTGATGAAATGTACAGTTTTGGTGTGTCGTCAAAAATTACTCATACACCTGTATTAACAGAAGGTTCTGAAACCGAAACAGAAGACTTGTCAGAAGAGCCAGAAACTGAACTGGGCACAGAAAGCTGCAGCTTAACAGCTGATTCTGAAGGCATTTCAGCTGATTTAGAGCTTCAAACTGAAGAAAAATCAGTTGAAGACGCTTTACATGGTACAGAAACTGATGTTCAGTCATTTATTGATAAAGCTTTTGAATATAAGGGTAAGGGCAAAAATGTTGAGGCAGTAGAGCAATATATGAAAGCACTGGAGCATAATCCAGATACAGATATGATATTCTGGATAGTGCTGGATGTGTGTGCGTTATATAAGCAATTGGGACTTTCAGCTCTAGCCCGGAGTATACTTGAAGGAATAGTTGAGAGATATAATACAGTTATAAAGCCTGAAATTAAAGAAGAAATCATTAGAAACCTAAGATGATTTACGTTTAAATATAGATTTAAAAGAATTTGAGGGGGTACTTTTGAATGAAAAAGGCGAAGGATATAGTAGGCTTACCTATAATCAGTATATCAGACGGTATTGAAGTTGGCAGAGTTAAAACTGTTATAATAAACGCTGAAAAAGGTGCTGTTGATTATGTGGTGGTTGATAGTGGTATTCAGATATTAAGTGCTAAGGTTATTCCTACAGAGAATGTGCTTGGTATTGGTGAATATGCATTGACAATCGAGAATGAAGATGCCATAAGTGATATTAGTAAAATACCGGCTGCTATCGATCTTCTTCAAAAAAATATTCAGGTTAAGGGAACAAAAGTACTTACCAAAAAAGGCCGCCTAATTGGGGAAATTGGTGATATATATATAGATGAAGAAGATAATTGCAAAATTATTGGACTGGAGTATATAGCTGATATTACTCAAAAGAGTATCAGAATTATTCCAAGAGACAGCATTATTACATTTGGTAAGAATCTTGTAGTTGTTAAGGAAGACGTAGAATCCAGCCTTTTGGAAAGAGCATCTGAATTAACAGTTGGAGAAGCTTCTGAATCAGAAAAAAAAAATTCTGAATCAGTAAACTCAACCAATGATATAAATAGTATTCCAACAGAAGATGACATTAAAGTCGGAGAGGTTTCTGACATGATGGAAATGAAACACCGTGAATATCTAAACGGAAAAGTTTCAACAAAAACAATATATGATGACAACGGAAACCCACTGATTGAAGAAAATACAATTATTGATGACGCTGTTTTTGATATTGCAAAATCCAACGGCAAAGTAATTGATCTCATAATGAATAACAGACAAATATAAGCAAAGGCTTTCTCTATGTAAGAGAAAGCCTTAAATGTTTTGCTTGAAATCCAACGTTACAAATATAGAATTATAAATATTTATCAGTACTTTCTAAAAATAAGTATTTAAGCTAAAAATAAGTATTTAAGCTAAAAATAAGTATTCAGGGTTTCAATTGCATTATCCTGTATAATTCTTTCTCCGTACTCATTTAAATATCCCTCAAAAAAGGCAGGGTTTACAACAGGAACAGAGTATTCACACATTGTAAGTTCTAATGATTTGGAGCATGCAGAACTTCCGCTGAGCAGCAGATAATAACTGTCACGATATCTGAATAAACTGCTTTCACCATGATAAACTGAAGATATGCGCCTTGAAAGGCTGCAGACATCATCAAGGCTGTTGAAGCAATATATTTTTAAGGTTGAGCAAACCTTACTCTTCTTTTTCTTTTGTTTTAACTCAGAATTTTTGTACTTACTTTTTATATACTTTTGAATTGACTCAAATTCTCCTTCAGCATCCACCTTTGTTATTGTGACTACAAAACCATCTTCGTTTTCCGGGGAAGCTTCAAATATTAACTGGGATTCACCGGAGGCAAAGCCGTACTCTTCTTCAGCTTTTTCCATCATATCCCAGAATAATTCCTGAGCAGCAGGCGAATTATAATTTAAAGAGCTTAGATCAATATTTCTTTCTTCAAGATCACTCATGGTAATTGTGACCTTAAGTACATTATCATTAATTTTTTCTATCCTCATATAATCACCAACTCTCCAAAAACTCTTCAAACTATATAGTTTACTATATTATACTTCTAAAAATATAAATTGAGAAGTGATATTTATTAATATTATACATTATTAAACATGTAATTTTTAAAATAATAACCATATTTTATCTAACATATAGTATAATATTCTTGCACTAATAAATACAGCCATTTTACAAATAATATTGTATATATTTTAAAAATGCATTTTATTTGAAAAATTAGCTATAAAAATATATAATAAAATATGGTTGTAATTGTCGTTTGTTGTAGGTATAAAACACATTAAACTGGTGATAACATGGAAAAAATTATATTAGCATCAGCGTCTCCGAGGAGACAGCAGTTATTGGCTCAAATGGGACTTACTTTTACAGTATCTCCTTCAAATGTAGACGAAGTTATTGATCAAAATATGGAATCCCATGAAATGGCAGTTTCTTTAGCAAGGCAGAAATGTACCGACATTGCTACACAAACCAAATACGACTGTTTTGTAATTGGGGCAGATACTATTGTCTTAAAGGATGATAAGCTTTTAGGCAAACCCACCAGTGAACAGGATGCTTTGGAAATGCTAAAAAATCTTAATGGACAATGGCATGAGGTTGTTACCGGCGTATGCATCTGCAGGACCAGAGATATGAAATTCCTGAGTGGCTTTGAAGTTACAAAGGTGAAAATTGCTGAAAAATCAGAAGAGTTTCTCAAAGCTTATATAGCTACAAAGGAACCTTTTGATAAGGCAGGAGCATATGGTATTCAAGGGTATGGAGCACTGCTGGTGGAAAAAATAGATGGAGACTATTTCAACGTAATGGGTCTGCCTATTTACAGGTTATCATGTATGCTTGAGGACCTTGGATATAGCATAAATTTAAAGAATATAAGCATATAACAGCTTGACTGTATAATATTGATCATCTGAAGTATATCAGCTTTGAAGCAGGTAGAGGTACGTAATGGAAAGAATTAAAATCAAGGAACTTCCCATAGGAGAAAGGCCGTACGAAAAGCTTGAAGCAATTGGAGCAGAACATCTGTCAAATGCTGAGCTTTTAGCAGTAATAATTAAGACAGGTACTAAGTCTTATACTGCCGTAGAGCTTGCGCAGCATGTGCTGCGGCTTTCCCATGACGGGCGGATTTCTTCCTTGAATAACCTGTCTCTGGAGCAGTTAAAAAAGATTAAGGGGATTGGCAGAGTAAAAGCTATTCAGATAAAAGCCGCTCTCGAATTGTCAAAACGGGTGGCTACAAGCGATGGTGTATTTCATCATTGTGTGAAAAGTGCTCAGGATGTAGTAAATCTTATGATGGAAGAGCTTAGGTACCTGAAAAAAGAGGTTTTTAAGGCCCTACTGCTTGATACCAAAAACAAAGTAATCAAAATATCTGACATTTCAATGGGGAGTCTTAATTCTTCAATAGTTCATCCGAGAGAAGTATTTAGTGAAGCTGTAAAGTACGGAAGCAATAGTATAATTTTTGTTCATAATCACCCAAGTGGTGATCCTACAGCAAGTGCAGAGGATATTCAAACTACACAGAGACTTGAGAATGCAGGTAATATCCTGGGAATTAAGGTACTGGATCATATAATAATTGGTGATGGCAAGTTTTTCAGTTTTAAGGAAAAAGGATTAATTCAATAATTTTAATTTATCTAATGAAAAAAGTTTATAAACATAGGAAATGGGTGTGCTTTGCACGCAGATAGGAGACTGAGATGAGTTTTTTTGCAAAGGATATAGGAATAGATTTAGGAACAGCAAATACACTTGTACATGTCAAGGGTAAAGGTATAGTTGTCAGAGAACCATCGGTTGTTGCCGTCAACGTTAAGACCCATGAAGTTCTTGCGGTTGGAGAAGCAGCTAAGGAGATGATAGGGCGTACTCCGGGGAACATTGTTGCCATAAGGCCTATGAAAGACGGAGTTATAGCCGACTTTGACATTACTCAGAACATGATTAAGTATTTTATAAAAAGGGCCATATCAAATAGCGTTTTTAGTAAACCAAGAGTTGTAATATGTGTACCATCCGGAGTTACAGAGGTTGAAAAGAGGGCTGTTGAGGATGCAACACTGCAGGCTGGAGCCAAGGAGGCATACTTAATTGAGGAGCCTATGGCAGCGGCAATCGGTGCTGATTTGCCGGTAGAAGAACCTTCAGGCAGCATGGTTGTCGATATCGGTGGAGGTACCAGTGAAGTTGCTGTTATTTCTCTTGGCGGAATTGTAACCAGCAAATCCTTAAGAGTTGCCGGAGACGAGCTGGATGAAGCCATTGTACATTATATCAAAAAGGAATACAGTCTCATGATAGGTGAGAGAACGGCTGAAGAAATAAAAGTAACTATCGGAGGAGCATTTCCTAAAACTAAAGAAGAGAGAATGAATATCAGGGGAAGAGACCTTATTACCGGACTGCCAAAAAATATTGAAATAACCTCTTCTGAAATAAATGAAGCATTAAAGGAACCGGTAAATGCAATTATTGATTCAATAAAATACACCCTTGAAAAGACTCCACCTGAATTGGCTTCTGACATAATGGACAGAGGTATTATGCTGACAGGCGGAGGTGCATTGCTGGATGGTCTTGATAAATTGATTGTTCAGGAGACAGGTATGCCTGTTTCTATTGCAGAACGACCATTGGACTGCGTGGCTTTGGGAACCGGTAAGGTTCTTGAAGAAATAGAAACCCTGAAAAAGGTATTGCTTTCACCAAAAAGGCTGAAGTAGCTTTTTCGTTAGTTTATAGGAGTTAGAGAGGAGAAGTATTCCTTGAAATATTTTAAAAGCAGGGCATTAATTGTACTGGTAGTGACACTGGTGCTTATAGTTGTAATTGGTCTGACAATTAATCCTCATAACGGTGTAAACTGGATAGGCAACATTATTTCTGTTCCGTTTACGTCTGTAGAGAAGGTTTTTGCTTATGCGGGACAGGAAGTAAAAGCCGGTGTAGCCCTTTTTGATGATATTGAAAAACTGAGGAGTGAAAATAAATCCTTAAAAGATGAAATTGATAAACTGAATAATGAGCGGGCCGAATATGTCAGATTAAAAACCGAAAACGAGAATCTAAAGAAGGCTCTTGACCTGAAAGATCAGCTGGACGGAATTGAAATGGTTGGTGCCAATGTTATAGCAAAGGATTCGGGAAATTTATTCAATATATTCATTATTGACAAGGGGACCGCAAACGGTATTTCTAACAATATGCCTGTTATAACCAGTAAGGGTCTTGTAGGAAAAGTCTATTCCGCACAGCCATTTTCTTCAAAAGTTATAAGTATTATCGAGGATGGCAGTTCTGTGAGTGCGGTGGTCTCTAAAAGCCGGGATCTTGTTGTGGTAAAGGGCGATTTGAAGCTGGGAAAAGAAGGACTCTGCAAGCTTGAGTATATTCCGGATAACCTTGATCTTACTCAGGGAGATATAATAGAAACTTCAGGATTAGGCGGCACTTATCCGAAGGGTATAATAATTGGAACTGTTAAGGAAGTAAGGACAAGCGAGAGTGATTTGAAAAGGTATGCCATTATTGAGCCGGCGGCTGATTTGAAAAGAATTAGCCAGGTAGTGATTTTAAAGAGCGAAATGTATGATATACCATCAGAAATGGAGATTATAGACAAATGAGAGCCAGAGTAATCTTATATGCAATACTGATCTTCATTTTTGTTACTGTCCAGGTTACCTTCTTGAATTTTATAGATATATTCGGCGTAAAACCTAACCTTATTATCATACTGATTGTGAGTATTTCACTTCTGGAGGGGAGAAAATACGGTTCAGCAGTCGGTTTTTTTGCAGGACTTTGTCTTGATTCGGTGGCAGGAATTGCCCTTGGATACCAGACGTTGATAGGTATGCTTCTGGGAATATTACTGGGTAACATAAATAAGAGATTTTTTAAAGAAAACATCTTAGTAATGCTTATATGTACTTTTATTTCTACAATTTTATATGAATCGGCAATTGTTTTAATGTCACATACCGTTGGTCTAAGGATAAATTACATAGAGATGTTTAAAAGTATAGTCCTGCCCGAAGCTGCAATCAACAGTTTTGTAGGAGTTTTTATTTTTTTCCTGCTTGTAGTTATACACAGAAGGTTGTCAAGTTTGGATGTAAAAAACAGATATTAATTATATAGGATGATATGGGGAAGGGTGACATTTTGAGAGGTGGTTGACGGATGAAAAAATTTTATAAAGACAGGCATACAATTGTGAGTATCATCCTGGTATTGGTATTTGCGGTTATTATATATCAGCTGGCACAAATACAGCTGGTTCAGGGAGAAAATTACTTGGCTCAGTCCCAGGTCTATAACCTGAGATCCAGTACTATTCTGGCTGAGAGAGGTAATATATTGGACAGGTATGGTGTTCCCATTGCAGTTAATACCACCAGCTACTATCTGATGTTACTTGATACCGGCAGGCCTTCCGCTGAGCTTAACGACATGATGTATAAGCTGGTTTGTATATTGGAAAAAAATGGTGAGAAATATAATAACACCTTTTCCAAATATTTAAGTGAAAAGCCTGTAAAATTTGGTTCTATCCTTGAAAACAGCAAAGACAGGATAACGGTATTAAAAAATGCCACTGGATACAAATTCTCAGGACTTTCTCAGAATTCAGATCCTGAAGAATTTTACGAATATTTCCGGGACAAGGTATTCAAAGTAGATACTGAAAAGTATAAGGAGCCTGATATATATAAAATAATGACATTGAGGTTTGAATCCTTAAGCTATAACCCTATTATAGCCGAGTCAATAAGTGATAAAACCATTGCTGAAATAGAGGAAAGAATCGATGAATTTCCCGGGGCAATAATCGAATCCAAGCCCAGCAGGAAATATATTGATGCCCAATATGCCGCTCATTTAATTGGTTATGTCAGAACGATAGATGAGGAGGAACTGGCAGAAAGAGCTGATGAAGGTTACAAAATAGATGATATTATTGGAAAGTCAGGTATTGAGCGTACTGCCGAAGGTTACTTAAGAGGTACAAATGGTTACCGGAGAATTCAGATTGACGACAACGGGAGGACCAAAGTTGTCAGTGAAGAGCCAGTGAAGCCGGGAAGTGATGTGGTCCTGACCATAGATATGAGACTGCAGAAGGTGGCCATGGAGTCCCTTGAAAAAAATATTAAGCGCATCAGGGAAATAAAACATTCCAGGAATTTTAAGGATGCAGATTCAGGGGCAGTTGTAGCAATAGATGTTAACACAGGGGAGGTATTGGCTTTAGCCAGTTATCCTAGTTATGATCCGTCAATATTCCTGGCGGGGCCGGAGGATAAGGAAGCTCAGAAAGCTATTAGTGATCTTTTTGATGAAAAAAATACTACTAAACCTGCGTACAATCGTGCAATTGCCGGTGCATATACTCCGGGTTCAACTTTCAAGCCCTTAGTTGGAATTGCAGGCCTGGAGGAGGGGAAAATCGGCCCCAGGGATAAGTATTTTGATAAAGGCTATGAAATTTATGACGGTCTAAAGCTCGGTTCCATAGAATATAGAACATATAAAGCCGGCCTTGGCTGGGTTGATATGATATCAGCCATTCAAAAATCCTGTAACCCATATTTCTATAACCTTGGTGTAAAAGTTGGAATTGATAATATTTGCAAGTGGGCTAAAAGATTTGGTTTGGGGCAGCTGACGGGAATAGACCTTGAGGGAGAAAGCAAGGGAATACTTTCTTCAAAAGAATATAAAAAGTTGATTGATCCTTACCCATGGGGGAATGCAGATACAGCACAGTCATCTATAGGGCAATTATATAACAGCTTTACTCCCATACAGCTTGCAAACTATGTTGCAACCATAGCAAATGGTGGAAAGCGATATAAGCCGCACATAATAAAAAGAGTAGTAAAATATGACGGCTCCATAGTTACAGAAACAAAACCTGAGTATGAGATAATACCTGTAAAAAAGAGCACAATGTCAGTAATTCAACAAGGAATGCTTGCAGTTGCCAATTATGAGGACCGAGGTGGTACTGCGTCAGATGCGTTTAAAGAACTTGCTCCTATAAAGGTTGCAGGTAAGACAGGTACTGCCGAAACTCAGTCATATGAGCAGACTCGTTCCTCAAATGCTCTCTTTATATGCTATGCACCGGCCGATAAACCTGAAATTGCTGTAGCCTGTGTGGTTGAGAAGGGTGTTTTGGGTGCTTATACGGCACCTATTGCAAAAGATATACTGAAAGCATACTTTGAAAATAAAGGATCTAATGTGGAGAATTATACAACCAAAATGGATATAGTAGAGTTAACTCAGTAAAATGCCACTGGATGGTACTCCACTTTTATTGAATGTGTTTAACCTTCTTTATCCGCCCAATGCGATAAAGGATATATTTTAAAAATTGTGGCCTATATATTTGGCTTATGGAGGTTAATATAATTATGTCTGAAAATGTAGTTAGTTTTAAGGGAACTGTTAATGGTCTTACTATAATAATAAAACCAGATGCCGAATTTGATGAAATTGTTGCCAGCATGCGAGTTAAGATAGAAAATGCCGGAAAGTTCTTTAAGGGCGCAAAGCTGGCTGTGAAATATAGAGGCCGTACTTTGAATGAAACCGAAAAAAACACGCTGCATGAGCTGCTGAAGAAGGAAAGCGGCGCAACAATATTATCCTTTGATGAGGAAATAACCGATAATAGCAGTATACCTGCGAAAAGTGCTAATACCGGTCCGGAGAGAAATAATAAGATTAAAAAATATATGTACTTTAAAGGTATAGAAGAAGGACAAACAAAGTTTTACCGCGGAACTGTAAGATCAGGTCAGCTTATTAATTTTGATGGAAATGTGGTAATTCTTGGAGATGTAAATCCCGGAGCTGTTATTGAAGCTACTGGAAATATTGTTGTAATGGGACTGATCAGAGGTGTTGTTCATGCGGGTTGTGATGGAAATAAAGATGCAATAGTAGCTGCCTTGGGTCTGAATCCTACACAGCTAAGAATAGCAGATATTATCACCAGACCTCCTGATGAAAATGAAGCAGGTGGCAGTCAGGGGCCTGAACTGGCTTATGTTAAGGGTGATATGCTTTATGTAGAACGCTTTTTGCCTACATCAATCAGGAATATGTAACGGAATAACAGCAGCCGGAGAGCTTCCAGGGTACACTATGAATACTCAAAGCAACTTTGTCCGGTCGAAACGCACTGAAGTAATAAACTTTTTCTCATAATTGATTAATTTTGGTTTCCAGGTATTTGCTATACATAGAAGCAAAAGTATTCACCCATAAATGATGAAGTTAGGACTTCAAGATAATTGACAAAACTTTAAAACAAATATATAGTTTAGATGTGTAAACTAATAATTATTGAAGTAAATTTATGTAAAATATAATGTTTCTTGGACAAGAATTGGAGGCAAGCTGTATGAGCGAGGTAATTGTAATTACATCTGGGAAAGGCGGCGTTGGTAAAACGACAACAACTGCTAATATCGGTACAGGCCTGGCATTGGCAGGAAATAAGGTTGTACTGATAGATACTGATATAGGACTTCGAAATCTGGACGTTGTTATGGGTCTGGAAAACAGAATTGTATATGATCTGGTTGATGTTGTGGAAGGTGTTTGCAGAGTAAAACAGGCGTTAATTAAGGATAAAAGATTTGAAGGCCTTTACCTGCTGCCTGCAGCTCAGACAAGGGACAAGTCAGCAGTAACTCCAGAACAGATGATTAATTTGGTGAATGAGCTAAAGGCAGAGTTTAATTACATAATTATTGACTGCCCGGCTGGTATTGAACAGGGCTTTAAAAATGCAATAGCAGGTGCTACCAGAGCTATAGTAGTAACAACCCCGGAGGTATCTGCAGTTAGAGATGCAGACCGTATTGTGGGTTTATTGGAAGCAAATGAATTAAGAAACCCGAAACTCCTGATTAACAGAGTCAGACCTGAAATGGTAAAACGTGGGGATATGATGAGTATAGACGATATAGTTGATATTTTAGCTATCGATTTGATAGGTGTTATTCCTGATGATGAAAAGATAGTTATATCAACTAACAGAGGTGAGCCTGCCGTCACAGACGATAAATCTTTAGCAGGACAAGCCTATAGAAATGTAACGAGAAGAATTCAGGGAGAAGAGGTCCCCATACTTAATCTTGAGGTAAATGACGGGCTTTTGGATAAATTTAAGAAACTGTTAGGTTTTAAAACTACTTAAGGAGGAATAGGGTATGTTAATTGATTTTTCCAAGATCTTTGGCAAATCAAAACCATCGAAGGATGTAGCCAAAGAGAGACTGCAATTGGTATTGATTCATGACAGGGCAAATGTTTCTCCTGAGTTTTTGGAAATGGTAAAAGGGGAGATAATTAAGGTTATCCAGCATTATATGGAAATTGACGAAAATGCACTTGATATACAGCTTACAAGAACAAAAAGCGAAGAAGGGGATAGAATCGTTCCCGCACTGGTAGCTAATATACCTATAAAAAATGTAAGAAATGCAGGTAAATAAATAAAAGGTATGTGATATTAAACCATGAATATAGCGTTTATAGCTCATGATAATAAAAAGGAATTAATGGCAAGCTTTTGCATAGCTTATAAGTATATATTGCAGGACCATCATCTTGTTGCAACCCGCTCAACAGGTATTACTATTAATAAAGCTACAGGACTAAACATAAACCTGCTGGCGTATGGGAGTCTGGGTGTGCAGCAGTTAGGAGCAAGGATAGCATGTGATGAAATTGATTTACTTATCTATTTCAGAGATCCTTCTATTGAGAATGACATGAATACTTTCCTGCTTTTTAAGCATTGCGATTCCAACAATATACCTTACGCTACAAACATAGCCACAGCAGAAGTTCTTATTAAGGGTTTGGAGCGAAAAGACCTGGCATGGAGAGATTTATTGAGATAAAAATTAAATTTGTATTATTTTCTCCTAATATAATTTTGATTAATTAAATATACACCTATGTTCTATCCAGGAAATTATGTAACTGAAATAAATTACAACCCGGGCTTTAGCCCGGGTTGTTGTGTTTTTAAGGAATGAAAACAATGCATTAACAACTAATTACCGGTGGAGTAATAATATTGATTTTTATTAAATATAATTTAGTAAAAAGTATCGTGAACAAGGACAAGAATATAGGAGACAGTGTATGGATGAAATGATTGTAAGACCGAAGTACTCACGCCAAACAGGTACTCAAAGAAAAAGGAGAAGTGCAAATGAAAATGAATTAATGTCTACAGTTTTTGCAGTAAAAATGCTGGCAGTGGTGGTATTTTTGTCAGTTTTTGCTTTATGTAAAGCTGCTGATACTGAAACCACAAACTATTTTGTAGCAAAGGTAAATACAATAGTATCAAAAAACTTTGATACAAATAAATATTTGTTGAATGTAACTGCTGCACTTGGAATTAAACTGCCAGAGAAGAATATGACTAAACAATTGAATGCTTCTGGTAAAAATGAGGGTTCAGATCTGAATTCAGACCAGAGTGTACAGACTTTGTCCCAGTCAGGCAGTGATATTCAAAATTCTCCCTTACAGAAGGATACCGGCAATAGTAATCAGGTTAAAAGCACAGCAGACCCATCCTCTGAGGTAAATACCGATATGGGGCAAAGTACATCGTCTGGAACTTTACCGGAAAACCCAAGCAGTTCAATAAGTGAAAACCTGCAGGCACTTATACAGGTTCCTGTCCTTGAAGAGGAGGAAATCAAGGCTCTTGCAAATAAATACTCTTTTGTGATTCCAATCAAGGGACAGATTGATTCAACCTTTGGAATACGAACTGATCCTTTAAGCGGAAAAACCTCTTTCCACAGTGGAATTGACATAAAGGCCAATATGGGTACCTCAATAAAGGCTGCCCTTGATGGAGAAGTGTCTGAAGTGGGCTCCAGCCCGGAATATGATAAATATGTAAAGATTAAACACAGTGATGGTCTGTACACAGTATATGCTCACTGTTCAATACTTGTTGCCAAAAAAGGTCAGAAGGTAAAACAAGGGGATGTTATTGCTAAGGTAGGAGACAGTGAGGGATTATCAGGTGCATATCTGCACTTTGAGGTATGGAAAGATGGCAAGGCTGCTGATCCTGAAAAAATTTTGAACCTGCTAAACAACACGTAATATAAGTGAAGCTTGAATCGTACAATAACGGTTCAAGCCTTTTAATTTATAGTGCTGACAGTGCGAAGGGAACACATTTATACGCACATTTATATTGAGGTGAACAGTGAGATTTTTACTATGGATATACAAAGACTTTGGTCATATAAAGATTTCAATAAATTTACTAATCCTTGTATTCGCTGCAGCTGCCTTTATAACCGGGACCTTTGCGGAATATCTGTTGACTTTGTTTGCAATTACCCTCCATGAAGCGGGACACGCTGCAGCAGTAATACTTTCAGGAGGGAAGCTTTACAATGTAAGAATTCTGCCTGTAGGACTAAATGTTGAAATTGATAGCGGATCCTGTAATAAATTTAGCAGATTAATTATATATTTGGCAGGACCCCTTGTAAACTTTTGCTTGGCAGCCGTGTTAAAAATATTACTTATGATGGGTTTAACAAGTCCATATTTAATTGTAGGATTATACACAAATCTGTATCTGGCTGTCTTCAATATGCTTCCGGTTTTTCCACTTGACGGGGGAAGGATATTTGCAGAGATTGCAGCAGCAAAATTCGGTTTAATCAGAGCCGGAAGAGGAATGAAGCATATATCTGTGTTTGTGTCGATAATCATTGTTTTTATAGGTCTGCTAAATCTATTAACAGATAACAGGACAGGGGTAAGTCTTATAGTTATTGGAATTTACATTTTTCTGTATATAGGTGCCAATAAGGAGGAGATAGCTTTAATGAATATAAAAAGTTTATTATTCAGAAAAGCAAGAGTTATTAGAAAAGGTATATATCCTGTTCGGGAGATTGTTGTGCTGAAAACCGTCAAACTTGCTGAAGTTATAAAGGCTATGGACTATGTAGACAGGTTTCATATAATAAATATACTTGATGAAAATCTTAGAGTTATAAAGGTTATGACAGAGCAGGATATTATTGACGCTGCTGTAAGAATCAACCCCGATACGACGTTTGAAAATTTAATACATTTAGAGTATAATGTTCACAATGAGAACAATTAGCATTGGCATAAATGGGGGTTACATATGTTCAAAATAGTTCGAAAAGAGATTTTAAATCCTTCTGTTGTTCTAATGGATATCGAAGCACCTTATGTTGCCCGGAAGGCTGAGCCGGGGCAGTTTATTATTTTTAGAATAAATGAGTCTGGAGAGAGAATTCCGCTTACAATAGCAGATTATGACAGAGAAAAGGGTACTGTAACAATTATATTCCAGATTGTAGGGAAAACTACTCGAGTTTTGTCAGAAATGAATGAAGGTGAATATCTTCTTGATTTTGTAGGGCCACTGGGAGTAGCCTCACATCTTGAAGGATATAAGAAGGTCGCTGTAATTGGTGGTGGTCTGGGTACAGCAATCGCATACCCCCAGGCAAAGAAACTTCACAGTCTTGGAGCAGAAGTCCATGCCATAACAGGATTCAGAAATAAGGAACTGATTATCCTTGAGAAGGAAATGGAGGCAGTCAGCGACAGATTGATTGTTGCTACCGATGATGGTTCAAATGGCAATAAGGGATTTGTTACCGACGTTCTGAAGCAGTTGATTGATGAAGGTAATAAATATGACTTAGTAATTGCTATAGGTCCATTGGTGATGATGAAGGCTGTAAGCAATATTACCAGAGAATTTGGAATCAAGACACTGGTCAGTATGAATCCTGTCATGATTGACGGTACTGGAATGTGCGGAGGCTGCAGACTTACCGTTGGCGGAAAAACAAAATTTGCATGTGTTGATGGGCCAGATTTTGACGGACATGAAGTAGATTTTGATGAAGCAATGAGAAGGCAGGGAATGTATAAAAAATTTGAACGTGAATCAACCGAACTTCATGTTTGCAGACTTGGGGGTGTTACCAATGCCTAATATGGCTTTAAATAAAGTAAAAATGCCTGAACAGGATCCTGATATAAGAAATAAAAACTTTGATGAAGTAGCCTTGGGTTATGATGAGGCGATGGCTATTGAGGAGGCACAGAGATGCCTGAATTGCAAGCATAAGCCCTGTGTAGCGGGCTGTCCGGTAAATGTTAAAATTCCTGAGTTTATTCAGCTGGTGGCTGAAGGCAAATTTGAGGAAGCTTACTATAAAATCAGGGAAACAAATAGCTTGCCTGCAATCTGTGGAAGGGTATGTCCACAGGAAACTCAGTGTGAGCAGCTCTGTGTAAGGGCAAAAAAAGGTGAATCTGTTGGAATAGGGCGTCTGGAACGTTTTGTGGCAGATTGGTATATGGCCAACATTAAGAAAGAAGTGCAAAAACCTGAGAGCAACGGTATTAAGGTTGCAGTTGTGGGCTCTGGCCCCGCAGGGCTTACCTGTGCCGGTGATTTGGCAAAGAAGGGTTACGATGTTACAATATTTGAGGCGTTTCATGTACCCGGAGGCGTTCTTATGTATGGAATTCCGGAGTTCCGTCTCCCTAAAAAACTTGTGCAGGAAGAAATTCAAACAGTAAAAAACCTGGGTGTAAAAATTCAGACAAATATGGTAATTGGTAAGGTACTTTCAATAGAGGAGCTTATGGAGGAAGGCTTTAAAGCAGTATTTATCGGTTCTGGTGCAGGTCTGCCAAGCTTTATGGGTATTCCTGGAGAAAACCTGAACGGAGTTTACTCTGCCAATGAGTTCCTGACAAGAATAAATCTTATGAGTGCTTACCGATTCCCCAATGCTGATACTCCTGTATTTGTAGGTAAAAATGTGGCAGTAGTAGGCGGTGGTAATGTTGCAATGGATGCTGCCAGAAGTGCCAAAAGGCTTGGAGCTGAAAATGTTTACATTGTTTACAGACGTTCAGAAGCTGAAATGCCTGCAAGACTTGAAGAAGTTCATCATGCAAAGGAAGAGGGGATAATTTTTAAGGTTCTTACAAATCCAAAGCAGATCATTGGTACAGAGGACGGCTGGGTAAAAGGCATGGAATGTGTTGAAATGGAACTGGGTGAACCTGATAAATCCGGTAGAAGAAGACCGGTTGAGAAAAAAGGTTCTGAGCATGTGATTGATGTTGAAACAGTCATTATTGCTATTGGACAATCCCCAAATCCACTGATATCATCAACTACACCGGGACTTGATATTCAATCCTGGGGAGGTATAATTGTAGATGAAGAAACATGTGCAACCAGTAAAACTGGTGTGTATGCCGGCGGAGATGCTGTAACAGGAGCGGCTACTGTTATATTGGCTATGGGGGCAGGTAAAAAAGCTGCAGAGGCTATAGATAATTTTATCACCAGTAACAAGTAGCTCATAATCTATAAGATGGCGTGAAAATCAAGCTATTTTCAGTGGGGGACAACCCTGCTGCTACTTTAATAATATGCTGAGGAGTAGAAGATTATTCTGAAGCAATAATAAAAGGAGAATAGGTTAATGAAGACATGGGTATTGTATTACAGTAAAGGTGGTAACACTAAAAAAATTGCTGATGCTATTACGGAAGAACTGGAGGAGGTACTTAAATCCGAACAGATTCCTCCTGCATATCCACCAGAGAATGTAGCTTTATTGTTTTTAGGAACAGGAGAGTACGCTGGAAAGCCTGATCCAAAGATGGTGGAATTCATTAGAACTCTTACACCAAACAGAGTTAGAAATGTAGCAGTGTTTGGTACCAGTGGAAGCGGAGCAGCCGATGGTAAGGCAATTACAGCAGTTAAGGCTATGCTCAGGGAGAAAGGTATCAATGTTGTAGATGAGAGCTTTGGATGTAAAGGAAAGTCTTTTATATTCTTTAACAGAAAACATCCTGATGCTGATGAAATCAAGAATGCAAAGGCCTTTGCCAGAAGAGTGTATGACAGTTTAAAAAGCTAATAAGATATAATGTTAAAGCCAGTCGGTCATCATGCAGTTTTGTAGGGTTGCATGATGACCGACTGGCTTTATTTACTGCTTTACTTTATTTCTGTCCATGAGTTTTTCTACATCAATCAGAACAGGTATCCATTGGTTCTCGCTTTTTACAAGGGAGTTAATTAGCAGGTCGGTTCCATTGGTCAGCTTGGCGAACTCAAACAAATATTTTTTATTATCTACTCCATCAACTAATATTTTTTTTGTATATTCATCCTGCTCCGGGGTATACTGTTTCATAATAAGGCCGCACCAGTTTCCATAAACTGTTTCCACATACAATTCAGCATTATGAGCCCAGCCATGGTATGCAGCACAAAAGAAATCCTCCGGGGACAGGGTCAGTGAATCAATATAATATAAATTGTTAACTTTTATTACATCTAATTCACCTGTATAATAATTAAACATGGTTGCACCTATTTTGCTGCCCTCAAGAAACTCCAGCTCAAGAAAATATTTGCTGATATCACTGGATTTAGTTTTTATTGGCAGAAGTTTAATAAGGTTAATATGTCCTATTCCCTCAAAGGATTTAACAAACTCTTCATAATTCATTGATTTTTTATTGTTTTCAGATAAAAAAGAATATGCAATTGGAAAAGGCTCCTGTCCGAAGCCTACAGTCCCACAACCTCCTGTTTTTTCTTCGGTAAGTAAGGAGGCCTGCTGGAGTACACTGAAATAATTGATAACAGAGTTTTCAGGGGTATTTATCAATTCCGGGGGAACTATTCCGTTTTTAAAAACTTCAAGAAAGTAATCATATTCCAGGAAGCGGCTGTTTAGTGCTTTAAGATTTGAGGGCCTGAAATATGTTTCATTTAGATTAGATTTTCTTTCACTGGTTAATTTTATAGTTTGTCGAGATAGGCCTGAAGCAGCCACAGCAATCTCCTTATTCTGTACTTTTTTAATATAGCTGCCGCCAATAATGTAATTCCTTTGCCCATTATCTTCATTGCCTACTCTTAAGCAAATTGCAGCAATAAAAAATGTTATCAGAACTAATGAAATTATAAGTAAACGTTTTGCTATTTTTTTCATATTAATCTCCCATTTGCACGTTTATCACGTACACCAATTGTTATGAAAAGACGCCTGTAATACCATTATAATTCCCTGTTCAAACATTATTCATAAATAACTTACAATAACAACATATTCCAGCACAACTACTTGTCAGTGAAACTTTCAATATGGTATATTTTTATAAACTAAATGAATGAAAGTATGAAAGTAAGGCAAATATTTTATTGGATAAAAGGCAGATTAGATGAAAAACAGAGGTTACATAATGCAAATCGTTTTTATTGGATTAGTTTTGATTGTATATGGGCTGTTAAACTTTTATATAGGATTTAAAGGATATAAAAGCATAAATCCCAATATCCCAATTATTAAAATACTTTATTGGGTAATAGTTTTCTTTTTTGCAGCGGCCTATATTATTGCCATGGCAGGCAGAAACCATTTACCTGACAGGATAAATTTTGTATTGAACACAATAGGTGGATACTGGATAGCAGCATTTGTTTATTTACTTGGATTTGTCATTTTAATTGACATCTTTGGATTTCTTGGCAGAAAGCTTAATATGATTCCGGATTTTGTAAAAAACAACACATGGATTTTGGCTTTCTCAGTGGTTGCTGTGGTAGCAATAACACTGGCTGTTGGAACATATAATGCGATGGTACCAAGAATCGTAAAGTATGACATATCAATAGATAAAAAGGCAGGAGATTTAAAGAAGCTAAAATGTGCGATGATATCTGACATACACCTGGGTGAAATCATAGGCAGAGACAGGCTGAAAACCGCAGTTGGGCTGATTAACGAAATGGAACCCGATGTGGTAGTTATAACAGGTGATCTGATTGACAATGCCATTGAACCTGTCATAAAGCAAAACATGCTTGAGGAACTGAAAAATATTAATTCCAGATATGGAACCTTTGTTGTTATGGGGAATCATGACTATTTCTCAAATGCTGTTGATGATCTTACCAGGAGACTGGAAGATACAGGAGTGACTGTTTTAAGGGATAGGACAGTGAAAGTGAATAACAGTTTTTACATTGTGGGCAGAGAGGATAAAACCAGTTTAAGGTATGGATTTAGCAGGAAAAACCTTCAGGAATTGCTGGAGGAGGCCGACACCACTCTTCCGATTATTGTATTGGACCATCAACCTTCCGAACTGGATGAGCCACGAAAAGCAGGAGTCGACCTGCAGCTGTCAGGACATACTCATGCCGGACAGTTTTTTCCGGCAAGCCTGGTTACAAATATGATATTTGAAGAGGATCATGGATATTTTAGAGATGGCAGCTTTAATCTATTGGTTTCCTGCGGATTTGGCACCTGGGGGCCAACTGTAAGAATAGGAAGCCAGTCAGAAATTGTAGAACTAAACATTTCATTTGCCCAGTAAATCAGAATAATATCAATATTTTCAATAAAACTCCATTTGCGTTAGTTAGCAAATGGAGTTTTAAATTTACTTACCTTTTTACTTACCTTTTTTATTGAATCTTTTTAAGTTAATTTTCCAGGACTTCTTTTTCTTTTCGGGTTGGACCGATTTATCGAGCTCAAGTGTAGCAGCATACTTTGGATAATACATTTCCACAATATTTCTGAGAGTAATTTTTATTGCCGAATAAAGAGGAATAACTATTATTAATCCGATAAAGCCCAGTATCGGAATTATACCCATTAATAGAAGTATAACGGTCAGAGGATGAATATCCATGCTTTTCTTCATAACCTGAGGAGATATAAAGTTATTGTCAATCTGCTGAACTACAGTCATTACTATTAATATTTTGACTGCCATAAAGGGGTTGTCGGCCAGTGAAAGCAGTATAGCAGGTATTATACCCAGCCAGGGTCCAAAGAAAGGTATTATGCAGGTTATCATAGCAAAAATAGCCAGTATAAGAGAATATTTAAGACCTATAATTAAATACCCAATATACATCAGCAAGCCTATAAAAAAGGCTACCAAAAGCTGACCAGCAATGTAATTGGAAAGTACATAATCTATATCTGTGAGAATTTTTCTTACATTATCCTTATGGGCTGTGGGTACAAATCTTACAACACTGGGCACAAATTTATGGCCATCCTTAAGAAAATAGAACAGTACTACGGGTATTATTATAATTATAGAGCCTACGTTTGTAACTGCACTAATAAAATTAATGGTACCCCTGCCAATACTGGATCCAATGTTCTGAATAAATTCCGATATCTTGCTTGTTATATCTGACGTTACAAAATCGTTACTGTTGAAATAGGCCAGTAAATTACTGTTCAAAAGGTTATTGACAGTTTTTTCAGCCTTTTGGTACAGTGACGGAAGACTATGATAAAATTCGGTAAACTGTGTTTTTATTAATGAACCGGTATAGGAGGTAAAAAGAGTTATTACTGAAAGTACAATAATAAAAGCCAGTACAATTGCCCAAATGTGAGGAATTCTGCCTTTTTCAAGCAATTGAACCAGAGGCCTTAAAATGTAATATAACAGTCCTCCAAAAAGAATGGGAAATATTATTGAATAAATAAAACTGAGTATTGGTGAAAAGAAGAAGTCTATTTTGCCGAACATAAATATTATGAGAAGTATAAGCAGTAAATAACAGCCATACCTGAAAAACTTACTTTTGAGTATGAAAGTGTTATCCATATCCGGTTTGGTATTTGTGTTGTTTTCCATAAATACTCCTTTAGAAAATATTGATTAATAATCCTTATCCTTTAATAACTAATATTGTTGTTTAGTTTAATTATAGGGATAAATGAAATAATATACAAATAGAATTTCATTTCCCTGTTAGTAAATAAATATACAGCTAAGCATTTAACTCTGCTGATTTTATCGGGCCAATCTTTAATATGCAAATATTAATTTCAGCTAATAGTTTATGATTTCCGACAGGGGACCCATCAGGATCTTGGGAGATTTATTCTTGTCCAGCCATTTTGCTATAGAGGTCACGTCTTTACGCTCTGCAGCAACTGCGCCGTTGGTATATTTTATCACCATATTGGGTTTTATAATACGAAAAAAGATAGCGCTTCCCTTATTCTTAATATTCTGTTGATTATAACCAATGGTGAAGAAAAGATCGTATATCCCATCTGTATTTTTACTGAAATTTACTGCCGATTTCCATCTTCCATTTGAGGGCTCTCTCTGGTGAGTATTGTAAAGCTTTGAGTTTGGGTCATCTACCCATACATCCTTTGAATCATACCTATAATAATCCAGCCCCGTGTCAAAATTGGTGTCTTTACCAAAACAGGTACCTATATTGAAAGCACCCACAGGGGTTTTACTGTCTCCTTCTTTCTTGTTGGTTGTAAAGCCCTTTAAGCCTATCCAGCCCGTTATATTTTTATGTATATTTACCCAGCCGTTTTTGTTTTTTTCATATGTGTTGATAACTACATTTGAAGAATTACTTATTTTGGAAGTAACAACAATTAACTGTGAGGTATTGCTTTCTTTTATAAACTTAAGTTCTGAAATGACTTTGCTGCTGAGACCATATTCAGTTTTGTCAAACTTACTTAAAGGAACATCCTGTATCTTGTAATTGTTATAATCGGTATCCTCAAAATGCCACCACTCATGACTGAGTGCTCTGAAGCCAGATGCCTTCATTGCTTTTGACAAAATATCAAGGTTTTTTCTCTGCTCAGCAGTCATTCCTTTATAATTGGGCGAGGCTTTTTCTGTAAAATTGTCAAACTCGGTAGGCATATTCAATTCTTTCCCATTTTTATCCACCAGAGTGACATCAACAGCTGCACCCCTGTTATGTTTTGAGCCTGAACGATATGGGTTTGCCACGTAATTTTTATTTGGGGTAGCCTCCCACATAATTTTCTGCACACTTAGAGGTCTGTATGCATCCCAGATTTTTATGGTATATCCCTGCTTCTTGACAATATTATTTGCCTTTATCAATTTATCGAGAGTACCTTTTGTAAGAACACAGGTGGGAGAGGGGTAAAGAGTTTTTCCTACAAAGTTATCACAGCTTGCATATTTCATCTCAATTACAAAGTCCTTACTGTAATCCTCCACCAGCACAAGGTCTGTTTTTTTAACTGCTGAGTTGGCCGCTTCTGCCATACTGTTGTGCTGAAAGAGCATCAATACGATAATTAACAGTAAAGCTAATATAAATCTCATGGGAAGATGCTTTATTCTATTCATATAACTGGCCTCCGAAGCTTTTCTTTAATTTTATCACACTTACTGCTTGCATTGAATAAATGAGGAATAAATGAACAGGTGGTTAGTCAAGCTTCTTTTTGAACCGTTTTGTCGCAATAAATAGAATAACTGCTGTAAAAGTGATAAGTGCCAGTGATTCCTGCCACAAGTATTCAAGGCCGATGCCTTTTAGTGTAATACCCCTGATTATATCTAAAAAGTAAGTAAGGGGAATAATATATCCGATATAGTATATTACAGATGGCATTGCCTCTCTCGGAAAAATAAAGCCCGACAGCAGAATACTGGGAAGGAGAAAGAAAACCATTACAATCATTGCCTGCGTTTGATTTTTGGCAAAGGTGGATATAAGCATACCAATAGAAAGGGAACAATAGACAAAGAGAAAGCCTAATAACAATAACAGCCCTACTGACCCGGCAATATTCACCTTAAATATCCATATACATATTACCAGTGAAAAAAGGAAGCCTGAGTATCCTATGATGATATATGGTATAAGCTTTCCCAGAATAAGCTCTGAGGACCTTATAGGGGTCACTATTAACTGCTCTATGGTACTTCGTTCTTTTTCCCTGACCAAAGCAAAAGCAGTTAACATAATTGTAATGTTTTGCAGAATCAGCCCAACTAATCCCGGAATTGTGAATTTTGTATTCTCCATATCTGGATTGAAAAGGACATTGGTTTTCATTGAAATGCCTGACAAGTTTTCTGGAGTAATGCCGAGTTTAAGGAGCTTTTCAGAAGTAAGATTATGGGAAAGAATTTGTGATATTAATTGACCATTGGCTAGAGCTGTTCTGGCAGTGGTGGGTTCGGTACCGTCTATAATCAGCTGAAGTTCTGCTTTTTTTCCAGTTTTAAGCATATCGGAATAATCCTTTGGGATAATAAGTCCTGCCTTTACCTTACCGCTTTTTATCATCTCATTGATTTTGTTCTCTGATTGAACAGTTTCGTAAATAACAAAATAATCTGACTCAGTAAACTTATCCAGGAAGGTCTTACTTTCTTCAGATTTACTTAGGTCATAAACAGCTGTGGGTATTTTATCAACTTCAGTATTGATTGCATAACCAAAAAGCAGCATCATTACTACAGGCATAATAAAGGGTAGCTTTAAGCTTATTGGATCGCGTCTTACCTGAATAAATTCTTTTTTTATAATAGATATAAATCGTTTATAGCTAAAACCAAATCTGTTTTTAGTCATATAACACCTCCCAGACCACAAAATTTCAGCCAATTTCTCAGCTTAAACTCTTTAATGGCTTTGATACTCTGGTTTTGTAGCCCTTTAGCGGTTTCCCGTCAGTATATGTGAATGTAAAATAGTAATTGATATATCCAGTTTGTTAAATAACTCTTATGTTATGATTGTCTACGTATAATTACTTAAGTAGATGGGATTATGATTGATCCTCATTTAAAAATTTCAGATCTTTAAATGTTCCTGCCATCTTTTGGTTTGTTTGTCGCTCCACATATTTAATAAAAATATCTTCCAGATTTTTTACACCTTCCTGTTTCATGAGCTGTTGGGGAGAGGCAAGGTTAACAAGTTCACCGTTAAAAATAAAACCAACTGTGTCACAGCTTTCGGCTTCATCCATATAGTGAGTTGTGACCAGAATAGTGATACCCTGTCTGGCCAACGAGTGTATTATTTCCCAGAACATTCTTCTGGAAACAGGGTCAACCCCAGCTGTGGGTTCATCAAGTATAAGCAACTTTGGTTTGTGAATTAAAGCACAGCCCAATGCAAGACGCTGTTTCCAGCCTCCGGATAAGGTTCCTGCCAGACTTTTTTCCTTACCTGTAAGGTTGGCCATGGCTATGAGTTCTTTTTTCCTTTCACTGATGGTATTTTTGGATAACCCGTATACACCAGCATAAAAATCCAGATTCTCGTCCACAGTAAGGTCTTCATAGAGACCAAAACGCTGACTCATATAGCCCAGACTTTGTTTTACTGCCTCAGTTTCTTCTGTGACATCCTTCCCCATAACAAAGACTTTACCGGAAGTGGGTGTAAGAACACCGCAAAGCATTCGTATAGTGGTTGATTTACCTGAACCATTTGGGCCGAGAAATCCGAAAATGGTTCCCTTGGTAATTGAAAAACTTATGTTATTGACGGCAGTATAATTCCCGAATTTCTTTGTAAGGTTTTCTACCTTAATTACATATTCCATACTATTCTCCTAAACAATACAAACAGCTTTAATACATATGGCTTTGATATGTAAATGGCTTTTCTCTAATTTTGAGGTGAAATACCATCAATTATCAACGTAATCATATCATCTATTTCCTTTTCTGCCTCTGAAAGATTAAAACTCGGGGTAAAGAGCATTTTTTGAGCAATGAAAGCAATAAAACTTCCAACAATATTTCTAATAATCAGCTTAGGATCTATATCAGAGCGTATCTGCCCCCTTGACACCATAGTTTTATAAAATTCCATAACTTCCTTCTCCATTTTTTGAATAAGATTTTTATAGATAACCTCCCGCATGTCTTGATGAAAAAGCATTTCGCTTACAAGAACTCTGAACATGGGAAAAAATTTTTGTACCAATTCAAGTCTATCTATAAGAATCTCTTTTAGAATGGTTCTCAGATCTTTTTGATCCTCATTTTTAAAAATATTATTAAGAGGGTTAAGGATTATTTTATCTGTTGTAATTTTTATAGCTTGCAGCATTATACCGTGAATTATATCCTTCTTTGTTTTAAAATATCTGAAAATTGTACCCTCGGCGACACCAGCTCTTTTAGCTATTTCGCTGGTAGTTGTTGAAGAAAATCCTTTTTCAACAGATATTGATATGGCTGCTTCGAGTATCCTTTTTTCCTTATCAGGCAGCTCCAGTTCTGATAAATCGATATTACTGTTCAACTTATGAATTCTTCCTTTCCATTAATTTATTCATGAGATATATCAGGTATTATCTATGTTGGATATAAACCAGTAAAGCAAGAAAACTTTCAAAATGAGTGAGTACTCACTGCAATTTCAATATTATGCCAATTGTTTTGATTTGTCAATAGGAAACCATGTAAATAGAAGGTATGTATATAAATTTAATTTAAATAAATCTAAATCCTAATAAAAAACGTGTATATAAAAAAAGTTTTATATAACAATAACTATCAGTAAAAATAAGTTTAAAAAAGGATGGACTATGAAAAAATCATCACGTTTAGTCAGAATACTAAAATACTTAGGTGTTGGCATGGCAGCAGGAATAGCAAATGGGTTATTTGGGTCGGGCGGAGGTACAATTGTTGTGCCTGCAATGGTATATTTCCTTGGTAAGGAGGAACACAATGCCCATGCAACTGCACTGCTTATAATTCTACCTTTGACACTGGTAAGCACATACTTCTACCTTTCAAATCATTTTGTTGATTGGAATATAACATGGAAAGCCATGATTGGTGGAGTTGCCGGAGGAATAGTGGGGGCATATCTTCTTAACAAATTTTCCTCTGGTATGCTGAGAAAAATATTCGGTATATTTATGATAGCTGCTGCAATCAGAATGATTTTCTGATACTGTGTAATACTAACACATATATAGACTGAGCTTTGTAAAGGCTAAACAATGTGGATATTTGGATATATTATAAATTGCAGTAACTATTAAGAAAGGTTAAGCTATGACAATAATACTGATTGGTTTTGCATCCGGAATAATAAGCGGAATGGGAATAGGGGGCGGTGCTATCCTTATACCGGCCCTTGTGCTGTTTGTAAAGCCCGAACAGCATGTAGCCCAGAGCACTAATTTATTGTTTTTTATTCCTACTGCCATAGTTGCATTAGCAATACATATCAAGCATAAAAATGTTGACTTCAGAACCGGGATTCCAATTATGCTCTTTGGTCTGGCAGGGGCAATACTGGGGTCTAAATTAGCTTTGTCTATTGATGGTCAGCTTCTTAGAAAAGGTTTTGGGATATTTCTGCTTGCCATGGGCATATATGAAATTTTCGGAAAGAATAAGGCAAAAAATCGTAGCAATTAGAAATACTAATCGGTTATTTACAGGCAAGTTTTTCACAAACGCGGCTCTTGATCTGAAAAACGTTTATATCAATAAATTGTGCTGCTATCCCCAAAAGTCTTTTAGAAAGTGAACTTTTCGGGTATGAAGAAGCGCATTTGCTGGAGCCGGAAGCAGACACGGTATGTTTGAGTTGGATGATACAGGGACTAACTTTCTGGATAAAAATAGGGGATATGGATTTCAGTCTTCAAGCTAAATTACTCAGAGTATTGCAAAGCCATGAGATTATGAGGATTGGCAGAAATACTAAATCAGAAAGGAGTATTATGAAAATAAGTACGTTGAAAGAAAAAGTAAATTTCACAGGGAGAGCGAAATTTACTTTTTCATTTAAGAAGGAAAATAAATACCTTAGTACACTGCTACCGGAATTCCCTCATATCTTACTTTTTCAGGCATATCCAGTATTTTGATGACGGTTTGTTCTGATAAGTCAATCCATATTTCAGCAATTGCTTCTCTTGCATATAAATTTGTCAATAAATTTTTAACATCAGCAATTTTATTGTTTTTGGTTATGACTTTTGTAATAATAATTTTAAAATGGTTGGTGTCGTAATCGTTGGGTGAGTGGTGTCCCTTCCTCAGTTCCACGCCGTTCATGGGTATTTCTGCAGCATACCATTCGGTGGGCAATATGTAATTTATATATTTTGAGCTTTCATCATATGGTGAAAGGATTGCATTAACCTCAGCATCTGATCTTACAATATCCATGATTTCACATATTTTTTCAGTTGATAGGCTGCAAACTGAAATATCCACACTATTGTCTGTATAAACAGAATATAAGCTATTGATTGATAATGTTTGAAGTCCTTTTGCTAACCCAAGGACAATACACAGGGATAGTAAATATGCGGTAAACAAAACTGCAAGTTTTTTGGCTGTGGTCCTGGGCAGGCATATTCTCTTTAATAGTTTTATGGAGAATGGAAAGAACATATTTGTTCTGTTTTTATAATCAATATAAGATTGACCAAATTTTATACTACATTCCCGTTCCTCTACCTTAGCTAACAAATAATAAGCGAAAATCATTGTTACAAACATAACTGCTACAATATACCGGGGCCACAGGAATAATAGTCCTAAGCTGCATATCATAAATGAAATATATTGGGGATGCCTGATATAGTTGTATATTCCGCCGGTAACAATACCTTTCTTAGCAATTTTGCTATAATAAATCTGACATGCGCCAATTACAAAAGCGAGAAATCCTCCTATGGCGAGAACTGTACCTATTACTTCATGAGCGTTAATAAACGGTGATGAGGTTTCCCTTACCACATGAGGTAGAAAGAAGCTGTTTAGCCATGATAAAATAGGTATATCATTAAAGAAGTTTAAGGCAGGTGCATAAACTGAGTAGAAATACGCGGCAAAGGGTCCTGCCATATAAAAAAATTCAAAGAATATTAAAAAGTAAAATAGTAGTGCACCCCAAAAGGTTCCTTTTGCTAAAGAATTTTTTGCTTTCATGGTTAATCCCTCCACATTGAATTATTAAAACTAAATTGATTATCCTATGGTTTACTTTGAATCAGCTTTGAATATTAATTTTTATTTAATTACTTTTTTCAAATAAATTACTTTTCAAAGGAATTTCAAAGAAAGACTATATAAAATCAGAGTGTGTAGGTGGTGATTATAATGAATATTCTCCTGGTTGAAGATGAGATCAGATTAGCCAATGCCTTGGGTCAATTACTGAAAATGCAGGGCTATCAAGTGGATATAGTAAACAGTGGAATTGAAGGTCAGGACATGGCTGAAACAGGTATATATGATGTTGTGATTTTAGACAGAATGCTTCCCGACCTGGATGGTATTGAGTTATTAAAGACAATACGGGCAGCAAACATCACAACACCGGTTATATTTTTGACAGCAAAGGATTCTGTATCAAATAAGATTGAGGGTTTGGACGCAGGGGCAGATGATTACCTGGTAAAGCCCTTTGACAGCAATGAACTGTTGGCAAGGGTACGTGCGTTGAGCAGACGTTCTACTCATTTGCTGCCAGACAAAATCATAACAGTAGGAAAATTAAGCCTGGATATGCAGCAGCATACGGCTATATATAATGGGATTCATGTCACACTAACACCAAAAGAAGCTCAACTACTGGAGTATTTAATGCGCAATAAAAATCAAACATTAAGAAAGGAACAAATTTTTGATAGAGTGTGGGGTTTTGAGCAAAATGCTGATATAGATAATGTGGAACTATATGTTTATTATTTACGAAGGAAGATTCATTTTTCAGATTGTGTCATTTCCTTAGATACAATTCGTGGTGTTGGCTATCGGATAAAGGAGGTTTGAGGAGTGAAGCAGCTGAGAAAAAGATTTGTTTTTTTCAATATGCTTATCATTAGCTGCATAATAATGATCCTGGCTGTTTTTGCCAGCGTCAGAGATGGCAGTACGTTGACTGCAAGAAGAATAGTAATTCTTGTTGTAGTCAGTATAGGGTTGGTATTTATTGGAAGCTTACTGCTGTCTAAAATAGCTATAGCCCCAATAAAGGCTGCCTGGCAAAAACAACTAGATTTTACGGCAGACGCTTCACATGAATTGCGTACTCCATTAGCCACCATTCAGGCAAACCTGGATGTAGTTTTGAGCAATTCGGAAGCAACCGTGAAAAGCCAAATGAGTTGGCTGAATAATATTAACATTGAATGCAAGAGAATGAGTGCTATTGTTTCCGATTTATTATTTCTGTCAAGGGCAGATACCGACGAATTTAATTTTGAAAAAGAGGTATTTGATCTTTCAGACTTGTTAACAGGAATTCTGACCACATATAATGCGATAATAGAACAAAATAGCCTGTCACTTATTACTTCAATAAATGATGGAGTTACTATATATGGAGATAGAAGTAAGCTTAAACAGCTTATAATTATTCTTCTGGACAATGCAATTAAATATAACAAGGATAACGGAACTGTGAGTGTTTCACTTTTGGCAAATAAGGGTTATGCAAACATAAAAATTACAGATACTGGCATTGGAATTAATTTAAACGAAAGGGATAAGATTTTTAACCGCTTTTATCGCGGTGAAAAGTCCAGGCAAAAAAATCCTGATGGCTCGGGATTAGGTTTAGCCATCGCCAAAGTGATTGTTGATGAACATAAGGGAGATATTTCTCTTGAAAGTAAGATTTGTGAAGGTTCTTCTTTTACAGTTAAAATACCACTAGCTCAGCAAAAATAACAAAAGGCGAATTTCAAAGATTACACCAATATTTTATGTACAACATGAATATGAGGTGGCAAATAAGGAGGATAATAAGCTCAATCCTATGCTTGAGGGATTTGACAATCAGCCATATACTAAGGAACAAGCATTATTTTTTATTATAATAGGTGCTATTTAGTCATAATGCCTAAATAAACAAGCTCGATTCATATATTTTACCCGACATCCATGATGATTTCATATGTTATAATTATTACTGTATTTTCCAATGTTACATAATTAGTTTTTTCATTCACGAATTGAAGATTATCAAATAAATTGAAAGCTTCGGGGGATAAATATTATGGAACTTCAGAGTATAGGAGAAATAGCTGGTAAAATTAAAGAAAACATAGCAAAGGTTATTGTTGGTAAGGAAAATATTATAGATATGGCGATGATATGCCTTATTACAGGGGGACACCTGCTGCTTGAGGACGTTCCTGGAACAGGTAAGACTGTATTTGCAAGAGCTTTGGCAGCTTCGGTAGATTGCACCTTCAGAAGAATTCAGTTTACACCGGATTTGCTGCCGTCGGATGTTACAGGTATAAATTTCTTTAATCAAAAGGATAGTAATTTTGTGTTCAGGCCGGGTCCGGTATTTTCAAATATTGTACTTGCTGACGAAATAAACCGTGCTACACCCAGAACTCAATCAGCAATGCTTGAATGTATGGAGGAGCACCAGGTGACAATAGATGGTGAAACAAAAGAACTGGAAGCCCCCTTTTTGGTTATAGCAACTCAGAATCCTGTGGAAATCCAGGGAACCTTTCCGCTGCCCGAAGCACAGCTGGACAGATTTTTAATAAAAGCTTCAATGGGTTATCCTGATACTGCTGAAGGAATAAATATTTTAAAGAGGTTTAAAGAAAGCAATCCTCTTGCAGAAATAAAGGCTGTGGCATCAGCAGCTGAAATTATTGAGGCGTCAAAAATATATTCAGGTGTAAGGGTTTCGGATGACATACTGGAGTACATAACTAAAATTGCCGAAGCCACAAGAAAACACCCTAACACCCATCTGGGAGTTAGCCCCAGAGGTGCCCTTTCCTTGCTCAAAGCGGTACAGGTTTATGCATTGCTCAAATCCCGAACCTTTGTAACTCCGGATGATGTTAAAGCAATGGCAGTTCCTGTTATGGCTCACAGGATCATTCCAAAAGGTTTATCAACCGAAAATGTCAATGCCAGTGAAAAAATAATTGCCGATGTGCTTTTACATACACCTGTCCCCCTTGAACAGGCAGAGTAAGGAGGATTTATGATATTCCTGCAAATTGTACTTGCCCTGCCCCTGTTAATACTTATTGAAGTATTAATTTATAAGCGTTTTCTCCTGAAAGGAATTGTCTACAGAAGGAGCATCTCCGAGACTTCTGCCTTTGAAGGAGAAAAGATATACCTTATAGAGGAAATAGAAAATAACAGCCTTCTTCCAATACCGTGGATGAAAGCCGAATCCAGAATAAGTCCTAACTTGCACCTGACTTCGGCTAAAAACATGGAGCATGTTGAGGAAGGATATCATAGAAGTGTTTTTTCCATCATGCCCTTTTACAGGATAAAAAGAACCCATGAAGTTACCTGTCTTCAAAGGGGTGACTATAATGTGGGTAATGTGACAATCACATCCGGTGATATATTCAGCTTTATTACAAAGATAACTTCCTATGAAAATGAAACAAGATTACTGGTATACCCTCAGCCCCTGAATCAGGATAAGCTAATCCAATGCTTTCATTCTCTTCAGGGTGATGTTGTTGTTCGCAGGTTTATAAATCCCGATCCTTTTCTGGTGGCTGGTGTCAGAGAATACAGGCCTGGCGATCCTATGTCCTCAATTAACTGGAAAGCAACATCCAGAACAAACTCATTACAGGTCTATAAGTATGATTATACAGCCAATTCAAATATACTTATACTATTTAATATTGACAGCAGCAGTGATCAGGGCCCATACCCAGATGAAGAACAGTCCAGGCAAATAGAATTCGGCATACATTTTTGCGCTGCAATTGTGGAGAAAGCAATCAAACAAGGGATAGCCACAGGGTTCTGCTCCAATGGACACTTCAGAGATATGACTGACTTTGTCAGTATCCCTGCCCGCTGCAGTAAAGCTCAGCTTTATACTATCCTTGAGGCTATGGCAAAACTCCAGCTCCACAGGGCTCTTTCTTTTTACACAATGATAAGAAATATGAAAAGCTCCATTCCAAAGGATACTGATATTTTAATAGTAACACTGTATTGTGATGAAATGATTGATGAGGAAATATTCCAACTGCGCCGCGAAGGGCATCAGGTTGAAGTACTGGTTATAAAGGAAGGTATGGTGATATAATTGTTTGGTATTTTCACAGCAACAGCTATTCTGGAAGTATTAATGGTAACACCCTGCCTTTACTTACTGCTGCAGCTGGTTATGCCTCAGACACCGGCATTTATATTGTCTTTAGGGTTTAATTTTGTAGTTTTGTTAGCGGTTTTTGTTTGTAAATTTAAACCCGGTCCTTTTATTTATAAGCTAATTACAGTTGTTTTGTCAGCACTTTTGGCTTTTCTTACAGCCGGTATAAGCCTTGGTGGTTTAATTGTTGTCATTATGTGTATTATTATCTTTACCCGCATAAGGACTGATATGGCATTGGACAGGGATTATGCCATTCACCTGTCAACGGCGGCTATTATAATAAATATTCCTCTTGCAATTTTATTTTATAATAACGGATTGTCAAGTATGGCCTTTTACGGAAACATAACCATTTGCATATCAACTGTGGCATCAGTGATTACACTTATTATGAAGCAGGTGGATGAATCCAGAAGGTTCGGGAAAAATGCAATGGACGTCAGCTCTTCTCAGAGGAAAAACAATCAGGTGTTTGCAGGAGTTTTTCTTGTTATATTACTACTTTTAGGCTCATTTGGTCAAATTACGTCTATCTATAAGTTTATTATTAGCTTAATTGTTAGATTTTTTGGACTTATTTCAGGTCTGTTTGCGGCAGGGGATTCGGATATGCCGGCACCGGAAGCGCAGATGGCTGAGTTTTTTGAAACAGCCGGAGCTGAAGATCCATCTCTGCTGGATAAAATATTCATTGTAATTATATATGCAATTGGTACATTAGTTATTATAGCCTTTACGGCAGTGGTTATATATTATGTTTTCAGATTTCTGGTAAAAATGGTTCTCCGGTTTATTACATGGTTAAAAAGCGGGGAGGAAGCAGTTGATACTATTACTGAAAACGGTCACATTGATGAGAAAGAAAGTTTGTTAAATAAGAATTTGAAAAGTATGGCAGAGCGATTCAGAAAAATGGCTTCAGGAATTTTTAACAGGGAAGTTCCCTATGACCAATTACCTGATGATATATCTAAAGTCAGAAGGCTTATGAAGTATTTTATAGTCAGGGCCAGAGCCGACGGTGTCAGAGTGACAGCTTCAACCACTGCCCGGGAGATATGCCGCGGCGCAAGCGGCTTATCTCCCGGGTCTCAGCAGCTTAATGAGCTGCTGGCCCAATGCTATGATGAAGCGCGGTATGGCAATACCGCGCCGGCACCGGAACAGCTGGGCCAGCTGGAGCAGGAGCTGTTAAAGCGCTAGCTATATAACTTTTTGCCCAGCTATAGGGCATCAGTTAATAAGAAACAAAGACTTATTATTAACCACCTATTATAGCAGTCGATTAACTAGCCTAAAACTTAATAATTATTTTTTATATATGTTACTTGATAGAACTCCATTAACTGTGGGAACAACTTATTTTATACCAAATTTTAGTGGTTTACAGACTGTCAGAAGGTTAACAAAGGCTCTTATAAGCCCGTACACTCTATATATAATAAAAAGGTTGACGCAAGTAAGTAAATACATTGCATGGATAAGACTGGGCAAATGACAGAAAAATAGCTTATCCCTTAATAAGGCGGTGTTATAATGACACTAATGACCTGTAAGTGTGGAGAATATGGTAAAAATAAAGCTATAAAAGTATATAAGCTTGAGGAATGATAAACTTTACAGTTCATACAGATTGATTTGTTTCCTGTTAAGACGGGAATTGACATGGACTCAAGGCTATAGAAGTGAGAAAAGGCAATTTCAGGTATATAACAAATTAGGGGCAGATGCCGAAAAATTGGCACCTGTCCCTTAAATTTTATAATCAATATCAATTCATTAACACAGAAACCGAAGCTTACCTTAACATAATTTTCTGTACCCTGCTGATTCATAATCAGCTGCCAGCCACACCCCAGGACAAATAGTTAAGATAATTTACATAATACACTTTAACGGTAACTCCCGCTTTTCCGCCCAAATTTGTTGTCTCAGATTGGCTGTTGATTCAGTATTATTGTATTATGGAAATCATTTATCATTTATTGAAGAGGTTTTAATTGAAAAGGGGGTATTCAATTCCATTGTAATATCAATTCTCAGAAAAATGTTAGTATTTTGTCGGATATTATTTTTTGTTGACAGTAATAATAGAATAGTATATAGTGGTTTTATATAGAACCACTACATACTATTTCATTAAACCGGAATGCGAGGGGACTTACTTATGGAAATTATCGATGCTTTGATGAATGCAGGTTTCACAAAGCATGAATCAATGCTTTATATTGCTTTATGCAGAGAAGGTGAGCTTACGGGATATGAAGCATCGAAGATAACCGGTATACCAAGATCCAACGCATATCTTGGGCTTGCAGGCCTGGCCGATAAGGGCGGAGCATACAGAATTAACTCCGAAACAGCGAAGTATACTGCTGTCTCTCCTGAAGAACTCGTTCAGAACCTGCAAAGAAAGTTTGCAGAAGTAATTAAAGTAATTCAGGAGGAAATTCCCCGGATCAATGCCGTAGGCGAGAGCTTTGTCAGTATAAACGGAAGTCAGAAGATACTGAACAAAATGAAAAACCTGATAATCCAGGCACAGAAAAGAATATATATATCGATAGCTCTCGAACAGCTTGAATATGTTATGAATGAATTATCGGAAGCAAGAGACAGGGGACTAAAAGTAGTAATTATAACCTCGGAAAAGCTTGATAAGGAAGGTATGATTTGTTACTGTGCAAAAAAGCAATTTAATAGTGTAAGATTAATTGTTGATTCTGAAATTGTACTTACAGGCCAGCTTAATGGCACAAACCCAACTTGCCTGTTTACCAGAAACAGAAATATGGTAGATTTAATTAAGGATTCTCTTACAAATGAAATAAAGCTTATCAACTTAACCAGTCAATAAAATTAATTTTTATATAAGTGGAGGCAAATACTATGACAGAGTACTATTCAACAAAAATGAATTTTTTTGGGAATTTAACTCCAGAAAAGCTCATAAAGGAATTTGGAAGTCCTTTGTATGTTTATAATGAAAAAATATTGAGGCAGAAATGCAGGGACATGAAGAATTTAGTTGACTACCCCTATTTTATACCCAACTATTCAATTAAGGCAAATTCAAATCTGCATATTATCAAAATTGTAAAGGAAGAGGGGCTGATGGCCGATGCCATGTCAGCAGGAGAGGTTCAACTGCTGCTGTACGCAGGCTACAAGCCGGAAGAACTGTTCTTTGTACCAAATAATGTATCAGAAGATGAATTAAAATATGCAGTTGAAAAGGGAGTACTTGTTAGTGTGGATTCTCTTTCTCAGCTGGAGCTTCTTGGTAAAATCAATCCCGGAGGAAAAGCTGCTGTCAGATTTAATCCCGGAGTAGGTGCCGGACACCATGAAAAAGTTATAACAGCAGGTAAGAAAACTAAGTTCGGTGTAAATATTGACTGTGTTCCCCAGGTCAAGGATATTGCGGGAAAATACAATTTAAAAATAGTTGGAATAAACCAGCATATTGGTTCACTGTTTATGGAAGGTGATTCATATATAGAAGGTGTAAAATCCATTCTGTCGGTAGCAGAACAGTTCGAGGATATAGATTTTGTGGATATGGGCGGAGGCTTTGGCATACCTTACAGAAAGCAGGAAGGTCAGGCTTCACTGGACCTTGTCAGCTTCAAAGAAAAACTTACTGCAGTACTTTATGAGTGGACTGAGAAATACGGCAAGAAAATATTATTCAAATCCGAACCGGGCCGTTATATAGTAGCCGAGTCAGGTATACTTCTTGGTACCGTATATGCAACCAAAAATAACTATGGAACCAGATATGTAGGAACAGATATAGGATTCAATGTCCTTGCAAGACCTGTCATGTATGATTCTCATCATGACATAGAAGTATACAGAGGCGGAATTCCTCAGAACCAGGGTGAAACTGAAACAGTGACTGTGGTGGGGAATATCTGTGAAAGCGGGGATATTATAGCTAAAGACAGAACTCTTCCAAAGATACAGGAGGGAGATATACTGGGAATTATGGATGCAGGTGCTTACGGTTTCGCAATGAGCTCAAATTATAACATGAGACTGCGCCCTGCTGAGGTAATGATAAAAGAAAACGGAGAGGCTGTTCTTATTAGACGCAGAGATACCTTTGAAGATCTTATTGCGCCGTACAATGTCTAAATGCATTAAATTATCATTTTCATTTCTTCATATGAAGGTTTAACAAATATAGTCAGGTACATTTTAGGCCGCTGTGCTGGCGCAAAGCCACTAAAGCGGCTTGAAATACTATTAAACCTAAAATTACTAAAGTATTCAAAGTACCAAATAACTAAAAGTACTAAAGTATCTAAAGTAACTAAAGTAACTAAAGTAACTTAGGAGGTTAATATGAGTAAAATAAGAATAGGAATAGTAGGATACGGAAACATAGGCAAAGGAGTTGAAGCTGCAATAAAGCAAAATCCTGATACTGAGCTTGTGGCGGTATTTACAAGAAGAACTGCTGACAGCGTAAAAATAAATACTCCCGGAGCAAAGGTAGTTAATATCAAGGAGGCAAAGAATTACACTGAGGACATTGATGTAATGATTTTATGCGGAGGTTCGGCAACTGACCTGCCTGAACAGGGCCCGGAGTTTGCAGCAATGTTTAATACAGTTGACAGCTTTGATACACATGCTAAAATACCTGAGTATCTGGAAAAGGTTAATAAGGCGGCAGCAGCTTCTAAAAAAACCAGTGTAATTTCAGTGGGCTGGGACCCAGGCTTGTTCTCAATGATAAGAATGTTGTCAGGAGCAATACTTCCTGTAGGTAAGGATTATACCTTCTGGGGAAAGGGCGTTAGCCAGGGTCATTCCGATGCAATAAGAAGAGTACCAGGAGTTAAAAATGCTATTCAATATACAATACCAATTGATAATGCTATAGAGAGTGTCAGAAGCGGAAGCAATCCTGAATTAACCACAAGACAAAAGCATTTAAGAGAATGCTTTGTTGTTGCTGAAGAAGGCGCTGACAAAGCTGAAATTGAAGCTAACATAAAAAACATGCCCAACTATTTTGCTGATTATGAAACCATAGTGCATTTTGTTTCAGAGGAAGAATTAAAGAAAAACCATTCAAAAATGCCTCATGGAGGCTTCGTGTTCAGAAGTGGAAGTACAGGCGATTCAAATAAACATATCATTGAATTCTCACTTAAGCTGGACAGTAATCCTGAGTTTACAGCCAATGTTCTGGTTGCTTACGCAAGAGCTGCAGTCAGAATGAATAGGGAAGGAAATACCGGAGCTAAAACAGTTTTTGATGTTCCACTATCCTACCTGTCTGCTGAAAGTAATCAGGAATTGATTAAGAGGCTTCTGTAATGGTTATTTAATGGCGGTTTTTGTATATTTTGTTGCTTAATCATAAAAATTTTCGATTGAAGAACCAAGTTATTTAGTAAGAAAGTGAAGAGCTGTGAAAAACTTCAATTTCAACACCTGAATAATGAAATGTGCCTTAAGTTAACAAAATGAATATAAGTCTATTGGAACTATATTAAGTATAAGTATTTACTAAAAAACATGAACTATTTTCATATTATTGCCATAGGATGTAATGATATCCTATAAACCTGCTTGTAGAGTATTAGGAGGCAATATATGAGGAGTTCTGTTCTTGATAATTTGAAATGGGAAGGAAACAGTAAAAAAATGTTTGATTTGGTTATGGATGCTGTTCCTTCAATTTTCAAAGGATTGGTAAAACATGAGATTGAAGATTGGATAGTTAAAAACAAACTTGAAGTAGCAACCGAAGAGTTGTGCTTAAAAATGTTTAAAGAAAAAGCTCCGAAGGGAATGATTGAGAAATTAACCCCAAAACTTGAGAGCTTAAAAACCAAAGAGTAACATTGAGGAATAACCTTGAATAAAAACAGGTCTTGTCCGACAATATGGTTAACATAAATGTTTCGGACAAGACCTAATTGTTTTACTTCTTAGTAATTACCCTGACATTCTTAACTCCATCAATAGCTCTTATTTTATCAACAACTTCATCACTCAGGTCACCTTCAATATCTATAACATTATAGCCTATAGTATCTTTATGACGGGTAAGCATGTCTGCAATATTGATTTTATTTGCTGCCAGAATAGTTGTCATCTGTCCAATCATATTTGGTATATTGCGATGAACTGTAATAATTCTTGTTTTGTCGGTAGGCAGCATATCGCAATCAGGGAAGTTTACCGAGTTCTTGATCATACCTGTTTCCAGATAATCCTTTATTTGATTTACAGCCATAACAGCACAGTTTTCTTCAGATTCCGGAGTAGATGCACCAAGATGGGGTATGGTGATTATTTCGTCTACACCCAGTAATTCATCTTCCGGGAAGTCAGTTACATAACAGGCAACTGTACCGTTTTTGATGGCTTCCAGTAAATCTTTGTTTGAAACCAATCCTCCACGGGCAAGGTTTATTATCCTTATACCCTTTTTCATTATTTCAAATTTCTCTTTATTTAAAGTATTTTTTGTTTCCTCTGTCAATGGTATATGAAGTGTTATATAATCACAGGTTGACAGCAAATGATCCAGGCTGGTGGCTCTGATAACAGAACTGGAAAGGCCCCAGGCTGCTTTTACAGAAATATAGGGATCATAGCCCATAACTTCCATACCTAAGGATACACAGTCGTTGGCTACCATTACGCCAATAGCACCTAAACCAATAACACCGATTTTCTTATTTTTTATTTCAGGACCTTCAAACTGGGACTTACCCTTTTCAACCAGCTTTGGTACTTCGTCACCCTTACCCTTTAAGGATTGAGCCCATTCTATACCCTTTACGATTTTTCTTGATGAAAGCAGTAGGGAGGCAATAACCAGCTCCTTTACACCATTGGAATTTGCTCCCGGAGTATTGAAAACAACTATTCCTTTTTCAGTACATTTATCAATGGGAATATTGTTAACACCTGCACCTGCTCTTGCGATAGCCTTAAGGTTTTTTGGCAACTCCATATCAAGCATATTTGCACTTCTGACAAGAATAGCATCAGGGTTGGCTTCGTCGGTGGATATTGTATAGCTGTCCTCTGGCAGCAAATCAAGTCCGCAAGTGGCTATTTTATTTAGCATTTGTATTTTATACATACTGACTCATCCTTTCATAAAACTATTTGTTTTCTACTTCAAATTTTTTCATGAATTCAACCAGCTTAATTACACCCTCTACAGGCATAGCATTGTATATGCTTGCCCTCATGCCGCCTATTAGTCGATGACCGCGAAGAGTACATAGACCAGCCTGTTCAGCCTCTTTTATAAACTTTTCGTTCAACTCATTGCTTGGTGTTGTGAAAGGAACATTCATTAAGGATCTGTCCTTTACATTTACCTTGTTTATGAACAGCTTTGATTCATCAAGGAAATTGTAAAGGATGGAAGCCTTCTCAATATTTATTTTTTCAATTGTTTTTATACCACCCATATCGTCAAGCCATTTGAATACCAGTCCTGCGATATAAATACTATAACATGGAGGAGTGTTATAGAGAGAATTTTCTTTGGCATGGGTTTCATATCTCATCATAGTAGGAGTAAACTCCAGGTGCTTTCCAATTAAGTCTTTTCTTACAATGACTATTGTAACACCTGCCGGACCAAGGTTTTTCTGTGCCCCCGCATATATTAGTCCAAATTTTTTAACATCTATTTCTCTGGACATTATGTCACTTGACATATCAGCTACAAGCGGAATGTTACCTGTATCTGGGAATTCTTTATATTGTGTACCCTCAAGGGTGTTATTACTGGTAATGTGAACATAATCAACATCCTGAGAGATGGTATAATTTTCGGGTATAAATGTAAAGTTAGATTCTTCTGAAGATGCGATAATATTGGCCGATCCAAAAAGCTTTGCTTCTGAGATAGCCTTTTTTGACCAGTTACCGGTATTTATAAAGTCTGCTTTTTTGTGTTTACTGAACAAATTCATTGGAACCATTGAAAACTGCGTGGAGGCTCCACCTTGTAAAAACAACACTGCGTAAGAATCATCAATATTCATGAGCTTACGGAGAAGGCTTTCAGCATTTTCTATTATAGAAGCATAAGCTTTTGATCTGTGAGACATTTCCATCACAGACATACCTGTACCATTGTAATTTAACATTTCCTCAGCAGCTTTAGCCAGGACTGGTTCCGGAAGCATTGAGGGGCCTGCAGAAAAATTATATACTCTATTCATATTAACACTCCTTTTATTTAAAATATTAAAATATTTGATCTAAATTAAAATTAAATATATAAAGGCCAAATCTGTATGATTTGACCTCTGAAACGCAAGAAAACACAAAATAAAACTATAAAAATAGTTGTTATTAAATATACTCTGTCCTTTTGCCTGAGAGATTGACGGAATAATCCGTATTGCCCCTTCGGCGCCATCATTGGTCTCTCCAGAGATCCGTCCTGATGAAGTCTTTTTACCTGAGAGTGCTACTCCTTCGGTGCCCTCTTGACTTATCAAGGGGACTCTCCTCCATCAATCATCCGACTGTATTCAATTAATGTATTACAATATATTATAGTTCTTGTTATGGAGACAGTCAAGAAAATATTACCTCATTATAATATAATAATCTTGATTTCATAATAATGTTAATTTTAGTAGTCCTATTTCATCTTCATAATAATCTTGCTCAATACCGGCAGTAAAGACTTTAATGTTTCAATGTCTTCATTGCTCAGAGTCGAGAGCTTATCTGAAAAATACTCAACAGTTTCCTGTCTTTTTTGGTTTATTAGATTCTTAGCCTTTTCTGTAGCTTCTACTATAATAATTCGTCTGTCATTGGGATCGTCATATCTGACAACATAGCCCTCAGAAATCAGGTTATCAATAATAGGTGTCATATTGGGTTTAGATATAACAAGATCATTTGCAATTTTAGATACTGAGGATGGACCATTGTTTATAAGATAGAATATAACTTTCATATGGGAAGGTGGAATACATATTCCTTTTAATATAATATTGCGATTCATAATTTTACTGTTCAATGACAGGGATAGGAAATACAAGCTGTTGGATATTTCAAGCAGTGCTTCCTTAGTAAACATATCTAAAACTTCCTTTCTGATATACAAAAAAATTATTCTAAATTTACATGACTTTATAACTGTTCTACGTAGTATATTTATACATGTTTCCTGGTTATCAGATTATTTTACGCCTGTACTATACATAATAATAATAATACAAATAATCAAAAGCTTAATAAAAAATAAATTTAAATAATAAAATTAAAAGCATAAATATTATACACCAAACATTGTTATTATACAAATATAATAGTTATGTAATGTTAATAATTATATAGTAATAATGATTATATACAATTATAATTATTGACACATAATAATTATATATTTATAATTATATGTGGTTTTGAAGCACTTTTATTTTTTAAATTTGTTTTATAATGCAAATAGTGATGTCCATAGTGACTAAAGGATCTATGGACATCATTTCTAATTTGATAAGTGTATAGGTTATAGAAATTAATGGTTGTTGAAATTGTTTAACCTAACATTTTTATATAATTTATTTAAAAGAAAGTTTATAACTTCAAGTGAAAATTTATCTGATTCATAATTGAAGAAAGGAGTATTATGGGCAAAATATTAAAACACTTGAAACCACATTCGGTGGCAATTATTGGTATAATAGCTTTTTTATTTCTGCAGGCTATATGTGACTTGTCACTGCCAGACTATATGTCTAATATCGTTAATGTAGGTATTCAGCAGAAGGGTATTGAAAACGCCGTACCAAAACTAATAAGAAAAACAGAAATGGATAAGCTGACCTTTTTTATGAAAGAGGAGGACAAGACTCAGGTATTAAGCCATTATACACTGATAGAAAAGGATAACATTTCAGAAGCCGATTTGCGGAAATATTCAAAGACATACCCCGGAATTTCTAATAATGATGTCTATAAGCTTAATGAAATTAATCAGGAAACTATCAATGAATTAACTAATATAATGAGCAAATCTGAATTATTGTTGTATACCTTGGAAACCAAAGGGTTATCTGCATTCCAGGAGGAAAACACAGGTAATGACCCACTTTCACAGAGCCTGGAACAGCTTCCCGCTGATACTGACCCTTTTGAGCTTTTAGCCAATATACCTGAAGAACAGCTCAATGATATGAGGGAGGCTATTGATAAAAAATTTGGAGCAATGCCCGACAGTATAATAAATCAGGGGGCCATGCTGTATGTTACAGGCGAATACGAAGCTCTTGGTGCTGATACAGGAAAAATGCAGTCAAACTATATACTTCTGACTGGATTAAAGATGCTGGGGATTGCACTTTTAGGAATGGTAGCCGCAGTTCTTGTAGGCCTGCTGGCTTCAAGAGTTTCCGCAGGTATGGGCAGAAGTCTCAGAAGGAATGTATTTGAAAATGTTGTTTCATTTTCAAATACAGAATTTGATAAATTCTCAACTTCTTCTCTTATAACCAGATGTACAAATGATATCCAGCAAGTTCAGATGTTTTTGGTAATTTTATTAAGAACAGTATTCTATGCTCCAATCCTGGGGATCGGAGGGTTCCTCAAGGCAATGCAAACTGATACATCCATGTCCTGGGTAATTGGTGTTTCAGTACTTGCAATACTTAGCCTTGTACTTGTTCTGTTCTGGGTAGTTATTCCAAAATTCAGGATAATTCAAAAACTTATAGATAAACTAAACCTGGTTACACGTGAATCCTTAACAGGTATGCTGGTAATCAGAGCCTTTGGAACCCAGAAGAAGGAAGAAGAAAAATTTGAAAAGGCCAATTGGGATTTGACAAAAACAAACCTGTTTGTTAGCAGAACCATGTCATCAATGTTCCCATTAATGATGCTTATACTCAATGGAGTTACACTTCTGATAGTCTGGGTTGGTTCGCACCAGGTGGATATTGGAAGTATGCAGGTTGGTAATATGATGGCATTCATAGAATATGCAATGCAGATAATATTTGCTTTCCTAATGATTTCAATTGCTTCAATAGCTTTACCCCGAGCATTGGTATCAATTAATCGTATTTCTGAAGTTATTAATACCAAAGGGTCAATTGTAGATCCTGAGAGCAAAAAGCAGATGAATAAAAACTTAAAGGGAATGGTAGAATTCAGAAATGTGAGCTTTAAATATCCAGGTGCTGAAGACGAAGTATTATCGGATATAACTTTTACTGCAAAACCAGGGGAGACTGTTGCAATCATTGGAAGTACTGGCAGCGGAAAATCAACACTGATTAACCTGATTCCCCGTTTTTATGATGTTACTGCAGGACAGATACTTGTTGATGGCGTCGATATCAGAGAGGTTTCACAGAAGGATTTGAGAGATAAAATTGGCTATGTTCCGCAAAAGGGAATGTTGTTTTCCGGAACAATTGAAAGCAACTTAAAATACGGACTGGAATCTGCTACCGATGAGGATATGAAGCTTGCAACCGATATTGCTCAGGCAACAGAATTTATAGATGAAAAAGAAGATGGCTTTAAGACTGAAATTGCCCAGGGTGGTTCAAATGTATCGGGTGGTCAGAGACAAAGATTGTCAATCGCCAGAGCACTTATTAAAAAGCCTGAGATATTCATTTTTGATGACAGCTTTTCAGCACTTGACTACAAGACTGATGCTGCTCTGAGAAAGGCTCTGAAGACAAAGACTCAGGGAGTAACCGTTTTGATAGTTGCCCAGAGAATTAGCACAGTAATGAATGCTGATAAAATTCTGGTCCTGGACGAAGGTAGAGTTGTTGGTATGGGTAAACACGAAGAACTGCTTAAAAACTGTGAGGTTTATCAGCAGATAGCTCTGTCACAGCTGTCAAAGGAGGAATTGGCATGAGTAATAATGAAAATTTAAAACATACACCCAGAAGAAGACATGGCCCAATGGGAGGCGGTCCAATGGGTCGTATGCCTGCAGAAAAACCAAAGGACTTCAAAGGGACCATGAAGAAGCTTTTGACTTATATAAAGCCCTTTATCCCACAGATAATAGTTGTATTTATATTTGCAATTGTTAGTGTAATTATCAGTATACAAGGTCCGAAGATCTTAGGAAAGATCATAACAAAACTATATGAAGGATTAGTCAGTAAAGCTACCGGTGGTTCAATAGACTTTGATTATATAGCAAAAACTATATTGGTGCTGCTGTTGATTTATGGGGCAAGCTCCATTGTCTCCTTTGTTGGCGGTTTTATTATGTCGGGGATAGCTCAAAAGGTGTCCTATAGTCTTAGAAAAGAAATATCAGAAAAAATTAACCGTCTGCCGCTGAAATACTTCGACAGAATGACCCACGGTGAAGTGTTGTCAAGAGTTACAAACGATGTAGATACTGTCAGTCAGACTTTGAACCAGAGCTTGTTCCAGATGGTCACCTCCTTCACAACATTGATTGGTGTACTTGTAATGATGCTGACCATCAGCTGGTTTATGACTCTTATTGCTGTGCTGATTGTTCCTGTTTCAGTAATATTTATTAGTGTAATTGTAAAACAATCACAGAAATATTTCAGATCCCAGCAGGAATCTTTGGGTAAGGTCAATGGCCACGTTGAAGAAATCTTCAGTGGACATAATATAATGAAGGCTTTTAACGGTGAGGAAAAAGCAATTAATGAGTTTAACCAAATTAATGATCAACTGTATAAGGCAGCGTGGAAATCACAGTTTCTGTCAGGTATGATGCCTCCGGTAATGAGCTTCATAGGTAACATTGGATACGTATTTGTAACAATACTTGGAGGTTGGCTGACTATTAAGGGTTCCATTAAGGTTGGGGACATTGTTTCGTTTGTACAATATGTAAGAAACTTCCAACAACCAATCGGTCAGGTTGCTCAGGTTGCAAATATTCTGCAGTCAACAGCTGCTGCGGCTGAAAGGGTTTTTGCCTTCCTTGCAGAAGAAGAGGAACCAAAAGATATTGAAAATCCTGCGAGCACCGAAAATATTGTTGGAGAGGTTAAGTTTGAGCATGTTCATTTTGGATACAACCCTGAAAACATAATAATAAATGATTTTTCTGCTGTAATTAAGCCCGGCCAGAGAGTTGCTATAGTTGGGCCGACGGGGGCAGGAAAAACTACAATTGTTAAGTTGCTGATGCGTTTCTATGACCTGAACAGTGGTAATATATATATAGATGGCATTAATTCAAAGGACTTCAGAAGAAATGATCTGAGAGATATGTTTGGGATGGTACTCCAGGATACATGGCTGTTTAACGGCACCATAATGGAAAACATTCGATACGGAAGGCTTGATGCAACTGATGAAGAGGTTATTCAGGCAGCCAAAGCCGCACATGCTCACCATTTTATAAAGACACTGCCTGACGGATACAATATGGTTCTCAATGAAGAGGCCAACAATGTGTCCCAGGGACAGAAACAGCTTTTGACCATTGCCCGGGCTATATTATCTGATCCAAAAATATTGATATTGGACGAAGCAACCAGCTCAGTGGATACCAGAACCGAGGTATTGATACAAAAAGCATTGAACAACCTGATGAAAAACAGAACCAGCTTTATTATTGCACACAGGCTATCAACCATCAGAGATGCTGATCTGATTCTGGTAATGAAAAACGGCGATATTGTTGAGCAGGGTAAACATGAGGAATTGCTGAAGGCAGGAGGATTCTATGCTCAGCTGTATTACAGTCAGTTTGAAGAGGCTGAAGCATCATAATATTAGTGCATATGTCATATTGCATTTATGAGATAATAAGTCTATAATAAAGTTAGATATAAAGATAGATATGTAGATAGGCATGGGCGCCAGTCGTAAAGAGACTTGGCGCCCTTTTTGATGGCCTGAAACTATTTAACTTTAATTTCTACACTGAATTATATTAAATTTGGTGTAAAATGCAGCCCCATAACTGCATTTTATATATAGTTGCCAAAAGAAATGCGCATGCATTTCCTTTGACCGTGTTAGGGTGCTGTATTGGCACCTGTAAGCTCCAACTTAGTGTGAGAAGTAGGTTGGAGCCTTTTTTTGACGTTATAACTGATTAGCTGATGGATTTTTGGGATAACTGAAATAGAAGGAGGCACCCTTATCAATTTCTCCTGTCATCCAGGCCTTTCCATTGTGGCGCTTTAGTATCCGTTGGCATATGGACAGCCCCACACCTGAACCCTCAAATTCTTTCGACGAATGCAGACGCTGAAACACTTGAAAAAGTCTGGAAGAATACTTCATATCAAATCCGACACCATTATCTGTAATACAAAAAACATAATCGTTCTGATGCTCAGAGTAATTAACTTCAATAATACCTGTCTCACGCGGCCCTGTGTACTTGATAGAATTGGAGAGAATGTTTGTTACCAGTATTCTGAGCATTATACTGTCACCTGTAATTACAGGCAGTTCGGGTAATATCAGTTTTATTGTTCTGTTTGACTGAGTCAGCATTAATTCATCAAATACACTTCTGAACAATTGACTCAAATCAATAGGTTCAAGCTTTATCTCCATTTCGCACATACGTGAGAATTCCAGAAGATGGTTTATTATATCTGTTAATTCAGCCGATTTTTTTTGAATATTATTAATCAGTGCATTACCTTCGTCTCCAAGCTTATCATAGTAGTCAAGGGAGAGATATTCAATAAGCTTGCTTATTGAAAGCAGAGGTGCTTTAAGGTCATGGGCAATGGAATAGCAGAAGCTGTCAAGCTCCTTGTTGGCCTGATACAGATGTTCTGCCTGAGCCTTGAGTTTTATGTGAGTATTGACTCTTGCAAGGAGTTCTGTTGAGTTGAAGGGTTTTGTAACATAATCCTGAGCACCTGACTCGAAGCCATTTTTAATACTCTCTTCATCACCACTGGAGGTAAGAAAAATAACAGGTATATTCTTATATTCATCCCTTGCTTTGATAATTTTGCATAATTCAAAACCATTTATCTCCGGCATAAAAATATCCAGTAGAATAAGATCGGGCTTATGCTTTTCAAGAGCCTTTAGTGCAGTGAGTCCCTTAGTTGCCACTCTGACTTTATAGTTGTGTTTTTTTAAGACCACCATAGCCATTTCAATTTGCTCGGGAGTATCATCCACTATCAATATTTCATATGAATTTATTGAGTTGTCACTAATCAAATTGGCCTCCTTTCCCAAGTTTTACCAGTTAAGAACTAAAGGTGACCACTGTGGTGGACAGGCTATTCTGGAAATAAACTTGTAGAAATGAACTTGTATAATATTTATAATATAATAATATAAGGATTAAATAGACGGCTGTAAATAAATGTTTGCTTTTTTAAAGTGTAATTTATATAATAATATAAAAAATAACAAGTTTTAGTGAAAAGCAAAAGGCAAAGGTGCCAGGTCATTTGTATAAAATGACTTGTGCACTTTTTTTATTGCAGGTGATATTGCTGAGCTAACACATAATGTAAGGTTAAAGTCATTTAAGGCGTATATTGTAAATTAGGGGGTGTCAGGTTTGAAGACTCAGATAGCTGTAAAGCAATCCACCATAAGCTGTGTTATACTTGGTTTCTTTTTGCTGATAGCTGTCTTGTTGATCAGCAGTATTGTTTATATGCGCTCCAGTATAGAAGCAGAACAGGCGGCAGAGAAAAGAAGAACAGAATTCAAACAGCTTGGCCTGGATTTGGCTGACGCATCTGACTATCTCACCGATGAAGCGAGAAAATATGCAATTACTACAGATATAGCACATCTTCACAGATATTGGGAGGAGATTAATAACACAAAAACCCGTGATAATGTAATATTAAAGCTGAAAGAACTTGAATCTCCCGAAGAAGAACTGGAACTGCTGGCGAGAGCCAAACAGCGATCAGATGCCCTTGTGAATACAGAAAGAAGGTCAATGAGGCTTGTGTTGGAAGCACTTATGGTACCTGAAAAGGATATGGTGCCGGAAGTGGCATCATATCAATTAAGTTATGAGGATAAAAAACTAAACAGAGATGAGAAGTTGAGTAAAGCCCGGGAGATAATGTTTGATGATAAATATGATGCAGATAAAAAAGATATTATGGATCCAATTGCACACTTTCAGAAAGTAATGAATGCAAGACTGGAAAATGAGCTGCTTGCAGCAAGGGAGGCTACTTCAAGAGCTGCGGTAGTTCAGATAGTCTTAGCCCTGATTATAATATGTGCTATTGGACTGCTGATACTTATATTGTTTAAATATGTTACGTACCCAATAAACAGTTACACCAAACTTCTTAGAAAGTTTACCTTTGAGGATGATAAATTCAGTCTGACTCCTGAGGGAACTCTGGAGTTGCAGCAATTGGCCAATACCTTTAATGAGCTTTATTTCTCCTTCCATGATGAGCTTCAAAAGAGAATGGAAGCAGAAAGAACCATGAGAGAGGCCAAGGAGGAGGCTGAGCTGGCAAACAGTGCAAAAAGCCAATTCCTGGCTAGCATGTCTCATGAGATTAGAACTCCAATCAATACCATCATGGGTTATCAGTTTCTGCTGAATAAAACCCCTCTTGAAGCAAAGCAAAAAGAATACTGCGAAAAAATTGGAATGGTTGCAAACAACCTTTTAGGACTGATTAACGGTATTTTGGACTTTTCAAAAATTGAAGCAGGAAAAATGCTTCTGGAAAATGTTGAGTTTGATATAAAACAGGCAGTTCACGATATATATGGAATGATAGTTGTTGAAGCGGAAAAGAAAGGCCTCAGGCTGGTTTTGAAAGTAAATGATCAGATTCCCGGAGTTTTATTCGGTGATGTGATAAGGTTGAAGCAGGTAATGCTTAATTTGCTTTCCAACGCTATTAAATTCACCGAAAAAGGCTCTATTTCAATGAACCTGGATTTTACCCCCATGGACAGTGAACGAATAATTATTAGTTTCACTGTAAAGGACACAGGTATCGGTATACCAAAGGAGCAGCAGGAAATAATATTTGACTACTTTACACAGGGTGATGCTTCAACAACAAGAAAATACGGCGGTACTGGTTTGGGACTTGCAATCAGTAAAAGTATAGCTGAATTGATGAATGGTTCTATAAGTGTTGAAAGTGAACCGGGAAAAGGATCCTGTTTTACATTTACAGCTCAACTTGCGGTGTCTGCAGATGCCCTTAACTTCCAGAAGGAAAATACCCAAACACTATACGACAAAGAATTCAGAGGCAAAAAGCTGCTTCTTGTAGAAGATAATAAAATTAATCTGCAAATGACAGGAGAAATATTGAAAGGAATGGGCTTTGAGACATACACAGCCCATTCCGGACATGAAGCTCTTGAACTGGCCAAGGATACATTATTTGATGTTATACTTATGGACATACGTATGCCGGAAATGGATGGGTATGAGACAACTAAAAGGCTCAGGTGTCTTGAAAATGGAAGATATACTGCAGTAATCGCTCTTACAGCTGATGCTGTAGATGGAGTGGAGGAAAAAGCTAAAGCGGCCGGAATGAATGGGTATCTGACTAAACCAATATATCCGGGAAAGCTTGCCCAAATGATTAAAAGATTTATTTCTTCAGATGGCACAGGGCAGGAATCCAATATGGCTCAGGATATTTATAGTATAAGTCAATTTAGTATTGAACTGGAGTCGGGAAAATTCATCTTTGAAAGAGGCATAGAAAGGCTTGGGGGTAACAGACGACAATACGCTGATATACTCAGACAATTTATTGACAGCCATAAAGAAGATGCTAAAAAAATTGAACTGCTTTTTCTATCCGGGAATTATAAAGAGCTGGAACATATGATTCACAAGCTTAAAGGGCTGACGGGAAATCTCGGCACTTACCGGCTTTATGAGCTTTGTAAAAAGCTTGAGAGCTTGATAAAAACTGAAGTGGCACAGGCTGCAATACAGGATATCATTAATGAGATAAAGGAAAGGCTTGAAATATTTTGCAGCCAGGCCCAGGCATTTCTGGCAACCATTGATGAAGAGGATAACAGAAAGCAAAACATGGCTTGTGAAAATTTCCAGGCAGTAATTTCAAACCTGTATAACTTAATAGTTATAGCCGACGCAGAAGCTAAAGAGTACTTTTCATGTAATTCACAGATAATTGAGGAGAATCTTGATGACGAGATTTTTATGGGTCTTAAGCAGGCCATAATAAATTTTGATTTTGAAAAAGCCGAACATTTATTGGAAGGGCTGCATGTAAATATATAGTACAAAATACTGATATAGGACGTGGTTAAATTAGCAAGGGTGGTAAATAAATGTACAAAGTATTAATTGTAGATGATGATTTGGCAACTTTATATTTATTAAAAAGGTTTAAGAGGTGGAAAGATTTTGGGTTCCAGATTGAAGGTGAGGCTACCGATGGTAAAGAAGCCTTGCAAAAGCTTAAGGAAACCAGATATGACCTTATAATTACAGATATTAAGATGCCCGGTATGGATGGAATAGAATTCATTCAGGAGCTTAGAAGCCAAAATATTAATACCTGTGTGATTTTTTTGAGTACTCATAGTGATTTTCAGTTTGCAAAACAGGGTATTAGATTTGGAGTATTTGAATATATGACAAAACCTGTAGATGAAGAAATTTTATCAGAGATTCTGGTTAGGGCCAAAGCTGTCATTGACGCAAAAAATGAACAGGAGGCTAAGCTAAATGAACTGGAAAAAGCGCAGGAAGAGGAAAACTCCGTCTATTATCCTCTTGACCATGAAAATCGGCTTTTATCATTAATTCTTGCAGGTGATCCTAAAATTGATGAGGCTTCAAAAGAAGCTTTTAACGAGATTTGCAGCCTCTATGACAATAATATGCTAAAAGTGAGAGTTCTGGTTAACTCTTTGCTTTATAATATAAAGATAAAATTTGATGAAAAATTTCCATGGCTTCAAAAAATAGAGGGTGTCAGTACTTTTCAGGATATAAAAGATATGACGGAAAAAAATGACATTGAAAAGGAATTTGCAAGTCAGCTCACAAAAATGCAGCAAAAAGTCCAAAAATACCATCTCAATCATCCTGACAGTTTAATAAGAAAAATATGTCAGTGCATAATAGACAATATTGAAAATGAAATTAATCTTGAGTTTATAGCAAATGAAGTACATATCAGCAAGGACTATGTGGGGAAACTTTTTAAACAGAAGGTATCCTGTAATTTTAATGATTATGTGACGAAAATCAAAATGGAACATGCAAAATATTTAATATTATCTGGTGATTATAAAAATTATGAAATAAGCGAAAAGCTAGGATATAAAAAGGCTGACTATTTTTCTGCCCTATTTAAGGCATACACTGGATTAACGCCAATGGAATATAAGAAATGCAATATTTAAAATTTAAAATTGCAGATTTTGGGGGTAAAATTCCTTTTTTTTGGTGTTTTCTATTTTCTCATATAACAGTATCATAATTGTATAAAGAGGACACATTAAAAATTGTGTTTTCAGAAAATAAATATTTTAGTAGCTAAGGCGCTATGAGAATGGCCTTTACACAGACAGACTGTGTCTGTAGTAAATGCATACTTATAGCGTTTTTTGTTTAACTCACCAATCTATATCAACAGGGCTATGGATTGGGCGTTAGCAAGGAGCTATATCAAAAGGATTATACATTTATGGCCATAAATAGTATGTTTTTTATCATTTAAACTATACGAAATCAATTATTTGAGGAAATCAGGAAGCATGAAACAGAAAGGTGGTCACAATATGAAAAAGAAATGGTTGGCATTAGCATTAAGTATATCATTAGCAATAACAGCATTACTTGGAGGCTGCGGAGAAAAGGCTGATACTTCCTCCTCATCATCTGCTTCATCAGATTCAGCATCTGCATCATCTGAAGCATCCTCCGGTGATACCATAAAAGTAGGTATCCTCCATTCTCTGAGCGGTACAATGGCAATCAGTGAAGTATCTGTTAAGGATGCAGAAATGATGGCTATTGAAGAAATAAATGCAGCAGGCGGTGTACTTGGCAAAAAAATTGAGCCCATTATAGAAGACGGTGCATCAGATTGGCCAAAATTTGCTGAGAAGGCAAAGAAACTGCTTCAGAACGACAAAGTGGCAACAGTATTCGGCTGCTGGACCTCTGCCAGCAGAAAGGCCGTACTGCCGGTATTTGAAGAAAATAACGGACTGTTATGGTATCCGGTTCAGTATGAAGGAATGGAATCCTCTCCAAATATATTCTACTCCGGAGCAGCTCCAAATCAGCAGATTGTACCTGCTGTAGAATGGCTGTTACAAAACAAGGGTAAAAAGTTCTTCCTCCTTGGATCAGATTATGTGTTCCCAAGAACAGCAAACAAAATTATAAAAGCACAACTGGCGGCTATGGGCGGTGAATTGATTGCAGAAGAGTATACACCTTTAGGTCACACAGATTACAGCACAATTATTAACAAGATTAAGTCTTCAAAACCCGATGTCGTTTTCAATACATTGAACGGTGACAGTAATGTTGCATTCTTTAAAGAATTAAAAGCATCAGGAATTACTCCAAATGACCTTACAACCTGTTCAGTCAGCGTTGCAGAAGAGGAAATCAGAGGTATTGGTGCTGATAATATGGCCGGTCACCTTGTATCCTGGAACTACTATCAAACTACAGATACTCCTGAGAACAAGGCTTTTGTAGAAAAATACAAGGCAAAATACGGAGCAGACAGAGTAACAGATGACCCGATTGAAGCTGCATACATAAATGTATACCTGTGGGCTGAAGCCGTAAAGAAAGCAGGAACCACTGATGTGGATAAGGTTAGAGAAGCAGCAAAGGGTATAGAATTTAAGGCTCCCGAGGGAACAGTAAAAATTGATGGTGAAAATCAGCATCTCTGGAAGCCTGTTAGAATCGGTGAAGTACAGCCAGATGGACTTATAAAGGAAATCTGGAGTACTGCCGAAAGCGTAAAACCTGACCCATATCTGAAATCCTATGACTGGGCAAAGGGCTTAAGCGACTAAGCTGAATACTAATACTTAAAATATGCTTTCCGGTATCAGAAACTTAACCTGCTGCCGGAAAGCATACAATTAATTGCTGTCCGAGTCAAATTTTCAGGAAAGGGGGATTGTTCAGTGGGCACATATTTACTGCAGATTTTTAACGGAATAAGCGTAAGTTCTATATTGATGCTTGCTGCACTGGGTCTGGCCATAACCTTCGGGCTTATGAAAATTATAAATATGGCACATGGTGAATTGATAATGATTGGAGCGTACGTAACGTACGTTATTCAGAATATATTCCTGCAATACATGGATAAGAGCTTATTCAACCTGTATTATATTTTTGCTCTGCCGGGATCTTTTATAGTAGCGGCATTGGTGGGATATTTACTTGAAGTAACCATAATAAAAAGACTGTACGGCAGACCTTTGGATAGTCTGCTTGCCACATGGGGGGTAAGTCTTATACTCCAGCAGCTGGCCAGAAGTATTTTTGGTGCTCCCAATGTAGACGTAAAAAGCCCCGGTTGGCTGGAGGGGGGGATTGTCCTGGGAGGACTGCAGCTGCCTTTCAAAAGGGTGTTTATAATTGGACTGGTGATTGTTTGTATTGCCGGTGTATATATTTTTCTCTATCGCACCGCCTATGGCAGGAAAATCAGAGCTGTTATGCAAAACAGGCCTATGGCTCAGAGCCTTGGCATAAATACCAGGAAAGTGGACAGTGTAACCTTCGCTGTGGGAGCAGGTCTGGCAGGCGTAGCAGGCTGTGCCTTGACATTACTGGGATCCATAGGTCCAACCCTTGGAACAAACTACATTGTTGATACCTTTATGGTTGTGGTATTAGGGGGAGTGGGAAGAATTATAGGAACAGTTACAGGAGCAGCTACTATAGGAATTGGTAATACAACGTTTGAGTTTTTCACTAACGCTTCATTAGGTAAGGTACTTGTATTTTTAATGGTGATAATATTCCTGCAATGGAAACCCCAGGGAATATTTACCATAAACAGCAGAGCACTTGATGAATAAGCAGTTGTAGAAATGTTATTAAATAATGGTTTTGCTGTAAAACAGCGGAATAGGGGGTAACATGAAGCAGATAGGTATATTAAATAAAGCGGCAAAAAGTAATATAACAATAATAATTATTATGTTTCTGTTATGTATTGCCCCGATTTTTCTATCAGATTTCAGAACCAACCTTCTTGGAAAATTCGTGGCATTTGCAATTCTTGCATTGGGTATAGATATGATTTGGGGCTATACAGGTATACTGAGTCTTGGACATGGTGTTTACTTTGGACTGGGAGCATACTGTATGGCAATGTATTTAAAACTGGAAGCAGAAGGTGGAAAGCTCCCGGATTTTATGTCCTGGAGTGGACGAGATTCTTTGCCCTGGTTCTGGGAACCTTTTGGCTCAGCACCAATAGCCATTTTGATGGCTGTGGTTGTACCGACGCTCATTGCTTTCGCAATTGGATATCTGACTTTCAGGAACAGAATTAAAGGAGTTTACTTTTCTATATTAACACAGGCTTTGTCTATTATTTTCGTTGTACTTTTTGTAGGTCAGCAGGAGTATACCGGCGGTACCAATGGTATAACCAATTTCAAAACCATTTTTGGTTTTTCATTGGCTGACAGTAAAACAAAACTTTACCTTTATTACAGTGCAGTGTTCTTATTGTTGTTAGCTTATATTTTTTGCAAATTTATCATAAACAGGATGGTGGGCAGAGTTTTAATTGCCATACGTGACGGAGAGAACAGAGCCAGGTTTTCAGGCTATAATCCAACCACCTACAAGGTTTTTGTCTATTGTATTTCGGCGGCTCTTGCGGGTATAGCCGGGGCAATATATGTTCCCCAGGTAGGAATAATTTCACCTGCTGAAATGGGTATAGTACCTTCTATTGAAATGGTTATATGGGTTGCCATCGGTGGAAGGGGAACCCTGAATGGTGCCATTATCGGTGCGATACTTGTTAATTTAATGAAAAGCGGTGTCAGTGAAAAATTTCCGGCAGTATGGTCATATTTTATTGGAATAGCCTTTATAGTGGTGGTTATATTTATGCCTGCCGGATTAATGGGCACTGTAGGTAAAATAAAAAACAAGCTTCACAGTCTTAAAGTAAAAAAGTCATCTGATTTGAAATCAGAGCAGATACTGACCGAGTAAGATTAAAGTGGAATAAAGCAGAGTAATGAGGAATAACCGATATAAAGTGGAATAAAGCAGAGTAATGAGGAATAACCGATATAAAGTGGAATTTAATGCGGAGGTGGATAGCTATGGGTCCGGTTCTTGAAATAAATGATTTAACAGTTAGCTTCGATGGGTTTAAAGCAGTTAATAACCTGAGTACTTCGGTAAAAAAAGGTGATATTCACTTTTTCATCGGTCCTAACGGCGCCGGTAAAACAACACTGCTGGATGCAATTTGCGGCAGGGTTAAACCGACTTCCGGCAATATTATTTTTCATGACGGAAGTGACGTTACAAAGCTCTCGGAACATGAAATAGTAGAGCTGGGGATAGGAAGGAAATTTCAGGTACCGTCAGTTTTTAACGGTATTACAATTTATGAGAATATGGAATTGGCTGCAGTAAAAGTCAGGTCCCTCTATTCATCTATTTTTAAAAAATTAACCAGAGAACAACACGAGAGAATAAAAGCTGTATTGAATACAATCGGCTTATATGAGGATAGATATAATTACCCTTCCAAGCTTTCACACGGACAGAAGCAGTGGCTGGAAATTGGAATGCTGCTGGTCCAGGAGCCTGAAATAATGCTTTTGGATGAGCCGGTGGCAGGAATGGGAAGGAAAGAGACTGAAAAGACAGGGGAACTCCTGAGACAGATATCAAAACAGTGCTCAGTGGTAGTAGTAGAGCATGATATGGAATTTGTAAGAGAATGTGCCAATACAGTAACAGTGCTTCATGAGGGTGCTTTGCTGGATGAGGGTGATATGGAGAAAGTCCAGAAAAATCCTAAAGTAATTGAGGTGTATCTGGGACGGGGAGAACGTGAAAAAAGTGAGGAAGGCGATTAATATGCTTGAAATTAGCAATGTTAGCAGTTATTACGGTGAGAGCGTAATTTTAAGAAATATAAGTATGAAAATTGAAGAGGGTAAGGTGGTATGCCTGCTGGGCAGAAACGGTGTAGGTAAAACCACCTTCCTGAAAAGTATAATGGGACTTGTTAAAACACCAACCGGCAGCATAAAACTGGCTGGTGAAGAAATTATAAAAATGCCTACTTATAACAGAGCTGTAAAAGGAATTGGCTACGTCCCACAGGGCAGAGATATCTTCCCTCAATTGAGCGTTTACGAAAATTTACTTCTGGGTCTGGAGAGAAATAAAAGTATTAAATCTATTGATGACAGCATCTATGAACTGTTTCCCATAGTAAAGACCATGCTTGGCAGAAAGGGCGGAGATTTAAGCGGAGGTCAGCAGCAGCAGCTGGCCATAGCCAGAGCTCTTGTTTCAAAACCGAAGCTTCTGCTGTTGGATGAGCCTACAGAAGGGATACAGCCATCAATTATTCAGGACATTGCAAGAGTAATCAAAAAACTGAAAAAGCAGGGTAATATGACAATGATAATTGTGGAGCAGTACCTTGAGTTTGTTCTTGAAGTGGCCGACTATTTCTACCTGATTGATAAGGGCAGGATAATAATGGAGGGAAGTACAGTTGGCGCTGATCCAAAAGAGATTCAGGAAAAGATGGCAATTTAACTTAAAATATGACAGTAATGTTTTGGAGGTTAATAATTATGCATTTAACACCAAAGGAAACTGAAAAGCTTATGCTGCATTTTGCGGGAGAATTGGCAAGAAAGAGAAAAGACAGGGGTTTGAAACTTAATTATCCAGAGGCAATAGCCTATATTAGTGCTGAACTTATGGAGGCAGCCAGGGATGGGAAAACAGTCACTGAGCTTATGCGTTTGGGAACTCATCTTTTAACCTCGGAGGATGTTATGGAGGGAGTTGCTTCAATGATTCATGAAATTCAGATTGAGGCAACCTTTCCGGACGGAACAAAGCTGGTTACTGTACACAATCCAATAAGATAGGAGGTGAACCGCCCATGATACCCGGAGAATATATCATTGAAAACCAATTTATTACACTAAATAAAGAAAGGCCGACTATTACTGTCAAGGTTGCTAATACAGGAGACAGACCAGTTCAGGTTGGTTCTCACTTTCATTTTTTTGAGGTTAATAAATGCCTTCAATTTGACAGGGAACGATGCTTTGGTAAAAGACTTGATATTCCGTCAGGAACTGCCGTAAGATTTGAGCCCGGAGAAGAAAAAGAGGTAACTTTGACCGAATTTGCCGGAAACAGGGCTGTATTTGGTTTGAATGGACTTACTACAGGTAAACTTGATGACAAAGATGTTTTTAACAGGGCTTTGGAGGAAGCATCCAGGCTCGGATTTAAAGGGGTGGAAAACAAATGAGTTACATCATAAATGGTAAGGAATATGCTGATATGTATGGACCAACAAAAGGGGACAGAGTACGGCTGGCAGATACCGAGCTGTTTCTTGAAATAGAGCATGACTATACAGTTTACGGGGACGAATGCAAGTTTGGGGGCGGAAAGTCTATCAGAGACGGTATGGGACAGAGCTCCTCGATTTCAAGAGATGGCGGAGCCCTGGATATGCTAATAACAAATGTCATAATAGTTGATACCTGGGGCATTGTAAAAGGAGATATTGGTATTAAGGATGGAAAAATTGCAGGAATAGGTAAATCGGGTAACCCTGACACCATGGAAGGTGTTACGCCGGAGCTTGTAATTGGTGCAGCCACAGAAGTAATTGCCGGAGAGGGACTAATAGCAACTGCCGGAGGGATTGATACCCACATTCATTTCATATGTCCCCAGCAAATTGAAACAGCGTTATACAGCGGAATAACAACAATGATAGGAGGAGGCACCGGCCCGGCCGACGGAACCAATGCAACAACTTGCACACCTGGCAGGTACAACATTTTTAGAATGCTGGAAGCAGCTGAAGCATTTCCAATGAATCTTGGCTTTCTGGGAAAGGGTAATGCCTCCTTCACCGAACCGCTGGTGGAACAGATACGGGCCGGTGCAATAGGATTAAAGCTCCACGAAGACTGGGGCACTACACCAAAGGCTATTGATACCTGCCTCAGCGTGGCCGACCAGTATGACATCCAGGTTGCAATACATACAGACACACTGAATGAGGCCGGTTTTGTGGAGGATACCATAAAGGCAATAAACGGAAGGACTATTCATACCTTCCATACTGAAGGTGCCGGTGGAGGCCATGCTCCGGATATAATCAAAATTGCTGCATATCAGAATGTGCTGCCTTCATCCACAAATCCCACCATGCCCTTTACAGTAAACACAATTGACGAACATCTTGACATGCTTATGGTTTGCCACCATCTGGACAGCAGAATCAAGGAGGATGTGGCCTTTGCCGATTCAAGAATCCGTCCTGAAACCATTGCAGCAGAAGATATTCTTCATGACATGGGAGTTTTCAGCATGATGAGCTCAGACTCTCAGGCAATGGGCAGGGTTGGTGAAGTAATAATAAGAACCTGGCAGACAGCAGACAAAATGAAGCGGCAAAGAGGGCCTTTAAAGCCTGACAGCTCAAGAAATGACAATACAAGAATTAAAAGATATGTAGCCAAGTATACAATAAACCCGGCAATTACACATGGGATATCAAAATATGTGGGTTCTTTGGAGAAAGGTAAGCTTGCTGATATTGTTTTATGGAAACCGTCCCTGTTCGGTGTTAAGCCTGAAATGATACTGAAAGGCGGATTCATAATAGCCAGCAGAATGGGAGATGCCAATGCCTCCATTCCAACACCACAGCCTGTAATTTACAGAAACATGTTCGGCTCATTTGGAAAAGCAGTTAAATCCACCTGTATGACTTTTGTATCAAAACTGTCTGTGGAATCGGGAATACTTGATGAGCTTAGACTGGAGAAGCTTGTGGTACCAGTTGGTGATTGCAGAAAAATAACCAAAAAGTCTATGGTTATGAATGATGCCACACCGGAAATTGAGGTTGACCCTGAAACCTATGAGGTTAAGGTAGATGGTGAACATATAACCTGCCAGCCCATGGATAAGCTCTCATTGGCACAGAGATACTTTTTGTTCTGACATCTTAAATTAAAACTATTTCAGTTTATATCAGGCTTTTGTCATAAACTTAAAATGTCATAGACAATAGAAATACCAGTGCCACAAAATATTAGATTAATTAAGTGGTTTTAGGAGGTTAATATTATGCTTATAGAAAATGTTGTATGCAGTAACCCTGAAGGATTTGATTTGACAGGTTTTGATATTGATTTCGTTGAAATAGAGTGGTATGAAGTTTCAAAAAAAATTCTTCACAAGTTGAGCAGGAAGGGTGTTGAGGTTGGTATAAAGCTCAGTGGTGACAAGCCCTTAAAGCATGGAGATATTCTTCATCTTGAGGGGAATAGGGCACTTTTAGTAGAAATTCCTGAGTGTGATTGCATTGCTCTCAAGCCCCAAGACCTGTTTGCCATGGGAAAGGCCTGCTATGAAATTGGAAACAGGCATTCTCCGCTTTTTTATCAGGAAGATAGGCTGCTGATGCCTTATGACCCACCTCTGCTTGAAGCTTTGAAAAAGTGCGGTCTTGATGCATACAAGTGTTCAGCCAGATTGATAACACCCTTGAGTACAATTCATCATGGACACGCGCATAGCCACTCCCACCAGCACGACCACTCGCATCAACACAGCCACACTAATTAGCACTACTACTTGTATTATCACATTCACTCCAGTTAACATGACTACTTGTATTATCACAGTTAACTTGAATAATCACAGCTACACCAATTAGCACTGCCACTTGTATTATAACATTCACTCCAGTTAGCACGACTACTAACATCAGCTCAGTCACTAATATCATCACCAGCACTTCCATTAATACGACATACATTGGAACAAAGGGAAAAGGGGAGGTTATTCTTATGTATAACAATCTGGCAGACAAGAATGATTCAAAGAAAACTTCATATTTACACCTGCTGCATATAAGCGATCCCCTATTACCTATAGGTGGCTTTACACATTCCTATGGCCTTGAAACATACGTGCAGAAGGAACTTGTGAACAGCAGTTCCTCCTCAAAAAAATATATTATTGCTTATTTAAAACACAATTACCTGTATAATGATTTGCTTGCCATGAGACTTGCCTGGGAGTATGCAGATGATAAAAATCTTGATGGACTGATTGAATTAAACAATATTCTCTGTGCGTCAAAGGCCCCCATGGAGCTGCGAAATGCCAGTACAAAACTGGGTCTGAGGCTTATAAAAATAGTTGAAGTGGAATTGAAAAATGAGGCGTTGTTTAAGCAGTTTATAAATGCAGTCAAGGCTGAAAAGTGTCAAAGCAACTACTGTGTGATTTATGGGATGACGGCCTTCCTGCTTAATATCGGCAAAGAAGAGGCTATGTGTGCATTAACTTACAATACAGCTTCAGCAATAATAAATAATTGTGCAAAACTGATACCAATAAGCCAGATGGAGGGGCAGAAGATACTTTTTGAAATACGGAAGGATATTGAGGAAATAGTGGAAAAAGCGGGATATTTAACTCTGGAAGATCTCGGAATGTCCGGCGCTGGATTTGATATCAGGTCAATGCAGCATGAGCGTCTTTACACCAGGATATATATTTCCTGATACCTGTTGAATTGAAATAATATGAAATAATATATGTTTTAGATTAAGAGAAAGTATTTATTGGTTACATAACACGGAACAGAAAGGAGCGATATATTATGGGATACGTTAAAATTGGAATCGGAGGGCCTGTTGGCTCTGGGAAAACGGCACTTATTGAGAGACTGACCAGAAAGCTGGCCGGTGAATACAGCATCGGAGTTGTGACAAATGATATTTATACAAAGGAAGATGCGGAGTTTCTTATAAAAAACAGTGCCTTACCATCTGAAAGAATAATCGGAGTAGAAACCGGCGGTTGTCCGCACACGGCTATAAGAGAAGATGCATCAATGAATCTTGAGGCTGTTGAGGAATTAACCAATAAATTCAAGGATATTGAAATTGTATTCATCGAAAGTGGAGGAGACAATTTGTCGGCAACTTTCAGCCCCGAACTGGCAGATGCCACAATATATGTTATTGATGTTGCGGAAGGGGATAAAATACCCAGAAAAGGAGGACCGGGAATAACCAGATCAGATTTGCTGGTTATTAATAAAATAGATCTTGCTCCATATGTGGGAGCCAGTCTGGAGGTAATGGACAGGGATTCAAAAAAAATGAGAGGAAGTAAACCCTTTGTATTTACCAACCTGAATACAAATGAGGGGTTAGATAAGGTCATTAGCTGGATAAAACGAAGTGTACTTCTGGAGGGAGTATGATTTATTTACTCCAGCCCCCTGATATACAAGGGAGGTGATATTTTGATTAATATGTTTGGAAATGAAAGCATACTTTATATAAAAACAGGAATTTCCGACAATAAAACAATTATTGAAGACTCATTATTCACAGCTCCATATAAAATAGCAAAACCCTTTTACAATTATGAGCGTAACATGGCTGAGGTTATGGTCATGAGTGCATCGGCAGGTGTAATGGAGGGAGACAGTTACCTTACTGAAATTGATGTGGGGAAAGCTTCATCTCTGTCACTTCAGGGTCAGTCCTATACCAAAATACATAAAATGAACAATGGGTTTGCTAAGCAAAAAAATGTATTCTATGTAAGAGAGAATGCCTGCTTTGATTATGACCCAAAACCTTCCATTCCCTTTGGAGATTCGGATTTTTATAGTGAAAGTACCTGTTATTTGTTCAAGGGAGCCCAATACCTTTATTCGGAAATAATAGCCTGTGGAAGGACAAAAAGCGGTGAGAGGTTTAGTTTTAAAAGATATAAAAGCTATAATAAAGTATATTATTGCAATAATCTGATTTTTGCAGATAATCAGGAATTAAGACCAGATATTCAGGCTTTAGAGGAATTGGGGTTTTTTGAAGGTTATACACATCAGGCTACTGTAGCCTATTTTTATGATGAAATGAAGAGGGAAACACTCATGGAAAAACTTTTTAACGCTCTACAGGAATATCAGGGGATTGAAACGGGAATATCAACTACATATAAATATGGAATAATTATACGGATGTTGGCAAACAGCAGTGATTATCTGGAGGAAATAACCAGGAAAATACGAAATATAATATATAATGAAAGATAAACAATAAAGGTAATGAAAATGCAAACCTTCATTGTTTATCTTTTTGACTGAAAGATTATTTTTATCGCTAATTTATCTTATTTTTCTGCATTCCAGATAGAAGCGTTTTTCCTCAGCTTCACCCATGGAAAAGGTTTTTCTTGGAAGGGCACCATCCAGAATTACTGTCTTAAAAAGGTCGGTTTTATTCATGGAAGGCAGATAAAAGCCAATATTTCCGTCTTGTGATCCCAGCTTTGTAACCACATCTTCTCCATGAATATAATCAATTTTTACCTGTGGGTGTTCCTTTATGTAATAATCCAAAAATGACTGTAATGTACCTACTTCCAGATTGCTTACGGGGTTTTTTATTGAAATACTGCCCCTTCCGGCTGAAGTAATATATTCAAAGTGATGCTCTGATAACTCGGAGTTACCGGAATTACTTAAACCAGCTGTTGCACTGACGGAATAGTCTGAATCCCTTCCCACAACCACACTGGCAGCACTGCTGCTGAAGGCTTTAAATTCATTCAAAACATCTTCTGTGTTTACATTGAATAATACTCTGTGAATAGGTTCAAAAACCAGACCTTCATCATGCACGTTAACCAATTCCACAAGAGCATATCTTGCAGGGTGATTTTTCTGTTCTTCCGGAGTAAGACATTTTTTCAAATTTTCCCAATGACCTTTTGCAGAGGCAAGTGAATGGTTTCCGTCGCCTACGGCAAAGAGTAGAAGGTCATTTGTATGGTCTATGTTATATTTTTTACAGAAAACTTCCTTCTCCGCAAGCTTTGACAGAGCGTCGGCAATTGCTTGAAGGTCATTTTCACTGTCTACCTTATATCCCTTTATATGGCCTCCATTCATCATAAGCTCAAAATCATAAAGTTTTTCAAGCTGAGAAGCTTTTTCAGCCAGAGGTTCTATAACTGTTTTTTCGGGATCATCAATAAGAACCATTATATGGGGCAGCTCAATTGGTGCATTCTGCCTTATTTTTATTCTGGGAGGAAGCCTGTCCAGTACTGTTCCTTCGGTAGCCCTTATCAGAGTATTTGAGCCCTTGTTATAGTCATAGCATTCCAAATCAAGAGCGACAATCAAACCCTTCCTGGACTCTGCGTGAGAAGTTTTTCTGTCAACCAGAATGAAACATCTGTCAAGTTCCGTTAACACCCCATCTTCAATATATTTTTTCATGGTGGAATTTATATTGGAGATTCTTTGGTCACTATCCCCGTCTTCAAGAAAAACCTCAGGAAAAATTATATTTAGGGTTGAGGGATAACCTTTGGTCAACGCTTCAACTTCTCTCCAGTATTCATGCTCTGATGTATACTGGTCACAGGCAACAACCGCCCATTTATTTAAATCGGTACTTTTTTCAGGTAGCATTATTTTAGGAATATGTACACCCAACTGTGATAAAGAATTAATATATTTACTCATTTTACCTCCAACAAGTGTGAAATTGAGGGATAATTATTAGTATTTTGCATATGCTTATAATATTATTTATAATATTACATTTGGATTAATAAATATTCACAGTAATTTTACATTAATCTCCGTTTTTAGTCAATTTTCATATTTGGCAATCAAATTTATATCTATTAATTTTAACTTTTTCATTGAATTTTTTACACTATAATTACAAATAATATTGTCTAGAGATTAGTAAACTTTGTGTATACATTTTGATCTGAATTGTCTGATTTTTGATTCAGTATTTATAAAAGAGGGATGAGATGCTGAGAAAGTATAGTGAAGTTCTGGGTTTGCCAGTTATTTCAGCAAGAGATGGTTTTAAAATCGGCACAGTAAAAGATGTTATTTTTAACAACGAAAAAAAATGTGTACTAGCCTTCCTGATGGATAAAGGGATTTATGCGGTAAAAGGCAATGTAATACTGCTCAACAGTATACTAAGTCTTGGAAATGATGCACTTATTATTGATGATCCGTTAAATCTCATTGAATACAGGCATTTTAAAAAGCTGTACAACCTAAATGAAAGGACCAATTTGAGAGGCCTGAGAATTTTTACTCAAACAGGGGAGGATTTAGGTATAGTACAGGATGTGCTCTTTGATTATAAAACCGGAAAGGTTGAAGGGGTTCAGGTGTCCGATGGTCTGCTTCAGGATATTATTATGGGCAGAAATATACTTCCGTTCTTTGGTAGAGTTGAAATAGGCACTGGCAACATTTTAGTAGAAAGTGAAGCAGTTGAAGAGATGATAAGTACTGGTGGAGGCTTGAAAAGCATACTGGGAAGCCAATACAACTAACAAAATAAAAGGAGGAGATTATATGATGAGAAGCTTTTGCAAAGGACTGCTAATTGGCGGATTGATAGGAGCATCATTAAGTGTTCTTACAAATCCTGAAATAGTAGACCCTCACATGAGAAGAAAAATGATAAAATCGGGAAGAAAAATATGGCGAAGGTCCAATCATGTATTTTGCGACATGATGCACATGTTCAGATAATATTAAAAATCACTAAAAGCCGAACCTTGTTGTTTGGCTTTTAGTGGTTTTATAAGACGTGGGAGGGTAAGCTTTGAGAAATGTGAAAAAAGCAGTATTTTACATAATACTGAGTTTGATTATTATCTCATTCATATTCTTTATATATTATTACAATGATAAAATACTGAAGATTTTATCTCCCTTATTAATTGCTGTTTTTATAGCTTATGTGATCTATCCGCTGGTAATAAGATTTGAACGGAATGGAATAAAAAGAAGTATTTCAATTATAACTATATACATTTTTGCCATATTGACAATTACCATATTTCTGGTATATATTATGCCTCATGTTGCCAGCAATGCTAAGGAGCTATTCTATACACTGCCGGATATTGCTGAAAGATACCGGGAATTATTCAATTTTTATGTTTCCAAAATTAAAACAAGTAAATGGCCTGATGAAGTAAAAAATGTTATATTTGGTGAGATTAACACTGGTACAGGACTTGTACAGAGTTATGCCACCCGTGCTATGAAAAAGTCGCTTGCTATTCTTACATCATCAATAGGAATATTTTTTAATTTTGTGCTGTCAATGATAATTGCATACTATCTGATAAAGGACATTGAAAATATTAAAAGGTCAACATTGATGCTGGCTCCTAAGAAATGGCGAAACGATTTGATTAATGTGGGCAGGGAGATAAACTCAATAATCACTAATTTTATACGGGGGCAACTCACAACTGCCTTTATTGTAGGGCTGCTTGAGACTATAGGATTATATATAGTTAAGGTAAAATATCCTTTTATTCTTGGTGTAATGGGAGGAATTGCAAATATAATCCCGTATTTCGGTCCGGTTCTCGGAGCGATACCTGCTGTAGCCCTTGCTCTTTTGCAGTCACCAACCAAGGCTTTGTTGGCAGCACTGGTATTTATTGTTGTTCAGCAAATAGATAATGCTTTTATTTCTCCTAAAATAATAGAAGGAAAGTTAGGTTTGCACCCAATCACTACAATTATTGCTGTTTTGGTAGGCGGTGAATTTTTTGGTATTTGGGGTATGCTTTTTGGAGTTCCGGTAACAGCTATGATAAAAGTTATTCTAAAAAGAGCAGTGGATATTATAGTTTAGGTTCCGTCATTATAAGTTTAAGTTAAGTTATTTTTTGAGTATGGAACATATATAGAATTGAAAAAATCCTGAATAAAATAATAATTTCCCCTTGTAATAAGATATCCTGACAATTATTATATATCTATTGGTATTTTAGTAAGTAGCAGATAAGAAAAGGTTTTGATACTAATATACAATTTACAGGATTACAGGAGGCAGGAATGAAACTTACAAGGAAGTGGAAGCTGAGAATAGTTGTTGGGATAGGTCTTTTATTTATTGCTTATGCATTTTTGGATTATCTGTTTAAATTCAATATTAATCAAGAAGTTGTAAACAATGTGGAAATGGTATTAATGTTAGCCGCCTTTGCCCTGCTGTTCAGTCGGGGAGATCAGGCTAACCAATCTGACAGCCAGCAGGTTGATTCAGAAGCCAATTCCGATTCCGAAGTAAGTTCCGATTCCGAAGTAAGTTCCGATTCCGAAGTAAGTCAGATTGACCAGACAGCATTGGATAATGATTTGGTTAAGAATGAAGATGTGGAAACTACAAATAACTAAACCTTTATGGCTCTTGACATAAGAAAATGAATTTTATATCATAATAGATAAACTTATATTTAAAAGCAATGAACAAGAGGAGTAGGCAGTAATATTTCCACAGAGAGGAACCGTTTGGCTTAATTGGAAAGCCCTGGTGAGAGGTTCTGAAAATCTACTGTTGAAGGTAGCTTGGGAGCTCTGCACTGAAAATTTTTAGTAGGATGCAGCGGAGGTTCGGACGTTAACCGATTAAAGATTCACATGGATTTTTAAATTACAAATACAGATACCCGGTTAGTCTTCAATCTAAGCGGCTGATTTGTATTATCCTGTGAAATTTTGGTGGTACCGCGAATTAAGATGCTTCGTCCAAATATTGGGCGAAGCTTTTTTAAGCAGTGGAATTTTATATTTAACAAATATAATCATACTGGTTACATGACATTATGCCATAGGCGGAGAGGAGAATATTATGGATTTACTGGATATAATTTCTCTGGTCATTTTGGCAATAGGCTTTATTACAGTGCTTTCTGCCAAAGTTATAGTGAAAAAGTTAAATCTTGTAGAAAAGCAGATATGTGAACATGCTTCTGAAATGACAGAAGAAGAAGTACATGATTACAAATACAACACAGCTGTTTTCAAAACAAAATTAATCGGTTTGGCAATTACAGTACCAGGACTGATTTTGCTGTTTATCAGTTTCAGATAAATCGATTTAGATTATCAAAAGAAAACCAATGCAGGTAATATATTTAGACAATAAATTTAGATAACAATTAATTTCTAGTTTAAGTAATAACTTTGATATCTGTTTTGATACTCAATTTAAGGTCAATTTAAGATAGATCATTTATGATATTTGAATATAAATGGAGGATTGGAAATGGAAGAAAGACAGAATATAGCAAAACAGTATGACCCAAGCCAGGTTGAGGACAGGTTATATACAAAATGGATGGAAGAGGGTTATTTCCATGCTGTTCCTGACAGCAGTAAAAAGCCGTTTACTATTGTAATTCCACCGCCCAATATAACAGGACAGCTCCATATGGGACATGCTCTTGACAATACCTTACAGGATATACTCATCAGAACAAAGAGAATGCAGGGATATTGTGCTTTGTGGCTGCCGGGTACCGATCATGCAAGTATAGCTACCGAGGCCAAAATTGTTGATCAAATGGCTAAGGAAGGCCTTACTAAAGAAATGCTGGGACGTGAAAAATTCCTGGAAAGAGCCTGGGAATGGAAAAAGGTATATGGAGGCAGAATTGTTGAACAGCTGAAAAAGCTGGGCAGCTCCTGTGACTGGGAACGTGAACGCTTCACAATGGATGAGGGATTATCCAAAGCAGTTCAGGAAGTATTCCTTAAGCTCTACGAAAAAGGACTTATTTATAAGGGAGAAAGAATTACAAACTGGTGTCCAAAGTGTAACACTTCAATATCTGATATAGAAGTTGAATATGAGGAACAGGCCGGACACTTCTGGCACATAAAATATCCTGTAAAAGACAGCGATGAATTTGTAATTATTGCAACTACCCGTCCTGAAACACTTCTTGGTGATACTGCAGTTGCTGTAAACCCTGAAGATGAAAGATACACTCATCTAATAGGAAAGACTCTGATATTACCGTTGGTAAACAGGGAGATACCAGTAATAGCCGACGCTTATGTTGATAAGGAGTTTGGAACAGGCTGTGTTAAAATCACTCCTGCTCATGATCCCAACGACTATGAGGTTGGTTTAAGACATAACCTTCCTCAGATAAGAATAATGGACGATACTGCTATAATGAATGAAAACGCAGTACAATACAAGGGTATGGACAGATACGAGGCCAGAAAGAAGATTGTAGAGGACTTGGAAAAACTGGGCCTGCTGGTAAAGGTTGAGGGGCATACCCACAATGTTGGAACCTGCCAGAGATGTAAAACCGTTGTTGAGCCTCTTATTTCAAAACAGTGGTATGTTCGTATGAAACCGCTGGCTGAGCCTGCTATTGATGTTGTAAGAAACGGAACAATTAAATTTGTACCCGAAAGATTTTCAAAGATATATTTCAACTGGATGGAAAATATCCAGGATTGGTGTATATCAAGACAGCTCTGGTGGGGACACAGAATTCCTGCATACTACTGTCTTGAATGTGGACATATGATGGTTCAGGGCAGTGCTCCCGATGTATGCCCCAAGTGTGGAAGCAGCAGAATTGAGCAGGATCCGGATACCCTTGATACCTGGTTCAGTTCAGCTTTGTGGCCATTCTCAACCTTGGGCTGGCCTGAAAAAACAGAGGATCTGGAGTATTTCTATCCTACAGATGTATTGGTTACAGGCTACGATATTATTTTCTTCTGGGTAGCCAGAATGATATTCTCAGGTATGGAGCATATGAAGCAGGAGCCTTTCAAATATGTTTTCATACATGGTATTGTTCGGGATGCGCAGGGAAGAAAAATGAGTAAATCCTTAGGAAATGGCATAGATCCCCTTGAGGTAATTGCTCAGTATGGAACCGATGCTCTCCGTTTTGCCCTGACAATTGGTAACTCTCCTGGAAACGACCTGAGATTTTCAACTGAAAAGGTTGAAGCCGCGAGAAATTTTGCAAACAAGGTCTGGAACGCTTCAAGGTTCGTTTTGATGAACTTCGATGAAAATCTTGACTTCAGCAAGGTAGACAGGAGCAAGTTTACTGTTGCCGATAAATGGATATTAAGCAGAATAAACACAGTTACAAAGGAAGTAACTGAAAACATAGAAAAATTTGAACTGGGAATAGGCCTCCAAAAGATTTATGACTTCATTTGGGAAGAGTTCTGTGACTGGTATATTGAAATGGTTAAGCCAAGGCTTTATGACAGAGAAAGTGATGGAAGGCTGGAGGCTCAGTATGTACTTAACTTTGTACTGGGTAATGCCATGAAGCTGCTCCATCCATATATGCCGTTTATTACTGAGGAAATTTATACCCATCTCATTAATGACGGCAGAAGCATTATGATTTCAGAATGGCCTGTTTACAGTGAAGATTTGAACTTTGCCGCTGACGAAGCCAAGATGAATATGATAATGGATGCAGTGAGAAGTACCAGAAACATTCGTGCTGAAATGAATGTTCCACCTTCAAGAAAAGCCAAAATGATATTTGTTGCGGAGGGAGAATCTGAAAGAGCAACCCTCCTTGAAGGAACCTCTTTCTTCCAGAGATTGGCAAGCGCATCAGAAGTTACAGTTCAGGCCGACAAGACAGGTATTCCTGCCGATGCTGTGGGAGCAGTAATTGCCGGAGCAGAAATCTTTATTCCTCTGGACGAACTTATAGACATTGAAAAGGAAATAGAGAGATTGACCAAGGAAAAGGCAAATCTTGAAAACGAGCTGAAGAGAGTTGAAGGAAAGTTAAGTAATGAAGGCTTTGTATCAAAAGCTCCTGCTAAGGTTATTGAAGAAGAAAAGGCAAAAAGAGAAAAGTATAAGGATATGTATCAGAAGGTTGTTGAAAGATTGGAGAGCCTGAAAAAATAAGTTATATTATATGAGTTAGAGGAAAATCAGGCGAATAGCGATGGTGAAGAGGGAAATGTCAAGGCTTCGGGAACTATGCTTGCCTTTGATTGCTTAAAGGATAATAGTTAGCAGATAGTACTAAAATATAATCAGGTAGTACTAAAAACAATCAGTAAGTGCAAAAGCTGCCATGTATGGCTGACTCCGTTGAGGGAGCAGAGTACATGGCAGTTTTTATTTGTTTTTGTTCCGGTGTATAAGCATTTACTCAATTAAGACACAAATTAGGTAACAGTTTGGAAAGCCAGAAATATACTATAGTAAAACGAATAAAATAATTTTGAGGTTTTTCATATGTCAGGACAAAATAAGCTTCTAAATTATAATAAATACAGAAATATGGTAGTTGGGGTTAATTCACTGGTTCCTCTTGATAATGGTACATATACCACCGGAGTAAATTTCGATAATGCTGCAACCACTCCGCCTTTTATTTCAGTGGAAAAGGAAGTTCACAATTTTTTGCCATGGTATTCTTCAATTCATAGAGGAAAAGGATATAAGTCCACTGTTTCTACCGAAACTTATGAAGCAGGAAGAGAAATTATCAAAAAGTTTGTAGGTGCCCCTGAAGATGCGGCAGTAATCTATACAAAAAACACTACAGAGGCAATTAACATTCTTGCCTGCTCTATGTATCAGCAAAAGGATGGCAGGGATGTGGTTATATCCACATGGATGGAGCATGCTGCAAATGATCTTCCCTGGAGGGACAAATTCAAGGTAGAATATGTTGAAATTGACAGGTATGGCAGACTTGACCTCAATGATTATGAGGAAAAACTAAAAAAACATCAGGGAAGGATTAAACTTGTTACAGTAACTGGTGCGGCAAATGTTACAGGGTATCTGAATGACATATATAAACTTGCTGCATTTGCCCATAAATACGGTACTCTTATACACGTGGACGGAGCACAACTGGTTCCTCATGTACCTGTTGATATGCGGCCTGCAGATAGTGACGAACATATTGACTTCCTGTCTTTTTCGGCACATAAATTATATGCACCTTACGGCAGTGGAGTGCTGATTGGGCCAAAATCAGCCTTTGAGGAAGGAGCACCCTATTGTTTAGGGGGAAGTGCAATTAAGCTGGTTACCCACCAACGAATTTGGTGGGAAGATGTGCCTGCAAAATTTGAGGCGGGCAGTCCAAATCTGATTGGAGTTGTAGCTTTGGTTACAGCAATTAAAACTCTTAATAAAATTGGAATGCAAAATGCCTACGAACATGAAAGAAGCCTCCTGAATTACGCCTATGGCCAAATTAGCATCATTCCGGACATACGTTTGTATAGCCATCCCGACAAACAACCGTCCATAGGCGTAATTCCTTTTACAATAGAGGGAGTTCACCATTCTCTGGTGTCAGCAATTTTATCCTATGAAGCAGGTATTGCTGTAAGAAACGGTTTTTTCTGTGCTCACCCATATTGCGAAAGGCTGCTGGGCTACAGTGCCAAGGAAATAGAGGATATTGCTGAAAGGAAGGCACTATTCCCCGGACTTGTCAGAGCAAGTTTCGGGTTATATAACACACCTGCTGAAATAGACAGGTTTACTAATTGTCTTAAATTAATTGTCAGCAACAAAAAGTACTTTATAAATAAATATGGTAAATCAAGAGGTTTGTATAATATCAGGAATGAAGTATAGAAGAATATGTTAACATCAGTATAAAAAAACTTAAAAATATGATAAACTATGGAGTGTTAATAGGTTAACAATATTATAATTATACTAATATTTTAATATAATTTTATTTAATATAGTTATAGTTTACAAATTAATTTTCAACTTATTTGATAACTTATAACAAGTTTAATAATAGCTTAATAATTAATTATGCACTATAGTGATTATAAAGGAATAAAGCATATACTGCTTTTGATAACCTGATAAAACTTAACTTTATTGATTCACTAAAGTAGAATGGAGATTGAAATGAGCTATGGATTTGTGAGAGTTGCAGCTGCAGTTCCAACACTGAAAGTTGCAAACTGTAATTATAATACCGGGGAAATAATTAAATTATCAAAGGAAGCTGCCAAAAGAGGAGTACAGTTTGTAGTGTTCCCTGAATTGTGCATTACAGCTTATTCCTGCGGGGATCTGTTTTTGCAGAAGACTCTTCAGAATTCGGCAATAAAGGGCCTGGAAACAATATTGAAAGAAACAGAAGGACTGGATTGTGTTATAATTATTGGTATACCTCTTATTGCCAACAGCAGGCTTTATAACTGCGCAGTTGCCATAAAGTCAGGTAAAATTTTGGGAGTTGTTCCTAAATCCAATATACCCAATTACAGTGAGTTTTATGAAAAAAGGTGGTTTAGTTCGGGTCTTTGTACAAGGAATGAGGCAATAAACCTTTTAGGATTTAATGTACCTTTTGGCACCGATGTATTATTTGAAGCTGAGAATATCAGCGGACTGTGCTTTGGTATTGAAATATGTGAGGATTTGTGGGTGCCTGCTCCTCCCAGCAGTGCTCAGGCGGTAAATGGAGCCACTTTGTTGTTTAATCTGTCGGCCAGCAATGAAATAGTTGGAAAGCATGAATATAGGGAGAGTATGATTAACATGCAGTCTGCAAAGTGCGCTGCGGCTTACATTTATTCTTCCTCAGGGCCTAATGAATCCACTACTGACCTGGTGTTCGGCGGACATGCACAAATAAGTGAATATGGGTCAATTATAGCCGAAGGAAAGAGGTTTTCCTTTGATGAACAGCTTGTAGTATGTGATATAGATTTGGAAAGACTGGTAAATGAAAGATTAAAAAATTCAGGTTTTACTCACGATGTTACACATAATTCTTTCAGAAAAGTGTTCTTCAATATCAGAGAACTAAAAACGGACAGGCTGTTGAGAAGAATTGATCCTCATCCTTTTGTACCTTCCAATCCGGAGGCAAGGAACACCAGATGTGAGGAAATATTCAGTATCCAAACTTCCGGGCTGGCTAAAAGGTTAAAGCATACCGGAATAGATAAGTGTGTAATTGGAATTTCCGGTGGACTTGATTCTACTCTGGCACTTCTGGTCATAGCAAAAGCTTATGACAGACTGGGGTTGGACCGGAAAAATATCCACGCTATTACCATGCCGGGCTTTGGGACTTCCTCAAATACCCTGAATAATTCCTTGAAATTAATGAGGCTGATGGGAGTTACCACTTATCAGATTGATATTAAGGATGCATGTTTAAAACATTTTGAAGATATAGGGCATGATGCCAAAATTCTGGATGTGACGTATGAAAATGTTCAGGCAAGAGAAAGAACTCAAATTCTGATGGATATAGCCAATAAAATCGGCGGTTTGGTTATTGGAACAGGAGATCTTTCAGAAATGGCTCTTGGCTGGTGTACTTATAACGGGGATCACATGTCCATGTATGCAGTTAATGTTGGAGTGCCAAAAACACTGGTCAGATACCTGGTTCAATGGGCTGCGGATTACTTGTTTGAAAAAGAGACCAGAGAAGTACTGTTGAGTATTTTGGATACACCCATAAGTCCTGAACTGCTGCCAACCGATGCTGAAGGTGAAATAGCGCAAAAAACTGAAGATATTGTGGGGCCTTATGAACTTCACGATTTCTTCCTCTATCACATGATACGCTACGGTGCTAACCCTTCAAAAATTTCCTTCATGGCTCAACAGGCCTTTGAAGGGAAATATAGCAAGGAAACTGTCAGCAAGTGGTTGAAAACATTCCTGAAAAGATTTTTCACTCAGCAGTTCAAGCGTTCCTGTTTGCCTGACGGACCAAAGGTTGGTTCTATAAGTTTATCACCCAGAGGGGACTGGAGGATGCCCAGTGATGCAGATGCTGGTGACTGGATTAAGGATATTGATTCCTGATGGTTGATATAAATAGGAAAGGTTGATATTAAAAGGTTATTTTTGGTTAATAATTCATTGGGAGGTTAATATTATGCATAAAAGGTGGGTTAAGTGGGTTGCTGCAATTCTGGCAGTGGCATTTATACTTACATCGGTTGTTTCGCTGAGTTTGTCGTTTTTTTGGAACATGTGAACTTATTAGTTAGTAGGTATATTGCTTTTTGTTAATTAATTATGGCAATTTATTTCCCGCTCAATTAAGTATAAATTTTCAGCATAAATGGTAGTAAAATTAGTTATTTTTACCCATTTAAGAACATTTATTTTTATATTAAAATTATTGTGTAATTTGTTGTTATTTTGATGTAATTTGGTTTTGATTTTTTGTTTACTTTAACTGTTTTACCTTCATTTTTTATAAGGGTGTGAATTTTTTTGTTTGATACTTTTGTTTCCAACCTCAAAAGTATAATTGAATTTCTATCGGTTTATATCCCCTTTAATGAGCCGCTGGAAGCACTTAGATCACTTGTTGATATAAGTATTGTTTCATATCTGACCTTCAAGATTATTCAGCTTGTTAAGGAAACCAGAGCATGGCAGCTTGTAAAGGGTATTGTTGTTATTCTTATTACAACACTTATAAGTCAGGCTCTTGAACTCAGAACACTTTATTATATTCTCAGTAAGACAATTGAGCTTGCCGGATTTGCATTGATTGTGGTGTTTCAGCCAGAACTCAGGCGAGGTCTTGAGCAAATAGGCAGGAGTAACTTTAAAGACTTCTTTAAATTTGATGAAAAAGATGATGCAATAAATACTACTTATACGATTGAAGAAATTGTAAAAGCAACCACCGAGCTTTCCAGAACTATGACGGGAGCTCTTATTGTCGTTGAAAGGGAGACTAAACTGGGAGAAATTATAAATACTGGTACAAGGTTGGATTCCAATGTAAGTGCCGAATTAATTATAAATATCTTCACACCAAACACACCGCTCCATGACGGAGCTTTAATATTACGGGATAACAAACTTAAATCAGCAGCTTGTTTCCTGCCGTTAACCGATAATCCCAATCTGAGTAAGGAACTTGGTACAAGACACAGGGCTGCATTGGGGATCACTGAAGTATCGGACTGCATAGCTGTTGTTGTTTCGGAAGAAACAGGAAAGATATCCTATGCTCTTAACGGCGGATTAACAAGGAACCTGACACCAGATATATTGAGAAAGGCTCTTAATAAGAATTTATTGGAGAAGAAGACTGTTAACAAGAAGTTGTCTCTTTGGAAGGGGAAATCAAAGTGAAGGAATTCTTAAAGAAAGATTTGACTATAAAAATATTTTCAATAATATTTGCCATATTTCTTTGGTTTGTCATAAATCCTGTAAAAACAAATTATTATACAGTCCCCTTAACAATAATTAATGAAGAGAGCCTGCGTGCAAAAGGTCTTGTGCTCAATAGTAAGGCCTATCCTGAAAAGTATGTAACAATTTCTGTGCGGGACAGGGTAGATGTACTTGACCGGATAAAGGATACAGATTTTGAGGTCACTCTTGATTTATCAAAGGTTAAGAGTGTGGATGATAAGATAATTTCTTTGGATCCCCCTGTTTATCTGGGCCGGGAAAAAATTAACGAAAATAATATTGAACTTAAGCCAAAGTCAGTAAAGCTTGATCTGGGAAAGATTGAAGAGAATCCGTTTATTGTTCAGGTTGAGACTTCAGGTAAGCTTCCTGCTAATTATGAGATAATATCCAAGACTGCAACACCCGACACTGTTTCCATACAGGCTCTTGATTCAGTTGTCAATTCTGTTGGGGCAGTTAAGGTTTATGTTGACGTTACAGGTCTTAATAAAACTCTGGAAATCAGGAAAGAATGTAAGGTATATGATAAAAAGGGAATAGAAATGCCCGAGCTTAGCAAAAAGCTTACTGTAGATGTCAGAATTGAGGTGGGAAAAAGAGTACCTGTTATTCCTATAATTTCAGGTAACCCTCATAAGGACTATGTGGAAGGCAGTTCTAGTGTTAAGCCTGAAAATATTCTTATAACTGGTGATAAGGATTTATTATCAAAGGTTAATGAGATTAAGACAGAACCCATAAGCCTTGACAACATGACGAAATCCTTTACTACCCCAATATTGCTGCAGCTTCCTGAAGGTATAAAGCTTGTTAATTCAACAAGGGAGGTTAATGTAACCGTCGAGATAATTCCTCTTACACAACGTACTTTGGAAGTGCCGGTTGACAGTATTACAATAGAAGGCAAGAAAACTGAAGATCCGGAGCTTATCTATGAAATAGCGTCACCTGTTAAAGTAGTGCTGAAGGGAAAAATGGAAGACGTAAATGCTGTTACAGTTCAGCAATTGATGGCAAAAATAAATGTTGAGGACCTTGACGAGGGTACACACTCTGTTCCCCTTAATATAACATTGAACGGTAATATCACTCAGGTAGGAGAAACTGAAGTGAGCGTTAAGATTTCAAAGGTCAAGGAAGCCACCACTGATGAGCAGCAGCAATGATTATAAATTTGATTATATATTATACTATACTATAAATAACCATCTGACTAAGGAATATTAAGTATGAAATTACTCATATCAAATTTAGCTTTGGGCTTGGACGACTCTGTTGAGGAACTAAAACAGAAGGCGGCCAAAAAGCTAAGAATACAACAGCAGTATATTAATAATTTTAAAATAGTAAAGCAATCCATAGATGCCAGGAAAAAACCTGGCATACGTTTTGTTTATTCTGTTTCCTGTGAGGTTAACGATAACTGTCGTATACCTAAGGATGAAAATATAAGAATCCTTGAGGAAGTCAGGGAAGAAACTCTTCTACCTGGCAGCAGGACTTTTACAGGCAGGCCGCTGGTTATAGGCACAGGCCCTGCCGGACTATTTTGTGGTCTGATACTTGCTCAAAACGGTTATAAGCCAATAATACTTGAACGGGGGCAGAAGGTTGAAGAACGAGCCCTGACTGTTGAAAACTACTGGAAAACAGGAGTTCTTGATCTTGAAACAAATGTACAGTTTGGAGAAGGTGGTGCCGGTACTTTTTCTGATGGAAAGCTTACCACCAGGATTAATGACAGAAGATGTGAAAAGGTATTGAAGGAGTTTTACAATTTCGGTGCCCCTGAGGAAATCACTTACAAGGCCAAACCTCATATTGGCACAGACAATCTTAAAAGGGTTGTAGCCAATATGAGAAAAGAGATTGAAAGACTTGGGGGAATGGTTCTTTTCCAAACCAAGGCTGTTGATTTTGATATACGAAACGGTAGGATTTATGGTGTCATAACCAATACAGGCTCAAGAATTGATGCCGAAATAGTTGTTCTGGCTATAGGGCACAGCGCCAGAGATACCTTCCAGAGGCTCTTTGAAAGGGGAGTGCCCTTTGAGCAGAAGCCCTTTTCAATAGGTGCCAGAATTGAACATCCCCAGGAGCTTATTAACGCCGCCCAGTATGGCGAAGCCAGCGGACACCCGGCACTGGGGGCTGCAGATTATCAATTGTTTATGAGGGGAGCTGACCGCACGGCTTACTCGTTCTGTATGTGCCCGGGTGGGATAGTGGTGGCTTCTGCGTCTGAGCCAGAATCTATTGTTACCAATGGGATGAGTGAGTACCGCCGGGACAGGGAAAATGCCAACAGCGCTCTGGTGGTTTCAGTAGGGCCTGGTGATTTTGGATCAAGTCATCCTCTGGCTGGTATTGAGTTTCAGAGAAGGTGGGAGCGTCTGGCATATACTGTGGGCGGTAATTGCACCACTGGAGGCAGCAGATATGCTGGCGGCTCCAACAACAGTGCTCCGGTGCAGCGGCTGGAGGATTTTATGAATAACAGGAAAGGTGGTTTGGGCAGTGTTAAGCCCAGCTATACAGGAGATACATGCTGCGCCGATATCAACCAATGCCTGCCGCCCTATGTTACAGACTGTATGAAGGCGGCTATTCCTTACTTTGACAGGAAACTGAAGGGGTTTGGTATGAAGGATGCCCTGCTTACCGGAGTGGAAACCAGAACATCCTCCCCGGTTAGAATTCCAAGAAATGAGGCGTTGGAATGTGTTGGTGTTGCAGGACTTTATCCCTGCGGGGAAGGTGCAGGTTATGCAGGCGGAATTGTCAGTGCAGCAGTGGACGGCATAAAAATTGCAGAACAGATAGTAAAAACTTATGCACTGCCAAAATAATATATTATAAAGAAAAGTGAAATTTTTGCTGGCTTGCTTCATATGAAGAATTTGATATATTCATTGGAATAAGAAGGGTGAAAAATAAAAGTAAAAAGTTAAGTAATAGTTGCAGAAAGACCCAAATGCCAAATAAAAAATTATAGTGAATGACTAAGAATTACAGTGAAGAGTTATGCTGACGAGTTATAGTAAAAAATGAAAGTGAAGAGGGATAGTGAAGAATTGGGAAGGTTCCATGTGAAAGAAGGTTCATTATGAAATATGGAACTGAGAAATCAGTGGATAACGGCAGTGAATGGCAGCAGTGAATAGAGAAATGTTAATGTTTATGGGTATGGAATGCCTGCCAGACAAAACTGAATATATAAAGTAATTGAATTTGAAAGGATAACAGTGAAAAGTTAGTCAAAAGGTCTACAAATACATCACTAAAAATGGTATATTATACGTGCCTTTAATTGGCAATAAAGACTAATTGTGTTTAATTTAATGTGTCTGAGTAAAAAGTATGTTAAGTCTATTTACACTAATTTTTATTATGGAGGATAATGTATGGGAAAGTTATTTGGCACTGATGGTGTCAGAGGGGTTGCAAATCTTGAATTGACTCCGGAGCTGGCATACAAGTTGGGCCAGGCAGGAGCTTATGTTCTTACTGGAGAGACAAAACACACACCTAAAATTTTGGTGGGTATGGATACAAGAATATCCGGAGATATGTTGGAAGCTGCCCTTATATCGGGTATATGCTCAGTGGGAGCTCATGCTGTAAGCGTAGGAGTAATACCAACTCCGGCCATTGCCTATCTGACCAGGTTGTATGATGCTGACGCTGGTGTAGTTATTTCAGCCTCCCACAATCCCTATGAATATAACGGGATTAAATTCTTCAATTCTAACGGGTATAAGCTGCCCGATGCCATAGAAGATAAAATTGAAGAAATCATATTGAACGGTACAGAAGAACTTCCAAAGCCAATAGGACAAAATATAGGCTATAAAATGGTTGAGGAAACAGCTCTTGAAGATTATGTTAACTTTATCAAAGGAACAATTTCCGGTGATCTGGAGGGCTTAAAGGTTGCAATTGACTGTGCCAACGGAGCAGCTTTTCAGGCAGCACCAATGGCCCTTTATGATCTGAAAGCCAATGTGAGTGTTATAAATAATGAACCAGATGGGATAAACATAAATGCCGGATGTGGTTCAACACATATGAAGGAACTACAGGAATATGTTAAGGAAATCGGAGCAGATATCGGCCTTGCTTTTGATGGAGACGCAGACAGGGTTCTGGCTGTTGATGAAAATGGCAACATTGTAGACGGTGACCAGATAATGGCTATTATCGGACTTCACTTAAAGCAGCGGGGTATACTAGCTCACAATACCATAGTTGCTACCGTTATGAGCAACATGGGCTTGGATATTATGGCAAAAAACAACGGCATTGTAATAGAGAAGACAAAGGTTGGGGACAGGTATGTCCTTGAAGAAATGCTTAACAAAGGATATATGCTGGGCGGTGAACAGTCGGGACACATTATTTTCCTTGAACACAATACCACCGGCGACGGGCTGTTGACAGCTGTTCAGCTGCTGAAGGTATTAAAGGACTCGGGTAAAAAGCTGTCTGAGCTTGCCAGTGTTATGCAGGTATTGCCACAGGTACTTATTAATGCAAAAGTGTCCAATGAAAAGAAATATAAATACCTTGATGATGAAGTAATAAAGAAGATGTGTCAGGAGTTGGAAGATGAGTTCAAAGGAGAGGGAAGAGTGCTTATCAGACCTTCAGGCACTGAGCCATTGGTAAGAGTAATGATTGAGGGTAAAGACAAGGAAATCATTACAAGACGTGCAAAAGAGCTTGTGAGAGTTATTGAGGGGAGACTTTCATAGGAATGGCAGTAAACATAGTAGATTATTACAGCAGGATACGCAGTAAATTGTATGGCAGCCTGAGTATAGCAGGATGATTATATTAATCTTAGAATAGCACGAAATTAGACCACCCCCCGGAAACCAAAGCCGCGCCGCTGAGGCGGACTTGTTTTGGGGGGTGATGCTTTAGAATGTAAATTATAATTTAACGGGTTATTTACTTTGGATTAAGATTAATCCGCCTAAACAGAGTATTATTCCTAGAACATTTTTTATATTTAAAATTTCTTTAAAAAATATCAATCCAATTGGTATAAGAAGCAACATAGCTGCTGCATTTGCAAAAATACCGTTATAACTGATATTTCCACCAGCTCTGTAAGCTAACAAAAAACCGGTTTCCAAACCAACAATGGCCAAGCCCAGAGCTATACTTGTCCAGTTTAAATTCTTAATAGAGCTCAGTAAACTTTCTCCTTCTGATGAATAAACCGGGGTTAATATAATGCATGCCAACATTGCAGTCATATAAGTTGCTGCAAGAGATAAAAATGGATTAGTATTATTAGGAGTTAACTTTAAAAATGTATGATATAGTACATTTGATATTATTACAAGTAACATAGCAAAATAATATGCCCACATTTTGATTCTCCTCTTTCTCAATTAATTAATGCTTCCTCACCATAAGCAACTGTATAATTATACAGTTAAAATAGTTGGTATGTCAAATAAGATTATCCAAATAATATTGTGTATTAATAACGATTATTTGAATATTTAACGAATGCTCAATGATTAAAGATAACCAATTGAAAATAAAATGTAATTTAGACTTTGATTTGCTGAATAAATATTCAAAGCATTTGATATTATACAAGGTGTACTCTGGGAAATAATCATAAATATAAATAACGAGGAATTTGTGTATAAGTGGTCTTGGTACAAACAGTTCTCATTTATTGAAATATATTGCAAAAAGTGTTGCAATTTTTTTCATATTACAATATATTATACTATGTAAGTTAATATTGCATGTGAAAAACTATCCTGAATATAAAGGGTAGGAAGTATTGCGAAACAAAAAAATTGGAGGTGGGAGTACACCCAGGATTATCAGAGAATTAATAAAAAGCGCCAGGACAGAAGATGAAAAATAAGCATTTTCTGTTGACGAGGTGAAGGAAGCGATTCACTGAACAAAATGTGAATCGTATCGAAAGATTCGGCGGATACCTTCCGGTTGTTACAATCGATAGAGATCAAGGGACAACAATTTGCCCCTCAGAACAATAAACTGTTCTGCACAAAAATTGCAGGCGACTGCAAAACAAAAGGGTCTCATGTAACTAATCCTGTTTCAATTCTATTTATTTCTAAATAACAATTCTATAAGTATTTTATGGGTCGTGCTATGCCTATGTGGTAATAGCTTGAATAAGTTATCAAATTTATTTGAAGTAAGTGTGCTCTAGTGAGCTAATTTGATTACTTTGTTTAAGCAATTATTCAAATTGGGATTTGCATGGCTTGGGTGGAGTTTGCTTCTAAAGGAATATATCACGATTGAGAATTAATGAAGTATTATACAGTCATGATAAAGTCATAAATACGGTCATGATATGGTCATGAAGCGTTCAAGCACAGTGAAGATCTGTTGCCTTAAATATGTGAATATATTCTTCAGTAAACCTGAGCACTACATTTTTGCCCAAATTCGTTTTGTGGTTTATCCATGTATGATATCAAGGTATTCTAAAATTGTCTAACGGATGCTTCTGGTATTTTTGCAGATATTCCCTGATTACATTGTGGAGGTCTGCGTATGTGGAGATATCTGTGGGTTTCATACGGATTTGAGCAACGAAACCCGTTTGGGCGTTTCAGAGATACTTTGTGAATTCCACTGACATATTCAGATGTATCACGAATACTGTTTGAATACTGTTTGTATTTCCATTAATACTGCTTATGTGTTCCGGATATCATCTGGATAACTTACAAGTTTCATTTTGAGTGTTTGACATCATTGGTTATGAAACAGCCCTCTATATGTTTTTTCACTATTTAGAGGTTCATAAATAGTCCCTTGTTCAGGATTTTGAGTGTTCCATCAGGGTGTCAGTACAGCCTATGCTAATTCAAAGCTAACCATCATGTTGTTTATAGAGGTTTATAGAGGGCTGAGTTGGTTACTGATAAAATATGTTTATTTTGTTTGGCAAAACTCTGACTTCAGGTGACAAAACAGAAGGGGAAACTGTACATATTGTATGTTTATTTTGATTAGTATGGCCGTTATCTGACAAATTAATAAGATTAAAGGAGAATAAAAATTTATGTGTGGAATAGTTGGATATATAGGAAATAAAAAAGCAATACCTGTTTTATTAAATGGTCTTTCAAAGCTGGAATACAGAGGGTATGACTCAGCTGGAGTTTCAGTAAATGAAAACGGAACTCTTAAGGTTATAAAGTGTAAAGGAAGATTATCCTGTCTTGAAGACAGACTGGAGGCAGAAAAGCTGGAGGGATGCATGGGAATAGGGCATACAAGATGGGCTACCCATGGTGAACCCAATGATGTTAATTCTCATCCTCATATCAGCCAGAGCGGGGAAATTGCAATTGTTCATAATGGAATAATAGAAAATTACATGCAGATAAAGGAATTCTTGCTGAGCCAGGGCTATACCTTTCAGTCTGAAACCGATACCGAAGTAATTGCTCATTTGGTGGAATATTATTATGAAGGGAGCCTGGTTGATGCAGTAATGAAGGTTATTGATGAGATTGAAGGATCTTATGCTCTCGGAGTATTGTGTAAGGACGAACAGGATATGTTTGTGTGTGCAAGAAAAGACAGCCCGCTGATTATTGGACTTGGTGAAGGTGAGAACTTCATAGCTTCCGATATTCCTGCCATACTTGAATATACAAGAAATATCTATATTCTTGAGGAAAAAGAAGTTGCCATTATCAAGAAGGACAGCGTCCAAGTCTTTAACAGCCTGGGTGCGCCGGTAAACAAGAAGATATTTAAAGTTGATTGGAATGTGGAAGCAGCTGAAAAGGGTGGTTATGAGCATTTCATGATGAAGGAAATGTATGAAGAACCAAAGGTTATAAGGGATACAATGAATCCGAGAATCAAGAATAATCAGTTGGTTCTTGATACTATTAACTTAACCAGGGAAGACATTGAGAAACTGGAGAAAATATACATTGTAGCCTGCGGAACAGCATATCATGCCGGGGTTATAGGGAAATATATTATTGAAAAGCTCTGCAGAATACCTGTTGAAGTTGATGTAGCATCTGAATTCAGATACCGTGATCCTTTAATCAGTGACAGGAATCTTACTATCATAATCAGCCAGTCAGGTGAAACCATCGATACCCTGTTTGCTCTAAGGGAAGCAAAGAAGCATGGTTCACGAATTCTTTCGATAGTTAACGTTGTTGGCAGTTCTATTGCCCGTGAATCCGATGATGTGCTTTATACCTGGGCCGGACCCGAAATTGCCGTTGCTTCAACAAAAGCCTACAATACCCAGCTTACAGCATTGTATCTGGTAGCTCTTTACCTTGGACTGAAGAAGGAGACTATAACTCAGGAACAGGCAAATCAAATACTTGAAGAAATGAAGAAAGTTCCTTCCGGCATTGAAGAAATTCTGAAGAATAAAGATGGTATTCAGAAGTTTGCCCATGCCCACTTTAATTCAAAGAGCATCTTCTTTATAGGAAGAAGCCTCGATTATGCTCTTTCCATGGAGGGCTCACTGAAGTTGAAGGAAATTTCCTATATCCACTCAGAGGCCTATGCCGGCGGAGAGCTCAAGCACGGAACAATTGCTCTTATAGAAAAAGGTACTCTGGTGGTTTGCCCTATGACACAGGATTCGCTGTTTGAGAAGATGATAAGCAATATCAGAGAAGTTAAGGCCAGAGGAGCAGTTGTTCTGGCAATAACTCAGGAAAGACACAGAGAAGAGGTTGAAAAAGTAGCTGATATGGTGCTTACAATTCCGGATGTGGATTCACTTGTAGCCCCAATTTCAGCGGTAACACCACTGCAGTTGTTTGCATACTACATGGCAATTGAAAGAGGCTGTGACGTAGATAAGCCAAGGAATTTGGCTAAGAGTGTGACGGTGGAGTAAGAGAGTGAGGGGGAGGTTGTTTATTTGTATAACTAAATGTATAATTCAAATAAAGTTCACTCCATGAAAATAAAGTTCGCTCTATAAAAATAAAGTTCGTTCCAAAATCCCGTAGTCGAAGCAGGAAAAATCCTGAACGGCTGCGGGATTTACGTTTACAGAGGGAAGGGTTAAGGTGTATGTTAGGAATAAGGAATTAGGCTATGGGTATTGATTTTAAAGTGATTGAGAGTGCTATATTGATTTATATACTGATACCGGGATTGATAAAAAGATTAGAAGAAGCCCATGAGA
>Ga0134099_1000077_pt1 | contig 125283 bp, 109 predicted proteins | sample 10_taG_2_FD_105482 | JGI IMG/M metagenome (GOLD analysis project Ga0134099, IMG submission 105482) | Switchgrass degrading microbial communities from high solid loading bioreactors in New Hampshire, USA - 10_41_5_180_A2 metaG | ecosystem: Engineered > Bioreactor > Semi-continuous > Anaerobic >...
CTCATAATTGATAAGAGTCCTTTACATGATTTGTCACTGTTTACTTTTCAAAGTCCATACCCTAAAAGCACTACTATTACTACTTTTCAGGTTAATTCTGTTTGCTCGTCGCAAGCAGCTTAACTATAATACCACGTCGCTGTTCCATTGTCAACACTTTTTTAAATTTAATTTAAGTTTTTCTAAAAGCCTCAAACTCAAATTTAATTTATTTTGTGTTGCCGTTTATGACAGCTTGGTTAGTATACCACCTTGTTATGTGTATTAGCAAAGCAAGATAATTTTATATTTGCATATTAAACTAATTTACCCCGTGTATTCTAAGTTATTCTACCGTATTTCCTATATTAAGTCTTAAATCCTTTTGGTTCGTATTATCTTAAATTGACGATATAAATAAAACATTCATATATACTAATGCATATATATACTAATACATAGTACTTTGTTTTGATATATGTGATATGTTACAGTCAGAACCATTCGCTAAGTGGGGCTTGCACTAGTCCTATTAGGCATGTTACCTGCTTGAACCTTAAGGCTTACTGAATAGCTCACCAACTGAGTACATTCTCGCTACCGCTCAAGCGGTTGTTCTCTCCATACCCTTTCGTTATATATACTGTGTTTTCATGACAGCATAATAACCACCTTTAATTCCTCAAGTTTTATATCTGAATCTTTTATAGAATAATTTTGTCCACTGTAATATGTATTTTATAAAAGAAATCCTCCTAGCCTAACCTTTCTTGATTATAGTAAGCAAATATTCTATGCTTATAAATATCCTTTAATAATCCCTCTGTATGAGCCCAGTTTAATAAATACTCTCTTGCTTTATTTATTGCATCAGGTCCTTTTGCTATATAGGTCGCAGTCCACATAGGTTCAACTTTTTTAAAGGTTGTAGTAGTATCTTTACTATTCTTTTCTGAAATAGGCATATACAGGTCAATTCCTCCAGTATGGTTGTAATTCTCATCAAAACCCAAGTGCTCTTCCAACTCCTGATGACTTCCATATACAGCTCAGGTAAAACATTATCAATATATTTTTCAAAGCTAATCTGTACACAAAAAGGGAGCATACAATGTGTACACTCCCTTTCTGTGAAGTTTGTCCTATTTTCCTAAATTCAAAGTCAGCAGAGTCTTTTTATCAATTACTCCAACATTACTTTATTCTCTCTGCTTACTTGACGGAATATTCGTTATATATAAATCAAAAATTATATAATTATATACTGTTAATTACATCTGATTTTTGATGTACCCATATCCAAATTCCGTATACCTTGAATCTTTATATTATTATAACTTTTTATATATCCTTATTTTCCTGGTCCTCACAATCGTTTTCATCTGAACCCTCTTCCTTTACCATCCTCGCCATACTCACTACATAGTTACCCTCACTCATTCTCATGAGAGTTACACCCTGAGTGGCACGTCCAAGAATACTTATTTCACTAACCTTCATTCTTATAATACTTCCGTCTGAACTAATTAATATTATATCATCTTCTTCTGAAACAAGCATCATTCCTATGGCTTTTCCGGTTTTTTCGGTAATTCTGTATGTGAGAACACCTTTACCACCTCTGGTTTGCACCTTATATTCATCAAGTTCAGTTCTTTTACCAAATCCATTCTCGGTTACCACCAATAAAGTAGTATTATCGGTGACTACGTCCATACCAATTACATAATCACCTTCCTCTAATTCAATACCCTTTACACCTTGTGAAACACGACCTATAGGTCTGGCGTCGGTTTCCTTAAACCTGATTGCCATACCGTTGACAGTAGAAAGCATGATATCCTGATTCCCATCTGTCAGCTTAACGTCTATCAGTTCATCATTTTCCCTGAGAGTAACTGCGGCAAGACCGCCTTTTCTTATATTGTCATATTCCATCAGGTCAGTCTTTTTAACCAGACCGTTACGGGTAGCCATTACAAGATACAGGCCTTCCTTATATTCCTGAATTGGAATAACAGTAGTAACCTTCTCATCAGGGTTCAGCTGCAAGAGATTCACTATAGCTGTTCCTTTTGCCTGTCTGCCAGCCTCAGGAATCTCATATGCTTTGAGTCTGTAAACCCTACCTTTATTTGTAAAGAACAATATAAAATTATGAGTAGAGGTCACAAAAAGATTCTTTACGAAATCTTCCTCTCTTGTGCTAAGTCCAATGATTCCCTTTCCTCCACGCCTCTGGCTCTTATAGGTATCGGCCGGCTGTCTTTTTACATATCCAAAGTGAGTCATTGTTATAACACTTTCTTCTTCCTTGATAAGGTCCTCTATATCAATCTCATCTTCATCTATTTCAATTTTTGTTCTTCTCTCGTCGGCATATTTGTCCCTGATAACCTTTAATTCATCCTTTATTATCTGATGAACAAGGTTTTCATTTGCCAAAACTTCTTTATAATATTTTATTTTTTCAAGAAGTTCATTATATTCATTTTCCAGCTTTTCTCTTTCCAAGCCTGTAAGTCGGCCCAGTCTCATATCAACAATAGCCTGAGACTGCTTTTCAGTGAAACCAAATCGATTTGATAAAGCTTCCTTTGCCAGAGCTTCAGTCTTTGAATTTCTGATTATATTTATAACTTCATCTAAATTATCAAGGGCTACTTTCAAACCTTCTAATATATGGGCTCTTGCCTCAGCCTTATCCAGTTCGAATTTTGTCCTTCTTCTGATAACATCTTCCTGATGAACTATGTAGTAATTAATAGCCTCTTTAAGATTTAACGTCCTGGGTTCATAAAGCTTGTCCTCTGTAGGAACAATTGCAACCATATTTACGCTGAAGGACTCCTGCAGTTGTGTATTTTTATATAATTGGTTCAACACAACCATTGGATTGGCATCACGTTTTAGTTCAATAACAATTCTGACCGGTTCTTCTCTTCCCGATTCATCCTGAAGAAAAGATATACCTTCAATTCTCTTTTCCTTAACTAATTCTGCAATCTTTTCTATTAAACGAGCTTTATTAACCTGGTATGGTATTTCGGAAACAACAATTCTATGCCTGTTTCCTGGCATTTCCTCTATTGTTGCCTCTGAACGTACAATTAACCGGCCTCTGCCAGTTTTGTATGCTTCCCTGATACCTTTTTTTCCTATAATCTTTGCAGCCGTCGGAAAATCAGGTCCCTTGATATACTTCATGAGTTCATCAATTGTTATATCTGGATTGTCTAATGTAGCGCAAATACCATCTATAACCTCTCCAAGGTTGTGTGGAGGTATATTGGTAGCCATACCTACTGCAATACCTGAGGAACCGTTAACTAATAAATTTGGAAACCTGGAAGGCAAAACAACAGGTTCCACCTCATGTTCATCAAAGTTGGGTTTAAAATCTACTGTATCTTTATTTATATCAGCCAACATTTCCATGGAAATTTTAGCAAGTCTTGCCTCAGTATATCTCATTGCTGCTGCAGCGTCGCCATCACGGGAACCAAAATTACCGTGCCCGTCAACTAATGGATGTCTCAGTGAAAAATCCTGTGCCATACGCACAAGACTATCATATACGGCAGCATCACCGTGAGGATGGAAACTCTTTAATGTTTCTCCAACAGTAGCAACAGACTTTCTGTATGGCTTATCCGGTGTAAAGCCGGATGAATACATGGTATAGAGAATACGCCTATGAACAGGTTTTAATCCATCACGAACATCAGGCAGTGCTCTGTCAATAATTACACTCATAGCATAGTCTATAAAAGACTTCTTCATTTCAGACTCAATGTCTATGGGAATAATTCTTTGCTCCTTTATTTCATCTGCCATTTAATTTATTACCTCTTTTCATTTAATAAAAAGACTCACTTTTTCAAAGTAGTCCACTATATATTGTAATAAAATTTTAACTTACTGTCCACTTTTTTTGACTTTAGACCAATTAGCTGTAGCGCTGAAAGCACATAGTAAAGAATTATATTACAAATTCAGTTTTGGAACAATTTGTATATATTATTGCCGTCTTATGAATCTATTAGACTTGTTTTAATTCAAATAGTGAGAAAAAAATGAGTTATATAAAATAAAAAAGTGACTTACTGCAAAGTCACTAAACTGGTATCCATACTTTACGTTTTCTTTATTTTTTATGCCATATTATTTTTAGGAACCCTTACCACAAACTCAATGTATTCTCCCCTGTCTATCTGAGCTGCCTTGGCATTAACACCCGATTGCTTCATTATCTCTATTGCCTGTTTTATAGTGTTAACAAAAATCCTGATATCTTTGATAGTTTTGTTCATTTTTTTATCAGCAGGCTTTTGCTTAATATCTCTGGAATACTTATCTATAGCTCTTTCAACCAGTTCCTCTGTCTTTTTTACATTAAGACCTCTCTCACAAACAAGCTTTAACACTTTTAATTGAAGCTGCTCATCGTGGAGTTTTAATAATGCTCTTGCATGCCTTTCAGTCAAATTATTATCGGCAAGAATCTTTTTTACCAATGGTGATAGTTTTAAAAGTCTAATTTTATTTGCAATGGTTGACTGGCTTTTTCCAATTTTTTGTGCCAGTTCTTCCTGGGTAAAACCATGTTCATTAATAAGATTGCTATAGCTTTCGGCCTCTTCCATATAACTGAGACCTTCCCGCTGCAAATTTTCAATTAATGCCATTACAGCAGAATCATTGTCATCCACATTTATTACAATTGCAGGTATTTCTTTTAATCCCGCCATGGTAGCAGCCCTTAATCTTCTCTCCCCGGCTACCAGTTCATATGTACTGTGTGAAATTTTCCTTACATTAATAGGTTGTAACACACCATATTGTTTAATTGATTCACACAACTCCTCCAGAGCTAATTTGTTGAATTGTTTTCTTGGCTGGTATGGGTTAGGTCTTATATAATCAATACCAACATAAGTAATATTTTTCAAATCATCTTTTTTTTCCTGCTTTGGTAACTGAAGCTTGCTTTCTAGCATAACGGCACCATCCTTTGTATATTTTTTAAAATTTTCATAAGCAATCTACCATATATTGTAAATTACATACAAAGGATAATTCTTTCCTTTTATGCTATTTCCTTTATTGCCAGAAAAAAATTGTTCGATATTAAATTGTAAAAATCTGGATATTAATACTTATATCAACGGATCTTTGGAAGGTTTTCCTGCTTTCCTTGGGTATTTTGTCGGCGTCTGTCTAAACTTTCTTACCACGATGACATTTCTTTCTATATTAGTCGATGGTAATTGGAATTTTTCAATTCTCTCAATTTTTCCTCCTAATATGTCGAGAGCTTTCGATGAATTATTTAATTCTTCGGTGTTACTCCCCTTCATTGCAATAAAAATCCCATTTAATTTCACAAATGGAAGACAATATTCGAGCAAAACCGGAAGATTTGCAACAGCGCGAGCAACTGCAATGTCGTATTTTTCTCTATACACAGGATTTACTCCAAAGTCCTCAGCCCTGCCATGTACAGCCTTAATTTCCGGGGTTCCGGTCATTTCGGAAATATTCGTCGCACTTATTACCTCATTCAAAAATTTTACTCTTTTATCAAGTGAATCCAGAAGAGTTACTTCCAGTTGTGGATTGGCTATTTTTAATGGAATTCCTGGAAATCCCGCACCCGTACCAATATCAATAAGCTTCTGCCCTTCAATATTAATATAAGGTAGAATGCTCATTGAATCTATAAAATGCTTAACGATTATTTCCCTGTCTTCCTCTATTGCTGTAAGATTTATTTTTTTATTCCATTCCTTAAGTAATTCCATATATGTGCCAAACTGGCTTACCTGCTGTTGGTTAAGTTCTTTACCATAGCTCAGTGCACCTTCCTTTAACAGCTGGGCTAACTCATTATCCAATACCATAACTTCCTCCAGATCCAATGTTTCTTTCTATCTTTTGCCTGCAGACAAAAAACGTCTGCAGAATTTTTAATAAATACAATTTTACAGCTTGTTGGAACTGCTTAAATTCATATAATTTTATTACTGCCTGATTGCCTCTTTAATTTTTGTTACTGCCCCGATTTATCTGCTCAAGGTGTATCAGCAGTACTGAAATATCTGCTGGTGACACACCAGTAATTCTTGATGCCTGTCCTATAGATTCCGGCCTGATTTGTGAAAGCTTTTGCCTGGCTTCAAGCCTTAAGCCCTGTATGGAAGAGTAATCTATTTCCTTAGGTAGCCTTCGGTCCTCCAGTTTCTTATACTGTTCTACCTGTAGCATCTGTCTCTTTATATATCCTTCATACTTAATTGACACCTCAACCTGCTCTTTTACAGATCTGGGCAGCTCAGGCATCTCCATTACTTCTGAAAGACTTTCATAGCTAATTTCAGGCCTTCTTAGCAGTTCGGCCACATTTATGCCGCTTTTAATTGCTGTGCTTCCTTTGCTTTCTAGAAAGCTGAGTACTTCTTCACTGGGCGGCAAATAGCTGTTTTTAAGTCTGTTAATTTCCTCTTCAATAAGTTTCTTTTTCTCAAGGAATTTTTGATATCTTTCCTCGCTTATAAGTCCAACTTTTTTTCCTAACGGAGTTAATCTCAGGTCTGCATTATCCTGTCTCAGCAGTAGTCTGTACTCCGCTCTTGAGGTCATCATTCTGTATGGCTCTTTTGTTCCCTTCGTAACAAGGTCATCTATTAATACCCCAATATATGCCTGAGATCTGTCCAAAATCAGCGGTTCTTTTCCCTGTACCTTCATTGCTGCATTTATTCCGGCAATGATGCCTTGCGCCGCAGCTTCTTCGTATCCTGAACTGCCATTTATCTGTCCGGCCGAGAATAATCCCTCTATATTTTTAAATTCCAATGACAGCTTTAACTGAGTAGCATCAATTCCGTCATACTCTATAGCATAAGCACTCCGCATAACCTTTACATTTTCAAGGCCGGGAATAGTTTTCATAAAGCTTATCTGCACATCCTCAGGAAGACTGCTTGACATTCCTTGCAAATACATTTCCTCAGTATCAAGACCCATTGGTTCCACAAAAACCTGATGATGTTCCTTGTCTGCAAACCTCACCACCTTATCTTCTATAGAAGGGCAATATCTTGGACCTACACCGGTAATATCCCCGCTGTATAATGGTGATCGGTGAAGGTTATTTTTTATAACCTCATGGGTTTCCTTGTTGGTGTATGTCAGCCAGCAGGATACCTGCTCCTTTTCAATAGTCTCAGTTTCAAAAGAAAATGGAACTATTACATCATCCCCAGGCTGCTCAGTCATTTTAGAAAAATCAAGACTTCTTTTATTTAGTCTTGCAGGCGTACCGGTTTTTAATCTCATTAACTTTATACCAAGCCGGGCCAGGCTGTCTGAAAGCTTATTGGCAGGAAATAAACCGTCAGGCCCTCCACTATAACTGACATCCCCGATAATTATTCTCCCCTGCAGATAAGTGCCGGTTGTGAGAACTACGGCTTTACACTCAAAGATAGCTCCTGTATGAGTTTTAACTCCAGTTATTCTTGTTTTATTCTCATCAGTCAGAATCTCAACAATTTCTGCCTGTCTTAAATCAAGATTTTCCTGCAGCTCCAGGGTATGCTTCATTTCTGTCTGATACCGACGCCTGTCCACCTGTGCACGAAGTGAATACACTGCTGGTCCCTTTGAGTTATTTAATATTTTGGACTGAATAAAGGTTTTATCAGTGTTTTTCCCCATCTCTCCGCCTAAAGCGTCTATCTCTCTTACCAAATGCCCCTTTGCGGTACCTCCTATACTGGGGTTGCAGGGCATATTGGCAACACTGTCCAGGTTTATTGAAAATACTATTGTTTTACATCCCAGCCTTGCAGCAGCCAGTGCCGCCTCGCATCCCGCATGTCCGGCACCCACTACGACAACATCATAACTTCCAGCGAAATAATCCATCAGGATTCTTCCTTTCCACTCCGATTTATTTAATTATTATTTATATATTTTTGATTTATTTTTTCTAATTTATATTTTTATAGAGTATACTAATTATTTTCCAATACAGAAGCGACTGAATATATTATGCATTACAGCTTCATCTATAGACTCTCCCGTAATTTGTCCAATGTATTCTGCTGAATTTTTTATGTCTATAGTAACCATATCCAGCGGCATTCCCATTTCAAAGGAATTTAATGCCTGATCAATTGCATATATAGACTTATCTACCAAACTTTTATGTCTGGCGTTTGTCAACAGCACCTCTTCATTTTTGCTTATATCGCCCTTAAAGAAAAGCTCTTTAATTTTATCTTCAAGTGCCTCTATACCTTCATCCTTAATAACCGATGCCTCAAGTACTATATCTGCTTCCAACTGCCCTTTTAATTCTTCCAGTTTTTCTTTATTTACAAGATCTGTTTTATTTATAAGAATAATCCTTTTCCTTCCCGAAATACTGTTCAGTACTTCCCAGTCTTCTTCGAGAATACCTGAATCGGCAGCTATCACCATTATTATAAGGTCAGCATTTTCTATAGCTTTATAGGCCTTGTCCACACCAATTTTCTCAACTATATCCTGTGTAATTCTTATTCCAGCAGTATCTGTGATTTTTGCAGGAATACCCTTTATATTGACGTATTCCTCAATTATATCCCTTGTGGTTCCGGGAATATCAGTAACAATAGCACGGGTACTTCCGGTAAGTTGATTTAGCAGAGAAGACTTGCCCACATTTGGTTTACCTGCAATTACTATGTTAATGCCTTCTCTGAGAAGCTTACCGCGATCAAAAGTCCTTGCCAGGTCCGAAAGCTCCCCTTTTATTTTTTTCAGACTTTCATATACCTTTTCACCTGTAATTTCCTCTATATCATGTTCAGGATAATCGACCGTCACCTCAATATGAGCCAGCAGTTCCACCAGTTCCTCTCTTAACAGTTTAAGCTTATTTGAAAGTCTTCCTTCAAGGTGACTTACTGCAGCCCTGGAGCTTTCAACTGTCTTTGAATTAATAAGGTCAATGATGGCCTCAGCCTGGGACAAGTCTATCCTTCCGTTAAGGAATGCCCTCTTTGTAAATTCCCCTGCCTCGGCAGGCCTTGCACCGTGCTTGAACAGAAGGTCCAAAATTCTGTTTATTACAACAATACCGCCGTGACAGTGAATTTCAACTACATCCTCACGGGTAAATGTATTGGGTTTTTTCATTTTTAGCAGTAGGACTTCGTCAACATGCTCGTTAGTTTCAGGATCTACTATTTTTCCGTATGTTACAGTATGAGAGGCTATTTCCTCCATGCTCCGTGACGAACGAAACAGCTTTCCTGAAATATCAAAGGCTGAATCTCCGCTTATACGGATAACTCCTATGCCACCTGTTCCATAAGGTGTTGACAGTGCTGCTATAGTATCTTCAAAATGCATAAGAACTCCATTCTAAGGTATAAATTACCACTAATTAAGATTTGAAACATATTTTATTATAATATAAATATAATTTTATTCTAAACTAAAAACTATAACATTGCTAAAATTTTCAATAATACACAAAATGGTTTAAGGAATACACTCCTCAAACCATTTTTAAGGGAAACATATTTACTTTAACGTGATAACTACTTTTCTTTTCGGTTCTTCCCCCGTACTGTAAGTTTCAACATATTTGTGTCCCTGGAGAGTTGAGTGGATTATTCTTCTCTCATAAGGGTTCATTGGTTCAAGGGTAATTGGCTTCTTATACTTAACAACCTTGTCAGCTAACCTGTTTGCAAGCTTTACCAATGTTTCCTCTCTCTTTTGTCTGTAATTCTCCACATTTAAAATTACCCTTTTGTAATCGTCATAACCTTTATTAATTACAAGACTGGTTAAGTATTGCAGAGAATCCATTGTTTCTCCTCTGCGCCCTATAATTATGCCTATATTGTCACCATTTATATCTATCACTATGCTTTCATCATCTTCTGTTACAGAAATTTCAGCTTCAACACCCATATTGTTCAGAATGGTATATAAAAAATCTGAAGCAATATCACCACGGCTTATTTCTTCAACTTCCTTAACTGTAGCTCTGATTCTGGCAACCTTTGAACCGATAATACCAAAGATTCCTTTGTTCCCCTCATCCAAAACCTCTATCTCAACGTCTTCACGATTGAGATTAAGCTCTGCCAATGCAGCAGAAATGGCCTCCTGAACGGTTTTACCTGTTTTCTCTATACTATAAGCCATTATTTATTCACTACCTCCTTCTTCTTAAGGACATATTTATTAACATAGAATTGCTGTCCTATTGCGAAGATGTTACCAGCAATCCAATACAATGCCAGACCTGCAGGGAACTGGAAGGAGAAAATCAATGTCATTATAGGAGAAACATACAACAAGCTATTTCCCATTGGGTTGCTTGCTTTGTCTGTTGTTTTCGGCATTGACAGGCGTGCTGTAAGATAAGTAGTTCCAACAGCTATGGCAACCAACAACAGCAGCCAGATTTTCATAGGGTCTGCTGTAATTTGATCAAGGTGGTAAGTCGGTATTGACCCAAGATTAATTCCACCATGACTAGGAAAAAACATGTTCAGATTTCCAACTTCATTACCCTGGCCGTTTTTAATAAAATACGTAATTGTTTCAATTTCTTTATATGCATTCTTTAATACTCCTGCAGTACTTGCAAGCGCATCAACTTTATCCTGGGAAAAACCCAGCATAAAATGAAGAGGCCTTGTAATTACCTGCCATAATGCAAGCAGTATTGGAAACTGAATCAGCAATGGTAAACATCCGCCAGCCGGGTTTATTTTATGCTCCTGATAAAGTTTCATTGTTTCTTCACTAAGTTTTTGCTTGTCATTGGCATATTTTCTTTGAATTTCCTGAAGAAGAGGCTGAACCTTTTGCATTTCAGCACTTGATTTGTACTGTTTCAATGTAAGAGGCATTAAAGCCGCTCTTACAATTATTGTAAAAATAATAATTGCCAGACCATAGTTTTCAAAAGCCACTGTATTATATATCCAATAAAGAAATTTACCGAGCGGCTCAGCAATAATATCTAAAAATCCCATGTTTCTCTCCTATATTCTTCTCAATCTATTTCACAGGGTCAAACCCTCCAGGATGAAAGGGATGACACTTTAATATCCTTTTTACAGCCAAATAACTGCCTTTTATACACCCGTATTTCATGACAGCATCAATGGCATACTGGGAACATGTAGGATAAAACCTGCATGTAGACCTCAGTTTAAGGGGTGATATAAACTTTTGATAAAATCTTATTACTAAAACTAAAGCTCTTTTGAACAATTATACTTCTCCTGATCTAATATCTGGAGCTTTTTCAACAGATATTTAAACTCCTTTAATAATTCACCATACTTTGGAATAGTCTCATCACTTCTTGCCGCAATAACAATATCATATCCACTTTTTATATATTTTTCGTAATGTCTGTAACATTCACGAAGCAGTCTTTTTTTTCTGTTTCTTACAACTGCCTTTCCGGCCTTTTTGGATACTGAAAGACCAATCCTGTTTGATTGGGATTTATTTGGAAGGACATAGATTGTTATATTCCTTCCAACATAAAATGATCCCTTATTAAATACTCTGGAAAATTCATAATTCTTTTTTAAAGTAACAATTTTTCTCATACCATACTACCTTAATAATTATTTATGCCTAACAGAAAATAGCAGGTCTGAGGTCAAAAAATATCCTTACGCTCTTTTTAAAGAAAAAGACCACAATTATGCGGTCTTATGCTGAAAGAACCTTTCTTCCTTTTGCTCTGCGTCTCTTTAATACTTTTCTTCCATTAGCTGTGCTCATTCTTTTTCTAAAACCATGTTCCTTCTTTGCATGTCTTCTTTTAGGTTGATACGTTCTTAACATTGGTACACCCCCGATCTGATTACCTTTATATAAACTTTAAAGTGTTTTTCTTTTAAAGACACCAGACCTATTATATATTAATAGTTTTCATACTGTCAAGGTCATTAATATTCGCATATTTTTGTATATTTTTTATTTTTTTAATAGATAAAATCAATATATGGTGAATTTGATTTTACCGTTTTCTATATATAGTTATTATTATAATTATTTACTGAATAACCTGTGGATATATCATGCAAAAAAAATATTTTTTGTGGATATCTACACTTTTTTATATTGAATTTTCCACAAAACTCTGATATATTTATTAATACTTGTTGATAACCTGTGTTTTTTAGTTAAAAGGTTGTTAATAACTTTTTAATTTAATTTTATCCAGTTTACAAAAGATTAATTATCTAAATGCCTTACTTAGGATAAAAAACGATAATATCCACAAGGAGTATGTGTAACAATGATGCTTTTTTACCAAATTTAAAGTGTCCGGTTCACTGCTCTAATATACATAAAATGTATGTGTTTTATATTATGGTTTTTATTTTTTTGTTTTTATTTAGATAAAGCTGTCAGTATTCAAATGCTCTATTGTATTACCGGCATGATATTAAACGTTAATAATTACTCATTATGATTAACCAAGGTGGGCGAAATAACATGAACGTGCAACTAAATGATATATGGAATCGTACATTGGAATTATTAAAAGGTGAAATGACAGAAATCAGTTTTAACACATGGATTCTTACAATTGAACCTATCTCTATGGATTCTAATACAATTACTTTAGGAGTACCTGCTGATTTCCAAAAAGGAATACTTGAATCAAGATATTCCTATTTAATAAAAAATGCACTAAGACAAATAACCCACAAGGATTACAACATATACTTTTCAACTCCATCACAAGCACCATCTAAACCTGCTGTACAGGAATATACTGAAGATTCCTCAGGTTCATTCTTAAATCCTAAGTATACATTTGACACTTTTGTTATAGGAAATGGTAACAGGTTTGCTCATGCTGCATCTTTAGCTGTTTCCGAAGCACCCGCTAAAGCATATAATCCATTATTTTTGTATGGTGGAGTTGGACTTGGTAAAACTCATTTAATGCATGCCATAGGACATTTTGTTTTAAGTCAGAATCCATCACTTAAAGTATTATATGTTTCTTCTGAGAAATTTACCAATGAACTGATAAATGCAATTAGAGATGATAAAAACGAAGAATTCAGATACAAGTATAGAAATATCGATTTACTTCTTATAGATGATATTCAGTTTATAGGTGGTAAGGAAAGAACACAGGAAGAGTTTTTCCATACCTTTAATGCTTTGTATGAGGCCAACAAGCAGATTATTATCTCAAGTGATAAGCCTCCCAAGGAAATAACTACTCTTGAAGAAAGACTCAGATCCAGATTTGAATGGGGTCTTATCGCAGATATTGCTCCTCCGGATCTTGAAACAAGAATTGCTATTCTTCGTAAAAAGGCTCAGTTGGAAAACCTGAATGTCCCTGACGATGTCATGGTTTTCATTGCTGACAAAGTTGCATCAAACATTCGAGAACTGGAAGGCGCATTAAACAGAGTTATTGCTTATTCTACTCTAACTGAAAATAAAATTAACGTGGATATGGCAATAGAAGCCCTGAAGGATATGTTTAACAACAGCAAATCAGTTGTTATTAACTCAAAGACTATTCAGGAAGCTGTTTCACGTTACTTCCATCTTAAGACAGATGAACTTAAATCCAAGAGAAGATCCAGAGATGTATCTTTTCCTCGCCAGATTGCTATGTACCTCTGCAGAGAGTTAACTGACATGTCTTTACCTAAGATTGGTGACGAGTTTGGTGGCCGAGATCATACAACTGTAATCCATGCATGCGAAAAGATTAGTCAGGATATGGCTAACAGTGCAGAGCTGAGAAGAACAATCGAAGACATAAAAAAGAATATTGTTGGGGATTAGTTTTCAATTTTTGAAATTTTATTCACAGTTTTTGTTGATTTGGTGATTAAACTTTGTGTATAACTTAGAATTTTGGATAACTTTATTTTTTTGTTAATTAATCGATACATATTTTCAACAATTAATTAACAATTTCAAAGTGTTCGCATTACTGATTTGCATAAGTTATTCACAGTTCTAACAGCACTTACTACTATTATTACTTTTTTTTATCATATATTTATATTTAAAATATCGGAGGTACCCATGAAAATTATTTGCTCAAAGGAAAATTTACTTAACGGTATAAATATAGTTCAAAAAGCTGTATCAACAAAAACAACTTTACCTATACTTGAAGGAATACTATTAGATGCTGATGATAAATTCAAACTTACAGGAAATGATCTTGAGATTGGAATAGAATGTTTTGTTGAAGCTGACATAAGAGAAACAGGTTCAATAGTTATTAACTCAAAGATATTTGGTGACATAGTAAGAAGATTACCTGACTCTGAAGTACTTATTGAAGTTAAAGAAAATAATCTTGTTATAGTTGAATGTGAAAATTCCCATTTCGAAATAAAAGGTATAAATCCTAATGGATATCCTGCTTTACCTAAAGTTGAAAAAGAAAATGTATTAACTTTAACTCAGGGAAAGCTTAAGGATATGATAAGACAGACTGTATTTGCTGTAGGAACTGATGAAAACAGACCTGTCTTAACCGGATCACTTATTGAAGTAAAAGGAAATGAACTTGTTGTTGTATCTATTGACGGATTCAGACTGGCATTACGCAGAAAAATCCTTGAGACTGAAGTCAATGATTTCAGTGTAATTGTTCCCGGAAAGACATTGAATGAAATATCAAAAATTCTTCAATCAGGTGATGAAGAAGTTTCAATTTATAATTCAAACAATCAAATTGTATTTGATGCAAAATCATGGAAGATAGTTTCAAGATTAATTGAAGGAAAATTCTTAAATTATAATACATTATTAAATAAGGAATTTGAAACAAAAGTAATAATTAATATTAAGGAATTTCAATCAAGTCTTGAAAGAGCATCCCTGATTTCAATGAATGACAAAAACACTCCTGTAAAGCTTTCTATAGGAAATGACAGAATCGTTATAACATCCAATGCTGAGCTTGGTACAGTTCGTGAGGAAATAAAAGTTGAAATAGAAGGAAATAATTTAGAAATAGGGTATAATCCTGCTTACTTAATTGATGCATTAAAAGCTATTGATGATGATCGCGCAGCTATCTACTTTATAACAACTAATGCTCCATGTACTTTAAGACCAGTTGTTGAAAGTAATAATGAATTTGCTTATTTGATTCAGGCTGTAAGAATATAAGGATTTTATTAAAGTTTAAAGATTATAATTGAAAATAGTATTAATTAATATTAAATATTAAAATTATATAATTAATAAAACTATAATTTTTATATGTTAAGCGCTTACTAAGCAGATTATAACCAATTATAAAAAATAGCATGTAGATCATATACATGTGAAGTTATAAGCGGTATCGGAGTTATACTATATACCGGTTCGGAGGAAAAATGGAAATTGTAGAAATTAACACAGAATATATAAAATTGGACCAGTTTTTAAAATGGGTTGGTGCAGTTGATAATGGAGCCATGGCTAAGGGCTTTATAGTCGACGGATTTGTTAAGGTTAATGGTAATATAGAAATACAGCGCGGAAAAAAGCTGAGAAACGGTGATATAGTAGAATTTGAAAATAAAAAGTACCAGGTTCTGCAAAAATAAATAAGAAAGTTATAGACTTCAGTTTAATTGAGGTAGTAAAGTGATTGTTAAAAGCTTGAAATTAGAGAATTTTAGGAATCATAGTGATACCGGAATTTTATTTTCTGATCGCTTTAATATTATTTATGGTGATAATGGCCAGGGGAAAACAAATATCCTTGAAGCCATTTATTTATGCGCGTCCGGACGATCTCACAGAACTTCAAAGGAAACTGAACTAATTAAATTTGGCTGTAATTCCTTTAAGGTTGAAACTTTTGTTGAAAATTCAGGTCTTGATAAAAATATTAGTATATCATATTTATCAGATCATAAAAAACAAATAAAAATCAATGATATTCCTTTACAAAAGATTGGAGCTTTAATGGGAAATCTTTATGCAGTAATTTTTTCTCCCGAGGACTTGCTGATTGTTAAACAGGGACCACAGGAGAGGAGAAGGTTTGTTGATATAACGCTTAGCCAGATAAAGCCATCATATTTTTACGATCTTCAATTGATGGCCAGAATTCTGAAGCAGAGAAATACACTTTTAAAATCTATAGATTCAAATTCATCTTTACTGGAAACTATAGATATCTGGAATACAAAATTGGCCGAAGTGGCAGCATCAATAATTATTTCTCGTAGGAATTTTGCAAGGTCTCTGTCTAAACTTGCACAAAACCAGCACAAATATCTTACAGTAGAGAAAGAAATAATATCTTTTAACTATGATTGCAGTTTTCCAGTAGAAGAAGATTCTAATAAAAGCATTATAATAGAAAAGTATATTTCTGCATTGGAAAAGAGTTTATCAAAGGATGTTGCCCTTGGATACACTACAGTTGGACCCCATAGAGATGATTTTGATATATTAATCAATCAAAAAAGTTTAAAAACTTATGGATCTCAGGGGCAGCAGAGATCTGCAGTATTATCTTTGAAAATTGCTGAAATTGAGTTAATTTATAATGAGACTGGTGAGTATCCGGTCTTATTATTGGATGATGTAATGTCTGAACTTGATGATAATCGGCAAAAATATTTAATGGACAGTATTACAAAAGTCCAGACTTTTATTACATGTACCAGCGATAGTAATTTTAGAAGGACGTTAGTTGATAGATGCAATTATTACAAAGTCATTGATGGAAAGATAGTAATTTGATTATATTAAGTGATATAAAATGGTTAATATTTAGTTAACAAATGTTAGTTTGCAATAAAATTGTTATTAAGGTAAAATTAAAGGTAAGCGTTCGTGGGAGGACATGGAAATGTTTTTGCATATAGGTGGAGATGTAGTTATACCAATAAAAAATGTCATAGCGATTATGGATATAGATACAACAACAATATCAAAAGATACTAAGGAATTTTTAAAGATTGCCGAAGAAGAGGGCTTTATTGAAAGTATTTCTGAAGATCTTCCCAAATCCTTCATAATTACTGAGACTGATAAAAAAAGTAAGATATATTTATCGCCCATATCCTCTGTTACTCTGCAAAAGAGGTCAAACTTTATTAAAGAAATTTCAAATGTATAAATTGTTTTTTGAAAGGAAGAAAAACACAATATTATGAGTGAAAATAGTAATGTGAATTCATATGATGAGAGTCAGATTCAAGTACTGGAAGGTCTTGAAGCTGTAAGAAAAAGACCTGGTATGTATATTGGCAGCACTTCTTTGAGAGGCTTACATCATTTAGTCTATGAAATTGTGGCAAACAGTGTTGATGAAGCTTTAGCTGGTCGTTGCGACGATATAAGAGTTGTTGTTCATAAGGACAATTCTGTTACTGTTGCCGATAACGGGACAGGCATACCTGTTGGTCCTCATCCGAAGCTTGGAATTTCTACTCTTGAGGTTGTACATACTATCCTTCATGCAGGTGGAAAGTTTGGTAGTGGTGCTTACAGTGTTTCTGGAGGATTGCATGGTGTTGGAGCTTCTGTTGTTAATGCCTTGTCCGAAAGTATGGAAGTTGAAGTTAAAAGAGATGGTCATATCTACAGACAAAAATATTCAAGGGGTACACCACTTACTCCTGTAGAAATTATTGGCGAAACAGATGATCATGGAACGAAGTCTACATTTAAGCCTGACCCGGAAATATTTGAAGACACTGTTTTTGACTTTGATGCTATGATTACCAGATATAGAGAAATGGCCTTTTTAAATAAGGGAATAAAAATCACTCTGATAGATGAAAGGCCTGAAGAACAAATTATAAAGAAACTTCACTATGAAGGTGGAATTATATCTTTTGTTGAATATCTCAATAAAACAAAGGATACCATTCATGATAATGTTATTTTTGTTGAAGGTAGTAAGGATGCAAATATTGTTGAAATAGCTATGCAGTATAATGATGGTTATAATGAAAATGTATTCAGCTATGCTAACAATATTGCCACAACTGAGGGCGGGACACATTTAACAGGTTTTAGAACTGCAATTACAAAGGTATTTAACGATTATGCCCGAAAATATAATATTTTAAAGGAAAATGACAAGAATCTTTCAGGGGAAGATGTAAGAGAGGGTTTAACAGCTGTTATTAGTGTAAAGTTGCCGGAACCTCAGTTTGAAGGACAAACTAAGACAAAGCTTGGAAACAGCGAAATACGTACACTGGTTGAAAATGTTTTATCTGATAAATTGTCAAGTTTCCTTGAAGAGAATCCTTCTGTGGCCAAGGTTATAATGGATAAATGTATAACTGCTGCAAGAGCAAGAGAAGCAGCAAGAAAGGCAAGAGAATTAACAAGAAGAAAAAGCGCGCTGGATACAAGTACTTTGCCTGGAAAACTTGCTGACTGTTCAGAAAAGGATCCCTCAGTAACAGAAATATTTATAGTTGAGGGAGATTCGGCTGGAGGATCTGCAAAGCAGGGAAGAGACAGAAGAATACAAGCAATTCTTCCTCTTTGGGGTAAAATGCTTAATGTCGAGAAGTCCAGAATTGATAAGGTTTTTGATAATGAAAAATTATCACCGGTAATAATTGCATTGGGAGCAGGTATTGGTGATGACTTTGATATCAGTAAATTGAGATATGATAAAGTTATAATTATGGCAGACGCCGATGTAGACGGATCTCATATTAGAATGCTTCTGCTGACATTTTTCTTTAGATATATGAGGCCTTTGATTGAACATGGTCATGTTTACATTGCTATGCCTCCGCTTTTCAAGGTGTATAAGGGTAAGGAAGAATATTATGCCTATGATGAGAGACAGGTTGATAAGATATTTAAGGATAAAGGCTGGAGGAAGGACGATCCCAATGTAAATATCCAAAGGTTTAAAGGACTTGGTGAAATGAATCCTGAACAGCTTTGGGAAACAACTATGAACCCTGAAACCAGGTCAATAATGAAAGTTGAACTTGAGGATGCCATTACTGCTGATGAGGTATTCAGTACCTTCATGGGAGACAAAGTTGAACCTCGAAAGGAATATATTCATTTACATGCAAGAGATGTTACAAATCTTGATTTTTAATTGATTTTATGTGATAAATAGATATGATATAATCAATGGGAATAAGAAAAATTAGAATCTTTGTGTGAAGTGAAAACTAAATTGATAATTTGAGTATTTTTATTAAAGCAGCTGTTATAATTTAATATTATCAATGATAGAAAGGTAGTACCAATGACTTTGAAAAGCGTTGGACTACCTTTAATTTTTAGTTTTACTTTTTTTAAGTTATAATTTTTAATAGAAGTATTAGAATTATGATTATGTCCGGATAAATAATGAATTGACTGGAAGTATTGTAATTGAAAATTGAATGTTAATAAATATAGATGGTCAAGATTAGGTCAATTATACTAATTTTATTTAAAGCATGTCATTTGGTTTTTAGCAGTTACGAATTTAAGTACTTAGCTTAAGAAAAATTCCAGTTTATCATTAACAATGAGCCTTTATGAGTATGATTAATTGTCAGAAGTATGGCATAGAAACCCTTATACCATCTCCATGCATGTCTATCAGACTCAATACTCATTATATTGGTCCGCTTTGCTAAACTAAAAATTATCGTGTTCCGAAATAAATACCTGATAATTTAACTTCCGAATATAAGCTTTTACTTTGGATACATAACTTAAAATATCTATAATCATTGAATTCATAATTTTAAATTAGCTATGATTATCGTTTGAATAAAAATAGTATCATTTAAAGATAGAAAATCAGGTTACTAATCATTTGGGCTTACATATTTATCAGTTAAATAAAGATTAACCTTCATAAAAATCTTTCGAGAAAATGTGTTAATCAATGGTAACACATAATAATTACTTATTTTTATATAAGTTTAGATTAGTGATTATAAATTTATATGAAGATGATTGAATTTAGATATAGTAACATTGAGACTATTATATTAAAATTATACAGTAGTTATATTAATGAAATACACTTTTAAGAAAGCAGTATTCTATTTTCTTACTATTATAAAGTTATTTATCATATATATAATAATTGATTTTATATATTTGAAGATAATTACTGTATTTAATCTCCACAAAGCCAGAAGTTACAAGTAAATAAAAATAGATTTTCTTTACTTATCATTAAATTAAAATAGACAGAATTAATTAAGAAAGTTATTGATGGATTATGATTGATGGTATATTAATTCAAGTTATTTTCTTTAAAATGTTTCACGTGAAACATTAACTTAATTGTGTAATGAAAAGAAATAAGGGTAGGCTAATTAAAATCATATTGATTAATCATCAGATAAAAAAATAAACATATAGTTTTAAAATAAATGTGACGTCCAAGCATATTATTAAATCATAGAGAATAAATAATGGATATGAATAAATGGGACAGTTAAAATGTGTTATAGCGGATAAAATATTGGGTAATTTGCTGTTAATATAGAATTTATATATCAATATGTAAAAGAATCTTTTTTGTGGATGGTTAATTTAAATATTAGCAAAGTCATAAACCATTTTTGATATATTTGATTGTAATAAAAAAAGATTAAATAAATAAGTTCTAACGATACGTAGACCTCCCAGAAATAATAAAGCTTAATGATGGGAATATGCTTGCAGTTGGATATATATTATAAAAACTTTAAGGATCAATAATTAAAGAGTTATTTTTAAAAGCTTTTTTTGAAGTGACATTGGTCACCTTCGAACTATAGTTAATTAAATTAATTTTTTGTTTGAACGGATATTTCAGTTATCAAATATAATTACTATAAATTATATTTAATTTTCATGTGATACAAGCGATATGATAAAATAAAAAAATCATGAATTAAAAGATTTTGAATAATATATTTATTAAAGTATTTAATGATATAACTTGTTCAATTTATAAATAATGTTTTTCTTAAAAGAAGATATATTTTAATTTATTAAAAAGTAATGAATCAATTACTTAAGATTTCTTAATTGAGATAGACGCAATGAGATAAATATAATTTTTGCTATTTGTGTTTATAACTGAAATATATTAATGTGTTGAGTTTTATTATTTTTCTTGGTATAGATGTTGTAAGAATAATTCTGATTTAAAATGTGAGGAAGCTTTTATAATTTATAAATTATTAATTAAATTAATTATATTAACCGATAACAAGCGATAAAAAAACAATAAAGTAATAAGTGAATTATAGAATGCCTGGAAAACAGGTTTTAATTTAAATTACAACATAATAGTAATAATATTTATCGATATTACTGGAATGTTTCACGTGAAACATTTTACAATTGGATTAAATTCTTTGTATAATTATTTCCCCTATGATATAATTTTTTAATGGAGATTTATGAGTAGAATAAGGCTACTCTATTAAGGAGTGAGATTTTCTTGGCAAAGATTATAGCTATTGCCAACCAAAAGGGTGGCGTTGGAAAAACGACGACTGCAGTGAATTTAAGTGCTTGCCTTGCCTATAAAGGTAAAAAAGTTTTAGTTATTGATATTGACCCACAGGGAAATACAACCAGTGGTCTTGGGGTGGATAAAAAATCTATAAAGCAATCTGTATATGACGTTATAATTAATGACGAGGCCATTGAAAATACTTTAGTAAAAACATGTGTTGATAACTTAATGTTGTGTCCTTCAAATATACAGCTTGCCGGTGCTGAAGTTGAACTTGTATCGGTTATATCCAGAGAAAACAGGTTAAAAGCAGCACTGTATTACATAAAAAAGGAATATGATTATATAATAATCGATTGCCCGCCATCATTAGGACTTCTCACATTAAATTCCTTAACCGCAGCAGATACGATACTTGTCCCAATTCAGTGTGAATATTATGCATTGGAAGGTTTAAGTCAGTTAATGAACACTGTTAAATTAGTGCAAAAGCATCTAAACCCTGCATTGGATGTTGAGGGTGTAGTCTTAACTATGTTTGACGCCAGAACTAATTTATCAATACAAGTTGTTGAAGAGGTTAAGAAATATTTCAGAAATAAAGTTTACAGAACTGTTATACCCAGAAATGTAAGACTCAGCGAAGCGCCAAGCTATGGTCTTCCAATAATTTTATATGATGCAAAATCAAAGGGTGCTGAATGCTACATTGAGTTGGCCGAAGAGGTAATAGAGTATTCCGAAGAGGTGGTATAAATAGATGGTAAAAAAAGGTTTGGGAAAAGGCCTTGGTGCATTAATATCAAATGAAGCTACTGAGGAAGAATCAGGTGTAATTGAACTAAGAATTAATGAAATAGAACCTAATGCTAATCAACCAAGAAAATATTTTGATGATGAAAAGCTTGTTCAGCTTTCGGAGTCAATCAGGCAGCATGGCATAATACAGCCGATTATTGTAAGAAAAGATGAAAACAGATATACAATAATAGCAGGTGAAAGAAGATGGAGAGCTGCTAAACTGGCTGGTCTTACTAAAGTGCCTGTTCTTGTAAAGGATTTTACAAATAGACAGGTTATGGAGGTTGCATTAATTGAAAACCTTCAAAGGGAGGATTTAAATCCAATTGAGGAGGCTGACGCTTTTCTTCACCTTATGAACGAGTTTAATATGACTCAGGAGCAAATTGCTGAGACTATTGGAAAAAGCAGACCTGCTATTGCTAATTCGCTTCGTCTTCTTAACCTTTGTGATGACGTTAAAAAATATGTTGTTAATGGTGAATTATCCAGCGGACATGCCAGGACCCTTGTTATAATACAAGATCCGCAGGTTCAGTTGAAGGCAGCTGAATATATAATTCAAAATAAATTAAGTGTAAGAGAAACTGAAAATTATATAAAGAAATTATTTCAAAACAAAACTGTAAAGAAAAAAGTTTTTGATAATCCAGATTTTAAGGTTGTAGAAGATAATTTAAAAAATATTCTAGGTACCAAAGTTAAATTACAGGCAAATAATAATAGAGGAAAAATAACAATTGAATTCTATTCAAATGATGAACTTGATAGAATATTAGATTTTTTTTATAAAAACCGGTAAAAAAGTTGACCTTTAAAAATTAGTTTTAAGGTATTTTTTTAATAGTGTTAAGGTGATTACCATTTGAATGATAAAAGTGCTTTATAAGCCAAATTTTGGGCGAATAAAGCACTTAGCCTGAAAACTTGTAAAAGTTTTGAGGATAATAGCCTAGTGAGTAATAAGGAGAAATAAGTATGGACTTTATAAATAATATATTAAACTTACAGTTTGAAATTTTAGTCTTGTTTGCTATAGCTTTTTTGATTATTATAATTAATTGCTTTTTACTTATTTCAAACATTAAGAAAACAAACAGGATAAGGACAAAGTATAAAAGATTTATGAATGGCTTAAGTGACAGAAATATGGAAGAACTTCTGGAAACATGTCTGGACAGTGTTAATAATGTAAATGCCAAAAACAGAGAAATTGAATTAAAAATAAATGAAATAGAGAGAACTCTGATTCAATGTATTCAAAAGGTCGGAATAGTAAGATTTAATGCATTTGACAATGTTGGAAGTGATTTAAGTTTTTCAATTGCATTACTGGACAGTAATGACTCCGGAGTAGTAATCAGTGGAATATATGCAAGGGAAAGTTCCTCTACTTACGCAAAACCTATTATTGCTGGTAAATCCAGATACACTTTATCTGCGGAAGAAATCCAGGCAATAGATATAGCCAGAAAGACAAGCATAGAAAAAAATTATATTAATCATATGTAGTATAAATTCGATGCTGTAAGGCATACGGAGGCATTAATAATGAACCTTAAATTTACAAATAATAAGGAAAGTAAAAACGAAAAAAAGCAAATATGGATGTATGCTTTAATTTTGTTTACAGGAGCTTTTATCGTACTATTATTAACAGCATACAGCCAGGTTAAATTTCAAAATAATATAAGTGAGTACCAAAACAAATTATCCTCCCAGGAAAAAGCAAAAATAAACGCAGTTACTGATTTTAACAGTGCTGTTAAGGAGAATAAGCGTCTTAAGGAAGAAATAGATGCCCTCAAAAAAAAGCTAATTGAATCAGAACAGCAGTTGGCTGCTGAAAGCGAGAAAAACAGTGATTTGGAAGAAAAATATAAAAAGTCAACCGGAGCGGCTGATCTATTATTGAAGGCACAGGCTGATTATATAAAAGAGGACTATATAAGTTGTGCAGTAACATTAAAATATAATATAAATATATCGTATCTTAGTACTGATGCTATAGAGTTATATAATGAGCTTGCTGAAAACAGTTTTGAAAAGGCATCATTACTACTGTACAGGGATGGATATAAAAGCTATAAAAATAAGGAATATGCTCAAGCGGTATTAAGCTTTTCAAGAGCTATAGATTTTTCTAAAAAGAATGAATATTATATTGATGATGCATACTACTATATGGCATATGCTTATTATAAAACATCTGATTTTGAGGGCGTAAAAAAGACAGTTGAGGAGTTTTTAACAAATTGTCCGGATAGTCCGTTTACCAGGGATATGAAGTCATTAAACAGAAAAGTATCAAGATAGTAAAAGAATATATGGATTGTTAAATCGGATGGAAATTAAAATGGAATAATAAAATAAGTATGGCATTAATTACACATGTAATTTTCATGAGATTTAACAATAAAGTGTTGACAAATAGTCAGATTCATTGTAAAATTAAGTTCGTCGCTGGCGCGATAACTTACCTGGAGAGATGGTCGAGTTGGTTTAAGGCACCGGTCTTGAAAACCGGCGTAGGTGTGAGCCTACCGTGAGTTCGAATCTCACTCTCTCCGCCAAGTGAATAAAAGCTGACTCTTTAAGAGTCAGCTTTATAATAAGTGGAGAAGTACCCAAGCAGGTCGAAGGGGACGGTTTGCTAAACCGTTAGTAGGGGTAACTCTAGCGCGGGTTCGAATCCCGCCTTCTCCGCCAAAATAGCACCTTTCAAGGATCGAAGGGTGCTGTTTTTATTTTCACATAACGATTAAATGGCGACACTTTGGGGCACTTTCTACTTTATGATAGGCTATAAGAGCTGATAAATCAACATTAGAAGTGAGATTAGACAAGTTTCTTACTAGCTGCATTATTCTTAACAAGAATACTCTTAAGAGTATCTGCTGCAATCTTATCTTTGCTTGCAAGTGCGTGTCCATATATGTCTGTTGTAGTTGATGCCCTTACATGACCGAGTCTTCTGCTGACAGCAAGAAGATCAAGACCTTCTGATAGTAATAAGGCGGCGTTGGTGTGCCTCAATCCATGTAGGGTTATCCTTGGTAAGTTATTTCTTTCAATGAATTTACTAAACCAGTTTGAAGGTGTATATGTAAACATGGGTTCACCATTCCATTTAACAAATAACCGGTCAATCTCATTCCACTGGTCTCCAGCTTTCAGCCGTTCTTCGTTATACCAGGTCTTGTACTTCTTTAAGAGGTCAATCACAGTTTGAGGCAATGTCATTTTCCTGTATGAAGTCTTTGTCTTTAATGTTTTCCTAAATGTACCTCTATCAGGAAGGTACTGGCTTGCTTCCTTAACCTGTATGGTCGACTTTTCAAAGTCAATACTGCTCCAGGTGAATCCCATAAGTTCACCACAACGAACACCGGTAATATACTAAGGATTATCATAACCCTGTATTTTATAGGCTATTTCTCAAGTAATTAAACTCCCCCACCGTAAGCGGTTGGCAACCGAAGACCTGAACAAGAAGTTCAAAGACCCTGCCGACCCCTTCAGAATCGTTTTTGTCTGTGCCATGTGGCTGACCGGATTTGATGCACCATCAGTCAATACGATATACCTTGATAAGCCAATGAAGAACCATACACTTATGCAGACCATTGAAAGGGCTAATAGGGTGTTCAGAGACAAGACATGTGGAACTATCGTTGACTACATTGGTGTGTTCAGAAACCTGCAAAAGGCACTTGCTATCTATGCTACACCTTCTACAGGAGGTTCTGTGGATACACCAGTGAAGGATAAAGTTGCATTAGTAGAGGCACTGCGAAAAGCTATTACAAAGGTAACAGTCTATTGTAATGATAAGGGCATTGATGTAGGAAGACTGCTTAATACAGCAGGACTTGAGCTTGTAGGTCTGCTTGATGACGCTGTTGAGCTGCTTGTGGCTAATGATGAGACCAAGAAGCGGTATCAATCTCTCGCAGGGAATGTAGCCAAGCTGTATAAAGCCATACTTCCCGATCCTACTGCATCTGTATTTGCAAAGCAAAAGAACCTGTTCTCAGTTATCTCAGACAAGATAAGAGCTCTGAAACCACCAGCCGATATAACCGATATCATGGGAGAAATAGAGGATGTGCTTGACCAATCCATTGCAACCGAGGGCTACATCATACATGAAGCTACAGCATGTTATAATGCAAGGGTTGATCTGAGTCAGATTGACTTTGAAGCCCTGCGGAAGTATTTTGCGAAATCCAAGAAGAATACAGAGGTAGAGAAGCTGAAAGGGCTGATTAACTCAAAGCTCAGTAAACTGGTACGTCTCAATAAGAGCAGAGTTGACTACGCAGAACGGTTCCAGAAGCTGATAGACGAATACAACAGAGGTGCCCTGAATGTGGAGCTGATGTTTGACAAGCTGCTGACATTTGCGAGGGAGTTGAATGAGGAAGAGAAACGTAGCATGTCAGAGCAGCTTACCTAGGAAGAGCTTGCCCTGTTGGATATCCTCACAAAGCCGGAACCCAAACTGACCAACAAAGATAAAGCTCAGGTAAAGAAAGTAGTCCGGGAATTGCTTGCAACCCTCAAGCAAGAGAAGCTGGTTCTGGATTGGAGGAAGCGTCAGCAGACAAGAGCAGCTGTTTTGATTACAATACAGGATTACTTCGACAGATAACTGCCAAGAACATACTCGCCGGAGCTTTACAATCAGAAGTGTGATATGGTCTACCAGCACATATATGACTGCTACTATGGAAATGGACAGAGCGTTTATACTAGGGCTGTATAGAATGCTTTCAAAAAATTCACTTAATTGTAGAATATTATTTTGATTTATTATATAATAATTACACATAATAGGAATGTATTTAAATTTATTACAGAAAGGATTGATTTCAGATGAAAGAAGAGAACATTTCTTTAGCTGTTGCTTTGCGTGATTTGGACTGTTTCTCTCTTAATACCCTTTCTGATAGGTTGTTAGTACAAAAGAAAATTTACTTATCGCAAGCATTGGGTATTGATTTTGGTTACAGATATAATTGGTATCTTAAGGGACCATATTCTCCGGAATTAACTTCGGCTGCATTTGATGTTATACCTTACGGATTAGATTATATTAAAGAATACGAATTTGGTTCAGAAGTATTGGATGTATTCAACAAGGTTAATAGAATGTCTGACAGTGAAAATCGAAAGAAAAGAAATATGGCAATTGCTGATTGGTATGAACTTTTAGCATCAGTGCATTACCTGGCAAAAAACTTGGTTGGTCCACAAAAGGAAGCTGTATGTAGAAAACTTATTAGTGAGAAACCTAAGTACACACATGATGATTTTATCGCAGCTTGGGATGAACTTAAGCTAAATGGACTAATAGAAGGTGAATAAACTTGATTAAAGAAACTTCATACTGCTCTGATTTTAGCTATAAGTATATAAATGATTCATTATATGGTGGAATAGGCCTATCAAACCTCGAAGTTGACATCATTGATACTCCAGTTTTTCAAAGATTACGTCACTTGAGGCAGTTAGGTCTCATTAATTTTGTATTCCCTTGCGGCGAACATTCAAGGTTTGTGCATTCACTTGGAGTACTGTACATAATGGGCAGGATTACAGAACACCTTTATAGAAGAAAAGACATTTCTATGGAGGATATGATTAAATTAAGGATAGCAGCACTTCTTCATGATATTGGACACTACCCCTTATCACACTTAGGGGAGGCTGTTTACAGTTATAGAGAGGATATCCTTAAGGCTCCCAAACTCACAAAAGGTCCGGCTCAAGACTTTAGTATGTTGTCGAAAATTTCTTCAAAATTCAAAAAGAGAGCACACCATGAGCATCTTGGTAAATATATAATTATACACAATGACAAAATTAGTACTATACTGAAGAATGTTGGCATTGATCCAGAAGAAATAGGGTTAATAATAACAGGTGAGATTGGTATAACTAATATGGTTTATTCCCAATTAATGCACTCAAGTTTGGATGCTGATAGATTAGATTATTTGTTAAGAGATTCATCTCAAACTGGAGTACGTTATGGTTTGGTTGACTTAGACTACCTTGTCCGGCTAATGCGTGTTTCGAAGAACTATAAAGTATCTGAAGATGGTGATTCTAAAGAGATAGACATTATTGCATGTAATATTAAGGGACAGCATGTAATTGAACACTATTTAATGTCAAGATATTTCCATTACTCCCAAGTAATTAACCATAAGACGAGCACTGCCTTTGAATCGATAACAAAAGTTGTATTTTATAAACTACTTGAAAACATGAAGTTTGTGTTTAACACTTATGACGAAATTCTTCAAAATGTGAATAATGATAAGTTTCTCACATTTACTGATGAATCTCTTTATAAGTCGATGGAGGATTACTATAGACAAACAGACGATTCTGAATATAAAGTTTTCTATGAGTCAATTGTTAAGCGTCGTAGACCGAGAACATTAATTGAATTGAAGGATATTGTAAGCAAAAATAGTACTGCTCCAAGTGATATGAGGTATTATAACCTTAAGAGATTACTGGATAGAGAGCCTCAGAAGATATATGATTTGCTTAACATACCGAAAGAATATGTTGGTTTCAAGGAGTTTGAAGTATCTGTTGAAGCTATCCCAAGTTTCCTAACTATTGAAAGCAGCCGTGACAAGATTGAAGAAGGCTTACGAGAAGCAATTAAATTAGTGGATAAGGATAATAACGTAACATTACTTGCGCTAGATAGTAAATCACTTATTAACAAACTTACAGACCTTAAATCAACTTCAATTCATGTATTTTACATAGAGCCTGATATGGATAAAGAAAATTTGAATATTCTTTATAATAAAGCAAAGGAAGAACTTGAGCGACTTATACAAGAGTGAATCACCAAGTGTAATTTGTATTATGAGCAATTAATCTAATAACATTTTGATGACATTCCCCTAAAATATCCCATAATAACAGGTAGTACAGCATAACACTAATAGGCACGCTAATCTATTTATATAAGCGGATTTGGCATCATTTTATAATACTCGGTGATACAACGTGAAATGATCAAAATTCAATTGAAAACATGTGAACGATAATATTGTTCCGAGAGTTCAAATCTCTCTTTCCGCCAGTATCAAGAGCTGCAGTGATTATAAGGTGTTCTATAAGAACAAAAATTGGACTATGGTGCAATATATGGATACCGTTACTGAAGAGCTGATGGTCGGATGGGCACTCACAAGATATATAAGCACATTCAAATAATTAATAGGAGAATTACCTGATTTCATCTAATAGTGCTTAAATGATTTACGGTATACTTGATAAAGAATTGAAACTGCCTGATATAAGCGGATTACAAGCAGAAATTCATGGAGACACCATGGGGACAAAAGCCCCAAAACGTCCCCATACGATGACCTATGACAGCCTAAGAGAAAGTGCCCAAAATCCTTATAACAACTGACATTGATCCATATTAGCCTAAGTTAACATAAGTCGAAATACACTTTGTTAAACCGTTAGTAGGGGTAACTCTAGCGCGGGTTCGAATCCCGCCTTCTCCGCCACAATTTGTTTGAAGACCCTTGAATTTCGAGGGTCTTTGGCGTTTCATAAGAGAAAAATAAGGAGAGTATCCCCTACATTGCTTCTATTAACTTTTTAACTCTCATTTAGGTTTTTGTATCAGGTATTAATTATATGTTCTAAATTAGTTTCTTTAAACAAGATAGCTTGAAATAACTGTAAAAATGTTTATACTATTATTAATAATCTTTTAATTAAATGGAATCTTTAGAACTAAGGAGGATACAGGATAGTGACATATCTATTATGAGGCGTTGGCTTTATAAGGATTATATCATCAAATGGTATGAAGATCCTGAGGCGTGGATAAAGGAAATTGCTGAGAGAGATAATGAATTTAAATTTATAAAGCATTTTATTGTTTTATATGAGGAAAAGCCAATAGGATTCTGCCAGTATTATACCTGTTTGGATGCTGAGGAAGAATGGTATGGGGAAATTCCATTGGAAGGTACATATAGTATAGATTATTTGATTGGAGAAGAAGAGTATCTCGGAAAAGGTTTCGGAAAAGCTATAATTGGTCTTCTTGTCCAAAAAATATTTTTACTTGATGATGCAAAGAGAATTATAGTATTACCTGAACAGGATAATAAACCATCAATAAATTCATTACTGGCAAATGGATTTTATTTTGATGAAAAAAACAGGTTATATATTAAGACGAAATACACAAAAGTTAATAGTTTTGTGGATAATTTCAATAATTTTAATAAAAAATGTGAATAAAAAAAGGTGGTTTTAAAGCCACCTTTCAAGTTTTAGTTAATCATTTGCATCAAATTTTAATCCGAAATGTATTAAAATTGCTATCTCTTTTTTATTTTTATTTTGCTGACCATCAAAAAGGACAGCAGTACAATAAAAACAGCGCATACTACAGTGTTAATTGTACCGTATACACCACGAATCTGAGAAAAACTGTTGTATAGGTTAATTATTGAAAGCAGGGCACCGGCAATTGTAATGGGAACACCAGAAAATACATTGTTAAAGGTAGTTATATTATACCTTGCTAATCTATATGCTCCAGCTATAGGAAAAAGCACTGTAAGTATATATCCAATTATACCTAAACTGAAAAAACTGATTTTCCAAGAAATAATAATTGGAGCCACTCCAAAGGATATTAGATCAGATAGTGAATCCAATTCCTTTCCTAATTCACTCGTACTGTCAAGCATCCTAGCTACCTTCCCATCGAATCTGTCTGTAAGAGCAGCAACCATTACCAGCAAAGATGCCTGAATCAGGTCACCTTTAATGGAAAAGAGCAATGCAATTACACCAAGAGAAAGATTGATGAAGGTCAAAAGGTTCGGTAACGAATGCTTAATCTTATTTTTCAATGGGTCCACCCTCTACTTCCAAATAAAATAATTAAATAATATAAACAAGATACAGTTGATAATTTGAAAAAAATCCAGATACAAAAAAATAATTACTTTAAATATATTGCATACATATCAAAATAAAAATTAATATGCTGTGAGTATATCTGTAAAATGTATATATTATAGATTATAATTAATTAAACTGGATTTAACAAGTAATAGTTATTGTGTATAAGTATGAAATTTTGTAATAAAATCCATATTATAGTAATAACTACTATAACTATTATACGTAACTAGGTCTAATAAGGTCTTAAGTTTTTCTGATATCTTTATATTACTTGTTATATCACTAGTTTATTTTATTAGTATAAAAATTAAAAAAAAATAATTTTAAAAAGGGAAATAAATTATGAATAACTTTAAATATGTATTTTTTGATTTAGACGGAACATTAATAGATACAATTCCACTTATTCTCGAATCGTTTGATTATACTTTTATGCATCATCTTGGAGAGACAAGACCTAAAGAGGAGACTATCAGTTATATAGGGATGCCACTAATGAATCACCTTCGCGCTATTTACCCTGGAAAAGAAGAGGAATTGGCAAGAACGTACAGAGAATATAACGAAAAAAAGCATGATACCTCAATAGCTATATTTATTGGTGTTCATCAGTTGATAAAAACACTGTATGAAAGAGGAATTGTTCTGGGAGTTGTAACTTCTAAGCGACGTGAATTGGCAGTAAGAGGGTTAAAGCTTTTTAATTTGATGGATTATTTTATGTTTGTTAATGGATCAGAGGCATCGCAAAAACATAAGCCGGACGGTGAGCCAATATTAAAAGCAATTGAGGTGGCAAAGGCAAAAAATAAGGAAGAAGTTTTATATGTAGGTGATAGTCCCCTGGATATTCTTAGTGCAAAAAATGCAGGTGTCAGAAGCGCTGCTGTAGCGTGGACCTACAGTCCAAGAGAAGATTTGGAAAAGGTTGAGCCAGATATTTTTCTGGAGAAGCCTATGGATTTGTTAAAATATGTTTAAAGTCCAGGCTTTAATGGAATTTTTTGAAATATCACCGGCAGTATAATCAGGCAGGCATATATTTATATCAAAATACAAATACTAATACATCAAGATGTAAATACCGTACAATAAAGCGCAGTGCTTTACATCAAAATAAAAGTAAAACATTCACGTTAATAAAGACAATTAAAAAGACAACCAACAGGAGTGATACTTTGTGTCCAAAACAATTGTTGCTGTATTTGATGTATATGCCAGTGCCGAAAAAGCAGCCTTTGAAGTAAAGGAAAAAGGTCTCAGGTCAGATAATATTTCAATCATCGTGAAAGATGACGGAAACAAAGGATACTTAAGACCAGATGAGAGCGGACAATTATATGCGGTAGAATATGCTTCATATCCCTTCAGATTAACAAAAAGAGAACGGATTCTGGATGGTATAATAACAGGTGGAATTTTTGGAGGGGTAACGGGTATAATTTTAGGAGCAGTAAGTATGTTTATTCCAAGGTTTGGATTGGTTGCAGCCGGAGGCCCGATAACCGGTTTATTTGCAGGTTTTATTTTAGGCGGATTGACAGGCGCAGTAATTGATATAAGAATACCAAAAGTAAAAAGAGAAGAATATCATAAACTTGTTGAGCAAGGAAATGCCATATTCAGTATGAAGGTGGATGAAGAGCGTATGGATGCTGTTATTGAAATTCTTAAGGATAATGGCGCACTATCAGTGGAAAAGTACTGACATCACATATAAGGCTTAACTTAATAGGATTTTAGACATATAATATTCATCCACATATTTTCCATCTACAAGAATTGATTTTTCCTTCAGACCTTCAATTTTAAAACCCATTTTTTTATATAAACTTATGGCAATATCATTACTGGTCATAACAGTGAGTTCTAATCTGGTAATACCATTTTCCAGAGCCCATTTATTCAACTCTTCAAAGAGATTAGTCCCTATTTTCCTACCTCTGTAATTTTTTAAAAGTCCAATAACTATGTAAGCGCTGTGTTTTATTTTATTGGCGAATCCTCTTTCAGCAGAAAGAAATCCAACTAATTTCCCATTTTCTTCAGCTACCAGTATCAATGAATTTGAAGAGTACGCATTCTGAATTACCGACTTAATTTCATCAACTGTAGTCTTTCTTTCACCAGGTTCATACATCATGAAATCGGTTTCACTATCCAACTGTCTGAGCATGTATAAAAAGCTTTCGGCATCCTTTAATTCAATTTTTCTTATCATAAAATTTGAACCTCCACTGGAATCAAAAATTATTATATATCATGCAATTCTTTGTTTAAATAAAAAAAATTTTTAAAATGTGTATCAAGAATATTTCCACAAGAGTATTAATAGTATAGTAATGGGTCAATCCTTTATATATAAAGATTTAAAAGGAGACGTTTATGGAAATACCATTGAATAAAACAACAAATAAAGTGATTGGCACCGCTGAGGAGCAATACCTGGCTATGGAAAAGGCCAATATACTGGCTGAAATCAATAAGGTAAAATATCAATTACAGGAAGCATATAATAATTTTGATTATGTTGAAGACTCACTGCTGGTTGACTTTTATACATATCAGATAAAAGCATATGAGGCTAAGTTTGAATATTTATTGAAAAAAGCAAAAGAAATAGGAATTGGTTAGTTAATAATCGATCTGATATCCTTTTTAACACATAGATAAACAGCCTCAGAAACAATGGCTGTTTCTTTCGATGATATTTTATTGGTTAGTCTGGAGGACGAGATTTAGTGACATCCTTCGGGCTAACCTTTTTGCTTATTTTAAACTCATAGAGTATCAAGGCCTCTGGTATATTTCCTGTTCATATTAATGAAGTCATATTCTCATCTAATATTTGTTGCAATTCTTCAATTTCTTCTTTTGTCAGCTTTTGCTCCTTTAAAAAATTAGAAACCAGAACTTTGAAATAGCCGTTATATACTTTATTTAAAAATGATTTAGTCTCTTCTTTTCTACATTTCTCCTCTGACACAAGAGGATAATAATTATAATATGTCCCCTCCTTACTTACTTCCATGAGAAAATCAAACAGGCAGAAAGTGCAGTTACATAAGTAACGCCTCTTGCAGGATTAACCAAACTTAGAAAAGGAAATGTACAACTAAAGGAAGGAAATAAAATAAAAGATTTCAGCCCAAGAGCTGATTTCTACAATCCGGAGGATGATAAATAAAAGCATCTGTACAGCGAATATTTTAGCTCCCTGAAAAATATATTAGATTATGGACAAACATTGCATTTCTTACGTGAGGAACACGTTACGGGAGGTAAAATGAGTGCAGTAAAAATAATGAAAAAAGCTTTACTAAATACTGTTTTGGGAGCAGTTCTACTTGCAATCATTAATTTTGTGGGTTTGTATTTTGATTTCTATATTGCATTAAACATATACTCAGCATTAATCATAGGTATTCTTGGAGTTCCGGGACTAATTCTATTAATAATTTTAAAATTTATGATTTAGATTTACTATTAGTACTTCAAATTATGATGTGGTCATAGTTTGAAGTACTATTTTTTGTAAAGTAGTTACATGTTTGTATACAAAGAACAACCTTACATAACAAAAATCTAGATTTAGTGCTACTTTTAACATAGTTCGCTTGACATTAAATTATCAAACATATATACTTTTAATAGGTCAATTTTGGATTATAATCAGAATATTATAACATAATTTAATAAATTGACCAGGGACAAGTTATCCCTATGGATAGTTGTCTTTCAGTTAAAAACTAATGAATCTCCGTGTACATATCTTTTAGAATCTGACATTTAAAGAGTACAAGAGCTTTATCATAAGTTTTAATGAGGATTATAAGTACCTCATAGAGATTCATAAAGAATCCATGAGGATTCTTAATAAATTTAAACAAAGAGGAGGGTTTGCCAAATGGGCAAGGTTGTTGAAATCAGATGGCATGGACGTGGTGGTCAAGGCGCAAAGACAGCATCATTATTGCTTGCGGATGCAGCGTTCAATACCGGTAAATACATTCAGGGTTTTCCTGAATACGGCCCTGAAAGAATGGGTGCTCCTATCACAGCTTATAACAGAATAAGTGATGATAAGCTCACAATTCACTGTAACATTTATGAACCAGATTATGTTGTTGTAGTAGATGACACTCTGCTAACAGCTGTAGATGTTACTTCAGGATTAAAGGAAACAGGAGCAATAATTATCAATACTACTAAAACTCCGGATGAAATCAGACCTTTATTGAAAGGCTACAAAGGAAAGGTTTGTACAGTAGATGCAAGAACCATTTCTATTGAAACTTTAGGAAGGTACTTCCCAAATACTCCAATGCTTGGTGCAGTAGTTAAAGTAAGTGGAGTTATGGGTGAAAAAGAATTCCTCGATGATATGGTTGGTTCCTTTAAACATAAATTTGCTAAGAAACCAGAAGTTATAGAGCCAAATATTAGAGCTATTGAAAGAGCTATGCAGGAGGTGAAAGGGCTATGAGTTGTAACAAAGAATTAAAAACAGTTTCTCCTGATGTTACATGGAAAGAAATAACCAAAGGTGGAAATATTCCTTGGGCAGGTAATGCAGAACTTTTCAAGACCGGTGACTGGCGTTCAATGAGACCGGTCTGGATTGAAGAAAAGTGCAAGCAATGTTTGCTTTGCTACCCTGTTTGCCCTGATACTTCTATACTAGTTAATGAAGAAGGCAAAAGAGTAGATTTTGATTTCGATCACTGCAAGGGTTGTGGCGTTTGTGTAAAGGTTTGTCCTTTCAAAGCTATCGACTTTGTAGAAGAAAAGTAAGGAGGGATAATTCAAAATGGCTATCAGAGAAAGATTAAGTGGTAACGAAGCTATGGCCGTTGCCATGAAGCAGATAAACCCGGATGTAGTTGCGGCTTTCCCAATAACTCCATCAACAGAAGTTCCCCAATATTTCTCAACATTTGTAGCAAACGGTCAGGTTGATACTGAGTTTGTACCAGTTGAGTCAGAGCACAGTGCCATGTCAGCATGTATAGGTGCGCAGGCAGCAGGAGGAAGAGCTATGACAGCTACTTCTGCAAACGGACTTGCTCTCATGTGGGAATGTTTATATATAGCAGCATGTTCAAGACTTCCAATCGTTTTGGCATGTGTTAACAGAACCCTTTCAGGTCCTTTGAACATACATAACGATCACAGTGATTCAATGGGTGCAAGAGATTCAGGATGGATTCAATTATATTCAGAAAACTGCCAGGAAGCATACGACAATTTGCTGATGGCAAACAGAATCGGTGAGCATCCCGATGTACTTCTCCCAGTTATGGTTTGTCAGGATGGATTTATCACTTCTCACGCTATTGAAAACATTGAACTTGTTGAAGACGATAAAGTTAAAGAGTTTGTTGGAGAATACAAACCTGAAGAATATCTTTTAAACAAGGATAACCCAATATCAGTTGGTCCGCTGGATCACTTTACTCACTGCTTTGAGCATAAGAGACAGCAAGCTGAGGCTATGAGGAATGCTAAGAGGGTTGTTCTGGAGGTATCAGCTGAATTTGCAAAAATGACAGGCAGAAGCTATGGTCTGTTTGAAGAATATAATGCAGAAGGTGCAGAAGCTTGTGTTGTTGTTCTAAATTCAACAGCAGGTACTGCTAAATATGTATCAGATCAATATAAAGCTCAGGGTAAAAAGGTTGCTGTACTAAAACCAAGATTATACAGACCTTTCCCTGTTGATGAAATAGCTGAAGCTTTGTCCAAGTACAAGGCAGTAGCTATAATGGATAAGGCTGAAAGCTTTAATGCTGCAGGCGGCCCATTATTTACTGACGTAACAAGCGCTCTGTACGCTAAAGGTGTATTTGGTCCTAAGGTTATAAACTATATCTATGGTCTTGGTGGTAGAGACGTTAAGACTGACGATATCGAAGTTGTATTTAATAAAACATTGGAAATTGCTGCTACAGGTAAAGTTGATTCAGTATTCAATTACCTTGGCGTAAGAGAATAGGGGGTGCGCGATAATGGCTTACAATTTAAAGGAAGTTGCTAAGAAGCCTGAAAGGCTTACTGGTGGACATAGACTGTGTGCCGGATGCGGAGCTCCGGTAGTAGTTAGACAGATCTTGAGAGCATTAAAGCCTGAAGATCATGCTGTAATAGGATCTGCAACAGGATGTTTGGAAGTTTCTACTTTCCTCTATCCATATACTGCATGGAAAGATTCCTTTATTCACAACGCATTCGAAAACTCAGCAGCATCAATTTCAGGTGCTGAGGCTGCATACGTGGCATTGAAGAAGAAAGGAAAAATAAAAGGTGAAACTAAGTTTATCGCTTTCGGCGGTGACGGCGGAACTTATGATATAGGTCTCCAATCACTTTCAGGTGCAATGGAGAGAGGACATGATATGCTTTATGTATGTTATGATAATGGAGCATACATGAACACTGGTATACAGAGATCATCAGCTACACCTAAGTATGCTGATACAACTACTTCACCTGCTGGTAAGGTTATACCTGGTAAAATGCAGTGGAGAAAAGATTTAACAGGTATTATGGCTAGCCATAACCTGCCATATGTTTGCCAGACAGCTGCTGTTGGAAACATGAAGGATCTTTATGAAAAGGCAGAAAAGGCTCTGTACACAAAGGGAGCTACATTCATGAACGTATTGGCTCCATGTCCAAGAGGTTGGATCTACAATACTCCTGACTTAATGGAAATAAACAAGTTAGCTGTTGAAACATGCTTCTGGCCATTATATGAAATTATCGATGGCAAGTACATAATCAATTACAAGCCAAAGAACAAGCTTCCAGTTGTTGAATTCTTAAAGAAACAGGGAAGATTCAAACACTTGTTTAAGGCTGGAAATGAATATATGATTGAAGAAATCCAGAAAGAAGTAGACAAGAGATGGGAAGAGCTCCTGAGACTTGCTGGAGAAGCGTAAATCATTAAAGTATATTAAAGTAATTTAAGTAATTAAAGTAATTAAAGGGTCAACCACATAATTGTGGCTGGCTCTTTTTTTGTAATAAGATTAACTCCATTTTTGACTTTATCATAATCAAATATGATAAAGCACTGCAAAAATAATTTTTAATTCTACATACTGGCCGAGATTCATATAAATCTAATAGAGATAGTTCATCCAGTAACACAGGTTATAGTTAGTAATCGTATATTTTATTTCAATAATACACTCTAAGGGATTAACAGGGGTAAGTAGCATCCACTAAGTTCCGGTAATATATGGAGGCCTATATGCATGAATTGGAAAGAAAGCTACAGGAAAACTATAACATAAAAATTAACAGTATAAGCAATTACAGGGATATGTTTATTGCCAGTACTGACAATGGTAAGAGGTTAATAAAAATTACAAATTTAAAACCCGATAGAGTCAACTTTATTTCCGAAGTTAAAGAACACTTATATCAAAATGGCTTTTGCAATATCGACAGAACTATATTTACAAACTCAGGTAGTTCGTGTATTACCTACAATGACCAAACCATATATATGAGCAGATATGTGGAGGGGCGGGAATTAAATCTGGATAACAGCCAGGAAAGTATTAAGTGCGCCAGGCTTCTGGCAAAAATGCACCGTGCCTCCCTTGGATTTACATGTTCGGAAAACAGCAGTCCAAGAAGTGAGCTCGGAAGATTACCGTCAACGTACAGAAAGAGGCTGGATGAGATTAAAAAGCTGAAAAAAAATGCCCTAAAAGGCAAGATGAAGTTTGATAATCTAATGTGTAAGCACGTTGACTATTTTTATGAGCTTGGTGAGAGGGCTTTAAGTCTGCTGGATACATCAGATTATTATGAGATGGTTGAGGATGCGGAAAAAAATAAAAATATTTCACACCATGACTTTAATCATCACAATATATTTGTTCAGAATAATGAATTGTACCTCATTAATTTTGAATACTGCTGTTATGACTTAAAAGTTTATGATCTGGTTAACCTAATTCGGAGGAAGATGAGAAAATGTCAATGGAACATAGATGAAGCAGCACTAATAATTAATGAGTACAGTAAAATTGAATCCCTGTCGGAAAGTGAACTGGATTTGATGAAAGTCATGTTTTTGTTCCCTCAAAAATTCTGGAGAGTTGTTAATAAATATTATAACAGCAGAAGGAGCTGGTCGGAGCAAAATTATATTAACAGGCTTGAAGAGGTTATAGACGAAGTGAAGTATTTAAAGGAGTTTATAGAAAAATTCAGTGCTATGTAATAAATATTGTAAGGAAATATTTGGAATATTAAGATTAATGATTCAGATGCTGTAATAACTGATAATAGTATTGATTGGGAGTATAATGGAGTATTATGCAGCCTGATCGAAAATGATACTGTTGACCAAAATGACTTAATAAAGATTGCAGAATTCATAAAGTAATTTCTAGCTAATACTGGCCAATATAAAATAAATGATTTACGGCCTGATCTTCATAGCTTATGTTTACAGCTATAGAGCAGGCCGTTCTCACTTATAAGGTTGTTATTACTCCTAGGGTTCAGCTGATTTTATTATTTCGGCTGAGCTTCTATAAACTCTTTGGCTAAAGCAATAGCGGTCTCCTTTGTTATATGATTCAAATTTAACTTGTTATTTACTTGTAAAGTATATGATATTCCATTTTGAGTCCAATTTAAACCGTAAGAATCATTAATAATCGAAGGCTTGTGTGTCATGGAATCATCCCCAAAAGGTGGATAATCAATGTATTCTATATTATACCAATAACCTTGAATATTCCCGATTTTAACAGCCTCAGCATTACTATCATTATCAAAATTGAATGTTTGTGGATATGAAGTAATAGAAAATTTGGTACCATATTTATCATCAGGAGATTTATACTTATATATGCCCATTACCCCCCTAACTGGTGCATAATCTGAAAGTCTGTTAAACTCCTCCTGATCATAAATAGCTGCCTCCATTTGCCTTTCAATGCTTTTTCTTTCGTCATAGGGTACTTGATTGTTTAATTTTATAAGAAGATAACGCTCATATAATTCATAACCGGATTGAAACTTATCAGGAAACCTGATTTGATATCCTATCAGTTCTCCAATTTCATTGTCATCCAAGCCGGTTATTCCGTTGACAGCAGGTCTGACCATTACTTCACTGCTTGGTTTTTGGACAATTTTTAATGTACCACCTGATCTATCAGGAACGAAAAGCATTTTTACATTATTAAGCGCATCAATAGCCACAGCTTTAACATCCTTCGAAAAAATTACTAATACAGAAGCAATACAAACAAGGCTGCATATTGCTATTACGGCTGCTTTGTGAAGGTTAACCATATATAACTTAGTAGAAGGATATTTTGTTATTTTTCTATTATTAATATTGTCTTTAAACTTAATATAACTATTTTCACAGTCAGTTTCATTTATATCTATACCGGTTTTTAAGGATCTTTTTATTAAGTTATCCAGTTCACTCATTTAATTGACCTCCTTAAGATTAACTAAGTAATTGTCAGTACTTTCTTCGTTTAAAGAAGCTAATTCTTTCTGAAGTATTTTTCTTGCCTTATAAAGCCTTGATTTAACTGTGCCTTCAAAGCATCCCAAAACCTTTGAAATTTCACTGATTGTTAAGTCATTAAAGTAAAACAGTATCAGAACTGTTTTTAATTTTAATGGAAGATTATTAATCTTTTGACGAATAACTAAATTGCTACATATTACGTTTGTGATATCAGCAGAGACTAAACTTTTATTGAATTCTTCAATAGACCCATTTACTTTTTGCCTTTTGACCATCCGCCAGCTTAATCTTACAATAATTCTGTAAAACCAGGTGTTAAAAGCTTCAGAGCTTTTTAAATTCTTTAAAGATCTATAGCAGATGATAAACCCTTCCTGGACAATATCCTCGGCAATTGACTTACTTCCACAAATATTGTAAGCAGTACCATATGCCTTGTTATACATCTGTTTAAAAAGTTCTTCAAAGAATTCCATTTTGCCTGAAAGGCATTTATCTACAATTTCTGTAATACAATATGATTTGGCATAATGTTTTATATTCTCGTCAATGACCAAGTAATCAGCATCCTTTCCATTAGTAATTGATGTAATGGTATTTGAAGTGTTAACACAAGTTTTAACTAAATCATTAGCTGTATATATTAATAGAGCCATAAATCAATAAAAAGGTTCATTTTTATAAAAATTATACCATTAATGAGATTATGAAGTTTTCGGAAGTGGCTGTGATATTATACTGATATAAGGTCAGAAAGAAGAAATATAAAAAAGAAGCTCACACTTTTAATAGTGTAAACTTCTTCATGATGGATAAGGATATCAATATAATAATCTGGTTTAAAATAACCCTGTAATTACCCCATTTTCATCTATGTCGATTTTTTCAGCAGCAGGGACTTTTGGAAGTCCGGGCATTGTCATAATATCTCCTGTAAGGGCAACAATAAAACCTGCTCCTGCTGAAATCCTTACCTCTCGTACTGTAATATCGAATCCCGTTGGTCTTCCAAGCAGTGCCGGATTATCGGATAGGGAATACTGTGTTTTGGCCATACAGACAGGCATTTTATCAAGACCCATCTCTTCAATCTTTGCAATTGATTTCTCGGCTGCAGCAGTATAAATAACAGAATTTCCTCCATAAATCTTTGTTGCTATTGTCTTTATCTTTTCTTTTATAGGAAGAGCTGTATCGTATATAGGAGCGAAATTGGATTCTGTGGAATCAGTCAGAGCTACAAGCTTCTGAGCCAGTTCGATACCACCTTCACCACCCTTAAGAAAAACGTCTGAAAAAGCAACCTCTACACCAAGTGCTGTACATCTATCCTGTACAAGCTTAATTTCAGCATCAGTATCTGTATCAAAATGATTTATGGCAACTAGTACAGGTACACCGAACTGTCTCAGGTTTTCAATATGTTTCTCCAGATTTGCAAAGCCAAGAGAAAGGGCAGGAATATTTTCTTCCTTTAAATTTTCTTTTTTAATTCCGCCATTGTATTTAAGAGCTCTGATGGTAGCAACCAGAACTACAGCAGCGGGCTTAAAGCCTGCAAAGCGGCATTTGATATCAAAGAACTTCTCGGCACCCAGATCGGCTCCAAAGCCAGCCTCGGTAATAACATAATCAGCCAGTTTTAAGGCGTATTTTGTAGCAATAACACTGTTACAGCCGTGAGCTATGTTTGCAAAAGGACCTCCGTGCATAATAGCTGGTGTGCCCTCAAGGGTCTGAACAAGATTAGGCTTTATAGCATCCTTCAATAACAGGGTCATAGCACCTTCAACTTTGAGATCCCGGGCTGTAACCGGCTGTCCGTCATAAGTATATCCTATTATTATGCTGCCCAGACGCTTTTTAAGGTCAGTAATATCTGAAGCGAGACATAGTATAGCCATTATTTCAGATGCCACAGTAATATTAAATCCATCCTCTCTGGGAACACCGTTCATTTTCCCACCAAGGCCTACAATGACATTTCTGAGTGCCCTGTCATTCATATCCATACAGCGCTTCCAGACAATTTGTCTGGGATCGATGTTAAGGGCATTCCCCTGCTGCAGGTGATTGTCAATAGCAGCTGATAAAAGATTATTTGCCGCTGTAATGGCATGCATATCACCAGTAAAGTGTAAATTAATATCCTCCATAGGTACTACCTGAGCATATCCACCTCCGGCAGCTCCCCCCTTAATACCCATTACCGGTCCAAGAGAAGGTTCTCTCAGTGCAATTACTGCATTTTTTCCTATCCTTGACATTGCCTGTCCAAGCCCGACTGTAGTAGTAGTTTTACCCTCGCCGGCAGGAGTAGGGTTTATAGCCGTAACCAGAACCAGCTTTCCGTCTTTTTTATCTTTAACCTTATCCCATAGACTCTCAGAAAGCTTTGCCTTATAATTACCGTAGTATTCCAGGTCTTCCTCAGTTATTCCAAGTTTTTCGCCTATCTTTCTGATATGAAGCATTTTGCAGCTTTGTGCTATTTGAATATCTGTAAGCAATGTGTTTCTCCTTTCTAACTTGATTTTATTTGTTAAATATAAATAAAATAAAATTGAAAACCAGTAAATAATCATTAATATGTATTATTAATTTTCAACCAAAATTCATTTAATTGCCTGTTATCATTATTTTGTTGTTCAGGAAAGTAAATCAGTTAAGTATGAGGTATTAAATACACATTAAGTATGAAAAAATATTATATATTGATGATTATACAACAACAACCTTAAAACATCAAAATCATTAAAATCACAATCCTGTTATAAAACGCATAAAATATAATATAAAAATTTTTGAATTTTTTAGATACATATATCGAGGTAAAGCAATAAATGTTCCATGTATCTAAATGGAACATTAATGACACCGGTGTTTTGTTTAATACTCGCAGAGGTAAAAAAATTATTTGCAACCGAAAATTTCAAATTAAACCTATGCGCTATTAAATAATAATAAATTCAAAAGTTGGCATACTAAATTATGAGGGGAAGGCAAGTTATGCAACAAATTGAAATAGGAAGCCTGGTATATAGGAAGTCTTACAAGAAAGATGTTCTATTCCAGGTAGCGGATATTAGATATGTAAACGGAAAGAAAATCATTATTCTAAAGGGTGTAGATGTCAGGTTAATTGCCGACGCAGAAGAAGAAGACCTTGATATTAAAGAATAGGACAAGAACTAAAATACTTTGCTAATAAAGTTAACTGGTATGGTTTACAGAGCAATATTTAAAAAATTAATATTGTTTGGTAAACGTAATATTATTAGGAAATAACTATTGCATTATTTTACAAAACCCCTTGTTTTTGGGTAATGGAAGTACTCGAATTCAAAAAAATGCTTGACATAGATGCAATACGCTTGTATAATATAATATTTTTGACAAGCCGACACATTTATGATATAATTAATTAAACTGAGGATGAGGTGATAGCATGATAGATCGAGGTGAACTCTTTCAAATAAAGAGGGACATTGAAGGCTGTATTGGAGAAAAGGTACAGCTTAGAGCAAACAAAGGTCGTAAAAAATCTTTCATAAGAGAAGGTATTCTCGAAAATACTTATCCAAGTATTTTTGTTGTAAAGTTCGAGAACGAATACGACAATACCAGAAGGGTTTCATATAGCTACACTGATATACTGACAAAAGCAGTTGAGTTAGTTGTATATAAAGATAATAAGAAAATCCAGGTATGTTAGTCTTATTGCTTCTCTTCTGAGATTTGACAGAGCTTTCTGAGAAACTTAATAATATAGCTAATCCGTAATTTACGGGTTACAAAAAAGGTCATTATTTTAATGACTTTTTTGTTTATAAACATACAAAACAAGTGCACTTTAATTTTAGACATTATTGTCTATTTTTAGAGTGCATTTTCTTTTTAGCTTTAACCGGGAATTATTAATTTGCCACAAAGGGTATTTTTCCACGAATATATTCACAAGTTTACTAATATATATAACATAGCAGAATTATTGATACACTGCTTTCATCTTGACAGGCAAAGATGTATATTTCGAATAAGGGGAGGATGGAGAAATGTCTCTGGAGTTGGTAAAGGAGGCCTTTAAGGTAAACAATTTAATAGGTGAGGATACAATTCAGACAGTTATTGAAAATGATATAATAGTCCCGGATACTAAGCCGGACATTGCCAGAGTGCTTCTTCTAGACGGAGATGTTTTCGTTACTGGCTGTGATACAGGAACAGACAGAGTGGTTACCTCAGGCTGTATTGTATGTAAGATTCTTTATATTTCTGATGATTCGTCAAGAAGTGTAAAGAGCATTATATCAAATATACCATTTTCCTATACTCTTGATGTACCTGGAGTAAGGAGCGGAATGAAATGCAGAGCAAAAGGACTTATAGAGCATATGGACTATAATCTGCTCAATGGAAGAAAGATAAATGTGAAAGCTATACTGACTCTGAACTGCAGGGCAAATGATGAAACTGAGAGGGAATATTGTTCCGGGATAACAGGACTGGAGGATATTCAGGTTCTGAAGGAAAACGTAATGTTAAATTCTTTTCTGGGGAGCAATAAAGTAAATTACGTTATTAAAGAGGATCTTGAACTACCGTCAAGTAAACCCACTATAGCGGAGATTCTAAAAAATGATGTAAAAATATCAGGAAAGGATTTTAAAATTGACGATGGGAAGGTTATCGTGAGAGGTGATATATCTGTATCAACATTGTATATTGCAGACGACGATAACAGAAGCCTTCAATTCATGGAAAATGAAATAGCCTTTAATCAGGTTGTAGAGCTGGACGGCGCCAATGAAGACACATTGATAGATGTTGACTATGACTTGATAGATTATAAGGTTGAAGCAGTTGAGGATAGTGATGGTGAACTAAGAAACATTAGGGCTGAAGTAAACTTGAACATATATGTTGACGGGACTTCCAGCAGGGATGTGGAAATTCTGTCCGACGCATACAGTACCAAAGCCAGAATTTCTCTGGAAAAGAATACTATTGATCTTGATGAGGTCTTTGCTGAAAACAGAAGCCAGATAATAATAAAAGATGTAGTTAACCTTTCTGAATGTTCTCCGGAGGTTTCTGAAATATTTAATGTTTTAAGCAAATATAGTGTTTCAGATTTAAGAATAGAAGATGAAAGGGTTATTATTGAAGGGGCAGTTCAGAACAATTTATTGTATCTTTCTAACAATGATGAACAGCCAATATTCAATTTTAAGAAAGATATACCCTTTAAACATGAGATAGAGATAAAGGGTGCCACCAAAGATATGAAGCCTGAAATTGCTCTTGATCTGGAACACAGCAACTACAGCATGGTTTCTTCCAATCAGGTGGAAATAAGAGTTGTAATTGGAGTGAAAACAAAGGTTGATACAAAAAAGCAGATACCTGTTGTAAATAAGGTTTTTGAAGCACAGTTAGATGAAAAGAAAGTTCAGTCCATGCCTAGTATAATAATATATATTACACAGCCGGAGGATAGTTTGTGGAAAATTGCGAAGAAATATGGCACAACTGTGGATATGCTAATGAAGGTTAACAATATTAACGAGAGGGATGTTTTGACTGTAGGACAGCAGATATTGGTACTGAGGAAAGTTATTTGATTTGCACAATTGCGTATGGTATATTTGATGATTCATTGAATTTATTCATATATCTGTATCATGTAATTAACTTACATATAACTTAATATGCTAATGTTCCAATGTAGTGCCTGGTAAAAAAGGCACTTTTTTTCTTGGGTACAGTATTTCCAATGGATTAAGCACTAAAATTGGAACAAATAGATAATAATTACATATATGTATGTACTAATAGAAGATACTTTTTTTTATTGAATAGGTTCAAAGTATTATCAATGTTGATTCTTATTGATTATAAAATGTATTTTGTATATAATGTACCTAAACTATTAGCTAAAAGGAAGAAAATAAATGATTTCATTAGAAGCACATGCAAAGATTAATTTATCTTTGGATGTATTGGGAAAAAGGGATGATGGTTATCATACCCTACAGATGATAATGCAGACAATACAATTACATGATACTATATCTGTTTATGAAATACCAGCTGGTGTGGAAATAAAATGCGAAGCTCCTTATGTTCCCAATAACAGCTCAAATATTGCATATAAGGCAGCGGAATTAATACTTCAGAAATACGGAATTAAAAGTGGTGTTAGAATAGAGATAGACAAACAAATACCTGTTGCTGCCGGCCTGGCAGGTGGAAGTACAGATGCTGCTGCAGTACTTAAAGGAATAAACAGTATATTTTCATTAGGTGTAGAGGAGGCTGAATTAAGGCAGCTTGGAAAAACAATTGGTGCAGATGTTCCGTATTGTATTATGGGTGGGACTGCTCTGGCTGAGGGTATAGGAGATGAGCTTACAAGACTGGCCTCACCGGGAAAAATCAATTTGCTGCTGGTAAAGCCCAGATTAGGTGTCTCTACGGCCTGGGTATATAAAAATTTCAGGTTAGACAAAGTTAATGAAAGGCCTGATACCAGGCTCCTTGTATCAGCAATAGAGGCGGGGGATATAAGGACTTTGGCGACAAATATGAAAAATGTTCTTGAAAGCGTAACCCTGCAAAAATATCCGGTAATAGAAAACATAAAAAAACAGTTAATAAAGCTGGGGGCTCTGGGAAGCATGATGAGCGGCAGCGGCCCTACAGTTTTTGGTATATTTGAGGATTTTGAAAAAGCACAGTATGCATTAAAGAAATTAATGTACAGCAGGTATGACTGTATTTTAACACAAACTGTTTAACTAAGGAGGACAATAATGGCAGGTAAATTATCTAAAATAAATTTAAATGACTATAAGCCGTTAAGAGAGGTTATATTTAATTCACTGAGAGAAGCAATTATTATTGGAGAACTGCGTCCAGGAGAAAGACTTATGGAGGTTCAGCTTGCAGAAAAAATGGGTGTAAGCAGAACTCCTGTCAGAGAAGCCATCAGAAAGCTTGAGCTGGAAGGGCTTGTAAACATGATTCCCAGAAAAGGTGCTCATGTTGCGGAGCTTTCAGTAAAGGACATAATGGATGTACTTGAAGTACGTGCTTCACTGGATGGTCTGGCCACAGCTCTTGCTGCAGAAAGAATTACTGATGATGAACTAAAGGAATTAAGACATATAAACAACCAATTTACACAATATATAGAAAAGGAAAATCTAAACGGTTCAATTAAAAAGGATGCAGAGTTCCATGATATAATTTACAGAGCATCCAGAAATGATAAGCTTATTAATATATTAAATAATCTCAGAGAGCAGGTTCAGAGGTTCAGGGTTATTTATCTTAAGGATTATAACAGCCCCAAAAATCTTATTAAAGAACACAATGATATTTTGGAGGCTATATCCTCAAGATCTGTTGAAGAATCAAGAAGCCTGGCAAAAACTCATATTCTGAACCAGGAGGAGACTATACTGAACTCCATCAAAATGCAAAAAAATAAATAACAGGTAATACCTTTCAGCAGACTTTTTTTAATTTTTTGTATATAATGAAGTGGAAATAATTATTTGTATAACAATACATCAGGTAAATTCTCTTTAAAAAGTTTATGAACATCAGCATCATTTGTGTGGTCAGATGAACACAGATAATACGTTCAGGAAAAGGATAATATATGTGGTTTAAAGAATTTTTATCAAAATATAAATCCGGAATATCGCATGAATTTTTGTTTTATTTTAACGTAAAAGATTTAATGGATAATACCAGAAATATATACAGGTATCTGGATGATGAGTTCATAAAGCAAAGAAAATTTAGTATTGTTGCTTTTTATGATATTTCGAGAGGACTGACATTTTTAGAACCTTCAATGGAACGGGAGTTCAATTTGATTACCGGAAATGAAGTTTCTAATTTTTACCGATCAATGCCCTCAAAAATATTCCCATATATAGATACTGCCCTCAGAAGTACTAAAATGGTATTGTTTATTGATCATGCCGAGAAAATAGTGCCAACCGGTGATCTGGGAAGTATGACCCTTGAAGAAAGAATGGCTTTGATTTGGTTCTTGGAATGGTCTGTGAATCCAAGGATATCAGCGGTGGGGAGTACCATATTCATGCTGGCGGACAACCTTGCAGATATCAGCAGGGAGATTTTAAATCCTTCCTACCGGATTGAGCCTGTCCTTGTTGAGCTGCCAAATGAAGAGGAAAGGAAGAGCTATATAAAGTACCTTCTTGAGGATAATACAGCACACTCAGAAATTTCTCTGGAGGAATTCGCCAAGCTGTCCTCAGGGCTGAACAGAAAAAGTATTAAGGATATAAAACTGAAAGCAGAAGCAGAAGGAGTACCTATAACCTTTGATTTTATAAAGCAAAAGAAGCATGATGTTCTGCAAAAGGAGTATGGAGATGTTCTTGAATTCATATATCCGGAGATAAATTTCGATGATATTGGAGGTATGAGTGCTGCCAAGGCCTACTTAACCAAAAATATCATTGAGCCAATCAGAAGGGGTGATTCAAGAAGGGTTCCTATGGGAATACTTTTATGTGGACCTTCAGGAACAGGGAAAACTTTGCTGGTTGAAGCACTGGCCAAGTCAAGTGGTTTCAACTGTGTTAAGATAGATATGTCCAGAATATTGGGACAGTATGTTGGTGAAAGTGAAAAGAATTTCAAAAAATGCTTACTGGGAGCAAAGTCCCAGGAGCCAGTAATAGTATTTGTTGATGAGATTGACACTGCTTTCAGAAGAGGTGAATCCGGCGACAGCGGCGTAAGCAGAAATATTTTCAGTGAATTTTTGCAGTTCACCAGTAATACAAATAATAGGGGAAGGATAATATTTATTGCAGCAACAAACAGACCTGACCTTCTTGACGCTGCTTTAAAGAGAGCAGGCAGGTTTGATAAAAAGATACCTATACTCCTTCCGGAGCTGGAAGAGAGGGCTCAGATATTTAAAATTGTTATAGACAAGTACAGCATTGAAACTAATATCCAGGATTTTATGCCTTACGCAAAGCTTTCAGAGAACTATACCGGTGCTGAGATAGATACAGTTGTAAGAAAGGCTTATGAGCTGGCCTGCAATAAAAAAGAGGAACACCCTGTAATAACGGGTACTATCCTGAAGGAGGCTCTGAAAAAATGCAGACCAAGTACTCAGGAGGTTGAATTTATGACCGAATTAGCCATTGCAGAGTGTGATGACATAGATCTTTTGCCAAAGAAATACTGGCCCAGATTCCAAAAAGTGTCGAAACAGAATTAATATCAAACTGATATGTCAAGAGGTACATGCCAATAAGCGATAGTAATTGACTTTAGATACTTTTTATTATAAATTTAAAGTATTGAATATTTTGGAATTAAATGATTATTTTAAATACAGTACCATATTTTAAGGAGGAATTAAAATGGGTTTATTTAGCAGACTCGGGCAAATGTTTAGGGGATTTTTCGGGTTATTTGTCGGAGGTTTAGAGGAAAGAAATCCCGAGGCACTGTTTGAGGATATTAAAAATCAGATTGATAAGGCAAGACGGGAAGCAGAACAGCAGATAATTGATATTCAGACAAACGCAGAAATGATAAAAATAGAAATGAAAAATGCCGAGAGAAATCTCAATGCTATCAAAGCCAGAGTTGAAGCGGCTTCAAGAGCAGGAGACAAAGAGCTTTTAGTTGAACTTCTGGTTCAGGAAGAAGAATATCAGACTGTGTTTGAAACCCATAAAGCCACATATGAAAGTGCAATGGTTCAGGTTGAGAAGATTCGCGAAGATTACAAGATATTTGAATCAGAAATGAATGCCAAGCTTAATGAACTTAAAACACTTAAGTCTCAGGCAAAAATGGCTAAGCTTCGTGAAAATATCAATTCTGTCAATGCTCAGTATACTTCTAAGAACAGCAGGGTTGGAAGTGTAAACGAAAGCCTTGACAGAGCACGAGAAATAGTAAATAAAAAGACTGCAAGAGCAAATGCAGTTGAGTCTCTGAATAATGATAACTTAGATTTGAGATTGAAGAGACTGGATATGAATTCTGCAAGAGACAGGGCAAGAGCCAGAGCTGAGGCAATGCTCAGTGGAGACAGTGGTGCATTTGAAGTTAAGGAGAAAACAGAAAACAAGGCTTCAAATTAATAGTTATGTTTTAAAAATTCTTTGCAGTATAAATATATAATTGGAGATATGGCTAGTATGGCAGTAATTATTCGCAGAGCAGAGAAAGCCGATTTATTAAGAATTACTGAAATATACAATTGGGCGGTTGAAAACACAACTGCCTCATTTGATATCAACCCGCAAACTTTTGAACAGAGAGCAGATTGGTTTTCACATTATAATCAAAGTAATGGGAGATACCCTCTTATTGTATGTGAAATTGACAGCGTTGTGACAGGATACGCCTGCCTGTCGGAATTCAAGGCAAAGGAAGGTTACAGAAACACTTGTGAAATGTCTGTTTATATACACCCTGATTTTCAAAACAAAGGAATTGGCAGCAGATTAATGGGGGAAATAATTAAACTGGGTAAGGATAATGGCTTCCATACTATAATATCGGTTATTTCATCTGACAACGAGATAAGTATAAAAATGCATGAAAAATATGGTTTTAAACTGTCCGGTCATTTAAAGGAGACAGGGTTTAAATTTGGCAAATACCTGGATTGTTTATTTTATCAGTTGATTTTTTAGATAGTGAAATTTTATAGGCCGATAGAACTTAAACAATAAAAGGTGTTTATTTTTTAATATTTTTGACTATATGTATGGATATATAGCAGCGGAATGAGGATTGTTATGAAGGGAAACTTTTTTTATAGTGCAATTTTCAGATTTAGAAATATAGCTACTTTGTTTATCTGGAGTGCACTCGTGTTTTTAATCAGTGGTGCACCTGATATTCAGGGGATGTCAATAAATGGTTATGGCATTACAACTCTGGCCACAGGAGCTTATGGTGTAGGGGCTCTATTGTATGTTGCTCTCGTTATTCAGAGTATGTTTAGCAAGAGCTTTCAGGAAGAAGTTGAAAGAAAAGAAAAGAGGAGAGAGATTAACAGATTAAATAGGGAATGTTCAAGACTGTCATCCCAGACCAGAAATTATGCTACACCTATACAGAGACAGAAACTAAGAAAAATAATGCAGGATAAAGATGATATATTCAATTCTTTAAAGAGAGGAGAAGGCAATAGCTATCTCAAGGAAAAGATAGTGGAAAAGAGCCTGAACCTTGTTATTTCATATACAAAGTTGATGACTAATTATTGCATCAGAAGCAAGGAACTGTCAGAAATAAATATAGGCGATCTGATGAACAAAATAAATGCCAATCGGAGAAAGCTGAACTTCATGAAGGATGACAGAGCCTATGAAGATGTTAAAAGTATAATAGAGATGGATGAACAGGTAATCAACAGAGTAAAAGAAGAAAAGAAAGAACTGGAAAGAATACATGCCAGATTGGATTATATAGAGAGTATGCTTAGTATGTTTAAGCATCAGATAGTAGCGAGCATTGAATCTGAAGAAATGGTTGAAAAGCTTGAGACAGCAGTAAATGAGGCGACAGCTCTGGATAATGTATTACAGGAAAGAAGACGCAATCAGATAAGAATGTAATACAAAGATATAAAATTACATCAGCTAATTGTTTGAATATACAATTTAGGGGGCAAGCCAATGGAAATTACCACTGTCTATACTTCTTCATATATAGAGATAACAAAGCGTGATGACGGATTTTATCTTGAATCATTTAAAAAAGGTTTAAGTGTTGATGAGTTCAATAAGATATTAGGTGCTCATCCAGAAATACAGATTAATAATTTTGCAGTCATAAAGGAAGCTTTGGTCTGTGCTCCTCAGCCATCCCGAAAGTTTGCCATGTTGAAAGAGCGGGTGGTTGTAGATATATCAGGAGACGGATTAAAAGCTTTTGTAACATTAAATGTAAGCCAGGACGAATTAGAAGATCCGCAAATAATAAGGGAAGTAGTTAATAAATTAAACGAAAAGGGTGTTATCTACGGTATAAAAAGAGAGGTCCTGTTAAATTTATGTACAGGAAAACCTATATTAATTGCTGAAGGTACACCGCCGGAAAATGGAAAGGATTCGCAAATTAGATATTATCAGTTGAAAGAGATTAAGCCGGAGATTAAGGAAGACGGAAATGTTGACCATTACGAGTTGAATCTTATTAATATGGTTCAGAAGGGTGACTGGCTTGGTGAAAAAATTCATGCAACTCCGGGAAAGGAAGGTAAAACTGTACGAGGAACAATTTTAAAGCCATTACCAGGAAAGAATTATCCGCTGTTATATGACAAAAAGTCAGTAGCGGAGGTTGTTGACGGGAATAAAACAACACTTATTGCACTAAGAACTGGTGCAGTTTATTTTCAGGGAGACAGTATAGGGGTTTCAAACCATCTTGAAATAAGTGAAAATGTAGGCGTTAAGACAGGTAATGTTGATTTTGACGGCTTCCTTACAGTTAAAGGGACAATTGAAGATAACTATTCCGTCGCCTCCACAAAGGACATTGAAATACTTGGCGAGTATGGGGTAGGAAGTGTAAAGGAAATCACCAGTTCGGAGGGAAGTATATACATCAGAGGTGGTATTGCAGGAAAAGGAAAGACAATTATCAGATGCAAAAAAAATCTGTATCTGAAATATGTTGCTGATGCAGATATAATATGTGATGGCAGTGTGCATGTTGGATTTTATTGTTTAAACAGTAATATAACCGCCAAGGAAGTTATTCTGGACTCTATGAAGGGACAGATAATGGGAGGAAGTATTAATGCTGAGATAAGAGTTGTTGCGGCAATTATCGGATCTCCCAGTGAGAAGCGTACATATATAAGTGTTAAAGGCTTTGACAGAAATAGTTTAAAGAAAAAATTAGATGAATTGGAAATTAAAATTGAAGCTCTTAAAGTTGAAGCTACAAAATATAAACAGCAATTGGCTATATTTTCAAATCTGTATGATGGAGGAAAAGTACAAAAGGAACAGTTTGATGCCATCAATGAGAAATATAATTCACTCAAAGAAGAGTTAAGCGAAGTGGAAGAAAATAAGAGAAATATTGTTAATTACCTGAAGACAAAAGGTGAAGGTGAAATATTTATATTGAAAAAAGCATTCCCGAATACAGTTTTAGAAATAAAGAGGCTTCAAAAAGAACTCCATAAACCTGTACTTCGAGTAAGTTATTTCTACCACGAAGGGACAGTAAAGGAGATATAGAAGTAATAAATAAAAAAAGATATTCACACAATATAACCATAGGGGGTAGCTGAATATGAATTATCAATCCATTTTGCAAAGAATTGAGAACGAGAAAAAGGACAAGGTAATATCAGCGAAACTATACAGATATACTGGTCTGGTTCAGGCCATTGACTATTTTTCGCAAAAGTTGGTTTTTGAACAGATTATTGACGCAGCATTTGATTTTATCAATGAATTACTGCTAATTGATTATTCAGCAATATATGTTTTTGAAAATAGCGAATTTGTATTAAAAAAGGTAAAAGGCTACAGTGATATAGTAAACAAAATAAAGGACACAACTTTTAACGGTAGTATATTATATGAGCGTGAAAAAATTATAAAATTTTTCGACCCCCAAATAGTAGATATGCTTAAAGCTAATGCTGCTGTTCCATTAATTATTGAGGGAAGTCTGTATGGGTTTATTTTATTTCAATACAAAAGTGTAGGAGAAGATGACTATATTATTTCTGAGGCATTAATGAGATTAATAAATAATGCTTTGGAGAATTTCAGCAGGTATGAAAAATTAGAAAAGCTCAACTCTGAATTGGATGAAAAAATATTTAATCTTTTTGCCATAAATCAATCCTCAAAAATTCTTTTAAGTGAATTACAAATGGATGTTCTGTACAATATTTCGGTGGATGTTTTCTCAGAGCTTACACGTAGTAAGATTACCGGTTTTATTCTATATGATGAAGGTGCCGAAAGGTATTTATTGAAATCCTATAAAGATGTTTTCTATAAAACCAAGTATGCATATATTGACCTGATACTAAACGACCAGGCCAAAATTGATCCCAATAAGGTTATTATTGATTTAAAAAAAGATAGTGATATAGAATATCTGGACAATTTGTTTGACGGGGCTTCTCAGCAGATGAGTCAGCTTGAGTCCAGGTATATTGTATTAATATTGAAAGATCAAAAGATACTTGGTTTTGTTAGCTTAAGCGATACAGTTACCGGCAGTGAGTATGGAGCAGGAATTTTTGAGCTGATTGAAAGCCTGGCTTCATCAACATATATTGCTTTGAGCAATGCTATGCTGTTTGGGATTGTTAATGAACAGAAGGATGTGATTCAGAAAAAGCTGGACAAGCTGGTTTCACTGAATAACTTATCAAAAAACATAAGCAGTTCTATCAGAATAGATGCTTTAGTGGAAACCTGTATGAGTACATTGCAAATATCCTTTAATACAACAAAAGGTGCTTTTTGCCTGTATAAAAAGGAGTCAAACAAATTTGATATCTGCCATACAATAAATCTGGAACATTGTAATAATAAGTCCATAGAGCCAAATGAGTACTGGAAGAGAATATTTGAAGGTGACACAGTATATGCAATGGGACAGGAAAATGTTGCGAGGTATTTTGGAGATGGTTTTGCTGCCGATATAGGAGATGCTCAGGGAGTTTTACTTATACCAGTGTATTTGGATATGATAGAAATTGAAGTGCTGGGTGTCATAGCTGTATTCCAGTATGATGGTATTCAGCTTGATAATGAAGAAAACATGCTGATCCTTGAGACAATAGCAGGTAACATTGCTCCTATACTGAATAGCTTGCTGATTATGCAGCTTCAGCAAAGATTTATGCTGCCAAATTATATTGAAATATTTAAAAAGGACTTAAAAGAAGAAGTAAATCAGGCATTGGAATATAAGCTGGACTTAACAGTAATCCAGATTATTGATGAAAAAGGTTCAATTTTCAAGAAAAATGCAATAATTGATAAATTAAGGGATACTTTTAAAAATGTATATCCTTTCTCACCAAACAATATTTTTATAATTGAAAATTCCAGTGGTGAGGAATTGAATAATAAAATTGAGAGCTGTACAAAGGACAAGAAGCTTGTAATTAAGAAAATGAAGCTTGGGTCGGAATTCACAAATTTTGCAGACTTTTTCGATTTGTACAGATAAAAAAGCGAGACAAATATAGTAACAGCGGAAGGTGTTATTTTTGGAACTGCTCATTGGTACAGACATAATAGAAGTTGAAAGGATTAAAGCCTCCCTTGAGAATAAGGTGAACGGAAGATTTTCGGCTCGGGTTTTCACTGAGGAAGAAGTCCGGTATTGCGAAAGCAGAGGTGCATCCAAATATCAAAGCTATGCGGCAAGATTTGCTGGCAAAGAGGCGGTATCAAAAGCGTTTGGTACCGGAATAGGGGCAAATGCGCAATTTAATGAAATTGAAATTTTAAATGATGATAATGGGAAACCATATGTTAATTTGCATGGAAGGGCAAAAAAGTATTTTGAAGCTTTGGGTGCCAGTGGGATATCCATTACGCTTTCACACTGCAGGGAATATGCTGTAGCCTATGTAGTAATAACAACAAATAAATAAAATTACGTTATAAAAACTTTCTGGAGTAGTTATCCGGAAAGTTCTTGTTTATTGTCAAAGGAACCGGAGGTTTTTAAGTGAGGCAGCTTTCTTTCCTACATACTTCAGACATACATTTAGATGCACCTTTTTCTTCAATTGGAGATGAAGCTAAAGCTCATATCAGAAGGAATGAAGTTGAGAGCATTCTATATAAAATCAGTGAAAGGGTTCAGGAGGAAAAAATTGAACTCCTTCTGATAAGCGGCGATTTATTCGAAGATAAACATGTCAGGAGTTCAACAATACTAAAGCTTAAAAACATATTTTCTGAATTATATAATACGGAAATAGTAATTGTGCCCGGAAATCATGATCCTATTCATGATAATTCATATTACAAAACAACTGTGTGGGGTAATAATGTACATATTTTAGATGGTTCAAAACCATGCCTGGTTCTGGAAAGGCTCAATACGTGTATTTACTGCATGGGAGTTAAACAGGATATAAAAAGAGATTACACAGAACTTCTCAATGCGGAAATTTCCCCCGATAGATTTAACATACTTGTATTTCATGGTACTGTTGACATACCCTTTGAAGAAGAAAACTATAATTCCATAACTTCAAAAGAACTATTTTCTTTGGGGATGGACTATGTGGCTCTGGGACATATGCATAACTACAGTGAATTTAAAAATGGCAGAACAGTTATGATTAACCCAGGAAGTCCGGAACCACTTGGCTTTGATGAAGAGGGTAAGCATGGCTTTATACAGGGTATAATTACTTTATCCGATAATAAGCCTAAGCAGACAGTTGTAAAATTTATCCCTTCGGCCGAAAGGCATTATCACAATCTTGAAATAAATATCAGTGACTGCCGGGATGACGTAAGTGTTATTAAGAAAATTTCCGAAGAGCTGAAACTGAGAAAAATCGATTTATATAAGATAATAATAACAGGTTTTACAGGAAGGGATTATACTCCTGATTTGGCTAATATTACTGATGGTTTAAAGGAGATGTGCTTTTTTGTTAAAATTCTGAATAGAACGTCAGTGAGATTTGAATATAAAGAATATCTTGAAGATCCCGGAATTAAAGGGGAATTTGTCAGGAGAATTCTTGACATGCAGCGAACTGTAAGCACCCAGGAGGAACTTTATACGCTGGAGCTGGCGATGCAATATGGGCTTCAGGCTCTTGAGAATGGAAGGGTCGATGGATGAAAATAAATAAACTATATATACGGGGCTTCGGTAAAATTGAAAATTTTGAAATTGACCTGTCAAAGAGTATTATCGTAATTTATGGACCTAATGAAAGCGGAAAATCTACCTTAATGAGCTTTATTAAAGCCATTTTATTTGGACTTAAGGGAGGAAGGACGGATAAAGAGGGTCTTGCGTCGGAGATAAAGAGGTACAAACCCTGGAGTAATTCAAGATATGGAGGGTTTATAAACCTGGAGCTTGACAATCAAACGGCTTACAGAATTGACAGAGATTTTGACAACAACAGTGTCAAACTATATGACAGTGATTTTAATGATATTACGGCTGCATTCTCAGGAAGTAAGGATGGAAGAGGACTGGCTGAAAAGCTCATTGGTGTAAATGAGGGGTTGTTTGAAAAAACTGTTTTTGTCAGACAATTGGGAACAAAAATAGATGCTTCTTCGTCAAAAGAGCTGCTAGACAGGATAGCTAATATAGGAGAAAGTGGTTATGAAGATATTTCATACAAAAAGGCCTACACTGCTTTAAAAGAAGCCCTGAAATCTCAGGTGGGTACCGAGAGAAGCCATACGAGGCCCCTAGACATCATAAACAGAAGATTGGGGGAGCTTCAGCAGCTGCATATAAAAACTAAGGAGGAAAGGGAAAACAAATTATCTTTGATGAAAACTCTCAAGGAGATAGATAAGGAAATATCTATACTCCAGCAGAAGGAAAATTTGTTTTCCCTGGCTGCCGAGTTCAGCAGTGTGAAGGAGAAACTCCTGTATCTTAAGGACAGGCTGGAGGAATTGAAACATCTTAATGATGGAATAACACTAATAAAGGCAAATATAAAAAAGCTATCGGCAGACAAGGCAAGGCTTACTGAAGAAATACAGACAACCGCCCGACAGAAAGCCAGATTGGAGGAAGAATTAAAGGAGGCCCAATGCCTGGGTATAGAAAAGAAAATTGCAGCATTAAAAAAGCATATCAGGTTATGTGATGTTAGTGGGATTGTGACCCTGAGCGTATTTCTTGGGACTGTATGGTGTGCTTTGGGTAAGGAGTACTTTCCAGTATATTTTTCAGGTATACCTGCAATTATTTTAACAGCCGTAGTTCTACTCCGAAGAAGTAAAAAGGCTTCACTGACTGAACTGGTTAAGCAGGAGGACGACAGGGCTGAAAGAGTAACAGAACTACAGCAACAACTGGAGAATGTTTCAAGGATTAAAGCAATTGCAGATAATCAGTTGTCTGGAATGGATGAGCACCTGAAAATAGAGAATTTCCAATATGAACAGCAGGTCAGGAGATTGGAAAGTGTGAATTTACCATATGACGGTAAGGATTTGAATAAACTGGAATTAAGGGCAGATGAACTGTCGGAAGGTATATTAAAACTCATGGAGGAAATATCGGATAAGCTGCCGGAGAGGGAAGCTGCTCTAATAGAAAATGTCCTTGAGGATATAAAATTGAATCCAAATATGGAATTAAACAGGCTAAGGGACTACTATTCCCAACAGCTTCAGCAAAAAAGGATTGAAAGGGCAACAGTTGATTATCGGGTTAAAAATATTTCAGAAGGGATAGATACTGAAGCAGTTGAGATGGAGATGAACCGGTTGACACAGCAAAAGAAGGCCCTTGAGCAGAGGGGAGAAGCTCTCAGCATTGCGATGGAAGTATTGGAGGAAGCCTCAAAGGAGGTACAGAAAAAACTGCTCCCGGTAATGAACAGTACTTTTGCTAAAAATTTTGAGAGCTTAACTTCACAGAGGTACAGGGATACAAGGGCCGGGGACAGGCTCAATATAATGCTGCACCATCCTGACAGTGATTTGGTAGTACCTGTATCTGCGTTGAGCTTTGGAACTATTGATCAGCTTTATCTGTCACTTAGAATGGCTGTAAGCGAAACAGTTTTCAATATTAAGGAGAAACTTCCTTTAATTTTGGACGAACCCTTTGCTCAGTACGACGATAACAGGACTGAAAATGCCTTGAAGCTGATAAGTGAACTGGGGAAAAAGCAGCAGGTGATTATTTTTACCTGCAAGCAAAGAGAAGTTGAAATGATAAAAGAATTGGGCCTGGTGGACTCTTGTAAAATATGTTCGTTGACACAGAGGTGAAATAAAAATATATTAATACTGTAAACAAGCGAGGATATAACTGTTACTAATAATAAATTGTTTTTTATGAGGCTGAAAGATGAAAGTATGCAAAATTTTTATAATATTAATAAGTTCATTTTTTTTACTGCTTACTGGCTGCAACAGCAGAGAAATCCCTGTAACTAAAAATGAACAGCTATTAAGCGGTATAACACTGGATAATGCAGCGGTAATAACTGAAGCAGTTGTAGATATGTTTGACAGGCCTGATGTTCTTGGAAACAGATTGACTCAGGTACTATATAATCAGGTTGTAAAAGTAATAAAAGAAGAAGGCTCCTGGACAAATATTACTCTGCTTGATGGCAGTACTGGTTGGGTGAAAAGTAAATATGTCAGCAGGAATATAGACTGTGTTACTGACGGCAGTATAAATAATAAAATTGTTGTTACTGCTAAAATAGCAGATATATATACTGGGGCAAACAATGTTGTAAATTATAAAAAGGTTGTACTTGGCACCGAGTTATATTCTACCGGAAAAAACAAAACCGGTTACGATGTTCTTCTTCCAGGCAACAAAAAAGGCTGGATTGAAGAAGGAGGAGTAATCGCAATTCCCATAGAGGATAAAATAGTACCTAAAACCAGCAGCGATGAATTTATTCAGACGGTAAAAAAATTCAAAGGAACTATTTACATTGTGGGTGGATTGAGCAGATGGGGAATGGATTCCTCAGGGCTTGTTTATATTTGCAGTAAAATAAACGGGGTTGAAGTTCCCAGGGATATTGAGAAAATGAGTAAAACCGGAACTGAAGTTACTTTTGAACAGCTTCAGCCCGGGGACCTGATATTTTTTAGCACCGACAGTCTTAAAGAGGACATAAATGATGTTGGCATATATTCAGGTGAAAATAAGTTCTTTCACTCCAGTACAACCAAAGGAGTTATAGAAGAGACCCTGGAGGATACTTACTTTAAAGATAGAATTTATACAATCAGAAGAATTTTTTAAAAGTAAATTTTAAAAAAGTACGTTTTTATTACCCTAAAACAAGTTTACCTAACAGCGTGGCAATATCTGAAGCCGAATGGGGCTTTCCAAGATATTTTGAATTTTCCCGCATAGTGTTAAGGGTTACAGGGTCATTGGCTACCTGTGATAAGACACTAATCAGCTGAGTTTTATCGTCTATTTTGTTGGCAGCACCACTTCTTATCAGAAAATTTGCATTTCCCTCTTCCTGTCCTGGAATAGGAGAAATAATGAATATGGGCAGACCTTTAACCAGAGCCTCGGAGATTGTCATACCTCCGGGTTTTGTTATTAATAAATCACTTATATCCATCAGTTCGTTTATTCTGTCGGTATAACTTAATATAATAACCTTTTTGTTACTTTTTTCTGCACTTCGCTCAAGCTGTGTCTTTAATTTCTGATTTGTTCCGGTTACGGCAATAATCTGAATATCAATATCACAATCCAGCAGAGAAGCCATTGTGTTGTCAATATTGCCGAACCCCATGCCTCCTCCCATGACCATCACTGTAAACCTGTCATCCAGGCCCAGCTCCTGTTTTAGTTTCTTTTTGTCTGCACGGTTGAGAAACTTTGGAGAAACAGGTATACCATAAGGGAAAATAATGTTTCCCGGGACACCTCTTTTTATCATCTCTGATTTCATTAATTCATTGGCAACTATAAATGCATCCATTCCATTATCAAGCCAGAGTGAATGAACTACATAGTCTGTCAGTATTGCAACAGCAGGAATATCTAATTTATTTTTTTCTTTTAGGGCAGACAGCATCTGCATTGGAAAAGGATGCGTACATACTATTGCCGATGGTTTATAATCATCAATAAGTTTCTTTAGTTTAAATGATAATAACTTATTAAAAGCCTTACTTATGTCATAAATTCCTGTACCTTTTCCCGAAGCTGTATACAGTCTGCTGTATAAGCCGGGATTTCTTTTAAGAGTACCAAGATAACTGTTTACAATAATTTTATCTACAATGGGATTGATATATTTCAGTGCATCCAGAATATCAACTTTCCAGCCTGAAAACTGCTTTTCAATAGATTCCTTCAGTGCTTCGGCAGCTTTCATGTGTCCTGTGCCTACAGAAACATATAGTATTAATACCCTCATATTTATCTCCATAATAGCTTTAAAAATAAAAATTTATAATATAGATTTTTAACATTATAGGCAGGATTAATACTAGTACTTTATTTTATATTACGAATATTTTGACAATCAGTTACTCAAAATAATAAGGCAATAAGGTATTTCACCTGTAAATACCTTATTTGAAGAGTTACGCAGAGTAACAGGAATTAAGTATGTATATGATTTCGGGAGGAGGCGGAAGTTTGAAAAAGCACTTAAAGTTGGTTGCATTTTGTTTAGCGGTAATTTTCAGTTTTATTGCTTTAAATCAGGATACGCAGTATTATACCAGCAGCGTTTCAGAATTAAAGCTTGGTGACAAGGGCCAGGAAGTTAAGGAAATGCAGCAGGAGTTAAAAAACTGGGGTTATTTTGATGGTAAAGTAAACGGTATTTTTGGATATGATACTTTCAAATCTATACTTAAATATCAGAGGGACTATGGATTCCGCGCAAGCGGTATTGCAGACAGGAATACTCTTCTGTCAATGGGATTAGGCAAGTATGTACCAGCAGGAACGGTAAGTGCAGCCTCAAGCAATATAACCAATGAGCAGCTTCTTGCCAGAGTAATAAATGGTGAAGCCAGAGGTGAACCCTATGAGGGACAGGTTGCTGTGGGTGCAATAATTTTGAACAGAGTTAAAAACTCAAAGTTTCCAAAAACTCTGGCTGGAGTGATTTATCAGCCTGGAGCATTCACAGCAGTGTCGGATGGACAGATTAACGTACCCATTGATCCCAAATCCACAGTCGTGAAGGCGGCCAGAGATGCTCTTGCTGGATGGGACCCTACTTATGGATGCCTGTATTACTGGAATCCGGCAACAGCCACCAGTAAATGGATATGGACAAGGAAAGTAAAACTTAAAATAGGTAAACACTGGTTCGGAATATAATAACGGAGGTGAATAAAATGGAAGAAAACGAGTACAAAAACTTAAATGTCAGCAGTGATGGTTTGAGCAGGAAAAAACGCATGTCCTGGGCCGTCCCCATTGCTATTGTGGCAGTATTGGCCCTGGCGGGGGTATCAATATGGGGTTATTACCAGAACCGCCAGCTTAAAGATTTAAAAATCATGATGGAAAATCAGTACAGCAGAGCATTTCTTGACCTTAATGAGTATGTTGATAATCTTCAGGTACTGCTGGCAAAATCCCTGGTTACTTCCACGCCTAAAGGGACATCTGTAATGCTTGAAGAAGTGTGGCGGCAGGCTAACCTCGCTCAGACAAATATGGGTCAGCTGCCGGTAGCTCCCCCCATACTTGAAAAAACTTCTAACTTTCTTACACAGGTTGGAGATATGGCCTATGCTTATAATACTAAGACCATGAATGGACTTCCTTTAAGTGATGATGAATATTCTATGCTTGAAAAAATGCATGGATATGCCCTGTCCCTTCAAAAAAGCCTCCATGGTATTGAGGAGCAGATTAACAACGGTAAAATGTCCTGGGGTGCTGTGGGAGGGATGCAGCAGCTAAAAAGCCAAAATAAAAAAAATATCCAGACAACACAGTTTGATAATATAGAAAAAAACTTCCAGGAGTATCCTTCAATGATATATGACGGGCCATATTCAGACCATATGATGAAGGTAAAGCCGGTTGGTTTGAAGGATAAAACTGTAAGTGTAAAAGAAGCAGAGCAAATTGTCAGAAAGATGATAGGAAATGATAAGATAAAGAGTATAAAAAGGTTGGAAGATAATAAAGAAGACAGTATTGAAACCTATCGTTTCAAGGTGTATTACAATAATTCCGATGACGATGGCAGTGCTCAGGTGGATATAACTAAAAAGGGCGGACAGATTTATTGGATGCTGAGAAACAGAAGCCTTGATGGCGTAAAAATATCTATGGAAGATGCAATAAAGTCTGCCAAAACTTATCTGACTAAAAATGGATTTGGTAATATGACTGATACCTACTATATGAAAACAGATGGATTTGCAACAGTTTGCTTTGCTTATGAGCAGGATGGAGTAACTGTATACCCTGATCTGGTAAAAGTAAAAGTAGCATTGGATAATGGAGAGATATTGGGAATAGAGGCAAAGGGATATCTATATAATCACAAAAAAAGGGATATACCAAAAACATCTCTTACCCTTGAACAGGCAAGAAGCAAAATAAACAGTAAGTTAAAAATTGAAAAACAGGGAAGAGCAATAATTCCTACCGACTATAAAACCGAGATATACTGCTATGAATTTCAGGGGACCTTAGACAGTCAAAAGTTTCTTTTATATATAAATGCGGAAACAGGTGTTGAAGAGGATATTTTATTGCTTGTTAGTACCGATGAGGGTACTTTGACAATGTAGACACAGTACAATAACGCCAGAGCAAATGATACAATGTTGCATAAACCAAAAAGCTATACCAATAGCAGTGTGAAAAGTTCAATAAAAGCAATACAATATTAAAACAATATAATAATAAGCAAATATTATGAAGCAATGAAATAAAAAACAAAACAATTTTATAATAATTCAAAATAATATAAAACAGCTACCGAAAACGGCATGCTGTTTTATATTATTTACAGTTAATACTTGCGGAGGACACTAATAAAAGATCCATAGATATAATGTGAGCTCGGCCAGATGGTACTATATCGGAGCTGGTTGACACCACTAATACCAAATATTACAATATAAGCAGCAATAACTGCCAGGAACATTATCAATAAACCGGAAGAGAGATTGTATGAATATATCAATTGCTACTGCAACCTTTTATTATATTCCTTTTACAGAAGCATTGGATTTGATTAAAGCGGCCGGCTTTGATTCTGTTGAGCTGGACACATATTGGACAGGTGGCGAAAATTGGGAAGTAACACAGCATTTAAGAAATATCAGGCCCAGAGAGGTATTGAAAATAATAAAGGAAAGTGGGCTGAGGATAAATTCACTACATGATATGGGCGGTGTTATTTTCCATGATACTGATACTGTAATTAGCCGGGATATATTTGAATATATTGAGTATGGTGGTGAGGACATTCCCTGTATTGTATTTCATGCTCCTCATAAAAAAACCGAGGATAAAAGTTGGTGGGCCAGATACTGCCAAAAGGCAGCGGAGGACTTAAAAGCTCTGAATGATAAGTTTCTGATATGTATCGAAAACATTCAGAACTTTCCAGGGTATCAGACTTCCTTGATTGATCCCGGTGAAATGCTTGATTTTGTAAAAGAAAACGGATTATACATAAATATGGACACAACCCATTATGCTCAATGTGGTATTGATATTGTTTCCACTGCAAAATTCAGCAGGGACTTTGTTAAAGGAGTGCATTTCAGTGACTACATGGATGGAAAAAGGCATTTATTTCCCGGTGAAGGAGCTTTGGATCTGAAGGGATTTGTTAACTCACTGAAGCTGGACAGCTTACATGCTTTCACTTTGGAGTGCAATATCCCATATGAAGCCGGAAATCCAAAAGTGGCGATTGAAGGTATGAAGCGGGCTCGAAGTTATGTTGAGGCTTTGATTCAGGAATCTCAGACCACAGAATAAGAACATTAAAGAGTAAAAGTTTCATATTAAATCAAGTTTAATCAGGAACTGAGTACAGATAAAAAATTTAAAAATTTTTTCTAATTTGGTTGTTAAAAGTAGAGTAATTTTTACTAATATTTATGGGAGATTCATGAGAAAGAAAGCAGGAAAGATTTACATGGTATGATAATATTCAGCTTAGAAAGTAGAATACATTATATATTAAAGTTGACGGGATATTTGGAAAAGAGGGGTTAAATGAAAAGGTTTGCTGCTGTAGCTGTTATTATTGGAATTATACTAATAGGAATTTTTGGGTACAAGGGGGTACGTTCCTACCTTGATTTGAAAAAATACCAACAGCAGATAAAGGAAATAAAAGTTGAGGATATTGATTTAAAAGCTGTTCCTGATGGAATATACATAGGAAAAGCTGATGTTCTATGGATAGCAGCAGAAGTAAAGGTTATAGTACAAGACCATAAAATAGAACACATCAGTTTAATAAAGCATGTAAACGAACGTGGTACCAGTGCCGAGATAATACCTGAAAAGGTTGTTGAAGCTCAATCCCTTCAAGTTGATACTGTATCTGGTGCTACTAACAGTAGCAAGGTTATTTTGAAAGCTATAGAGAATGCTCTGAAAAATTCAGAGGCAGCTCAATCATTGGATGCAAATTGAGCTGCAATTGTTAATAGAGGTATTGTATTGTCGGTTTCGCAGCAGCCATCAGCAATTTTTATATGATTAATTTTTAGGTTTTATTACCTCAGCTTATCTATCTCTACTTAATTCAAGGAATTTATCAATATCCTGTTCTATAGTCTTTAGAGAGCTTCTCCAAAAGTCAATACTTTGTACGTCAATATTCATAAGCCTGGTTACATCAGCTATTTTCTTCTTTCCGGTAACACTTAACAGCTTTTCATAGTCCTTAACAAAAGCACTCCCTCTCTTTTGGTATTCGGCATACAGACCTTTAGCAAACAACAGACCAAAGGCATAGGGGAAGTTGTAGAAATTAGCATTTGCATAATAGTAATGGGGTTTGCAGGCCCACATATATTTATGCAGGTAATCATGGTCCAATCCATCGCCGTAAGCCTCTCTCTGAGCCCACAGCATAATTTCATTCAGTTCACCTGTTGTAAGTGAGCTTTCTTTTCTTCTTTTGAAAAGTTCACTTTCAAATAGAAAGCGGCTGTATATATCAACTATTACCTGTGTATTGTCGCTCAACTCCATTTCAAGTATTGCGAAAGCTTCATCCTTTGAAGCAGTTTTTATGAAATTCTTTTTTACAATTGTTTCACAGAAAGTTGAGGCAGTCTCTGCCAGGGGCATGGGGTAATCACTGTTTAATATGCTCTCCTGCATTAAACATTCATTATGAAAGCCGTGTCCCAATTCGTGAGCCATAGTCACAATATCACTAAAGGTTTCACCGTAGTTAAGCATAATCCTGCTCTGTCCTATGGCATGCAAATCCTCACAAAAAGCACCTCCAACTTTCCCTTCCCGTGGATAAACATCTATCCATTTGGAATCTATAGCCCTTTTTGAAAAGTTTGCCAGTTTGTCGCTAAAGGTTCTGAAATTATCCTCAATAATTTTTTTAGCTTCCTCATAAGAATATTTTTTATTCATTTCTCCCAGTGGAGCAAATAAGTCAAAGAAGGGAAGGCCGTTATTACTCCCAAGCAACTGGCCCTTGGCCCGGAGATATTTTCTAAAAGCCGGAAGACTTTCCCTCATTGCGTCAAGCATTGAGTTGAGGGTCTGTTCATCCATTCTGGAATTGAATAAAGTTTCATGAAGAGGGGATTTGAAGCCTCTCATTTCTGCCACGGTAATAACTTCACCTTTTATTCCATTTAAACAGGCTGCAAGGGAGTCGTCAATTTTTTGATAGGAAGCCAGCTCTGCCTCGTAAGCCTTTTTCCTCACTTCCCGGCTGCTCTCATATGCCATATTTCTGATAACTGACAGAGGCAGCTGCTTATGTTGTCCATCCAGTTCAATATCAACCTTCAGGTTTGAGGTTAGCATATCTTTAAGCTTTGACCAGGCGTTGGAACCAGTATTTCTCATTTTGGATATTACGGCCTCCTCCTTGCTGCTTAACAGATATGCACTTTTTTCAATAATTTCGTTAATGTAGAACTGGTGTTCCATCAGTATTTCTGAGGATTCAATCACTGCATCGATGTTTCTTATGGTACCAATCCATCTGTTGATTTTGGTATCGGCTTTAGCTATGGAGCTAAGTTTAATCTGTAGTATTTCGGAATATTTTAAGGCAGTTTCATTTCTGGTATCAACACTGTAGGATAGCTCTGAATATAAATAAAGTTTGCTGGCAAGCTCTGAAATCCGCTTCTTATAATTTATAAACTCCTCCAGCCTAAATTGCACATCTTCATTTGTATTAATGGTTTTTTCAACCCATTTTGAGTACTCTTTCAATATATTATCCAAGGCTTCTGTATCCTTCCTGAAGTCCTCTCCCTCAAAAGAGGAGTAAAGGTCATTTAAACTCCACAAATAATCCATCTATGTTTCCTCCTGATAATTACTATATCTAAAGTATACTTTATTTTTCATAATTGATACTACAAAATAGTAATATTTTAGAAATTTTAAAATATTTAAAAGGGTATGTAGGGGGGATATATACCCCCCTGACGGTCATTTGAATCTTGGAATATCATCCAAATCCTGAACATCTGGATTATTTGGATCAGCACTCAGATATTCTCCGCCATTCTTTCCCCTGACAACATTGTAACCCTCCAGGTTACCTTGTTTTGCCATTAAAACCGCATAATTAAAAGAACAGGTGTTACCGTTTTCAAACATGACATCAGTAATCATTCCATTGTCATCTCTTTTGACTTTGGTAATTCTGTTTCCAAGTTTCATACGGTTTCTCCTTTCTTTAATTAATTAGTTTTTAAAGAATTGCAATAATAGTTTTTCTGATAAATGAATACATTAAACTGACTAAATATGGACAAGTAAAATGTAATAAAGTATATATTTTTTGATGTTTAATTTAATATAAAATTGAAGTATGAATTGCCAAATGATAGAATAAAGAAAATATTACCTGATATTGCTGTATTGAGCTTATACACCACGTATTATTTCATGTTAACATATCAGAAATTCATAAGCTACTGCTCAAAGTGTAAAATTTGATAATGAATAGTTTATGAATTTTCTTACTGGCAGTATGGTACTGGTAAGTGCAAGTTAGAAGGAGATATTTATGAAAATACGCAATATGGTTATAGAGGACTATGATTCTGTGTACAGGCTTTGGAGCAGTACAGAAGGCATGGGTATGAGGAGCCTTGACGATACCAGAGAGGGTATAGAAAAGTTTCTCAGGAGAAACCCCGTAACCAATTTCGTGGCCATAGAGGATGAAAAAATTGTTGGTGCAATCCTGGGAGGTCATGACGGAAGAAGAGGTTATATATACCATACAGCAGTAGATGCAAATTACAGAGGAATGGGAATAGGCAAGCAACTGGTAGAAGCTGTAGTTTGTGCGTTTAGGGAAGAGGGTATAAATAAAGCTGCATTAGTAGTATTCGGCTCCAACAGTTTGGGGAATGGGTTTTGGAGGTCTCTTGGCTGGGAGCAAAGAACAGATTTAAATTACTATAACAAAAGTTTAAATGATAAAAATATATAGTATCTGGGGGATAAATTATGTCTGAATTACAAGTGAGAGAAATTTATAAAGATGAGCTGGAGGGCCTTCTAAAGCTGTATACTCAACTCCATAACAACCCTATGCCTGAACTTGATGATAGAGTCAGAAGCATATGGGAAAGTATTCATCAAGATCCCAACCATCATATAATTGTGGGAGTTATAGACCATAAGATAGTAACTTCATGTGTATTAATTATAGTTAATAATTTAACCCAAGGTCAAAGACCGTATGCTCTGGTGGAAAATGTTATTACAGATGCTGAGTTCAGGAAGAGAGGATATGCTTCAAGAGTGTTGAACTATGCCAGGGATATAGCACAGAAGCATAACTGTTATAAAATAATGCTGATGACAGGTTCCAAAGAGGAATCAACCCTAAGGTTCTATGAACGTGCAGGGTATAACAGGAATGATAAAACAGCATTTATTCAGTGGCTGGAGTAGCAAGTTTTAATTTGTTACAATAAATACGAGATAAATTATGGAAGGTTTCCTTATTATGTTGTTGACAATCTGGAAAAATATTGATAATATATAATTAAATTCCATACATTATGTAATTAAATTATGAAAATATTTCGTATTTAATATTTCACATTGCATATTCAAATCTATAAATGTTTAGCTGATTGTGACAGCAATATCAGGTAGCAAGGATTTCAAAGGCATGTATACTTTTTGGAAGTAAGCCTCCATATATCAATATTGACAAGATTGGTGCAAACCAATAAAATACTAAAATTTTCATGGAGGTGCTATCATGAAGAAAAAAGTTTTTGGAATCATATTGATGGGGCTTTTATTAATGTCAACTTCCTTCGCGTTTGCTCAGCCAAATGTGCCGAAGGAAATAGCTGAAACAAAGTATACCGATAGTTCTGTAATTGTAAAACCCGATGCAACAGTTAAAAAGGATTCAATAGAAATGAAGCTCAGTATAACAAATAACTCCAGGGAAGCGATAGTAATAAATCATTTAACAGGACAGAAATTTGATTTTGAACTGTTAAATGAAGACAGTAAAATCCTTTACAGATGGTCTGACAATAAATACTTTACAATGGCATTAACCAGAACCACTATCGAACCAGGTAAAACTCTGGAGTTTTGTGAAACCCTCTCAGGGAAAGCCTATACTGATATAAAAGATAAGATTGTCTACTTGAGGGCGTATATTACAGGTAATTCAGATGGATTTAAAATTGACAATAACGGATATGAGATAAAAGTAAAATAGCCAAAATCTAAATAGTTCAGAATGACACTCACGGCAATAAATTAAACTATAAGCAACTTCATTTGAGGTTGCTTATAGTTTTTTATAATTTTCTTCAAAAAGTAAAATAAATAAACCGGAACTAAACTGGAACAATTTTCTTCACAAAACAGTCTAATTTAATGAAAGATAGATTATTACATACACACTCTGTATGAGACAGGAGGTACTATGAAAAAAATAGTTTTAGGAGTTATACTTACAGGACTTGTATTGATGTCAACATCTATTACATTTGCCGAGTCAAATATGCAGAAGGAACTAACTGAAAAAATTTTTACTGATTTGTCCGGGCATTGGTCTGCTAAGGCTGTTCAAAGCCTGTTAAAGAAGGAGGCCATACCATATGACCAGGATAAGTTTATTCCCGATAAAGCAATTACAAAAAGTGAATTTGCAATAATGCTCCACAAAGCATTGGATATCCAGATAAATTATTTTACAAAACCTGATGTTAAGGACTACTTTGACGATATTCAGGAGAATGACCCCTTCGCATTGACAGTAATAGATCTTGTTAACGCCGGTGTTTTTGAGGGAAAGGGCAGCTTTAAGCCCCAGGATTCAATACCGCGGGAAGAAATGGTTTACTATATCATGGGGGCTTACAGGTACATGAGGGGTGAAAAATATCAAAATAAAATATTAGATTTTGTAAGCTTTAAGGACACGAATGAAATTGCGCCCCAATATATCGGTGAAGTGGCTATGGCACAGCATTACAATCTTATTGTCGGATCAGGTGATAATAAGTTTCATCCTAAAAAATTAACAACACGGGCAGAAGCAGCAGTAGTTATAAATAAGCTGGTTAATCTTCTGGACCAGCAGAACAGACTTGTAACCATAAAACCTGATGCAGTACTTTCAATGAATTCAATAGAAATGAAGCTCAGCATAGCCAATAACACCAGTAAAGATGTAATAATAAATCACTCATCAGGTCAGAAATACGATTTTGAGTTGCTGGATGAGGATAAAAATATCCTTTACAAATGGTCAGCAGATAGGGATTTCATAGCGGCATTAACCAATACTGTTATTGAACCCGGTCAAACCCATGAATTTACTGAAATCTTGACAGGAGAAGACTTTACAGATATTAAAGACAGAATTGTCTATTTAAGGGCATATATCATGGGTAAGTCTGACTTCTTAGAAATCCGCAGGGACGGATATGAGACAAAAGTGAGATAACATTGCTTTAAATAAGTGATAATGCATAAGAGATACAATACAGAACCTGGTAAAAAGTAAATAATGGGAAAAAAGCAACTTCTTTGAGGTTGCTTTTTTTTTAGGTAAAAAGCTGCTTTACATTGTTTTTTAACCTATTTTGAGACAATTGGATTCTAAATCTGCAAATATTTGTAAACATTTGTAAACTAAGCAATTGAAATATTGTTAATGTAATAGTAATATTAATAGGTAACTAATGGAATTTTTTCAGGAGGGCTAACTGGTGAATAATAATGAACAGTCTGTAAAAAATAAGAAGTACCCTGGACCTGTGGCAGCAGGGATATTTTTCTCGCTGACTGCTTTTTTCTTAACATACGGGACAGTGATATTACCTTTCGGGAATGATTATCTTAAAAGCGGAACAGGAGAAGTGTTGTTTGTTCTGCTGCCACCGATGATTTTTTTATGGCTAGGCAGGTATAACATAAAAGATACATTAAAACTTAACAAAATAAAGCCAATTAATTATCTGATTATAGTTTTTCTTGTGATTTTTGCCCTTCCCCTTGTTGGAGTTTTAAATGCTTTGGTTCTGGGAATTATAAGATTAATATTTGGAAAGAATCTCCCGGTCACCCAGCTCGATATACCCGATATACCTACACTTTTGGTTGCAATACTTATTGTGGGAGTTTTTGCTGCTGTCTGTGAAGAGGTTATGTTCCGTGGGCTGATAAGTAAAAGCTATGAAAAACTGGGAGCAGTAGGTTCAATTGCTCTAACTTCTATATTATTTGGGATATTGCACAGAGATATACAGAAGACGGTAAGCACTATTCTTTTAGGTGCCCTTATCGGATTCATTGTATATAGGACAAAAAGCCTGTTTGCAGGGATCTTAGCCCATTTTACCAATAATACCATAGCCGTTTTACTTTCTTACGGATCAGCCAAAATGCTTGAGAGAATGGATAACATTGGGGCTCAAAACATAGATAGCTTTGACCTGTCCCAAATACCTACGGTGTCACTGGTAATAGTCGCTATTTTTTATGGTATATTGTTTCTTGGGTGCCTTGGAGGGTTTATCGGATTAATGTATGCGTTTATAAAAACCACTAAAGGAAATTTTACAGCACCGTCCCATCTGGCTATGTTAGTAAACAGCCGTGAGGAAGACGAAGGTCTTCAGAAGGATTCCATGAAGGAAGGAAAAAGGTTTGGTGCAGGGGCTATATTAAGCCTTTTACCAGGGTTGATTCTTATATTACTTGTATTTGCAGGACAGATATTAGAGCTTATGGATACTAAGACGGGATTGCTGTATAACCTGCTGAAGAATATGGGATTATCTTAGAATTCAATAAAATTAATTTTAGTGCCTGGGGTAGTCCGGTAAGATATACCGAAAGCACCGGATTAAAAGGATTATGTCCAGTGCTTTCAGTTGAGAATTTTAAATAGAGAGTTATAGGTGTAAATGAGTATCAACATAGAAGCAGTTCTGATACTCATTTGTATTGTTATAAATTATTTTAATAGTATATTTGGGCTTGATATTATTTTGTGTTATGTTTTTATACTTCTGATATCGATACCTGCCAGCACCAGCCTGTCGAAATGCCCAATTATTCTTGAAGCAACACGTTCGGTATAGAGGTCAAAAAGCTTTTTGGGGCCGAGGTTTGTTGATATTATTGTTTTACATGCAGCCACACTGTCGTTGGCCTGACGGGTATTGAGAATGTTCAGCAGTTCGGCGTATCTGGCATCGCTGAGAGTTTCAGTACCCAGGTCATCAATGATTAAAAGCTCAACAGTGAAGATGCTGCGATACTTATCATCGTTATAGTTCTCTTCCTTATAGGCCATCATTTTGTATTCGGCAATTATATCGAACAGAACAGGAGCAGTTAAATATAGTACAGTCCTTCCCTGATTTAGCAGCTCCCTCGCTATACAGAGGGATAAAAAGGTCTTCCCGACACCTGTGCGACCGCTAAAAAACAGATTTTTACAATCAGCATCATCTATGTTATGAATGAATTGCTCACACTTCTTTTTAATATTAATTATGTTCTGCCTGGGAGAAATGGGTATGCCATACTTCTCCGGATCAATCTCATCGGGGTAGAATGTTTCATTAAAGTTTTCAAAGCATTCTTTCCCGTTCAGGCTAATATTAGAGCGGGCAAAAAGGTGATTAATCATTTGCTGCTTGTAACAGGAGCACCTTTGTGAACCGGAGGCATCACTGATATAACCGGTGTCGCAGCATTTCTCACACTGATATTGTGGTTTTAAATAGTCAGGGCTGATATTATTAATTTTAAGAATATAATTCTTTTCATCTGAAAGAAGCTTTATTTTATGTTCAAGCTCAGCCACAATTTCCGAAGAAGAACCCTCGGCAACAAGAATAAGCCGATTATATTTGAGGCCTATAAAGCTTATTTCACTGTCGATTTCTCTTAATCTTGGAATTCGGTTGTACAAATCAGCCTTTCTCCGGGAAGCCTCAAGGGCAGCCTCCCTTTGCCTTCTTTCATATTCTCTTGCTATTATATTGTGTATATCTCTGTTCACATTAACCTCCGAGGTCTGTTATTGCTTTTTGAGATGTAATAGCGGTAATTAATTTGAATGGTTATGATTTACTGGTATTGGTAAAAAAGTTATTATAGTAATCATCGTTATACTTTCTCTGCTCGAAGTTATCTCTCTGCGATTCCTTTTGAGATTCTTTTGAAGCATGTTTCTGAGTCTGATGATTATTCTGGTATTGTGCCTTAACACTGGCTTCATAGGCCAATACTTCCTGAGCATTAACAAGACCCAGCTCATGCCATTTGGTAAGAATATTATTCAGAAATTTAAAGTCTGGATTTGTCTTACTTACAGTCTTTCTCAGGGCAAGTTCAATTACCTCCATGTCATATTTGTAGTCAATTACCCACTTTTCAACAAAATCATTTTCATATTCTGTAAGAGCCCTTCTAAGGCGCAGTTTTTTAATTATAGTACCCTTAATACCTCTAACCTGAGACATTTCTTCAAAGTACTTTTCCAGATCAAAAAAGTTTCGTATACCCCGTCTGTGCCAATTTGAGGCAACGGCTTCAATATAGCTTTTATGAAAGGTATTGTTGTCATGGCAATACTTAAAAAGTGTATACATTACATCTTCATCAAACTTGTACATGGTAAACCAGTTATCAATAGTCAAATACCAGCTAGGGGGCATCAATCCCTGGAAGAATTTGGAGTTAATAGCCGAAAGAGTATTATTTCGGCTTTTGTTTTTTTCAAAGTTCTCATTTGCCTGTTCCGGTGTGGAAATAGTTTTTAATTTGTATATTCGTTTAGTCTCGGCATCCTTAAGGTCTATGATTTTTATTTTATCCTCTACCCAGCTAATTACTTCAAGATTATCAAGGCTGGTCAGAGCAGCCTTAACCTCTTCCAGTGACAGATTAAGTGTCTTAGCCAGTTCGTCGGTAGTGGCTTTTTTATTATGCTTACATAAAAACAGCATATAAAGATAAACCTTTATACAGGTACTGTCCATTGAAGGCATATACTGGCTGATAAAAATATCTGACACAGCTGTGTCAGAATATAGAAGTGACTTAGAATCCTCAAAATACATTTTCTTACTCCCCAATGTTTTTTATTACGGTACCCGGATTACTCCTGTTTCATCGGACTATAATCTGTTTCACATGAATTGTATTGAGACAATTCCGAAATTTTATTAAAATCTTAAAGTTTTCATTGAGCCCGATGAGTATAAAAAGTAATCATGTAAATATTATAACACATAAAACTTCAATGATATTTAAATGTTTATTACTTTAATAGAAAACAGTACAGGGAAAATATAGAAATAATAACAGTAATATATGTTTAAAATGTGGAAGAAGTGGTATAACTATAACATACAAATTTAAAATGAGTCAGGAGGTATATAATGCTTAGCGATAGAATAAATAAATTATTAAATGAACAAATTCAAAAAGAATTTTACTCAGCTTACTTATATCTGGGAATGGAAGCATACTTTTCAAACCTGAACCTTGATGGGTTTGCTAACTTTTTCAGAATTCAGGTTCAGGAAGAACGGGATCATGCAATGAAATTCTTTGATTATATAAATCAAAAAGGAGGAAAGGTTGAGCTGATGGCGATAGAAGCGCCGGAAGTAAACTTTAAATCTGCTGAAGAAATATTTGATGCCACATTGCGTCATGAGCAGTATGTAACCCAGTCAATTTATAATATTGTGAATGCAGCATTGGAGGAAAAGGATCATGCTACAAATACCTTCCTTCAGTGGTTTGTTACAGAACAGGTAGAAGAGGAAGCAACCATGGAGAAGTATTTGAGAAAGCTGCAGTTAATTAAAAACGATCCAAACGGACTGTTTATGCTGGATTCCGAAATGGCACAGAGAGTATATACTCCCCCTGCAGCAGAAACTGTATAGACCGACGAAACCATATCCAGGTTCCACGATGTTAATTTAACAATCAGAGAAAGTATACGGAATATTATATAAGAGTCAACTACATTAGAAAGTGGTTGGCTTTTTTATTGTACAGGAAAACCTCAAAAATAAAAAAATAAACTTCTACGCTGTCAAGTTCTTTTTTTATAAACTGTATGCTAATTTCGGAATTTTAGGCGCTAATTTCGCCATATGTCTTTTTATGAGTAATTTTTACAATATAATAATGCCGGAGGTGATAGAAGTGCTTTATCAGATATATCATAAAGCAGGACAGACCAGGACATTTATAGAACCTAACAGTGGATGCATCCTCCGATATTATTCAAAACGCGAGATGAATAGACAGTACCAGGATAAAAATTTTAATATAATTGGAGAAATCGGTTGCTATGGGCGCCCTCCGAATAAAGCGGACTATCTGCTTGTGGATAGCCTAAGAAAGATACCTATATATCCGAGAGGTAGCATAATTAAACCTTTTGAATGGGTTATTGGTTATACGGCTGTGGGAGAAAACAGCTACCTTGCAGTGGTACGGAGCCTGCTATGCTGGTTCATGAGATGAATAGGAACTGATAAAAATCGCTTGTACCATGGTAAAGATTCAAGATGTGAAGGTAAGAAATAAATTTTTCATATATACATAGTAAATTATTCTGATGTTAAGAACTTTATATGCTAATTTCGGAATTTTAGGCGCTAATTTCGCCATAAGTCTTTTTATAATTAATTTTTATTATATAATTTAAAGTCATTAAGGAGACTTATGGGATATAGATCAAAAGTTGGTATAAAAAACGAATAACTTAGTTCCGGGATATCTTCATACTATTTTGTTATAGCAGAACCAAACTATGGAAGATGTAACATGAAAGAAGAATACTATATATCGGGGAGGTATGAAAAAAATGAAAGTCATGCAAAAACGGGTATTAAGCATATTACTGATAGTCGCCATGCTTCTGACCCTATTGCCTGCCACAGCTTTTGCGGCGGAAGTGTACTATTTAGATGAAAATGGTGATAAAAAGTATGTTAATGCAAAACCAATTGACAAGATCGATGCAGTATTAAAGAATAGTAATGGGTACGACGGATGGTATGTAGTCAGCAATAATCAGATGATGAATCAGACTGTTCGGATCACGGGTAATATTAAACTAATCCTTAAGGACGGAAGCCTTTTATCCATTAACGGAGATAGTAATCACGCAGGTATTGAGATTGATAAAGGGTGTAGTCTGTCCATATATGGACAGGAGAAAGGTACAGGCGTACTTAGAGTTTTAGGCGGAAGTAATTCCGCGGGTATCGCTGGTACTTCGGGTAGTAGCATACAGATATACGGTGGAGAAACTATGGTAATATCAGGCAAAAACAGCGCAATTTGTATAGGAGGGTCTGGTGACAACTCTGGTTTCGGTACTATTGGTATTCACGGAGGAAAGGTTGCTAACATTGAGTATAATGGTACAAATTATGGCATACTTGGAGGTAACGCCGCTGAGGGTGACAGTATAATCATAACAGGTGGTACAATTTTTGGGTATGATATAGATTCAAATATGTGTGGCTTCGAGTTGGGCTCAAAAGAATTATCTGTTCCCATCACCATTGATGGTGGATTTGTTAATACTAAAAAGATTCATGGAAGTGTAAAAAACAGTGCAGGTGAGGAAGTTATTCTCCATAAATTTACATTACCTGATGCCAGATATAAGACTATAAGTACAGGTAGTATTAATGAGATACCTCTTGCAATCAAAGCTGATGCTAAAAATGGTAAATACGGCATAAGAGATGTATCAACCGACCAGTATGGAGATCTCTACTTTTTCCTCCCGGAATCCCAAAAAAATCTCAGGTTTACTATATGGGATGGAAGTGAATACTGGCGCAACAATGCAGTTGGAACAGATGTCGTACTAAGAAAAGTAGGCATACCTTATACCGAGCCCTCATCAACAGTATTTAATCCAAAGAAACCGAAAGATATTATTAACGACTATACCATAGATGGCAATACCGTCACTATTAAAGCGGATTATCTTAACTCTATATATGAAGGAAAAGTAATTAGTGTAGAGCTTAAGCTGAAATATAATGATGATACCGAATTAACTTTTACGGTCAATATTCAGCCACTACCTGAATATATAGCTCTAGGCGATAGCATAGCCGATGGCTATGGGCTCGAGAATCCTGATTCCGAGAGATATCCGAACATTATTGGAAAAGTTCTGAAGATGGACTTAGGAATCGGGGCGAATACAGGAGTAAACAGTAAGCAGCTGCTTGATTTGCTGAAAACAGCAGAGGCACTTGCTAAAGAAGATCTTTCTGATACAGAGATTATAACACTCAGCATTGGATCCAATGATGTGTTAGGGCCGTTTTTACAATTAATTGCAGATGAACTGGGGTGCGAAATAGATGAAATTCAGCAGACTCTTGCCACAATGACACCAGCGCAACTGATGAACTTTTTAGCTGGGTTAAGCAGGAATGATGGAACTGGATTGATTGGAAATACAGAGCTTATAGAACAAGCCAACGCTTTTGCTAATAATTTTCAGAAAATAATCCAGATACTGAAAAGGCTTGCACCCAATGCAAAGATTTTTGTAACAAACATATACAATCCTTATCAGGGATTTATTATTCCTTATGGTACCAATGGTTTTGACCTGGGCAAAATTACTGACAGCTATATTCAGATTTTAAACCAGGCATTTGATCCAAATTCTGAAGATTACATACTTATTGATGTAAACTCAGCCTTTTCTGAGTCACTGAAAAAAGGAGTAAATCCTGTAAACGCGGATATTCGGACATTAAATTTTGACCCTCATCCTAATAAGACAGGGCATAAAATAATTGCATATTTAATACTTGACTGGTTTAGTGGTGAACCCTCTGTTTCTCCGACTTCTCTTAATGTGAAGGTGGGAGATTCGGTAAACCTTGATATTTACTATGGCAAGGGAATAAAAGTGGCTACTGGTGCTGCTATTACTATAAGCGATACTAACATAGCCGTACTAGGCAATGGTTCTGTAACAACAGGCAGCAGCATAACTATGACAGGAGACAGCATAATTGTGACAGGCAGCAGTATTACTGTTATAGGACGTAGTCAGGGTAATACGGAACTTAATATTACTTTTAATAATGAACAGAATACAAGTATAACGGTTCCAATCACCGTAAATGCCGGATCAAACGATGGAGGCGGTTCAACACCTGGCGATGGAGGTGGTTCAACACCTGGCGGAGGTGGTTCATCATCAGGAGGCAGTTCATCATCGGGTGTAAGTAATTCATCCTCCGACAAAACAGAAAGTCCGTCAACAACTCCTATAGCGCCTGAGGCATATCCGGGTCAGCCTTTCACTGGAATAATTGATGTGGAAGCCAAGCCTGTTGGACCATCCGAAGCCAGAGCAGAAATCAGGGACAGTGATGTTTCCAGGGCAATTAAAGCAGCACAGGAAAATGAGAATAGAGCTAAATCACAAGGTCAACATACAAATGGTATTGCTATATGTATAAATATCACTATGCCTGCTGGTGCAGATACTCTAACCACAAGTTTATCTAAAGATGCTATTGAAATGATGATAAAGGCCGGAATAACCTATTTGGAAATAAACAGAGGTTCAATTTCAATTACCCTTGACCTTAAAAAGCTTCTGGAGCTTAATAATATGGGCGGAGATAGCATCTCAATCAACATTACTCCGGCAAATGATCTGTCTCAGGAGGCTCAGGAGGTTATCGGTAACCGTCCTGCATTTGATATAACCTTTACCGCAGAGAACAGTGGCGGCGGTAATAGCAGTGGAAACGGTGCTGAAAGCCAGGCACAGGGAATTATAATTTATGGTATTACATATAACGTAAGGAATGATGAATATTTCAAAAAACTACGGGGAGTGTATGTAAACGAAAGTGGAGAAGTATCTGTTTTAGATGACTCGAACTTTGACCCGCAGCGTTCATCTGTTATTATTGAAACCAACCACAACTCAATATATGGTGTTGGATATACAGATCCGGTAGCAAAGTTTGCAGATACTACAAATCACTGGGCTAAGGAGTCCATTAAATATGTGGTGGAACGGGAAATTCTCTCGGAAACTTCGGAAACAGCATTCTCACCCAATACCCAGATAACAAGAGGGATGCTGGTAACTGCACTGGGCAAACTGGCAGGAGTTGACATAAAGAACTACAAAGCAAGTACTTTCTCCGATGTGAAGGCTGACAGCTATTATGCGCCATACGTTGAATGGGCCTATCAGAAAGGCATTGTTAAGGGAATCGGAAATAATATGTTTGCTCCTGACCGTGCAATTACCAGGGAGGAAATAGCAGCTGTATTTACCAATTATGCAAAGGCAACAGGCTATAAACTTCCAACAATTCTTAACGCAACACCATATGCTGACCAGGATCTTATAGGCAGCAGTTATAAAGAAGCTGTAAAAGCAATGCAGCAGGCTGGTATTATGACTGGTCAGACGCAACAGGTTTAATCCGAAAGGTAAAGTAACCCGGGCTGAGTTTTCCTCCATGCTCCAGAGGTACATTAAGCTGACAACCGACCCCAAAACCGCTCAGGGATGGGTGGTAAACAACGCCGGACAATACCTTTATTATTTGAATGGCAAGCCGCTTACAGGGTCAAAAATTATCAACGGAGTTAACTATTTCTTTGACACCGACGGCGTATTAAGAACCGGATGGATTAAAGATGACAACAACTGGCGCTACTATTCAGGCAATAAGATGGTTACTGGTTGGATAGACCTGGTGGTAAACGGCAGCAACAAAACCTACTATTTCACAGAAGATGGCCTGATGGTATCAGGGAAGTGGATTCAGATTGATGGTAAGTGGTATTACTTCTATTCTGACGGTTCTCTGGCCAAAAACACCAGGGTTGATGGCTACGAGGTTGATATAAACGGAGTCAGGAGGGGATAACTGGAACGGCCAATATAATATCTGAATTTAAGAGAATAAAGATCTAAATATCTTATAAAAAAGGAAAGAATCCGAATAAAAGAATATAAGATAGAATAAAAGTTAAGTAAAGACTGCAAGATATTAAAGGATAACTAAAAAATTATAGCCAGTATAAAATCCGGCATAAATGTCAAGCCCCCTGAACATAACTCAGGGGGCTTGAATCTTAATAGTTATTACAATCTCTATTAATTATTAATTCACACTGCTTTCACAGAAAAGCAAGGTTTCTATTTACCTGGATGCTAATTACTTAAAGGATGCCCAGTTGAACAATACAAATCCGAGTTTTGTGTTAACTACACCCTGTAAGTTCTTTGAGATTACAACAGGTTCAGTATAGAAGTATATAGGAACTATACCGGCATCATCCATGAGCAGTTTTTCAGCATCGTGGAATAATTGTATACGTTTTGCTGAGTCAGTTTCTTTTCTGGCAGCAGCAATGAGCTCATCGTATTTTGGATTATTATATTTCGCATTATTTTGTCCGTTATTGGATGTAAATATATCCATAAAGGTTGATGGATCCATATAGTCACCAATCCAACCATTTCTGTTTATATTATAAACACTGTCTTTTCTGGACTGCTGGAATACGTTCCATTCCTGTGCAAGTATTTCAACTTCAACGCCAAGGTTTTCTTTCCACATTTGCTGTAAAGCTTCAGCAACAGGTTCATGTCCGGAACCTGAGTTCAAACCGTAAGTTACTTTAGGGAATCCTTTTCCATCAGGGTAACCGGCTTCGGCAAGAAGTCTTTTTGCTTCAGCAACATTCTTTTCATAATCTTCTGGCTTTGTTGAGATAAATTCTCCACCAGTAGTTCTGAAATCAGGTTCCTGATTTACATCGGCAATACCATATGGGACAAAGGCTGATGCTGGAGTTTCTCCACCTTTTTTAACCTTTTCAACGATGTAGTTACGGTCAATAGCTAATGAGAAGGCTTTTCTTACCTTAGGATCATCAAAAGGAGCTTTATTATTTACAAGGTCAAGATAATAGGTTCCAAGCAATGGCAATATCTTTAAATTACCTGCTTCTTGTTCAGCAGCCAGTTCATCTGTAGGTATATTCTTTGCATATGCAACCTGACCGTTTTTGAATGCACTTAAGATAGCATTCTGGTCATTCATCAGGTACCATTCAATTTTTGGAGCTACGATTGTGTCTTTATTCCAGTATGTGTCACTCTTTTCAAACGTAATTTTTGAATCATGTTCCCAGCTTACAAGCTTATAAGGTCCATTACCTATATAAGTTGATGGATCAAGTGCCCACTTTTCAGGATTAGCTGATACAATATCTTCTCTTTGAGGAACAAGTGCAGGGAATGCAACTATTTCAGTGAAGAATGTGCATACATTCTCGAGAGTTACTTCAAGAGTCTTGTCATCAATTGCTTTTACGCCGAGAGTATCAACATCAGCTTCGCCAGCATTGATAGCTTCACCATTCTTTATGAAGTAGATATAGTAAGCATAGTCAGCAGCAGTTTTTGGATCTACAGTTCTTTTCCAAGAGTAGATAAAATCATTTGCAGTTACATCTTTACCATCTGACCATTTTGCATCTTTACGGAGATGGAATGTCCAAACAAGACCATCATCACTGATATCCCATTTTTCAGCAACACCGGGGACAATAGATCCATCCTGGCCAACTGTTGTCAATCCTTCAAATGCGTGTAATATATAGGTTCCCCCGTCAACCGCATTGTTAAGAGACGGATCGAGAGTTTTTGGCTCAGATGCTATAGTTGCAGTTATGGCTTTTCCTGAACTTGCGGTACTTCCGCAACCAGCAAGTACTGTTACTACTAAAGTAAGAGCAAGTAGAAGTGCTAGTAATTTCTTCATATTAATACCTCCTATTATTGTGATTAAGTTGATAAATTATTAATTGCTAATTTGTTAATTGATTTAAATCCATACTACAGATGAGATATTCTCTCAAATTTACAGTGCTGCACTTTTGCCTCTATATCAATGTCGACCTCATTGATATAAAGAAGATATCCTCTTTTATATGGAAAATTAAAATATATAGAAAATGAAACTTTTAAACTATTTTGTATACTAAAAACTATTACAGCTTTCCTGCGAAATGGCATGCTGCATAGTGGCCATTTCCATGGTCCTTAAATTCAGGAACCTGCTGAGCGCAAATATCTTTTGCATACGGACATCTTGTCCTGAATTTACAACCTGAAGGAGGATTCACAGGTGATGGTATTTCACCCTTTAGAATAATCCTGTTCCTTTTCTTGGCAACGTCAGGGTCAGGCTCCGGAATCGCAGTAAGGAGTGCTTGTGTATAAGGGTGCAAAGGATTCTTATAAAGTTCCTCTGACTCAACAAGCTCAACAATATGTCCCAGATACATTACTCCTACTCTGTCGCAGGTATGTCTGACTACACCCAGGTCATGGGAAATAAACAGATAAGTCAGATCAAGCTTTTCCTGCATTTCTTCCAGTGTATTTATTATCTGTGCTCTGATTGACACGTCAAGAGCAGATACAGGTTCGTCACATACTATAAATTCGGGTTCAACGGCTATAGCTCTTGCTATTCCGATTCTCTGACGCTGTCCCCCTGAAAATTCATGAGGGTATCGGGAAGCATGTTCAGTGTTTAATCCTACAAGTTTTAACAGCTCTCTGATTTTATCTGCTCTCTCCTTTTTGGAGGAGGTGAGCTTATGAATATCCAGTGGTTCGCCAACAATATCTGAAACAGTCATACGCGGATCAAGGGATGCGTATGGATCCTGGAAAATATACTGCATTTTCTTTCTGTATGGTAAAAGATTTTTTCTTTTAAGCTTTGTTATATCAACACCTGAGAATATTATCTGTCCATCGGTAGGCTCATAGATCCTTAATATGGTACGACCCAGCGTTGTTTTTCCTGAGCCCGATTCACCAACCAGACCAAGGGTTTCACCTTTGTAAATATTAAAGGTTACACCATCAACCGCCTTAACAAAAGCTTTTTCGCCTAAATTATTTTTTATGCTAAAATATTGCTTCAGGTTTTTTACTTCTATTAAAGCCTTTTTGTTTTCGGCTTTGGATTCTTGTTTATCCATTATTTTTGTCCTCCACATTCTTTTTTGCTCTGCTGTCATAAAGCCAGCAGGTGGTTCTGTGTCCGTCCTCTTCAACATGTTCTTCCGGCATATGATTAATACAAACCTTTAAACATTCCTCACATCTTGGGGCAAATGAACAACCCTGTGGAAGATTCAGGAGATCTATGGGGTTCCCTTTGATAGGAATAAGTTTCTCACCTTTCTTATTAAGGTCTGGCAGTGAGCGTATCAATCCTTTTGTGTAAGGATGGCGAGGATTTTTGAATATACTGTAAACCGAACCTTGCTCAACAATTCGGCCGCCATACATAACTATTACATCGTCAGCCATGTCAGCAACAATACCGAGGTCGTGGGTAATCAATATAATAGCCATTCCGGTCTTCTTTTGAATATCTTTTAAGAGTTCAAGTATCTGTGCCTGAATGGTTACATCCAACGCGGTAGTGGGTTCGTCTGCAATAAGAAGTTTGGGCGAACCGGCAAGAGCCATGGCAATCATCGCTCTCTGGCGCATACCACCGGAGAATTGGTGAGGATATTGGGATAATCTCTTTTCAGGCTCATTAATACCAACCATCGACAGGAGTTCTATTGATCTCTTCTTTACCTCTTCTTTCGGAAGTTTTCCGTACTTATGATAAAGAGATTCTGCAAGCTGATTACCAATTGTAAAAACAGGATTCAGGCAGGTCATTGGGTCCTGGAAAATCATTGCAACCTCATTACCTGCAAAATTCAACCTTTCGGCTTTAGTCATCGAAGAAACATCTTTTCCGTTAAATATAATACTTCCTCTCACAATTTTTCCGGGCTTATCTAAAAGCCCCATAATGGAATAAGAGGAAACACTTTTTCCCGATCCGGACTCTCCCACAATGCCAAGAACCTTACCGGGTTCAAGGGAATAACTTATACCGTTTACGGCTTTTACTTCACCGGCCGGTGTGAAGAAGGAAACCTTCAAATCATTTATTTTAAGTAGTTCTTTGCTCATATTAACTCCTATCTACGTGCAGGGCACGTATAAAAATAATAATTAAAAGCCTTTTAGCGGTTTAGCTGCTTAAAGTGCAGGGGTACATTAAATGTATGTTTTTTATCAAATGTAAGTTTTTTTAACGCTAAACTCTTAAGCCATGTGATGACTTTGACACGCTGCGGCGCTGATCCCACTGTAGCGACTTCAAAATATATTGAAATTTGTCTACTCCCATATCCGCTGCAAGGCAAATATGGGAGGTTGGCTGTAATAATAAACTTTCTCTATTTAACTTTCTTTATTCAAAGATTAATCGATTTTCTAATTCTATTTTTTCATCCTAGGATCGAGGGCATCTCTGAGTCCATCTCCAAAAAGGTTCATGGCAAGTATGATAATACTTATAGTCGCAGCTGGGAAAACCAACATGTAAGGGTATGAATAAATTCCCTTAAGTGCCATTTGGGACAAGGAACCCAACGAGGCCATAGGAATGGAAACACCGAGACCTATAAAACTTAAAAATGATTCAACAAATATTGCCTCAGGAATTTTAAGTGTAGCAACAACGATAATCTGACCGATACAATTAGGTATCAAATGCTTGAAAATTATATCCTTATTGCTGGCTCCAAGCACCTTTGCCGCAAGAACAAACTCCTGTTCTTTCAAGGCCAGAATCTGACCACGAACAATACGTGCCATATCAACCCAGTAAAGCAGGGCCAGCACGAAAAATATGCTTATAAGACCGACACCCAGACCCTTCAGGAAGCCAGGGGCATTTGCTGATGCAAGAAATTTGTCTATAGGGTCTTTAAGAACCACCTGCAAAAGAATAACAATAAGAATTGTTGGCACTGAGTAAACAATATCAACAATTCTCATCATGACAATGTCAACCCAACCTCCCAGATAGCCGGAAATAGCACCATAGATAATACCTATTATGGATATCATAATAGCTGCTACAACACCTACTGCAATAGATATTCTGGCACCAATCATAGTTCTTGTGAACAAGTCTCTTCCCAGACTGTCAGTACCAAAAATATGCTGAGCATTAGGAGATAAGTTTTCCTCACCTTTAATAATCTGGTCATATTCATAGGGTGACAGCATAGGTCCGATAATAGCTGCCAATACCACTATCAATATAACAATAAGTGAGCCCATAGCTACCTTATTGGCTTTAAGTCTTTTCCAGGCATCCTTCCAGAATCCTACCGAAGGACGCATTATCTCAACGGTTGCCTTTTCACTCTCTGTTGCAGGTAAAAACAAATTACTATCTAAAGTTTCTGAATTAATTATAGTTTTCATTCTAATACTCCATTCCGTTGCTAAACAGCGACAATTTAGTAACTGAAGCAAATATTCTGCTTCGCATTTATTTCTATTTTGTTATGTTAATTCTAGGATCAACAAATCTGTAAATTATATCTACCAAAAGATTCATAAATATCAATAATGCGCCGAAGAAAATTGTTACACCCATTACGGTTGGATAATCCTTTGCAGTGATACTTGTGACAAAGGAACTTCCCAGTCCGGGAATTGAGAATATTGATTCAATTACAAAGGAACCGGTTAAGACGCTGGCTATCATAGGACCAGCATAGGTTACAACTGGGAGAATACCATTTCTCAAACCATGCTTGAAAATTACTACTTTTTCTGATAAACCCTTTGCTCTTGCAGTTCGTATATAATCCTGATTAATTACATCCAGCATTGAGGAGCGCATAAGCCTTGTTATAAAGCTCAGTGGGAAAAATGAAAGTGCGAAACCCGGTAAAATGTAGCTGGACAAAGAGTCCAGATTACTAACTGTGGGGAATATGTGAAGTTTAACTCCAAAAACAACCATGCTTACTGTAGCAACAACAAAGCTGGGAACGGCTATTCCTATAGTGACGAAAAACATTATTGCTCTGTCCACACCTGTATTCTTTTTAAGTGCGCTGATGGTGCCCAGTACAGTTCCGAAAACTATTGCGATAGAACTTGCGAAAAGACCAAGTTTCATTGAGTATGGGAACTTTCTGACAATAATCTCTCCAACACTCTGTCCTGCCAGCTTTATAGATTCACCCAAATCACCTTTAAAGATAATATTTTTTGCATACATCCCGTATTGGACTAAGAGAGGCTTGTCCAGTCCATATTTGGCTTCAAGATTGGCCAAAATTTCAGGAGTCATTTTTCTATCCCCCAAAAACGGGTTACCTGGGGTTAGGTGCATCAGGAAAAAAGTTAAGGTAAACATTATCCATAATGTTAGTAATGAAACTAATAACCGTTTTACAATGTATTTCAGCATATGACCTCCGTTATTGCTGTGACCCTATTACACAGCGTTTAGTAAAATTTTAATGCAGCTTTGCTATCTCATAAATCGAATAAGATAAACTATATCGATCTTGTACCAGGTAAATGTTAAAGTAAAACATTTCGTTACATTTGCTATGATTGCTTTTAAAATCAACTATCAAATTAACTAATATTCTCTATAAGTTTATTATCAAGTAACCATAAGAACACTTAATTAAATTAATATATTGTTACAAAATCTGTCGAATAAATAAATAAAATATGACACTACAATCAGGCATTATACTACAAAGAAAAGCTGAATTCAATAATTTAATACTTCCAATATAAGTTCAAATAGTTGAAAATCCCAGTATTTGGAGTGGATTTCAAATATCGCTAAAAATCGACATAAATTTTTGTTAATAATGCCCATTACTGGGATATCACATTAACACTTTAATTAGACACTATACTAAATCAATACTTTATGAAATCAGATTATGTTTACCATATTTTGTTTTATCTTTGTTCTTTATCTCTCAACTATATAACCTTTGTATTCAAAAACAAAAATATTGGCTTTTGTATTATCCCATTTAGGTTAACCAATATTATTAATATAACTATTTAAAGCAGTTTATTATACAATAATATTTCCTATCATTTGTTCTGCATACGAAATATTAAACATTAATAGACATGTGAGTAGTACTTAGTATAAGCACACATAAGTTGAATGAGACAGCTTGTTTGGAGGAATATTATGCTGATTAGAAGACTATTTAGAAAGATTATCATAAAATGTAAATAATATATAAACAGGTATTAATAAAAAGATTACATTTATGATAAAGAGGTATAAATTATATGATATTATGTTAATATGGTTGGATAATTTAACTCGGAGGGAGTTCTGTTGGCAGAAAAAACGGTTTTTCTAACTAAAATAAAGCACAATATATTAATAATTGCGATATCCATAATTTCAATAATAATTTTACTTGGTATATTATTTTATGTTTCCAGCAGAAATAGTTATGAGGAACGTACACTGGCGAATGTACTAGGAAGACAGGGAAGGCTCACACAAATGATGGCGACTGATACCAGCAGGCTTTTTGTCCTTGTACAGGCTAAGAATTCCGGTAGTATGATTGATGATCAAAGTGATGTCGACTCCAAAATAGATGCCACAAAACAGAAATTATTAAATGCAAGGGATGAGTTCGCAGAGACTTTGTCAAATATCAACAAAGGTTATATTGAAGAGCAGAACATAAAAGTTGAATTCAATAACTCAAATGTTACTATAAGTTCAGACTTACATAAGATGAATATTCTTTGGGAGAATTTTGATAAGGCAGTTAATACCATTCTTGGTACAACAAATTACAATGAGGATTTTATTAGATCATCAAAATACATTATTGAAAACAATGAGCTGCTTCTTGAATATTGTGACAGTATACTGGACTTTATTGTAAAGGACGCCAAGCAAGAGGCTGTTTACAGTATGTTTATGTCACTTATTCTGGTTTTTCTGGCTTTAATTGTTATTGGTATTTCCGTATTAAGCTTGTATAAATATATCATTATGCCATTAAATGAAATATATAAAGGTTTTTTTGAGATGGGAGTACAATATTCAAAAGAATACAAGCCTTCAATACTAACCAATCGTGAAATAAAACCAATTGTAGGTGAGATAAGCAGTGTGTTTCATAAAATGGAAAGTATCATTTCACTGATTGAAAATATTAACAATAGTTCTTCCTTTGGTGAGGTACTGGACTTTATTTTTAAAAATTTCTCATCATATATTCCGTATAATCATATTGGTGTGGCAATAGTAAAGGGTAACGGGAAGATTCTGGAATCAATCCACGGTATTAGTGACGGATCAGTTAAGGGCTTACCTGAAGCTCTTTTAAATAAGGGATATGAGATAAAAGGTTCCAGCCTTGAAAAAATATTTAATACCGGTGAGGCCAGAATAATAAACGACCTTCACCAATATACAGAAAAAAATCCTCCCAAAGAATACACAAAGATAATTTTGGCAGCAGGTATACGCTCGTCCATAACACTGCCTCTAAAAGTCAAAAACAGAAATATTGGAGTAATCTTTTTTTCAAGTAAAGATAAAAATGTGTATACTCAGGAGCATTGTGAATTTCTAAAGGTTCTTGCCAACAGTATTGCAATTACTTTTGAAAAGAATATTTTTGTTGATGATTTACTTTACAGCAGTCTTCTTGCCCTGGCTAAGCTGGCTGAGGCACGTGATGAAGATACTGCTGACCATTTGGAAAGAATGAAGAAGTATGCAAGACTAATATCAGAGTTATTATATACCGACAGCAGTTACCGGAAAGATATTACACCAGAGTATATCAATGCTATTGAAAGGTTTAGTCCTATGCACGACATAGGAAAGGTAGGTATACGAGATGCCATTTTACTAAAACCTGGAAAGCTCACCAGTGAGGAATTTGAAGAGATGAAGCTTCATGCTGAATTTGGAGCCGAGGTGCTAAGGACAGCTGAGAAGAATATTGAGAAGAATGGAAAAAGTATGTTTAAGCTTGGGATAGAAATAGCTGAAGGTCATCATGAAAAGTGGGATGGTTCTGGTTATCCCAATGGAAAAGCAGGGGAGGAAATACCGTTAAGTGCCAGAATTGTAGCTGTTGCTGATGTATTTGATGCTCTGACAAGCAGAAGACCTTATAAGGAGTCTTTTCCCTTTGAGACCTCCTTCAACATGATAATTGAGGGAAGTGGAAAACATTTTGATCCGGAAATTGTACGAGTTTTCGAAAAAAACAAGGATAAAATATATGAGTTATATAAGAGTTTTCATTAACTGAAAGGAGTATTGGGGCTGTTTTTACAGCTTACCATACTCCAAACTTTTTATGTAATGGTAAATATCTGAGATTTGACATTTTAATTACCATTGATTCAGTAAATTAGGTTTCAATAATGCTATTTGTCTGGTAGTCGTCCAAAAATAAGGTATTTGCATTAAAATAAAAAATATATTAAGTATATTAAGCATCTATTCCAAAGTAATTTGCAGCATTATTGTAACTGATATCCTGAATCATTTTACCTAATAAGGCCATATCCTTAGGAATTTCACCCTTTTCCACCCAATTGCCTATAATATTACATAGTATTCTTCTGAAGTACTCATGTCTGATATAGGATAAAAAGCTTCTTGAATCGGTCAGCATTCCCACAAATCGGCCAAGGAGGCTCTGGTTGGCAAGAGAAATAATTTGCTTTTCAATACCATCCTTCTGATCATTAAACCACCAGGCTGAACCGAACTGAATTTTACCGGGAATAGTCCCGCCCTGGAAGCAACCTATTATTGCGGCAAGCACTTCATTTTCCCTGGGGTTCAGGTGGTATAAAATTGTTTTGGGTAGTTCATCTGTTATATCAAGGGCATTTAAGAAGGCCGCAAGTGCTGATGCAAAGGTCCAGTCACCAATAGTGTCATAACCTGTATTTGGGCCTATCTTCTGCAGCATTTTTGTATTGGTGTTACGCAGTGCCCCAATGTGCAGCTGCATTACCCAACCCAGTCTTGAGTACTGTCTCCCGAGAAAAATGAGTACCTGAGTTTTATAAACAGCTATTTCCTCAGCAGTCAGGGGTTTGCCGGATAAAGCTTTTTGCAGAATGGAAGAGGCTTCTTCTTCAGTACCTTCGCGAAACAGGAGTGGCTCTAAACCATGGTCTGAGACTCTGCATCCAATATTGTGAAAATACTCCATCCTGGATATTAAAGCCTTCTTCAATTCTTCAAAAGTTGTGATTTTTAAACCGGATACTTCAGCAAGTTTATGAATCCAGGGGATAAATTCATCATTATCAATATTTATTCCTTTGTCAGGGCGGAAGGTAGGAAGGACCTTTACATCAAAATTATTATCCATAGCAATTAATTTGTGATATTCCAGAGAATCCAGGGGATCATCAGTGGTACATATTACTTTGACATTTGAACGCCTTATTAAATTTTTAGCACTAAACTCATCCTTTTTTAGCATTTCGTTGCATCGTTCCCAAATACTCTCGGCAGTTTCAGGGTTAAGCAGCTCCGATATTCCAAAATAGCGTTTTAATTCCATGTGAGTCCAGTGAAACAATGGATTACCAAGGCAATAAGGTATTGTTTCAGCCCACTTAAGGAATTTATCTTTCTCATCGCCGTCTCCTGTAATATATTTCTCATCTATGCCATTGCTTCTGATGGCCCTCCACTTATAATGGTCGTCACCCAACCATAATTCAGTAATATTTCTATACTTTTTATCTTCAGCAATATCTTTGGGGTTCAGATGGCAGTGATAATCAAATATAGGCATTACTTTGGCATATCTGTGATATAGCTCAACGGCAGTCGGGGTATCCAATAGAAAATCTTCATTCATAAAATCCTTCACGGCGTGATCTCCTTACAAAAATTTGTTTAATGCTAATATTAATAAATCCTGCAAAATAAAAATTTATTGAGATAGTGAATTTAAAAGTTAAACAAATGTATATAACAAATGTATATTTTGGTGAATTTACTTATTCTCAACCTTCTTAATCAGGCTTGTTAATACAAATTATAATACTTTATAATTTTCACAAATATATCATTTGTTGCTGCTTTTGATGCAAAAGTTGCTATAAACTCATATGGTGGAATTTTTGCTTGCGCAAATTTTGCTTATAGTAGATTTTTGTAATGATCATAAAAATAATTTGGATAATTATCAATAGGGTACATAAAAACTTGGGAAACATAAAAGATCAGAAATTTAAGTGGGGCGATATTTTACAAGTAAGAAGTGATGCTTAAAATCCATAATATGAAAAGTAGAGTAGAGAATTCGGAGCCAAACCGGTGTCAAAACATGAATATATCATGAATATATAAAGAGAAATATGTAAAGAGAAATATATAAAGAAATAAATTAAAAACCCCTCAAAGCCTTAAGACTGAGGGGTTTCATTATGGCGCGCCCGGCAGAGATCGAATCCACAACCTTTTGGTCCGTAGCCAAACGCTCTATCCAATTGAGCTACGGGCGCATATGATTTACACACAATATAACGGTGCACTAAATATATTAATACATCTTGAGCAAAAAAGCAACAGTTAGTTTTATTTACCAGTAAAATAATGAAAAGAAGCTTTATATAAGGCATATGTAAACCGGCCGGGTTTGCATAGGAAACGAAATGCAGCAAATGCAATTAAATAGAGGAAGGAGCAATAATGAGCAAAGAAAAATAAAGCCGGTATAATCTTGATAAAATAAAGTAGTACCGGCAGTTTTAATAACTTGATAATTAACTAGATAGTAATCGTGGCAAATATGATTTTGATTTTATAAATTATTAATTTTGAAAATTATGACTGCTTATTTAAAATAAAGCTTAAACATAATATCTCTGCTGTAATTTCCAAAACCTTTTCCGAACAGTGTAACGCCTCCTACATTTTCGGCATCGGGAAGAACAGCTATTCTAAAGGACCAGTATTTTTGACGAATATCCAAAGAAGATATGGAAACATCTGATACTTTAATACCGTCGATGTAAGTTCCGTCATGAGTTATTCGGATTGCCTTATATAATCCATATTGCCCCACCTGCAAGCTCCACCAGTCAGGAGTGTATTTGCCGCGGCTGAACCCAAAATCGCCAGGACTTGTCCACTGTCCCAATTTTTGATCGTTTAAAAAGAAGGTAATATCAGAAGGCCAGTTATTATTAACTCCTGGTGCTTCTGAGCCCAACTCCATGGATATTTCCAGCTCTTCAGGCTGTTGAACTGAAAGCAGAAAGTTAGGCACCTTGTATTCAATATAACCCACGGCAAACCACAAAATACCGGCATTTACCCTTTCGGGATCCAGGAAATACCTTGGATCGTCAAACTGACCAATAACCTTCTCCGGTGTTGCTATACCACAGGTTGGTGTAACACTGAAATCAGAGTAATGTCCAATTGGCATTGAAAATTCATGATAATTTCGAATTTTGGCTTGCTTTGTTGGAAAATCTATCTGTATTGAATCAACAGTGAGGTAACAAAGCTTTTGTACTGAACCGTTAACGCTTTTGCGCTCACAGCGGATTATTTCAGCTTTTTCAAGCTTTTTAACATGCATAGTTACAATTGCACTGCTTAATCCAAGCTTTTCGGCCAGCTGCTTTATGTTCAAAGGGCATTCAGCCAGCAGGTTAATTATTTTAATACGTACATCACTGCTAAGAGCTTCGTAAACGGGCAGCCATTTTTCGGAAATATCAGTTTTCATAAAAAATACAGCCTCCAACACTAGAATTAATACAAGTATAAATCACATCCCAGAGTTTGTAAATAAAAATGTTAATAGCATAATATTACCGACACAGATAAAAGTTATACGCTCTAAGTGAATAAAATATATGCTATATTGACATTATATGAGATGAGAGATATTATATAGTTATTAATACCATAGTTATGTAATTAATAAAAATATTAATGTGGAGCAGGGAGGAAAAACCATGAGTAATGCTAAAATGATACTTAATAAGGATTACGTTATAGGCGAAGTTGATAAAAGAATATATGGTTCCTTTATTGAGCACCTGGGGAGGGCAGTCTATGGGGGTATATATGAACCTGGTCACCCTACAGCAGATAAGTATGGTTTTCGTCAGGATGTAGCAGCTATGATTAAGGAGCTGAAAGTACCAATTGTAAGATATCCTGGAGGAAATTTTGTTTCAGGTTATAATTGGGAAGACGGTGTTGGACCTGTTGAAAAGAGGCCCAGACGTACTGAGCTTGCCTGGATGACAACCGAAACTAATGAAGTGGGAACTAATGAATTTTGCACATGGGCGAAGGAAGTAGGCACAGAGGTAATGATGGCTGTAAACCTGGGCACCAGAGGACCGGATGCGGCAAGAAATCTTGTTGAATATTGCAATCATCCTGGAGGAACTTACTGGAGTGAATTAAGAAAATCCCATGGTTACGCCCAGCCCCATAATATTAAGACCTGGTGTCTGGGAAATGAAATGGACGGACCCTGGCAGATAGGAGCTAAAACCGCAGAAGAATATGGAAGAATAGCCTGTGAAACTGCAAAGGTTATGAAGTGGGTTGACCCAACAATTGAATTGGTAGCATGCGGAAGCTCAAACAGCTCAATGCCAACCTTTGGGCAATGGGAGGCCACTGTACTGGAACACACTTATGACCATGTTGATTATATTTCTCTGCATACTTATTATGGAAACCATGATAACGATACAGCAAATTTCCTGGCCAGATCAATGGATATGGATGCATTTATCAAATCAGTTATTTCAACCTGTGATTATGTGAAGGCTAAGAAGCGCAGCAAGAAGAAAATAAATCTTTCTTTTGATGAATGGAATGTATGGTTCCACTCAAATGAAGCTGATAAGAAAATTGAGAGATGGTCTATAGCACCACACCAGCTTGAAGATATATATAATTTTGAAGATGCATTGCTGGTTGGAAGCATGCTGATAACATTACTTAAGAATGCTGACAGAGTAAAGATGGCTTGCCTTGCACAGCTTGTTAATGTTATTGCTCCAATTATGACCGAAAATAACGGGCCTGCATGGAAACAGACTATTTATTATCCATATTTACACGCTTCGGTATTCGGTAGAGGAACAGTTTTAAATACAATTGTAAAATCACCGCTCCACGACACTAAGGATTTCACAGATGTACCTTATATAGATGCAACTGCTGTTATCAGTGAGGACAATAATGAAATAACTATTTTTGCTGTAAATAAGAATCAGGAGGAGAACATTACTCTTGATGTAGAACTCAATGGTCTCGGACAGTTCAGAGTCATTGAACACATTGTTCTTGAACACAATGATGTAAAGGCTGTTAATACAAAGGAAAATCCTAATAATGTTGTACCAAACTCTAATGGAAATGCAGCAATAGAAGACGGTAATGTAAAGGCCGATTTGAAGAAGCTTTCCTGGAACGTAATAAGACTTAGAAAGTTGGCTTAATTAATATCTACCGGTACTAAAAATAAGATTTTATTTTGGGGCTCTGCTAAAGCAGGGCTCTTTATTTTTTATTTTCCTCATATATAGAATTAAACAATTATAAATTTATAGACATAAATCTTAATATCACAATTCGTGATAATTCATATAGATGATATTACACCTTCTGATGCTATGTAATAGACAAATGTTATATAATAGAATATATTGGAAGTAAAATATTCTCCTGTTGAAGCATGTGGAGGCTCAAATATATGGATGTAGTAACATATTCTCTCATGAACGGACAAAAAACGTCGGACCATTACTATAATATTGTTTCTGTTTTTACCGATAAAGTATTGCTGAAGGGACACCAAGTATTAAGAGCACATATAGACGACTATCATAGTGAAATACATCATAATGAAATGCACACTGACAGGAGCACTTTCTTTGAAGAAGGTCTTCTGGAGATATTGGCATTAGGTATTTACTGGCGTATATACAGCAATGCTGCCCTGGAAATGAAGAAATCAACATCAAATTTTTTAACTGAAATAAACAGACTGAGAGATACTAAGGCTAAATTAAAAAGTTTTTTCAATCATTTGAAAGGTATATTCTCCACTTTGCTTATTTCAAAAAAAATATATATAACTAATACAGATGTTCCTGATTTAACAGGCATAGAGAAATTGATTGCTTTTTTAAAAGCTACCGGTGAATTTAATCAGGAAGTAAAAAGGTTTGAAATATGGCTTAAGTATTTCAGACAGGCAGGAATAAAAAAGACCCATCAGGTATTGTCAACAGCAGTAAGCTTTACTGACTGGTTTGTTGAGGAAAGTGAATCAGCCCTGATGCAGTTTACCCCAAAAATTCAGGATTTTTTAAATAATAAATTGTCCAGTCACAAATGGAAAGAAGACTACATATTCTGCGGCAGCAGGGCAGTAGAATACTATTTAAATATGGTGGGAGCAGAGATAATGAACAGAATTTATCATGACGCCTTTCGCCAAAGGACGGATAAGGTATTGTTGCTGCCCCACTGTATGACAGAACCGGAGAAGGGTAAATGTAAAGCCACTCTGGCAGGTATGGGCTATATTTGTACTGGATGTTCGGAAGGCTGCCAGGTGAACAGGCTTACCAGGTTCGGGAAACAGAACAGATTGCGGGTCAGACTGGTTCCTCATGAATCCTCTATAGCTTCAACAAAAACAGATCACTCTCTTTTTACCGATCATTCAGGTGTAATTGGAGTATCCTGTGTACTGAATCTTATTTCTGGCGGCTGGATGCTGTTGGAAAGAGGAGTAATACCCCAATGTGTACTCCTGGACTACTGTGGTTGTAAGAACCACTGGCATAAAAAAGGCATCTCAACCAGTTTAAACGAAGAACAGCTTATGAAACTTATTGATGCCAATCATATCCGCCTGTAAGCAGCAATGAAAATATGTTAAAATAGTCATAATGTTTAACACGAAAACTATTTATATTTAAAATTATTTTGGGGGTCCAATGAAACATATCTTTATTGTAAATCCGGCAGCAGGAAAAGGTAAATCTCTTGAGGTTATTCCATTTATTCAGGAGTGCTTTAAGGACAGAGAGCAGGATGAGTTGTTTATAGAGGTTACAAAATACCCGGGACACGCAGCTGAGATAGCCAGGGAGTACGCGTCAGCTGAGGAATGCCGGATTTATTCCGTGGGAGGAGATGGAACTGTAAATGAAGTAGTCAACGGAATAGCGGGAACCTCTTCGGCTATAGGAGTGATACCAACCGGTTCGGGAAATGATTTTGTACGAAGTTTACATCCTGAAATGGATATAAAGGCACTTATAGCACAATCAATTGATGGTATTGAGAAAAGCATTGATCTGGCAAAAGTAAATGATAAATATTTCGTAAATATTTCTTCTATAGGATTCGATGCCAATGTAGTTTTCAATGCTATGAAGTTTAAGAAAAAACCAGGAATAACCGGAAGCATGGCCTATGTACTTTCTATCATATATACTGTATTCAAACACAAAATAAACAGGATTAGAGTGGATATCGATGGTAGTAAGTTTGAAATGGATTCATTGCTGGTGGCTGTGGCCAATGGAAAGTATTATGGTGGTGGGATGATGCCTGTCCCGGGTGCCGTACTTGATGACGGAATGCTGGATATATGTCTTGTCAGTGAAGTAAGCCGTCGTACCATTCTCACTCTTTTTCCAAAATATATGAAGGGGCAGCACGGTATACTAAAGCCGGTAAGCTTTCAAAAGGGACAAAGGGTGAGAATTGAAAGTGATGAAGAACTCTGCCTAAATATTGATGGTGAAATTGTAACATCAAGGGCTATAAACTATGAAATAATTAAATCGGGAATAAAGGTAATACTCCCGAATCACAAAACTATAAAATAATATCCGTTATGTCAAAGCTGCTTATTAGGATAGGGAGTTAAGTATGAAAATATATCTTATAGATTATCTTGCTCACTCCACCAAAACTGCTAAGCAGCTTTTTATTACTATATATAAACACGCTCTGGGCGATGATGGGGGTTAAAATGAAGTTTATACATACAGGTGACTGGCATATTGGAAAAATAGTGAATGATTTTAGTATGCTGGAGGATCAAAAGAATGTATTGGAACAGCTTTTTTCTGTTATAGAAAGGGAAAAGCCTGATGCGCTGGTGCTGGCGGGGGATATATTTGACAGAAGTATCCCCTCTGTGGAAGCAGTTGAACTTGTAGATGATATTTTTTACAAGCTGACCGTTGAAATGAAAGTGCCTGTACTTGCCATTGCCGGAAATCATGACAGTGCTGAACGCCTGTCCTTTGCAAGCAGGATTTTGACCAATAACGGTTTACATATTTCGGGAACCTTTGATGGAAACGTATCCTGTATAACCATAGAAGATTCCTTTGGACCGGTAAATTTCTATCTACTCCCCTACACTGATCCCAGGAATATACGTCACATATACCAGGACAGTCAGATATCCAGCCATGACGATGCAATGAAAAGAATCCTGGATAGACTTGGACAAGCATTCAACTCAAGCGAAAGAAATGTAATGGTAACTCATGGATATATAACTCATATGGGAAAGCCTGCCGAGCTTGTCAGTGAGTCAGAAAGACCTTTAAGCATAGGGGGGACAGACTTTGTTAGCTCGGAATACTTTAAAATATTCAACTATACGGCGCTGGGGCATCTCCATGCGCCTCAGAGGGCAGGTTTTGAAAATGTCAGATATTCGGGTTCCCTACTAAAATACTCATTCTCAGAGGTTAATCAAAAAAAAGGTATCACAATAGTAGAACTGGATGAGAAGGGGCATGCTGCTTCGAGACACATTGATCTGACTCCCGCACGGGATATGAGAATAATTAAGGGGCCGTTAAATGAACTTATCAGCCCGGAGGTTTACAAAAGTGCAAACAATGAGGACTATATCCATGCAATTCTAACCGATAAGGGCGAACTGATAGATCCTATATCTAAACTCAGGTCAGTATATCCTAATATTATGGGACTTTCCAGAGAAGGCGGCAGTCGGAGGGAGGGTTCAAAAACTTCTGCCTCACAGGGTTATAAATCAAAATCTAAACTGGAGCTTTTCAGGGAGTTTTATGACTCAATCCAGGGCGAGCCGCTGGGAGAGGAAGCAGAGGCTATTATATCAAGGATTATCGGAGAGGTTGAAAAAGAAGGAGTATAGCCTATGAAACCATTGAATTTAACAATAAGTGCCTTTGGCCCCTATGCCAAAGAACAACATATTGATTTTACAAAACTTAAGGAGCAGATTTTCGTTATTTCAGGACCCACTGGTGCCGGAAAAACTACAATATTTGATGCCATCAGCTTTGCACTTTTCGGAGAGGCATCGGGCAGCAGCCGTGACAGAGACAGTCTCAGAAGCGACTTCGCCCTGCCTGGTACAGAAACGTATGTCGAAATGGAGTTTGAACTCAGGGGAAAGGTGTATAAAATTAGAAGATCTCCCCAACAGCAGCAAAAAAAGCTCAGGGGAGAGGGCTACACCATAAGAAATGCAGAGGCCGAGCTGCTGCTGCCCGACGGGACACTGATTACCAAAATAGCCAATGTGGATGAAAAAATAAATGAACTGCTGGGCATAAACAAAGCACAGTTTAAGCAAATAGTAATGCTTCCCCAGGGTGAGTTCAGAAAGCTGCTGGAGGCAGAAAGCACCGAAAGGGAACTTATTTTCAGAAAAATTTTCGGAACCGAGGGCTTTGCTGAAATACAGAGAAGGCTGGAGGATGAAAGCAAAGAGCTCTATAAGAGTGTCCATGATATAAAGACTCAGATGGATACACTTATCAGAAATGTGGATACTGGAGGAAATCAAGTTCTTGAAGAGATCAGGAGCTCAAAAAACATTAATATTCGGTTGTTTTTGGAAAAACTGGCTGAAGCGGCAGCTTGTGATAATAAAAACCTGGAAGCTGTTAATTCCCGGCTGCAGCTCAATATTCAAAAACAGGGCAGCCTAAAGGAAGAAATGGCCAGGGCAGTTGAAATTAATAAAAAGCTTTCCGGCAAAGAGCAGCTAACTATAGAATACAATGAAACTTTAAGCAGACTGGAAGAATACAAACAAAGGGAAGTAGATCTTCAGTATTCAAGGAAGGCTTTGCCCATTGCCGAAGTGGACCAGCAATTAAAAAAAGTAGCTCAGAATATACTTGTCAAGACGGCCCAGCTGGAGCAGGCCAGGCAGAAGGTTCAGAAGTGTAAAGGAGAATTTGAAACAGCACAACAGCTATTTATTTCCGAGAAAGAAAAGGAACCTTTAAGGAAAAAATTAGAAGCTGAACTAGCACTTCTTAACAGCATGCTCTCAAAGGTTATGCAGTACGATAAGACAGTAAAAGCTATGGAAGCTGTAAAGTATAAGAGTGACCAGATAATGATGGAACTTGAACAGTCTGCTAAAAGGCTGGAGATGGAGAAAAGCAGTTACAGGGCTCAGGAGGAAAAACTAAGGAGTGTGTATTCTGCTGAGGCCGAAAGTATAAGGCTGGATAAGGAAATAACTTCAAAAAAGAAACTTTTGCAGGAGCTGGACAGCATTAGGAAGCTTATAGATGTTTGTTTAGATCAAATCAACAGTTATACCAAATTAAAAAAGTCCTTTGAGAGTTTTGATTTTGAGTATGTACATTTCCGCAGCAGGCTGGAGCAGGAGGAGGACAATTATCTCCGGGAACAGGCCGGACTAATGGCAAAAAATCTTAAGGACAATTATCCCTGTCCGGTTTGCGGGTCAACAGTGCATCCTGCCCCTGCTTCTGTTTCTGAAAACGTAACCGACCAACAGCATCTAAAGAAGATGAAAGAGAAATTTGCCCTTTTGACTGAGCAGAGGACCGAAAAATTAAAGGAATTATCCCAACTAAACGGAAATATTGGGGGCACAAGGCTGGAGATAGAAAACAGACTGTCTGCACTGGAACAGGGAGTACTTCCTGAAAGCCTTTACAGGACAGATGAAGGAAAGGCCGGATTTTTGTTATCTGGTCAGAAGGAAAACATCAATTTAGATAGTGTGCAGAAAGAAAGCAGCAGTCACAGTAATTTAACTATATCCAACCTTGAAAAAATAAAACAGGAGATAGTTGGTAAGGGTACTGCTTTAAAGGCTGAGACCCTGGGACTTATGTCTTCTTATAAAGAAAAGAGCCAACTGGCGGGTAAAAAAGAGGAACTGGAAAAGCAGTACAGAGACAGCGGAGAAAATATCAAAAGGCTTGAGGAAGTCATTAATGCGCAAAATGAACAGAAAACAGTTATAGCCGAAGAACTTGCACGTATTCGGTCGGCAATAGCTGTTATTGAACAGGAAGTACCCAGTGATATACGCTCCATATCAAAACTTAATTCAGTACTGGAGGAAACAAAAGGTTCTATTAACCAGCTTGAAGCCCGGCTGAGGAGTGCAGAGTACACTCTGGAGCAGGCACGGCAGGCTTTGAGCCTTGCTGAGAAAGAGTATGCAGTAGTGACTACTTCCCTGAAAGAGAGTGAAGAGGAGCAGGCCCGGTTGAAAAAACTTCTGGATCAAAGGCTCAAGGCCGCAGGTTTTGAGGATTATGCACATTTTGCTTCTATGAAAAAAAGCCAGCAGGAGTTGGATAGTATACAGGCAAGTATAACCGAATATTATCAAAGGCTTCAGTCATTGAAGGACATGCTGGCACACCTGGAGGAGGAAACCAGAAATCTAAACACTCAGGACGTAAGTCTGCTTGAACAAAACTATCAGAAACTTCTGGAAGAACAGAACCTTTTGCAGGAAGAGCAGAATATTATCTTCTCCAGATATTCAAACAATACAAAAGCTCTGGGGCAGCTCAAGGAGATAATTACACGTCAGGAAATACTTGAGAAAAAATACAATACCATTGGAGAGCTTTCAAGGATTGCAAAGGGTGATAACCCGCAGAGACTGACATTTGAAAGATACGTTCTGGCTGCATATTTTGATGAAATAATAACTGCCGCCAACCTGCGGCTGGAAAAAATGACTGGCTCCAGGTATCTGCTTCAAAGGAAGGTAGATAAAAGCAAAGGCCGGGCGCAGCAGGGGTTGGAACTGGAGGTTTTTGATAATTATACCGGGAAGTCAAGGCATGTCAGGACTCTTTCCGGAGGCGAAGGTTTTAAAGCCTCTCTGGCTTTGGCACTGGGATTGGCTGATGTGGTTCAATCCTACTCAGGAGGAATAAGCCTTGATACACTGTTTATTGATGAAGGATTCGGGTCCCTTGATCCTGAATCCCTTGACAGTGCCATAGAATGCCTTGTTGAGATTCAAAAGACTGGCAGGCTGGTAGGGGTAATATCACATGTGGTCGAATTAAAGGAGAGAATAAAATCGGTATTAGAAATTATTTCAAAAAAAGAGGGAAGTTTTGTAAAAGTTGTCGTATAATATATATAACACGTAAAAAATACATAATTATACCAAATTGACGGAATAGGAGAGTGCTATGGAGAAGAATACAATTCTACTCAAAAATGAAATTGAGGCAAACAAATTTGCTTCCAGGGTTATGCTTGGTACAAATATCTTTGCAGTAATAGCTTACATACTCAATGCTTTGGACATATTTGTGGCAGATGATACCCGGATGACTATAGCAATGTCTTCGGCAGTTGTGCTTCTTACTCTTCCCTTCATTATTGTTGAGGTTTTTAAGAGACAGGATCTTTGGGTTAAGTACATTACTGTAACAGCATCAATACTGATGGTTGGAATATTGACAATCTTTTTAAGCTTTCATGTAGTTGTCCTGTTTACTTTTCCCCTTGCAATAGCAAGCCTGTTTTTTTCCAGAAGACTTAGCTGGTATACAACAGTTGCATCTGTTATTGTTTTGAACATTTCTCAGCTTCTGGTGATACCTTTGGGGGGGACACCTGATGACAACCTGATCGACACCTACAGTACAATTGTATATGGTATGGCTCCAAGGACCATAGAACTAATAATATTATCTGTTATATTTATTGTTTTATCTAAAAGAACTCGAAAATTGTTAAGCAACGTAATGAGTGCTGAAGAGCAGCAGGAAATGTTGAACAAAATGCTTAAGGTTACAAAAAAATCCACCGAAGTGTCAAATGTTCTTGCTCAATCAGTAAACAATCTGTCACTTATGACAGAAAATACAACTAAAGCAAACGAATCTATTGCTAATAAGACATCAAAAATAGCTGAGGGCTCAAAGCAGTCCATAAAGAATATTGAAGAAGCTACAGAAGTTGTGGCAGATATGTCCTCAAACATTAATAAAATAACCCTTGAAGGAAAGCAGCTTTCTGAATTATCAGATCAGATCCGTGTATTATCTGAAAACAGTGTTGATGTTATGAATTCAGCAGTTGATGAAATGAATGCAATTGCTGAGGCTACAAGACAAAGTAAAGAGACAATTGCAAAACTGGAAAGCAGGTCAGGGGAGATTTCAAAATTTGTTGAAGTAATTACCCAGATATCAGCACAAACAAATCTTCTGGCGCTGAATGCCTCTATAGAATCTGCCAGAGCAGGGGAACAGGGTAAGGGATTTGCAGTGGTGGCCCAGGAAATAAGAAATCTTGCTGAGGGCTCACAGAAAGCGGCTAAAGATATTGCGGCCCTTATAAAAGAAATACTGGATGATACTGATAATGCTGTAAAAGCAATGGATACCGGGTCTGAAAAGGTGGACAGGGGAATGGCTATAATAGAACAGGCCAGAGAATCCTTTAACAAAGTGGCTGATGCCAACAATAAAATGAGAGAAAGACTTGCTACGGTAAGAGAGGATACCAGGGAAGCGGCCATATGCAGTCAAAAAGTGGTCGGTATGGTTGGTTTGGTTAAGGACATAAGCGCTGGCACACTTAGAGATCTTGAACAGATAGCAATGGCCAGCGAGGAACTTGTTGCCTCTATGGAGGAGTTGGATTCGTCTGTAGACAGTATAGAGAACATGTCAAAGGAACTGGTAGATGTGGTTAAATAGGCTAATAAAATGCAAGGATGTAAAATCAGTTTTTCATCAGCATTATACTGTAAAGCCTGTGACAAAGCTAAGGGGGATTATAAGCAAAGAGGCATATAAGGCAGTGACTTAAGTCTCTGAAACTTCTTCCTCCCCAAAAAGCGGCCTTAATATCAACACGCTGAGGGGTGGAATACTTAGCTTAAGCCTGTAGGGGCGTCCGTGAAGGGGTTCTTTTTCAACCGTGTAAATTACATTGTCCTTATCAGGCTCATATCCACCGTATTTTTCATAATTGCTGTTAAGTACCAGTTCATACTCAAGGTCAAAGGGTGCCCCGATGCAATAACTATCATGCACTGTGGGAGTAAAATTACAAACGAAAATAAGCATCTCTTTAAAGTCAATACCTTTACGAATAAATGATACAATACTGTGGTCGGTATCATTACAGTCTATCCATTCAAAGCCCTCATAGCTGAAATCCACTTGATAAAGTGCTTTTTCATTTACATACAGCTTATTAAGATCCCGGACGAAGGTTTGCATTTTCTTGTGCATTTCATAATCCAACAGATGCCAGTCAAGACCTTTTTTATCATTCCACTCAATAAATTGTCCAAATTCACTGCCCATGAATAGAAGCTTTTTGCCAGGATGTCCATAGGTGTAACCATATGTAACCCGCAGTCCTGCAAACTTTTGCCAGTAGTCTCCCGGCATTTTATTAAGCATGGAACACTTGCCGTGAACAACCTCATCATGGGAAAGAACAAGAACGTAATTTTCACTGAAGGCGTACATAAGTGAGAAGGTTATAAGATTATGGTGATATTTACGATATATGGGGTCCATACTGACATATTTCAGAAAATCATTCATCCAGCCCATGTTCCACTTAAAGGTGAAACCCAGACCTCCCATATATGGGGGTTTGGTTATCATAGGCCACGCAGAGGATTCCTCGGCTATCATCATTACTCCTTTAAAGTAGCTAAAAACAGTGGTATTAAGCTGCTTCAAAAACTCAATAGCTTCCAGATTCATATTGCCGCCGTATTTGTTTGGTATCCATTGTCCTGGCTTTTTAGCGTAGTCCAGGTATATCATAGAAGCCACAGCATCAACTCTTAAACCGTCGACATGGTATTTTTCAAACCAAAATACTGCATTTGATATTAGGAAGTTTTTGACCTCATTTCTGCCATGATTGAAAATCAAGGTTCCCCATTCGGGATGCTCACCCTGACGAGGGTCTTCATGCTCATATAAAGCTGTGCCATCAAATTTAGCCAGCCCATGTGCATCCTTTGGAAAATGTGCTGGAACCCAGTCCAGTATAACTCCTATGCCGTTTTGGTGGCATTGGTCTACCAGGTACATAAAGTCTTCGGGGGTACCGTATCTGCTGGTGGCGGAATAGTAACCTGTTACCTGATAGCCCCAGGAACCGTCGAAAGGGTGCTCGGTGACAGGTAGCAGCTCCACATGGGTATAACCCATATACTTTATATATGGTATTAGTCTGTCGGCAATTACCCGGTAGTTAAGAAACATATCGCCATTTTCATCAGGTTCAGCCAGAGTGGACCAGGTACCCAGATGCAGCTCATAGATGGAAACTGGCATTGAAAAAACATCTGAGGATGCTCTCTGTTCCATCCATACCGAGTCTTCCCACTGGTATTTCTCAATATCGTATACAACTGATGCAGTAGCCGGGCGCTTTTCAGTATAAAATGCGTAAGGGTCAGCCTTCAGTATAATCTGGTCAGTCTGTGTTTTTATCTCAAATTTGTACAGGTCACCGCAGGCAACCAGAGGTATGAACAGCTCCCAGATTCCTGAAGCTCCCAGCTGACGCATCTGGTGTCTGCGGCCATCCCACTGGTTAAAGCTGCCCACAACACTGACTCTTTTTGCGCAGGGTGCCCACACTGAAAAAAGAGTGCCCGATACATTGTTTACAGTCATTACATGTGCGCCCAGCTTCTCATAAATCTTATGGTGATTCCCCTGGTTGAAAAGATATACATCATATTCAGAGATAACAGGCCAGAAGCTGTAAGGGTCGTGAGTTAAATAGCTATTGCCGGTATTATCGGTTATTCTGAGCTTATATTCAAATAAATTGTTTCTGTCAGGAAAAATTATCTCGTAAATACCATTTTCATATTTAGGAGGGATGGGATAAAAAATGTTTTCAGATACATCCAGCAATTCCACAGATTTGGCATCGGGATGATAAACCCTTACTGCAACGTCTTTTTTTTGGTTTTCGCCTTTTATCACGTGCATACCGAGAAATGCATGGGGATCTTTACAATTACCATTAATTATACTATTAATAATTTTTTGAATATCCTTTCCCATTAAACCACCTCATATGAAAATATTCATCAAGGTGAACAGTCACCTATATTTACCATATTATTATATTTTGTTAACAATAACAAGAATATAGGCGGTAAAAAAAGGCTGCCTGAAAATTTTATTTTTAAGCAGCCCATTTGTAAGTTATCATGATCTCTTACTGAACTTAATGTCAAACCATACTGCCAAAAGAAGTATTAAGCCCTTAACAATATATTGCGCCGCTACATCTGTATTCATAAGGCTCATGCCATTATCAAGACTTCCCATAACAAGAGCACCAATGATACAGCCTGCAATTGTGCCTGCACCTCCCAGGGTACTGGTTCCGCCAATAACTGCCGATGCTATGGCATCCAGTTCCATGTTGGTTCCTGCTGATCCTGTAGCTGTGTTGAGTCTTGCAGCATATACAATACCGGCAATAGTTGAAAGAAGTCCCATCAGAACAAATATTCCGAGATTTACCCTGTTAATGTTAATACCTGAGAGCCTGGCAGCTTCCTTATTACCGCCAATAGCGTAAACATGACGACCAAAAGTTGATTTTTCTGCAATAACAGTAAATATTACTATTATTGCTATCAGCAATAATATCGCATAGGGAATGCCCATATAACTGGACATAATTCCGATTACCAAGGCAATTAATAGAGAAAAGCCGGTCATTTTTATAATTTGCAGTGACATGGGGAGAACCTCAAAACCATATTTAATCCGGGATTTTCTCTTTCTAACCTCAAATATTAAATAGCATATAATGAAAGCTACCCCAACTAATGCGCTTGTATCGTTGAAAGGCAAATTGGGATTAATTTGTGGCAGGTAACCCTGACCAATTGCCTTGAAGGAATCATTCATGGGTGCAATGGAGTTGCCTCCGGTAATTGCAATAACTCCGCCTCTGAAGGCCAGAAGGCCTGCCAGCGTTACAATAAAAGCCGGTACCTTACCATAGGCCACCCATAAACCCTGGAACAAACCCAGCAAAAGACCGATAGCAATAGTAATTGCAATTGTTTCAATAGTCCCCATACCGCCAGCCACCATCAATTGTGCTGCAATTGCCCCGGTTAAACCCACAAAGGAGCCCACTGACAGGTCAATGTGTCCGGCAACCATGACTAAAACCATACCACAGGCAGCTATTGCTGTTGACGCACACTGCAAAAATAAATTTGACAGATTTCTTGAGGAAATGAATATACCATTTGTAACGATGGTAAAAAAGCCCCATATTATCAGCAAAGCAAGTATCATGGTATACTGACGCATATTTCCCTTCAGCGTTCCCACTAAAATTTCTTTAATTGATTTTGATTTGCCCAGTGAATTTTGATTATGTTTTGCAATAGAGTTTATTTCTGTGTTACTCATGTTACATCCCTCCTGTGGCATAAGTCAGAATATTTTCCTGAGTGGCTTCGTTCCAGTAAAATTCCTTTGTTAAGGTACCTTCATGCATAACCAGTATTCTATCGCTCATTCCGAGTATTTCAGGTAATTCAGAGGATATCATTATAATACATACACCCTCGTCAATCAGCTTATTCATAATATTGTATATTTCAAATTTTGCACCTACATCAATCCCTCTTGTAGGCTCATCCATTATGAGAATTTTTGGCTTTGTTAAAAGCCATTTGGCAAGTACAACTTTTTGCTGATTTCCACCGCTGAGATTAGAGACCTTTTGCTCAATGCTGGGAGTTTTTATTCTTAAATTCTCAACATATTGGTTGGTATTCTTTATTACTTCGTTACCATTTATCAGCGAAAATTTTGACATGGATTTCAGGCTGGACAGGGTGATATTGTTTTTTATGTCCATTCCCAGTACCAAGCCATATCGTTTTCTATCTTCGGACACATAGCCTATGCCTGCTTCTATGGCTTGTCTCGGATTTTTAATAGATATTGGCCGGCCCTCCAGAATTATTTCACCGCTTACATTAGCCCCGTAGGCACCGAAAATACTCATAACCAGCTCTGTCCTTCCGGCTCCCATCAAGCCTGCAATTCCAAGTATTTCACCCTTCCTCACTTTAAAACTTACATTGTCTATTACCTTTTGTTCGGGAAGGTCAGGATTATATACATTCCAATTCTTTACTTCCATAACGACCTCCCCGGGTTTGTGTTCTTTTCTTGGGAACCTCTGAGTTATTTCGCGTCCAACCATTAATGCTATTACTTTATTCTCGGTCATTTCTGACAAAGGCTCAGTCCCGATTGATTTGCCGTCACGAAGAATGGTAATGCTATCAGCAATTTCAAAGACCTCACTTAGCTTATGTGAAATATATATACAGGTTACGCCTTTGGATTTTAACTCCTTGAGTATTTGCAGCAAATTTTCGGTCTCTGATTCAGTAAGTGCTGCTGAGGGTTCATCCAAAATGAGGATTTCAGCTTTTTTAGCAATTGCTTTAGCAATTTCCACCAGTTGCTGCTGACCTATGCCCAGATTTAATACTTTGGTGTTTGGGTTTATATTAAGTCTTACTTCATTAAGGACCTTCTGGCTTTCCACATAGGATTGATCCCAATTAATAAAACCTGACTTTTTCACTTTCTCATTGCCAAGGAATATGTTTTCGCAGACACTCATCTGTTTAACAAGTGCAAGTTCCTGATAAATTATGGCTATTCCAGCCTTTTCGCTGTCCTTTATTCCTGAAAAATTTTGTGTAACTCCTTTTACAATTACTTCACCAGTATAAGTACCAGAGGGGTAAACCCCACTGAGAACCTTCATAAGGGTAGATTTTCCTGCTCCGTTTTCACCGCAGAGGGCATGAATTTCGCCCTTCTTTACCCGGAAGGTAACGTTATCAAGTGCTTTAACCCCCGGAAACTCTTTTGTGATGTTCTTCATCTCCAATATATATTCGCTCATATTAACCTCCATGAGCCATATTGAACTTTCATTTTGATATGGGGGAATAACATTGTCCGGTATAAACCGAATGCTGCCATTCCCCCATATCAGTCTAAAGTTTTATATTATTTACCATAAACATCTTCTTTCTTAAGATAACCGCTTTCGATAAGCACTTTGTCAAGATTGTTTCTGTCAACAATTTCAGGTGTCAGCAGAATTGAAGGAACGTCTATTTTTTCATTGTTGACTTTTTGGTCAGCTCCCAGATCTTCTCCCTTAACCATCTTTATTGCTGCTTCAATAGCTGCTTCGCCTAATTTTCTGGTATCTTTGAATACTGTCATACCCTGAGTACCCTCAACTATTCTCTTGGCTGCGGAGAGTTCTGAATCCTGGCCTGTTATCAGCACTTTTCCGGCAAGGCCCTGAGCTGCCAATGCCTGTATACAACCGCCGGCTGTTCCATCATTAGGAGCCAGTACACCCTGTATGTCATTGTTGTTGGCAGTTAAAGCATTTTCCATCAGTTTAAGGGCATTGTCAGGTTTCCAGTCAACAACAGCCTGCTCCATAACAACCTTATAATCACCACTGTCTATCTTTGGCTGCAGATATTTGGCAGCGCCCTGTTTAAAGAGGGTAGCATTGTTATCTGTAGGAGCACCGGACAACCAGACGATATTACCTTTCGGCAGATTGTCGGTAAGCCATTTTCCCTGAAGTTCCCCAACTTTTACATTGTCGAATGACAAATAAACATCAACATCAGTACCCATTACAAGCCTATCGTAGGAAATAACCTTTATACCAGCCTTGTGAGCTTTGTCAACTGTTGTAGCGGCAGCTTTGGCATCGTGTGGAGCAATAATCAGAACATCAATTCCCTGGGAAATCAGATTTTCAACCTGGGAATCCTGCTTGGCAGCGTCCATATTAGCTATCTGTACTGCAATTTCTACACCAGCCTTTTTAGCGGCTTCTTCCATAGTGGCTTTATCTCTGACCCATCTTTCTTCCTGCTGAGTAGGAAGTGATAAACCAATCTTGATTTTCTTGTCACCTGCCGGAGAAGATGTAGCTGTTGAGTTTTCACCTGCTGTTGAACTGCCTGAGGAATTGCCGGAACCGCAACCGGCAAACAGTGAAATAGACATTATACCTGCTAAAGCCATAGCAGCTATACGTACTGATTTTTTCATATACCGTCCTCCTGAAATGTAATTTTTATATGCAAGGGGATAGATACCCATTGCTTATCTAGTTACATTAACAGGATATATCAGAGAAGGGATAAAGTCCCTAGATATAATTACTAAGGTCTTACTAAAATTGCTATGAAGTGAATTTTTTCTGTAGGGAGTAGCATTATTTTATGAAAGGTAGAGGAATACAAACAACCACTAATAAACCTTATGGCTTACCATCTTATTTACATTGCCAAGAATCTTTGAATAACGGTCATAATCCTGCAGAAGTACTCCCATATAAAGGCTGTCTACAATGGCAAGCTGTGAAATGCGAGAGAACATGGTTTCAGTATAGAAGGTAGTCTCAATATCACCTGTAAATAGCTTAATATCTGCATATCGAAGTATGTCTGTACCTTTAAAATTTGTTATTGCAATGGTAATAGCTCCATTTTCCTGGGCTATACGTAAGGCATCCACTGTGTCCTTTGTACTGCCCGAATGGGAAATGGCCACTGCAACATCACCTTTTCCAAGAGAAGTTGCACAAATGTGCTGGAGGTGGCTATCGGGATATGAACGGCAGGGAAGCCCTATACGAAGAAATTTTGTCACCATATCTCCGGCAACAGCAGCAGAATTACCCACTCCATAGACATCAATAAGACGTGCTTTGTGTAGTGCAGTAACCGCTTTTTTGTATTCATACTTATTCAGAGTCCGTTGAGTATCTTCTAATGCGCGTTGGGCTAAAGCTATCATTTTCTCCGGTATGGAATCCAGGGAATCTCCCGAATGAACATGGAGGTCTACCAGAGGAGGGGTAGAACGCTTCATAGCAGCAATATCCTGTGCTATGGCTAACTTTAACGGAACAAAGCCTTCAAAGCCCAGTGCCCGAACAAAACGCAGTACAGTGGGATCACTTACATTTACAGCTTTGGCAAGCTGAGCCACTGTCAGGCCTGGTATTTCATCCCAATGAAGAAGTACGTAATCTGCAACCTTCTGCTCGGATGAGCGGAGAAAAGGATACTTCTCTATGATAATTGTCTTGCAGTCAAGGGTTTGCATAGCCGTTCACCTCTCTATTGATTCATTTATTATATGAAACTTGTGAAGATAATTCAAGAGTATTGTACTTAAACTACATTTGATAGTGTTTGTAGTAAAATTACAACAACATATTGACAGTGTAATTAAATTACAGTAAAATACTTCTCGAAAGGAGCGTCTTGCCCGCCTTTGGTAATTCACGGCAAACGTGTATGGTATATGAATAAAACAAAAAAAGCTTCAGAAATGAGTGTTGCAGAGCTGGCTTCTTACATTGACCAATCTGTTCTAAAACCAGAATTTACTCAGGAAGAAATACGCAAATACATTCAGGAGGGAATTGATTTTGGGTGTCGCACAGTCTGTGTTAACCCTGCTTCCTTGCCATTGGCCGTTGAAATGTGTGAGGGTACCCGTACCCAGGTATGCGTAGTATGTGATTTTCCTTTTGGGCTTTCAACCACAGCATCAAAAGTATTACAGGCTGAGGAGTATTGTAAGGACGGAAAAGTACCTGAGTTGGATATTGTAGCTAATTATGGCTGGATTCGCAGTGGATTGTGGTCCAAAGTTAAGGAGGATATTGAAAAGGTATGCGAGGTATGTCATGATTACGGAACACTTGTAAAAGTAATTTTTGAGACAGATGCGCTTACACTTGACGAAATAAAAAAGGCAACAGAGGTGGCTATTGAAGCTAAGGCTGATTTTATTAAGAGTTCTACCGGCTTTTTCACAGGCGGAAAAAATGAAGGAGCTACATATGAAGTTATATCAACAATGTTAAAGGCGGCACAAGGTCGCTGTAAGGTCAAAGGCTCAGGATCCATACGTACTCGGGAACACTTTTTAAAGTTAATTGACATGGGTGTCGACAGAATGGGTATTGGATACCGCTCAACACCTGTAGTGCTTGGCTGCAGTCCTGAGGAGGCAAAAGCACAGCGTCTGGCAGAACTTTAATTAATTCATCTGAATAAATTTACTTCACCAAACTGATTTAATTCATAATTTATTTTTTTGGCCACTGACTCTTAGGAACATTCAGATATACGTCTTCCAGACGGTGAAAACCGTCATTTATTACTGTATTGATCAGATTTTCTTTCGTAACTATTATAGGCTCAACTTTTTCATAGGGGATATCGTTTTTTCCGTCGCTTATATAGTTATTGCACTGGTAATAGTTATTCTTCAGCAAGCCAAGAGCGACATCAACTGCCTTCTCGGCCAATTTGTCGATAGGCTTGTATACCGTCATGAGCTGAGTGCCTTCAGCCACTCGCTGGCAGCCGGAAATGTCTGCATCATGGCCTGCCACCAGCACTTTACCAGCTAATTGCTGTTCTGAAAGTGCTTCTATGGCAGCGCCGGCAAGACTGTCATTGGCTGCCAGAACAGCATCAATTTTTTTGCCGTTCTGAAGTGCCTTTTCCACACATTTGAAAGAGTCCTCGGGCCGCCAGTCGTATGCCCATATTTCATTAACTATCTTTATTGAATTGTTGTAGATGTATTTGTTAAGGATATTTTTATAGCCTTTATTATACATATAACTATTGTAATCGGTTTTTGCGCCATTAATGATAAGATAGTTGCCTGCCGGAACCTTCGATACCATAAGAGATGCCATATATTCTCCTACTTTTACATTGTCAAAGGAAACGTAGAAATCTACATTGGCATTTTTTATTAAGCGATCATAGCAAATAACCTTGACGCCCTTCTTTTTTGCCATATAAACGGCTTCCGCAGATTTTTCAGCATCCTGGGGTACAATCAACAATATATCAATATTTTGGTCTAACAAGTACTTGACCTGTTTTATCTGGTCATCAACATTGTTATTTGAATTCTGGACAATAACGTCGGCGCCCTTTGATTTTGCTTTGGCAACAAGAATATCCATATCTCTTTGCCAGCGCTCCTCCTGTAAAGTTGCCATGGAGAAGCCTATGGTAATGTTTCTGCCATTACTGGCAGGCGCATTATTTTCCCGGGGGGCACATGCAGCTGTAAGCAGTAAGAACAGTATAAGGACTGAATTTAAAAGAAAGGCTTTAATGCAAGTTTTCTTCATTTAGAAAACACCATCCTTGCTGGAATATATAATACTGTCCCTGTATTCGGTAGGTGTAACTCCTACTAGCTTTTTAAAAATCCTGCTGAAGTAGTTGGGATCTCCGTAGCCTATTTCATAACTGATTTCCTTTACACTCATCAGACTGTTTTTCATTATTTCCTTGGCAGCATTAATTCTTAGGTTTGTGAGGTAATCAATAAAATTCTCACCCATTTCATCCTTGAAAAGCTTGCTGAAGTAATGGGGACTTATATTAACCTCTTTCGAAACTTCCTCAAGGGTTAGTTCCGATTTAAAGTTCTCTTTTATATAATCCACTGCTTTTAAAATCAATGAATTAGTTTTCTTTTCTCTGCATTCGGATATTCCTTTAATTATCAGTTCAATCTTTTCAATACACCAATGCTTTAATTCTGCAAGAGAATCCATTGCCTGAAGTTCTGAAATAAAGTCAATGCTGAATACATTTGAAATATTATAATCGTATGCCAATCGGGATAATAAAATCATTATTTCTATAAGCTTGGTCTTTATTTTATATACAGATCCATAGTATTCTATGGACAACCATTCAAATATATTACAAAAAGCTTCTATACAAGAGTCTTTTTGACCCAGAGATGCTTTTTCCAATAACATTTTTTCTTTTTGAACCGGGTATTTTCTCATCGGAGTTTCTTTCTCAGTAGGTAAATCCATAATATGCAGAATGCCGTTTCTGTCTAAAAACCGTATAGCCCGGAGAGATTCTTCATAGGAAAGATAAATATGGTCCATGCCTTCATAGCAGCGACCGATTCCAATAAAGAAATGGGCATCTGCCTTCTGTGATATCAAATTAAATACATATTCTGCAATATTTACAGCTTCAAGTCTTCTGGTGTACTCATCAGTATCAGTATTGGCAGGAATAAAAACCACTACCCTGTTTAATATCACAGGACCAATAAAGCATCTGCACCTATTCTTTAAAATATCTCGCAGATAGGGGTAAAAGGACTGACTCTTAATACTGAGGCCAATTCTGTTAACCGGATTTACCTGGGTATTATCTTGAGAAAACTCTATTGTCATTATATAGCCGCCATTTTCTTCAATTTCAAATATGTTCCGGTAACTCTCCAGTTCAGTTGAATTGTCGTCAATAAACAGTATAGAGTATATAAAGCCATTTTCCAGAATGGGAAGCAGGTTTTCCATCTTTTCCTTCAGATCCAGTTCTTTTTTCCTCTTTACCCGTTCTTTTTCAATGTCATCCATACTTTTCTTAAGTATTGAAATAATTTTTTCTCTGTTGACGGGTTTTAACAAATACTCACAAACACCTAAAGTACATGCGTCTTTTGCAAAGTCAAACTGGTCGAAAGCAGTGAGTATGAAGAACCTACAGTCCTGCAGCTTGTTTCGTAGTTCCCTTATTGCCTCAATTCCATTTATTCCGGGCATGTTTATATCCATGAAAACTATGTCGGGAATAAAACGTTCGGCTTTTTCAATGGCTTCTCTGCCTGAACGGGCAGATTCTATAGTAAAGATACCTGAAAAGCTTTTGTTTACAATAAATGTAAGAGAATCGATAACAATTTGTTCATCATCGGCAATAAACAGCTTATACATATGATTTCTCCTTTATACTCACAGGTATTCTCAGATATACGGAGGTTCCCTTGCCAATTTCACTGTCAATGCTTACAATATTATCCTGACCATAAAAAATATTAAGTCTGCTGATTACATTTCTCATTCCAATTCCTGTTGTATGGCCCTTCTTTGTCTCAGTATCATAAGTCACATTTGCCGGGTCTTCATTAGTTGTGCCTAATAACTGGCCTACTTTTCTTTTATCCATTCCTTTGCCGTTATCAGATATGATGATTTCAATATACGATGCCCGGTTTTTCACAGACAATGTTATGGTTCCTCCTGATTCCATATCACCAATTCCATGTATAAATGCGTTTTCCACTATGGGCTGTAATATCATACAGGGCACTTCAACCTGGAGATTATCAGTCTGTATGTCCTGTACAAATTCTATCCGATCAGTAAAGCGTGTCTTTAGTATATAGATATAGGTTTCAACATTGTTTATTTCTTCAATTAATGGAACTGCCCTGTCCAGCTTTTTAAGATTATATCTGAACAAATTGGCGACATTTTCAATAAAGTAGCAGGTTTTATCGGCTCCTTCCATCATTGCAATCTGTGCCCCGGTATTCAGAGTATTGAATATGAAGTGAGGATTTATCTGGGATTGGAGGGCCTGAAGTTCAGCATCCTTCAAATGATTTTTCATAATAAGGTTCTGAAGCTCCTGTTCCTTCAGTTTGTTCTGCAGTAATGCTCTTTCTTCAAGAGCATCAATGTGGTCCTTAATACTGCAGGCCATCTTGTTGAAGGCTCTGGCCATAACGCTGATTTCGTCCTCTGTGTCAATTTCAACCTGAGGTACATCAAAATTACCTCTGGAAATCTCATCTGCTGCTTGTGATAGCATTATAATAGGTTTTGTGGTTTTATATGTAGTAAGTATAATAAATACAAGATTAAATAGAATAACTCCAAGAATTATAGCAATATTTATTTTCTGTACAAGGTCTATTCTTTTTGCCACTATATAGTACTTTTCGGTATTTTCCTTAAGAAGCTCGTTGTTAAGCTTGTTAATATACAGGTCAATATAGCCGTAAACCCTGTATGCATCATTATAAAAGGATGTATATCTGTTAATATCACGTGTCCTTTTTGCCTGGACAGCATTTTCTGTTATTTCCAGATAATTGTTTATCATATTTACAATATCTCTTTGAATTAAGCCGTTTGCACTGTAATCGGCACTCTCGAACAGTCCCTGTGAGAACTGCTGTAGTTTGCTTTTTGAGCCTATATAACTTCTGAAACTATCGGAATGTTTTGTGTCCAAATAGCTTTCCAGGTACTGTTGAACATCAGTTAAGCTGTCCCGCAATTCATTAAGGGAGATGCTGCTGACAAAAAGGGAATCCATCTGAGTCATCAGCATTCTGGCATTGTAATATGTATAAAAGCTTGCTGCAGCCATTAGAATAGTGGTTATCATAAAATATAGAATGAGTTTTTTACGTATTCTGTTTTTTCTTAAGAATCTTCTGATAAGCTCTAACATACCTCATCCGTTAATTGATAAAATTTAACATAACAGTTATATTTTTATAGTAAAATTTGATCCCTCATTTATTTGATTCTTCAATAATCAGGGTTCCTGCATTGGCTTTTGTAACTGCATATACTTCAGTACCTACATAGGCTGAAGTTCTTTTTGTGGTTTTTAGTTCATACAATGAACGAATTGCTTTATAACCCATATCCTGAGGATCGCTTACAACACTGCCGAATATTACGTTTTTCTCAATATATCTTAGAATCTCAGTATCGCTTCCATAGCCTATTATTTTGATCTGTCCAACTTTATTCAGGTCTACCACCATTTGAGTAACGCCCAGAGTGTCTCTGGGGTTTGTACAGAAAATGGTGTTTATCTGAGGGTTGTTGGTAATCAGCTCATTTGCTATTTCGCTGGCACTGAACAGTCCCATGCCGGAAATACGTATTACTTCAATATCTACTTTGCCTTTGTAGTCTTTAACGGCATCTTTAAAGCCGGTAATCCGGAGATTTTGAGATACATCGCCAGCTTCAGGATTATATCCATTTAGTATAACGGCGACTTTTGCGTTTCCTCCGCTGGCTTCAGCAGCCAGCTTTCCTCCCACGCTGCCTACCTCATAGTTGTTATTGCCTATATATGCGAGCCTTTTGCTGTGCTTGGCATCACTTTCAATTGTAACTACAGGAATATCCCTGCTTACTGCATCATTAATGACCGGTGTAAACATGGTCTCATCAGGAACATGGGTTGCAATTCCATCCAGATTAGAAGCTATTGCTATATTTAAATATTGAAGCTCTTCCTCCAGATTTGAGAATCTGGGCCCGTTGAATTCCACTGCTACATTAAATTCTCTGGCAGCTTTGAAAGCGCCTTTTTTAACATCACTCCAAAAGGGGTCGTATGAGCTTGGAGTTATCACTGCGAAATGGTAATCTGGCTTTTTAACACTTTGAGCGAAGTTATCATCAAGGGGAGCCGGATCATCTTGATTGAGAGTTGAAATAAAAACAACTGTAATTATTACGAGAGCAAGGAGTAAAGAAATTAGCAAAATATAATGCTTATTATTACTTGTCATGGTAACCTCTGGTATATGCAGCCCCTTTAAGAATAGATTGATGCACTGCTGCTATAAAAATATACATAAATAGATTACCATATAAATACAGATAATACAACTTATGGCTAAGTGGTTATCAGAACAACCCTTCCAATGGCCATATATATATAGAATATTTCAGAGAAAAATTATGTAATGATTCTTCTTTGGGATAATATATTTCCCAGACTAAAAAAATATATTATATAGGAAATATCGGCAAATGTTTTAAGAAAAAAGAATGGAACCTGAGAGATGACTGAAAAACAACATGAGATTAATATTGGGATTAATATAATGTAAAGAAATTAATTAAATAACTTATAAAGTATTTTGTGAATTTTCTAAAGGTATATCTAAAAATGAACACAGATGAATATATGTTGTTTATTATATAAATGCTGTTAATATAATCAGGAGATATTCCACTTATCGCCTATGCTGTCAATTACATTTACCACTTCAGGGTCAAATTGAATCCCACAGTTCGAAATTATATCCTTTTTACATTCCTTCCAGCTCATAGCCGGCCTGTAGGGTCTGTTAAAGGTCATTGCATCAATGGAGTCTGCAACTGTAATAATTCTTGAGCCAAGGGGAATTTCAGTCTGTCTGAGACCATAAGGATAACCTTTTCCATCCCAGCGTTCGTGATGGTGAAGAACTATTTTAGCTATTTCCTTCATATATGGTGATTTACTGAGAATGTTATAACCTATTTCTGGATGTTTCTTTATTTCTGCCCATTCTTCAGGCGAAAGTTTTCCCACCTTATTCAGAACACTTTCTGATATACCTATTTTGCCAATATCATGCAAATGGGCGGCAAGGTGGATGGTTTCGAGTTTTGAGCCTTTAATCCCCATGTGTTTTGCTATGTCAAAGGTCATATCAGCAACTCTGCTTGAATGTCCGCTTGTGTATGGGTCCTTGGCATCAAGGGCTGTTGTCAGACATTCTATTACGTCATGGAGTCTGTTTTTATCTAAAAAGCGTTTTAGTATTATCATTAGAATTTCTACCCCCTCTGTTTTACATTTAAAAGTCAAAAGGCTTTGATATCCTTGCTGCTATTTAGCAGATACAGTGAAGTAAAGGATATTGTTTTTGTTTGTGTCTCTGACATTCCGGCCTTGTCGAATAGTTTAAATAATTCCTGAGCTCTCCCTGTGAGAAATATACATTTCAGTATCTGCAAAGCACTGTAATGGTACCTATTATCACGGCTGCTTTTGGTACTATTATTTATTGAAAATGATAATCATTATCAATAAATAATAGTTTACCAACTACTAGAAAGCAAGTCAATATATTTGAGTCAGGAGTTTTTATTCTATTTTTTACGGCATTTAATTTTACAACTTTCTTTGAAATATACTGATAAAAATTTGCTTGCTTGTTCTTAATATTTATGTTAAAATTTAAAATTGTATGTGGAAAAGGTTTTTCTGCATAATTTATATTTGCATCCTTGCTCTGTACTCGTGATACAGAGCCGTAAAGTCCGAGGGGAGGTGACATGATGTTAAGGAAATATGAATCTATCTTTATTGTCAATCCAGAGATTGGTGAAGAAGCTATAAAAGCTCTGGTTGAGAAATTCAAGGCTATGCTCGAAACCTCAGCTCAGCTCGAAAGCATTGATGAGTGGGGAAAGAGAAAATTAGCATATGAAATAGATGACAAGAACGAAGGTTATTACGTGCTTGTTAATTTTTCATCTGAGCCAAGTTTTCCTGCTGAATTAGAGAGAGTATACAAAATCACTGAAGGAATTCTTAAGTATATCATAATAGCTAAGGATTAATTGGTGTTATTACATTTGACTGCGTGATCCGTGCTTTAGCACGCTGCGCTTAAAGGGAAGGTTAGTATGAACAAAGTTATTTTAATGGGAAGGCTTACCAAAGATCCTGAACTGAGATACACCAGTGGGAATAATACACCTGTTGCAAGTTTCTCCCTTGCTGTAAACAGACGTGCTACTGCAAAGGAAGGTCAGCCTCAGGCTGATTTTATAAACATCGTAGCATGGAATAAAACTGCTGAATTTTGTCATAAATATTTTACAAAAGGCATGCAGGTAGCAATTGTTGGAAGACTTCAGACCAGAACCTGGGATGATAGTGAGGGCAAGCGTCATTATGTTACCGAAGTGGTAGCTGATGAGACATTTTTTGCCGACAGTAAAAAGAGCGGAGATACTGGAGCAGGAATTACCATGCCCAGAGATTATTCCGATAATCCTGCATCATCAGGAGATGGATTCTATCCAATGGATGAGGATGACGAACTTCCGTTCTGATCACCAGTTGAACTTGGTATATGCCATAAAATAATGTGTACAAACTAGGTCTCTTGGAGACTTTGAAAGGAGGATTAGAGATGGCTGCAAAGAAAGATAACAGAAAAAATGATAGATCTGATTATGATAAGGGCGAAGGTAAGGGCGGCATGAGAGTGAGAAGAGCCAAGAAAAAGGTTTGCGCATTCTGTGTTGACAAGGCCACTGAAATAGATTATAAAGATGTTGCTAAAATCAGAAAGTATGTTTCTGAAAGAGGTAAGATTCTTCCAAGAAGAATATCTGGAAACTGTGCTAAACACCAACGTCAGTTAACAGTTGCCATAAAGAGAGCAAGACATATTGCTTTACTTCCTTACACTGCTGAATAATAATTAGTGAATCTTATAACTATAAACGGAAAATATAATTTCAGATAGAAAACCCGCAGGTTTAATTCATAATCCTGCGGGTTTTAAGTTACGTGCCGGTGGAACCCCATATACATATGAGTCTGTTTGACAGCCTGTTATTGACGCTATATTTTAATTTATAAAATTCACATTTAGCAACGACATTTCACTAATATTTATTAAGTCATACATTAGTAACTTTATTTTCTGGATTCAACTACACATAAGAAATCGTAAATGGGTTTTAACTCCTTAAAGCCTTTCTTCAGCACTTCGGGAAGCTCCTTTGAGAATGCCAGTTCAAAGTTGTTCTGTACACATTCAAAGTATATATTCTTTCTGTCAAGCCAGGTTCTTATATTCTCTGGCTGGTCAGGAAATCTGCTTCTTTTGTACATTTCGCCGCCCAATACAAATTTATTTTGGGATTCATAATACTTCTGAGCCATAATAAAAGCGGGATGCCTGTCTAATATCATCTCACGCATGTTTGCCATTGAAGCTGGTTCTGCACCGTAATAGCCAATACCATAGCTGGAGCCCTTCTGGTTTATTTCAAACCAAAAGCAGGGAGCTGTGGACATAAGGGACTTGTCCCTCAAAAAAACAAGCCAGACATTATCCCTGTAAAGAGTTTTATCTTTTGTAAAACGGGTATCTCTGCGAACTCTGGATATAAGCTTTGAGGGTACTGTAATAAGTTGACTGTCTATGGTGAGCATAGTAGGGGCAAGCTCGTTTATGAGTTCTACAAAAGGATTATAGACCAATCTTTTGTATTCATCTTTATGGCTATCGTACCATTCCTTGCTGTTATTCATTCTATTTTCCATGAGAAACCTTAATGCATCTGCTGTTATTCCGCAAAAACTCATAATTCAGCCTCCAAACATTTGTTCTCTTATTATTCTGACAGAAGTTAAATGAAAATGCAATAACTCGTCCAATAATACCTGTTGGAAAAAATGATAAAGAATGATATTATATCATATGAGAAAAAAGCTGATATGAAGGATGGATTGTTGCAGCAGATGATTATAAGCATAGGTTTTTTAGGACCGAAAGGAACTTTTTCTCACGAGGCAGTTGAGGCGTATATATCGGAGCAGGGCAAATCATATCAAATGGTTGAATATTTATCAATAAGGGATGTTCTATATGCCTTGAAAAACGGCGAAATAGATGAGGCAATAGTTCCAATTGAAAATTCTCTGGAGGGGGCGGTTAACGTCACTCTGGACATACTGGCAAAGGAAGAGGACCTGTTTATTGTTGACGAGTATATAATTCCAATAAATTTAAATCTAGTTGCGAAGAAAGGTACTAAGCGCGAGGATATAAAGGTTATAATTTCCCATCCTCAGCCTCTTGGACAGTGCAGGAATTATTTGAATACCAATTTTCCTGAGGCGGTTCAGATCGAGGAAAATAGTACCTCAAAAGCAGCTCAAAGGGTGGTAGATGGCGATTGCACCTGTGCTGCTGTCAGCTCCACCATTGCAGCGAAATTATATGGACTTGAGATACTTGATAAAAATGTGCAGGATGCGGAGAATAATCACACAAGATTTGTTATAGTATCAAAGTATAGAAAACAAAAAACAGGTTGTGATAAAACCTCAATAATATTTTCAACCGACAATAAACCGGGGAGCTTGTACAGAATACTGGATATATTTAGTTTGTGGGACATTAATATGACAAGAATTGAGTCCCGACCTTCAAAAAGTGCTCTGGGACAATACATATTTTTCGTTGACATAGACGGACACATAGAGGATCAGGATGTCTACGATGCACTGACCATGGTAAAGAGAAAGACCTCCTTCTACAAATTCATTGGTTCTTACCCCATGTTTAAGGGTAAAATATAAAGAGGATTAAAGTTGGGAAATGAAGTCAAATAACCTCATAGATGGTATAATTTAGGAACAGCGGAATGATAAAATTCTATAGTTGAACACACTAATATTTTATTGTTTCATGTAACTTAAAAAGGTATTTTCCCCATGAGGAGGTTAGCATGGCTTTGTTTGATAATCAACTGGATATTACAAGAAACGTTAAAATTATTGATTGGCTAAAAAGTGAGCTTTTAACAGATGTTGCCAATTTATTCAAGGCTCTTGTTAACGGAGTCAGAGAAGAAGTATCAGAAACATTGTCCGACACACTTGCCAATATAATTTTAATCTGCTATTTACTTGGAAAAAGATTCGGAATTAACTATAGAGTAATTGAAACAAAAATTGAAAACAAGATACGGCTTGGACTTGTTGAGAACCATGATGTGGAAAAGTATTATGGTGATCTTTCAGAGCTTTCAAGACATCTGAACAGCTCCAGAGGAAAGAGGCAAGGGGCCTGATATGAGTGATTGGTAAGAGGAGATCATAGATGGATAATAAAAAGCTATCACGTATATTTATTCCAAAGGCAGGATTTTATCTTTGGGTAATATTATTTTTAGTTGTGATAATTACCATACTAAATCCGCTTGTGGCTGTACCTGGGTATGTTTTGTTTATTTTTCTGGTAATTTATAACTATAAATCAAATCATATCAGGACCAGAGAAATAACCAAATATATAGAAACCCTGACTTTTAATATTGACTGTGCCTCAAAGGAAACTTTACTTAATTTTCCTATGCCACTTGTTCTTGCAGAACTTGATGGTACAACTGTATGGTACAATTCCTCCTTTAAGGGAATATTTGACGATGATAATTTTTTGCAGAGAACGGTATCAAATCTTATCAGTGAAATACGCCCGCAGCTTACCGAGGGAGACAGTATTAACATCTCAAAAGATGTAACCATTAACAATCGATACTACTCAGTGTTGGGTAATCTGGTAAAGGTTGACGACAGCAACGATAAGGAGAGCGTCATTGTAATGCTCTACTTTGTTGATAATACCGAGCTTATTAATGAAAAGCAAAAGTTTGAGGATAATAAAAATACTGTGAGTGTCATAGTCATAGATAACTATGATGATCTTATGCAGAGTCTTGAAGACTCAAAAAGACCTCAAATTATGGCTGAGATTGAGAAAAAGATTGTAAACTGGATGGGCTATACCGGAGGTATCCTGAAAAAGTTTGAGAGGGATAAATATTTATGTATATATGCGTTTAAGTATCTGAAAGACCTGGAGGAAAAGAAGTTCGAAATTCTTGAAACGGTAAAGGAAATAAACCTTGGCAATAAGATTCCTGTAACACTTAGTATAGGTATGGGAATAAACGCACCCACAATTCAGGAAAATTTGCAGAATGCCTATGCCGGAATTGATATAGCACTGGGGAGAGGCGGAGACCATGTAGTTATAAAGGATGGCGATAACTTCAGATTCTTTGGGGGAAGAAACAGAGAGCTTGAAAAGCGGACAAGAGTTAAGGCCAGAGTGATAGCCTATGCACTGAGAGGGTTAATTGACCAGGCTCCGTCGGTACTGATTATGGGCCATGAAAATGCCGATATTGACAGTCTTGGTGCTGCATTGGGAATATACCGTATAGTTAAGAGCCGTGATAAACGTGTTAATATTGTACTTAATCATTCAAATGCCAATATAGATTCAATATTGAGTAAACTTGCAAAAGAGCCTGAGTATACCAATGTTTTTGTGGGAACAAATGAGGCCCTTGACCTTATAACAAAGAAAACACTTCTTATAGTGGTTGATACTCACAGACCAGGCTTTACAGAGGCACCGGAGCTTCTTAAGATGACAGACCAGGTAGTAGTAATTGATCATCACAGAAGAGGTGCAGACTATATACAGGATGCGGTACTTTCATATCAGGAGACGTATGCCTCCTCAACCTGTGAGCTGGTTACCGAACTGCTGCAGTACCTGGAGGAAAAAATAAGGCTTACAAGCATTGAAACTGAAGCTTTATATGCCGGGATAGTTGTTGATACTAAGAACTTTATATTCAAAACGGGAGTACGGACCTTTGAGGCGGCATCCTATTTAAGAAGACAGGGAGTTGATACCGTATCGGTAAAACAGCTGTTCCAGAATGACTTAAAAACCTATATTACAATTTCAAATATAGTAAAAGAAGCAGAAGTAGTGTATGATAATATTGCAATATCAATTTGTCCTACAAATATAAAGAATGCTCAGCTTATTGCTGCCCAGGCGGCAGATCAGCTGCTGAGCCTTTCGGGATTGATTGCAGCCTTTGTTCTCAGTTATCATGAAGGCCAGGTGATTATAAGCGGTAGATCTCTGGGAGAGATAAATGTTCAGATGATTCTTGAAAAACTGGGCGGAGGCGGGCATTTAACCGTTGCGGGGGCTCAGATTGAAAATGTTACAATACAGGAAGCCAAGGAAAGTCTGAAAACCGCAATTTTTGAATATATCGACAGTTTGAATAAGGAGTAGCTGTCCGATTGAAAAGCCCAAATTTGTGAAAATATTTACATGGCATAGAAGGAGACCAACTATGAATTGTCAAGAGAAAAATGATACTTACAGATAGAAACTTCGATAAGCGAAAAATGGGCATACAAAAATAAGCCTATGGATATAGACAACTGAATAAATGATTATTAA
>Ga0134099_1000083_pt1 | contig 122240 bp, 99 predicted proteins | sample 10_taG_2_FD_105482 | JGI IMG/M metagenome (GOLD analysis project Ga0134099, IMG submission 105482) | Switchgrass degrading microbial communities from high solid loading bioreactors in New Hampshire, USA - 10_41_5_180_A2 metaG | ecosystem: Engineered > Bioreactor > Semi-continuous > Anaerobic >...
CCTTCGAGAGCCTCTTTGGCTCTTGAGAATTACTTATCTCATAAGTTCTTCTTAACGAGTCCCTTTCCTTACACTGTTCACTTTTCAAAGTCCAGCTCCCGCTCCTCTCTCAGAGCGGCTTTTTTAGCTTAACATAAATTTTACATGCTGTCAACAACTTTTAGGTTTTTGTTCAAGCCGGCTGATGCATGCCTTCCAGGCCGCGCATCAGCGACGCTTTAATAATATACCACCATGCAAGCCTGCTTATCAACCTAATAAGCGCACCATTTATACCTAAATAATAGATTTATTCAAAAAAATCTGTTTTATGCTTAATATTTTAAATTTAATCTTCTCCATCCTCATTTATGATTCTCGCAACACTCACCACTTTATTGCCGTCATTTACCCTCATCAAAGTTACACCTTGGGTTGCCCTGCCCAGTAAGCTTATTTCACTGGCATTCATTCTGATTATTGTGCCGTCATCGCTTATTAACATCACGTCATCCGTATCATTGACAACTTTCATGCCCGTCAGCTTTCCGGTCCTCTCGGTGACCCTGTAAGTCAATATGCCTTTGCCGCCTCTTGCCTGAACCTTGTATTCTTCAAGTTCCGTCCTCTTTCCAAAGCCGTTTTCGGTGACAACAAGCAGGCTGGCGTTATCAATAGTAGCTCCCATCCCTATCACATAATCGTCTTCATCCAGCTTTATGCCCCTGACTCCCTGGGATACCCTGCCAAGAGGGCGGACATCAGTTTCGTTAAATCTTATGGCCATCCCGTTCCTTGTTACAAGAATTAGGTCTTGAGTACCGTCAGTAAGCCTCACTCCTATAAGCTCGTCATTTTCTCTCAATGTGACGGCGGTAAGGCCGCCCTTGCGTATATTATCATATTCCATGAGATCGGTTTTCTTGACCAGGCCGTTTTTGGTGGCCAGTATAAGGTAAAGGCCTTCTTTATACTCTGCAAGGGGTATAACGGTGGTAACCTTCTCATCATGGTCAAGTTCCAGCAGGTTGACAATGGCAGTACCCTTTGCATGGCGCCCCGACTCGGGAATCTGGTAGGCTTTGAGCCTGTAAACCTTACCCTTGTTGGTAAAGAACAAAATATAATGGTGAGTCGACGTTATAAAGAGGTTTTCAACAAAGTCTTCCTCCCGGGTACTTAAACCCATTATCCCTTTTCCGCCTCTTCTCTGGCTTTTGTAGGTGTCGACAGGGAGCCTCTTGATATACCCGAAGTGGGTCAGCGTTATGACGCTCTCCTCCTCCTGAATAAGGTCCTCGATATCAATCTCGCCTTCCTCAGCGGTGATTTCAGTCCTTCTTTCATCGCCGAACTTGTCCCTTATAACAGTAAGCTCCTCTTTTATTATCTGCAGAACAAGATGTTCATTTGCGAGCACATCCCTATAATACTTGATTTTTTCGCAAAGCTCCTTATATTCATTTTCCAGCTTTTCCCGTTCTAGGGCGGTAAGCCTCCCAAGCCTCATGTCAACTATCGCCTGGGCCTGCTTCTCGCTCAGGCCAAACCTTTCAATCAAGGCCTCCTTGGCTATTGCTTCGGTTTTTGAGCTTCTTATAATCCTTATTACCTCATCGAGGTTGCTTATAGCTATCCTTAAACCTTCAAGTATATGGGCCCTGGCTTCAGCCTTGTCCAGGTCAAACTTGACCCTTCTCGTGATCACTTCTTTCTGGTGGTCGATGTAATAATCTATAACCTGTCTCAGGTTAAGGACTCTAGGTTCGAACTTATTGCCTTCTACAGGCACCAGGGCCAGCATTATCACGCTGAAAGTATCCTGCATCTGAGTATTTTTGTAAAGCTGGTTGAGGACAACATTGGCATTTGCTTCCCTTTTTAGATCAATAACTATTCTTACAGGTTCATTCCTGTCCGATTCGTCTCTCAGGTCTGCAATGCCTTCAATTTTTTTATCCTTTATAAGCTCGGCTATCTTTTCTATAAGCCTGGCTTTATTGACCTGATAAGGAAGGTCCCTGACAATTATCCTCTGCTTTGTTGCACTCACCTGCTCTATGTCGGCCTTAGCTCTGACTATTATCCGGCCTTTTCCCGTCCTGTAGGCATCTTTTATTCCCTGACGCCCTACGATAGTCCCTGCGGTGGGAAAATCAGGTCCTTTTATTATTTTGTTCAGATCATCTATAGTTATCTCAGGGTTGTCTATCACTTCTATAACCCCGTTTATCACTTCAGTCAGGTTATGAGGAGGGATATTGGTAGCCATGCCTACAGCTATTCCGGAGGATCCGTTAACCAAAAGGTTCGGAAACCTTGACGGCAGCACAACAGGTTCCATTTCATGCTCATCAAAGTTTGGTTTGAAATCAACGGTATCTTTATTTATATCAGCCAGCATCTCCATGGCTATCTTTGAAAGCCTGGCCTCGGTATATCTCATAGCTGCAGCTGCATCCCCATCCCTCGATCCGAAGTTTCCGTGGCCGTCAACCAAGGTATAACGGAGTGAAAAATCCTGGGCCATGCGTACCAAGCTTTCATATACGGCTGCATCCCCATGGGGATGGAATTTACCCAGAACCTCACCGACGGTAGTGGCGCACTTTCTGTACGGTTTGTCAGGGGTAAACCCGAGGAGGGACATGGCATAAAGTATCCGCCTGTGGACCGGTTTAAGCCCGTCCCTTACGTCAGGAAGAGCACGATCCGCAATAACGCTCATCGCATAATCTATAAAGGACTTTTTCATTTCGGACTCGATGTTTACAGGGATTATCCTTTGGTCCTTCAATTCATTTGTATCTGCCATATACTAAATACACTCCGTTTCAACGCATAAAAAGCGATTATTTTATTTAATCTTATAATATTTTAATAAACTTTTCAAACAGTGTCCACCACATTGTAATTTTCACAAATTTGCCGTATATATATTATCCCTACGAGACCCTCCTTTGTAAAAGATGTGTTTGGCAATTTACATTTTACCAAAAAAGAGAGGATTCTTGTTCATTTTATCCTATAACAATTTTACACCGAGGTAAAAATAAAAGAACGGTTTTTGACCGTCCCTTTTGAAAATATTCATATAGGCTATTAAGCAACCGGCAGCCGGGAATAAGAGTAAAAGAATGATTTACCGATTTAAACACCTTGCAACCCCTATGTCTGAATAGCGGCCATACCTGTTTCCCTGATTTTCTAAATTAAAGCTAGCTCTTAGGAATTCTCACAACAAACTCAAGGTACTCTCCTCTGTCAAGCTGGGCTGCTTTTACATTAAGGCCGGATTTTCTCATAAGCCCGACAGCTTGCTTTATGGTATTTACAAATATCCTTATATCCTTGATGGCACGGGTAAATTTCTTTCCCGCCGGTTTTTCCCTGGCCTCCCTTGTGTATTTTTCTATGGCGCGCTCTACAAGCTCTTCTGTCCTCTTCACATTTAAGCCTCTCTCACAGACAAGCTTTAGGACTTTAAGCTGCAGCTGTTCGTCATGCAGCTTTAACAGCGCCCTGGCATGCCTTTCAGTCAGGTTGTTATCAGCCAGGATCTTTTTAACAAGGGGTGAAAGCTTGAGAAGCCTTATCTTATTAGCAATAGTGGACTGGCTTTTCCCTATCTTGCGTGCGAGTTCTTCCTGGGTAAAGCCGTGCTCGCTTATAAGGTGGTTATAGCCCTCGGCCTCCTCCATGTAGTTCAGGTCCTCTCTCTGCAGGTTTTCTATCAGAGCCATGACCGCCGAGTCATTATCGTCAACATTAATGACTATGGCAGGTATCTCTTTTAAACCCGCCATTGTAGCAGCACGCAGCCTTCTTTCCCCTGCGACCAGCTCATAGCTGTTATTTGATATTTTTCTGACATTTATAGGTTGTATCACCCCATATTGTTTTATGGATTCGCAAAGTTCCTCAAGAGCCGCTTTGTTGAACTGCTTCCTGGGTTGGTATGGGTTTGGCCTTATGCAATCAATATTGACGTAGGTAATGTTTTTCGTTCTTTCGTTTTTCTCTGCGCGCGCAATTTGCAGCTTATTATCTAGCATATCGGACACCATCCTTTGTATACGCCTCATTTAATATATTCCTATATATTCGCCGGATTATTTTCCCAATCCTTTTTTTGGAATTGAGAATCGTTCGTCCAAATACGCTATTTTGCCGCATTTTGCAGCTTATATCAGCGGGGCTCTTGCTGGTTTACCTGCCTTTCTGGGATATTTTGCTGGAGTTTGTCGAAACTTTCTTATTATAACTATGCTTCTTCTTATATCGCTGAAAGGCAAGACTATTTCTTTAACTTCTTCTATCTTTCCGCCCAGCACTTCAAGGGCTTTTTTGGATTGAGCGACCTCTTCGGTCACCTTTCCTTTCATAGCTATAAACAGCCCGCCGGGCTTTACAAAGGGCAGGCAGTATTCAAGAAGGACAGGCAAGCCGGCAACTGCCCTTGCTGTCGATACGTCGAACTGCTCCCTGAATCCTTCACAGGCTCCGAAATCTTCCGCCCTTCCATGCACCGTCCTGATGCCATTAAGCTCTAAGCGGGCTATCACTTCATTGAGAAATTTAATCCTTTTTTCCAGGGAGTCCAGCAGCGTAACCTGAACCCTGTCAAAGGCTATTTTAACCGGTATGCCCGGAAATCCCGCACCGGTGCCTATATCAATAAGGCTGATTTCTTCATTTTTCAGGTATGTAAGGATGCTCAGGGAGTCTATATAATGCTTGATTATCACATCCCTGTCATCCTCTATAGCCGTCAGGTTTATTTTTTCATTCCACTCTTTGAGGATTTCTTTATACCTGAAGAATTGTCCCAGCTGCCGGTCATCAAGGACCGCATTGAATTCTTTCGCCCCTTCTTTTAGAAGCAGCTCCAGGTTCACTTCATCCTGCATAATAACCTCCCTTTTATGAAATTTTAGCCTTTTCACCCTAGCCCCCTCGTCTCATCTGCTCTAAATATACCAGCAGCACAGATATATCCGCAGGTGAAACTCCTGAGATCCTTGAAGCCTGTCCTATGGAATCAGGCCTTATCTTGCTCAACTTCTGCCGGGCTTCAATCCTTAAGCCCTGTATATGGCTATAATCAATATCGGGAGGGAGCTTTTTGTTTTCGAGTTTCTTAAATTGTTCAACCTGCATCAGCTGCCTTTTTATATAGCCTTCATATTTTATTAAGATAGAAACCTCTTCTTTTACGGCATGGCTTAATTCAGGCCTGCCTTCGTCAATTTCAGCCAGGTCCTCATAGCTTATCTCCGGCCTGCGGAGCAACTCGCTAAGCTTTATCCCGCTCTTTATAGGCGAGCTGTTCCTGGACTTAAGGAATTTGTTCACCTTCTCACTGGGCGGCACAACAGTTTTTTCAAGCCTTTTTATTTCTTCTTCTATCTTCTCCTTCTTGTCGAGAAATTTTCTATACCTTTCTTCACTTATCAGGCCTATTTTATACCCTATGGGAGTGAGCCTCAGGTCCGCATTGTCCTGTCTGAGCAGTAGCCTGTACTCCGCCCTTGAAGTCATCATCCTGTAAGGCTCATTGGTTCCTTTTGTCACAAGGTCATCAATCAGAACCCCTATATAGGCCTCAGACCTGTCCAGTATGAGAGGTTCCCGGCCTTTCACTTTCATAGCCGCGTTGATCCCGGCTATGAGCCCCTGGGCCGCAGCCTCCTCATACCCTGAGCTGCCGTTTATCTGGCCGGCTGCAAACAGTCCTTCTACGTTCTTAAATTCCAGGGACAGCTTCAGCTGAGTAGGATTTATGCAATCATACTCTATGGCATAAGCGCTTCTCATTATCTGTGCATTTTCAAGGCCCGGCAGAGTCCTTATCATCTCGATCTGCACATCTTCGGGAAGGCTGCTTGACATGCCCTGCAAGTACATCTCCTGGGTGCCAAGACCCATAGGTTCCACAAACACCTGGTGGCTTTTCTTATCTGCAAATCTTACTACCTTGTCTTCAATGGAAGGGCAATACCTGGGGCCTATCCCCTCTATCATCCCGCTGAAAAGGGGAGACCTGTGAAGATTATCCCTTATGACCTTGTGGGTTTTTTCATTGGTATAGGTAAGCCAACATGACACCTGTTCTTTTTCTATGTTCTCCGTCTCAAAGGAAAAGGGAACTATTTTATCGTCCCCCGGCTGTTCCTCCATTTTGGAAAAGTCTATGCTCCTGCGGTTTATTCTTGCAGGTGTGCCGGTTTTAAACCTCAATAATTCTATGCCGTTTTCCTTCAGGCTGTCTGAGAGCTTGTTTGCCGGGAAAAGGCCGTCAGGACCTCCGCTGAAGCTCACATCGCCTATTATGATTTTACCCTTGAGATAGGTCCCGGTGGTCAGAACTACAGTTTTGCATTTATATATAGCTCCGGTATGGGTTTTCAGCCCGGTAACCTTTTTTTTGTCTTCTATGATCAGCTCAACCACTTCAGCCTGCCTTACATCCAGATTCTCCTGCTTTTCCAGGGTATTTTTCATCTCCATCTGGTACTGTCTTCTGTCCACCTGCGCACGCAGGGAGAACACGGCAGGACCTTTGGCGGAGTTCAAAATCTTGGACTGTATAAATGTTTTATCCGTGTTCTTTCCCATCTCTCCGCCAAGAGCGTCGATCTCCCTCACAAGATGGCCCTTGGCCGTACCGCCTACACTGGGATTGCAAGGCATATTTGCTATGCTGTCCAGATTTATTGAAAATACAATTGTTTTGCAGCCAAGGCGTGCGGCAGCCAGCGCAGCTTCGCACCCTGCATGTCCTGCGCCTACTACAGCCACATCGTACTCTCCCGCATAATATTCCATAACCTGTCTATCTCCTCCATCCATTTCTTAGCCCTTCGCCGTCGTCTTTCCAGGCAGTCCTTTACTTGCCGAGGCAGAACCTGCTGAATATTTCTTTCATCACATCTTCGCCAACCGATTCGCCCGTTATCTGCCCCAGATATTCGGCGGCGTTTCTTATATCTATAGTTATCAAATCCAGAGGCATGCCGCTTTCGTAAGAGGAGCAGGCTTCATCAATGCTTTTTATGGCCTTGTCGATCAAATTCTTGTGCCTTACATTGGTTACGAGGACTTCGTCATTCGTTTGTATGTCTCCTGACATAAACAAGCCCATTATCTCATCCTCCAGCCTGTCGATACCGATGTCTTCTTTCACCGACATCTCGACGACCTTCTCCCCATCAAGTTCCGGAAAAGTCACATCGCTTTCAACCAGATCAATTTTGTTGAGAATTATTATGCGCTTCTTATCCCTGATCCTGTTAAGAATATCTATGTCTTCCTCTTTCAAACCTTCTGCTGCATCGATCATCATTATCACCAGGTCCGCCGATTTTATGGCTTCTTCAGTCCTTTGAACCCCTATTTTTTCCACTAGGTCTTGCGTTTCCCTTATGCCTGCGGTATCTATCATCCTTACAGGCACGCCCTTTATATTTATATACTCTTCGATGATATCTCTTGTGGTCCCCGGTACATCTGTAACTATCGCCTTGTTTTTTCCGGCCAGTTGGTTTAAAAGGGAGGATTTCCCCACGTTCGGCCTTCCGACTATTGCGGCATTTATGCCTTCCCTTATGATTCTGCCCCTCTCAAAGCCTCTGATTATGCCAACCAGCTTCTCCCTGACTTTTTTTGCTTCTTCATACACCTTACGGCCTGTTATTTCCTCTATATCATGCTCGGGATAATCTACAGTAACTTCTATATGGGCTATAAGCTCTATGAGCATATTCCTTGCTTCCTTAAGCTTGGCGGAAAGTTTCCCTTCCAGCTGGTCAACAGCCGCTCTGGAGCTTTCGCTGGTCTTGGAGTTTATCAAGTCTATCACGGCTTCAGCCTGGGACAAGTCTATTCTTCCGTTTAAAAAAGCCCTCTTGGTAAACTCTCCCGGCTCCGCAAGCCGGGCGCCTTCCCTGATCACCAGTTCAAGTATCTTTTTTAAAACCACAAGTCCTCCATGGCAATTTATCTCCACCACGTTTTCGCGTGTAAAGGTGTTTGGAGCCTTCATCTTTGATATCAGGACTTCATCAAGGGTTTCACCGGTTTCAGGGTCAACTATTTTGCCATAGTTGATAGTGTGGGATTTTATTTCATCAAAACTCTTCTTTCCCTTAAAAATCCTTTGGGCAATCTCAAAGGCCTTATCGCCGCTCATTCTGACGATTCCTATACCGGCCGTTCCGTGGGCGGTAGATATGGCAGCTATCGTATCGCTATCGTACATGATAATTCCCTTCTTATCTTAATCCGTTGTGTCGGCTTAATACTGCAACGCCCATCCGAAAGGCAATGCCTCCCATGGCGACTTTCTACGGCAAAAATCATTCTTCCGTGAATTACTTTTCGCCGGTATCCCAGCAAATCAATATTTATCCGCTGTGCCGGCCTGGCAAATGAATGGCGTCAGTCGCTCACGACCCAACCTCCGCAACAAATACCCCTGCTTATCCGTCACAGTGTGTCACCTTAACAGTTTTCTATGTGAAAATGGTCCAGGAAATCCCCCTGAACCATTTTATACACCTCATATATTAGAGCATCCCTTTCCTTATCTTTACTTCAACGTAATTACAACCTTTCTGTTAGGCTCATCCCCTATGCTGTAGGTCCTTACATTCTTATTGTTCTGGAGCGACGAATGGATTATCCTTCTTTCGTAGGGGTTCATCGGCTCAAGGGTTATGCTCTTTTTGTATTTTACAACCCTATCGGCAAGTTTTTCGGCAAGCCTCACCAGCGTTTCCTCTCTCTTCTGCCTGTAATTTTCTATGTCAATGGCCACCCTTTTATAATCGCTGCTGCCTTTGTTCACAACCAAGCTCGTAAGATACTGCAGCGAATCAAGGGTTTCACCTCTCCTTCCGATTATGATCCCGCTGTCTTTGCCCTGTATCTTTATCAGAATAGAATCATTCTCTTCCCTTGCTTCAACATCAACGTCTACCTTCATCTTGGACAACACATCAACCAAAAACTTCTTAGCCGTCTCGGCGTGTGTTTCTTTCAATGTGACTCTTACTCTGGCCAGCTTGTTCCCAAGTATGCCAAATATACCTTTGTTTCCCTCTTCAATTATCTCTATCTCCACACTATCCCTATCGGCATTCAGTTCCTCAAGTGCGAGGGAAACGGCTTCCTGTACCGTCTTTCCGGTCTTTTCCACTACATTAGCCATTTACTTAGTCACAACCTCCTTTTTCTTTTTTATAACATATTTATTTAAATACAACTGCTGAAATATCTGAAACACATACCCTGCTATCCAGTAAAGCACCACGCCGGCGGGGAGCTGAAAGGAAAATATCAGCGTCATTATGGGTCCAACATACATCATGCTGTTTGTCATTGAAGCTGAAGCATTTGCCTGACCGGAATTCTGGTTTGTCTGCGGCATCGTCATCCTTGTGGATATATAGGTCGTAATAACGCCGATCACCGGCAGCAGAAGCAGCGGTAAATATGTTCCCGCTTCAGGGCCGAACAGCAGCTTAGGCTGATAAGTAGCTATCTTACTCAGGTTTATTCCGAGAAACTGCATGTTTACCAATTCCTCAGGCTTGAGCATATCTGCAAAACTTAAAAGCTCATCCCTGTGGGCATTGAAATAATCAATAACCCCTATCTCCTTGGAATACCCCATAGCAGCGGCGCCAACCTTGCCGGAAACATAATCTACAAGCTTTGTTATCTGATCAGGCGTCTTGTTAAGCATAAACTTAAGAGGCTGCGTAATTACCCAGTATAACGAAATCAATATGGGCATCTGTATCAATATGGGCAGGCAGCCGCCGGCGGGATTGATATTGTTCTCCTGGTAAAGCTTCACCAATTCCTGGTTTAATTTTTCCTTATCATTTTTGTATCTCTTCTGAATTTCTTGTATCTGAGGTTGTATCTCCTGCATCTTCGCTGCAGAACGATATTGCTTGATGGTCAAGGGCAGCAGGATAAGCCTTATTATTATCGTAAATATAATTATGGCAAAGCCGTAATTATGCAGCGCCACGGTGCTGTAAATGTAATATAGAAACTGCCCCAATGGGTAAGCTATAAAATCAAACATTTCCCAAAAAACTCCTTCTTAACAAACCAATTTTTATTTAACCGGGTCATATCCCCCGGGATGAAACGGATGACATTTGAGCAACCTCCTGAAGGCCATTAAGCCACCTTTAACCGCACCATATCTGGAAATAGCATCTATGGCATACTGTGAGCAGGTAGGATAGAATCTGCAGCTCGGCCTTTTCTTTAAAGGAGATATAAACTTTTGGTATATTCTTATCAAAAATATCAAACTTCTTTTGAACAATCCCATTTCTCCTGGTCAAAGATACCCAATTTTTTAAACAGATATTTCATTTCCTTTTTAATTTCAAGTAAACCCGGCATTGTTTCGCTGTTCCTTGCTACAAAAACAATATCAAACCCGACTTTAACAAAATCTTCAAGTTCCCTGTAGCTTTCCCTTATAAGCCTTCTAAACCTGTTCCTTTTAACGCTTTTTCCAATCTTTTTGCTGACCGATATTCCCAGCCTGTTTAGGTTCAAACTGTTAAACAAAGCATACAGCACGATATATTTGCCTACAAAAAATTTTCCCTTTTTAAATGCCTTTATAAATTCGTGGTTCTTTTTTAAAGGAACAGTTTTTTTCATGCTTTCCTCTCATCTGTAAAAATTTCAGCAGCGAAAGTTTTAACAGCAATTAAAGAAAAAGACCACACTCATGCGGTCTTATGCTGAAAGCACTTTTCTGCCTTTTAATCTGCGCCTTCTAAGAACTTTCCTTCCATTTGCTGTACGCATTCTCTTCCTAAAACCGTGTTCTTTCTTTCTATGTCTATTTTTCGGCTGATATGTCCTAAGCACCTGCCACACCCCCATTCCTTTCTACAACTAAGCTTCAATCCCTAAGTAGCTGCCATTAATAATTTTGCCAATTTTATACGTTTTAATCATCAGCATAAACATTTTCTTAGAGGATTACTTTTTATAAAGACATCAAGCCAATTATATATTAACAGAGTAAACAATGTCAATAAGCACTTTTGTGGATAACTTCGTTTTTCCTGTGAACTTTTTGTGGATATCTTTGCTTTTTTATATTGAATATTAAAAAAAAGTCTGATATATTAATAATACTTGTTGATAACCTAACTTTATGGTTAACTGTTCCTTAAATTGTCAATAATTTTTTTAGGATATGTTAATATACATATAGCTGGAGGAAGTTTCTATGAATTCTCAACTTGCTAATTTATGGCAAAAAACCTTAGATCTTTTAAAAATTGAGCTGACGGAGATAAGCTTCAATACCTGGATAAAAACCATCGAGCCTTTATCCTTAAACGCAAATTCCATAGATTTAAGAGTCCCTGCTGAGTTTAACAAGGGAATTTTGGAATCCAGATATTCAACACTTATAAAAAATGCTCTTAAACAAGTTTCATCAAAAGAGTATGCAATAAATTTCGTTTTGCCCAACCAGGAAAGTACTAAAAAATATCCTTCATCCGCAGGAAATACCGGCGATGAAACGACTATTTCCATGCTGAATCCCAAGTATACTTTTGATACTTTCGTCATAGGCAACAGCAACCGCCTTGCCCACGCTGCAGCCGTCGCAGTTGCGGAATCGCCGGCCAAGGCCTATAATCCGCTTTTCCTGTATGGAGGGGTTGGTCTCGGCAAAACACACCTGATGCATGCCATAGGCCATCATATATTAAGTCAGAACCCTTCTCTGAAGGTTTTATATGTTTCATCCGAAAAGTTCACCAACGAACTTATAAACGCCATCAAAGATGACAGAAATGAAGAATTCAGGTCAAAATACAGAAACATAGACGTGCTTTTAATAGACGATATCCAGTTTATAGGCGGCAAAGAAAGAACCCAGGAGGAGTTTTTCCATACCTTTAACGCTTTGTATGAGGCCAGCAAGCAGATCATCATATCCAGCGATAAGCCTCCAAAGGACATCATAACCCTTGAGGAAAGGCTCCGCTCAAGGTTTGAGTGGGGCTTGATCGCTGATATTCAGCCGCCTGATCTCGAGACCAGGATAGCTATACTCAGGAAAAAAGCCCAGCTTGAAAACCTTTACATACCTGATGAGGTGATGGTCTTTATTGCCGACAACATCGCATCCAACATACGTGAGTTGGAAGGCGCTCTCAACAGGATAGTGGCATATTCATCCCTCACCGAAAATGATATTACTATAGAGCTGGCAACCGAGGCTTTAAAAGAGATAATTTCCAATAACAAGGTTAAGGTGATTAACAGCCAGGCTATTATAGACGCCGTTTCAAGGTATTTTGACATAAAGCCGGAAGAGTTCAGATCAAAAAAACGCAACAGGGAAATAGCGTACCCCAGGCAGATCGCCATGTTCCTGTGCAGGGAACTGACAGACATGTCCTTGCCTAAAATAGGGGATGAATTCGGCGGCAGAGACCATACCACCGTTATGCATGCCTGCGATAAAATTTCGGAGGACATGAAGTCAAACGCCGAGCTCAGGCGTACCATAGAAGAGCTGAAAAGGAACATAGTAGGCAAATAAGTTTCATTTAACTTTTAATTTTCCACATTTGCTGTTTATATGAAGAAAACTTTCTGTGGATAAATATGCAAAACCTTAATCTATGTTAGATCTGTTAATTATTTAATTCAATTATGAACAGCATTAGTAACAGCTCAAACGTTTGAAATCTTAAGCAAAATACAGCTTATTCACAGAATCAACATTGCTTACTGTTATTATTGCTGAGTTTTTAATATTACATCCTATAAATAAACAGGAGGCTTTTTGAAAATGAAAGTGATTTGCTCAAAGGAAAACTTGATGGACGGCATAAATATAGTTCAAAAAGCGGTGTCGGCCAAAACCACCTTGCCTATACTTGAAGGAATACTTCTTGAAGCCGAAGACCAGTTTAAGCTGACAGGAAATGACCTTGAAATAGGAATTGAATGCTATGTGGAGGCGGACATAAGAAAAAAGGGCTCAACGGTTTTAAACGCCAGGATGCTGAGCGATATAGTAAGAAGGCTACCTGAAGCTGAAGTTTTGATAGAAGTTAAAGACGATAACCTGGTTATAATCGAGTGCGAAAATTCACACTTCGAAATAAAGGGCTTGTCGGCTTCGGGATACCCCGCCCTTCCGTCCATAGAAAGGGTCAACGCTTTCAGTATAAGCCAAAAGCTTGTCAGGGACATGATCAGGCAGACGATTTTTGCCGTAAGCATTGATGAAAACAGGCCGATACTTACAGGTTCCCTTATAGAGTGCAGGGACGGAGAGCTCACCTTTGTTTCGATAGATGGGTTTAGGCTTGCCCTCAGAAGGAGCAGGGCTGAAAACGACAAATCCAACCTGAAGGTAGTTGTTCCCGGAAAGACTTTGAACGAAATATCAAAAATCCTCCAGCCTGTCGATGATGAAATGACCATATACAGCACCAACAACCAGATATTATTTGATATAGGTAAGTGCAAAGTAGTTTCGAGGCTGCTTGAAGGGGAGTATTTGAATTACAGGGGAATAATACCTGCAGAATATGAAACAAAAGTAAGGGTTAATACAAAGGAAATGCTGTCAAGCATAGAGAGGGCCTCTCTGGTTATAACTTCTGAAGAAAGGCGCTATCCTGTGAGGTTTAACATTGGAAACGATAAAATAGTTATAACTTCAAATACCGACATAGGAGCTGCAAGAGAGGAACTCAACGTTGACATGTCCGGCAGCGATTTGGATATAGGCTTTAATCCCAGATATTTTATAGACGCCTTAAAGGTTATCGAAGACGAGACGGTGGATGTCTATTTCACGACAAGCGTAGGTCCATGTACGATTAAGCCTGTTGAAGGAGACTCCTTTGCATATATGATACTTCCTGTGAGAAAATAAAATATTATTTGATAAAATGGCCGGCGGGGTCAATCAGCCTGTGGGCGTCAGGCCGGAGGGGCTCCGCCTGTACTGTTGAGGTGGTGTTATGAAGATAGTAAGCATAAACACGGAATATATTAAACTCGATCAGTTTTTGAAATGGGCGGGGGTTTGTGACAGCGGAAGCGAGGCGAAGTTTCTGATAAGCGAAGGGAAGGCCAAAGTAAATGGTGAAAGGGAGCTCCGGAGGGGAAAGAAGCTGAGGAAAGGCGATACGGTGGAAGCCGGAGGGATGCTATACCAGATTGAGTGATTGCTTGGGGGTTAATTCTTTTGTATATAAAAAGACTTCAGTTAAAAAATTTTCGGAATTATAAGGAAGCGAACATTAATTTTGCACGGAATTTTAACATAATATACGGATATAACGCCCAGGGAAAAACAAACATACTTGAAGCGATTTTTTTATGCGCTTCAGGAAGGTCACACCGGACATCCCGGGATGTAGAACTGATAAGAATAAGTGAAAAGGGATATCAGGTCAAAGCAGAGATAGAGAAGAGCGGCCTGGAATCCAGTGTGGAGATAAGCTACGATAGGAATGAAAAGAAGAAAGTAAAAATTAACGAAATAGCCCAAAAAAAGATAGGGAGTCTGATAGGGCACCTTAATGCGGTGATATTTTCACCTGAAGACCTTCTTGTGATAAAGGAAGGCCCCTCGGAGAGGAGGAGATTCCTCGACATAACAATAAGCCAAATCAAGCCTTCCTACTTTTACGACCTTCAGCAGTATGCGAAAGTGTTGGCCCAAAGGAACATCCTCCTGAAAGAGATAGAAAAAAACAGGAGATTGGCAGACACGCTGGAAGTGTGGAATCACAATCTTGTAAAAACAGGGTCGCGAATTATTAAAACGAGACAGGAATTTATAAATAAGTTAAGCATAAAGGCAGAAAATAACCATAGGAAACTGACAAACGGGAATGAAAAGTTAAAATTGAGATATATTGCTTCGATAAACATTGAGGGTTTGACTGAACTGGATGAAATTGAAAAGAATTTTATGAAAACCCTTGAAAGCCTTTATAGAAAGGAGCTTATGAAAGCAACCACCCTATGCGGGCCCCAGAGGGATGATTATGATATACTGATTGACGGTATGAGCGTAAAGCTGTACGGCTCTCAAGGACAGCAGCGGACGGGAATACTTTCTCTGAAGCTGTCGGAAATAGATATAATGAAGGAAGATACCGGCGAATACCCCGTGCTGTTGCTTGATGATGTCATGTCTGAACTTGACGGCAAAAGGCAGGAGTATCTATTTAAAAGTCTTGAAGACGTGCAGACCTTTATAACGTGCACAGACAGGAATTTCTTCAATAATAAACTAGGACCTGGTTGTAAATTTTTAAATGTGAGCGGAGGAATTGTAGTAGAAAAGTGACTGACGCAAAGATTTGCATCATTGAAATAATTAAGATAGAATATATATGGTTGGTATAATAATAGGTGTATGGTTATTGAAGAGAATTGGAGGAGGAAGCTTGATGTTTTTACATATTGGAGGAGACGTAGTAATTCCGGTAAAAAATATAATTGCTATTCTGGACATAGAAACAACGACCGTATCCAAAGATACAAAGGAATTTTTAAGAATAGCGGAAGAGGAAGGATTTATAGAAAGCATATCGGAAGATCTGCCAAAATCTTTTATAATAACCGAAACAGACAAGAAGAGCAAAATATTCCTTTCTCCAATTTCTTCGGTCACTTTGCAAAAGAGGGCGGGATATGTAGACGGCATTGCTAATGTTTAATTAGCAGATAGGAGGAATAGAGGTTGGAAAACGAGAAATCAAATTCATCTTATAATGAGAGTCAGATTCAGGTGTTGGAAGGCCTCGAAGCGGTAAGAAAAAGGCCGGGCATGTATATAGGCTCCACTTCAAGCAGGGGTCTGCATCATCTGGTTTATGAGATAGTGGCAAACAGCGTAGATGAAGCCCTGGCCGGCCGTTGTGACAAAATTTGTATAACAATAAGGCCCGATAATTCGGTTACTGTAGAGGATAACGGGAGCGGCATACCTGTGGGCATCCATCCCAAGATGGGAATACCTACGGTGGAGGTCGTCCATACAATGCTGCATGCCGGAGGAAAATTCGGAGGTGGCGCGTACAGCGTATCCGGTGGACTGCATGGAGTAGGCGCGTCGGTTGTAAATGCCCTTTCCGAATACCTGGAGGTTGAAGTATCGAGGGATGGAAAAATTTACAGGCAGAGGTATGAAAGGGGAGTTACGGTAACGCCTCTCGAGGTTATAGGCGAAACTGATAAAACGGGAACAAAGACTACTTTTAAGCCGGATTCTGAAATTTTCGAAAATGTTGAGTTTGATTTTGATATAATGCTGAACAGATACAGGGAGATGGCGTTCTTAAATAAGGGAATATCTATAACGCTGATAGATGAAAGACCAAAGGAAAAGGTGGTAAAAAACCTCCACTATGAGGGAGGTATAGTCTCTTTTGTTGAATATATCAATAAGAATAAAGAAGTGCTGCACAGCCCTCCTATATATTTTGAAGTGAACAGAGAAAATTCGGCTGTTGAAGTAGCGATGCAGTATAACGATTCTTACGTTGAAAACATCTACAGCTACGCAAACAATATAGCGACAACTGAAGGCGGCACTCATATGACCGGCTTCAAATCTGCGATAACCAAGGTTTTCAACGACTATGCGAGAAAATACAATATTATTAAAGAAAATGAAAAAAATCTGATGGGCGAGGATGTCAGGGAGGGGTTGACAGCGGTAATCAGTGTCAAGCTGGCTGAACCCCAATTTGAAGGTCAGACAAAAACCAAGCTTGGAAACAGTGAGATAAGAAGCCTTGTTGAAAGCGTGGTAAATGAGAAACTGAATGATTTCCTTGAAGAAAACCCATCGGTGGCCAAAATAATACTGGATAAGTGCATAACCGCGTCCAGGGCTCGTGAAGCTGCAAGAAAGGCAAGGGAGCTGACGAGGAGAAAATCAGCTCTTGAAACCACGTCGCTGCCGGGAAAGCTGGCCGACTGTTCCGAAAAGAATCCGGAACTGTGTGAAATTTATATAGTGGAAGGCGATTCTGCAGGCGGATCCGCAAAACAGGGGCGTGATAGGAGATTTCAGGCAATACTGCCCCTTTGGGGCAAGATGCTGAATGTGGAAAAAGCACGCTTGGACAAGGTTTATGGCAACGATAAGCTGATGCCCGTCATAACTGCGCTGGGCGCCGGAATAGGTGATGATTTTGATATATCCAAACTCCGTTACAATAAAGTGATCATTATGGCTGATGCGGATGTGGACGGGTCACATATAAGAACGCTGCTGCTGACCTTTTTCTATAGATATATGAGGCCGCTGGTTGAGAATGGACACATTTATATAGCGCGTCCGCCTCTGTTCAAAGTTTCGAAGGGTAAGGAAGTATTTTATGCTTATAACGAAAAAGAGTTGGACAAGCTGATCAAGGAAAAAAATTGGAAAAAGGAAGAGTGTACAATCCAAAGATTTAAAGGCTTAGGTGAAATGAATCCGGAACAGCTGTGGGAGACGACTATGAATCCTGAAACGAGGACGATGCTGAAAGTGGAGCTTGAAGATGCAGTAGCTGCCGATGAGATATTTACTATACTGATGGGGGATAAGGTTGAGCCAAGAAAAGAGTTCATACATGCGAATGCGAAAAATGTAACAAACCTTGATGTATAAAGCATCTATAGCTTTTGGGAAAGCAATGGGGCTGTTGATGACAGCCCCATAAATATGCGCTTTTACATTTTGCCGGAAATAAGTAAAATGCCTATTAAGACAAAGGCTATGCCGGAAAACAGTTGTATGTAAAAGGGCGGGATATACTTGTTGATGACCGAGCCGGCCAGCACACCCAGCAAAGAAGAAAGAATCAATGCAAAGGAAGAACCTATGAAGGTGTACCATATGGATTTTGATTTGGAAGCTAAAAGCATTGTGGAGAGCTGGGTCTTATCGCCTAATTCTGCTAAAAATACTAATATAAAGGCTGTTATTATTGATTTCAACATAAAAAATCTCCTCCAAAAACTTTAAAAAGCACAGTACATTATATTCATAAATATTTCAAATATTCTTTGTTTCACGTGAAACAAATTTTGTATGACGCTATAAAATTATTTATGTAGGACAAGTAATTTTGTGATATAATCAAATTATGCATTTATGGGGGAAAAGAGTTAGGAGAGTGAGGTTTTTGTCAAAAGTTATTGCTATAGCAAACCAGAAAGGCGGCGTGGGAAAAACGACGACAGCGGTAAATCTAAGCTCCTGCCTGGCGTATAAAGGGAAAAAGGTTCTTTTGATCGATATAGACCCTCAGGGAAACACTACCAGCGGTTTGGGAATAGACAAAAAAGCCATCGGCAAGTCAATATATGACGTGCTGATAAATGATGTGGATATAGAAAGCACATTAGTCGATACTCCGGTAGAGAATCTTAAGTTATGCCCTTCAAACATACAGTTGGCAGGTGCGGAAGTAGAACTCGTTTCTGTAATATCGAGGGAGACGAGGATGAGGACAGCGCTTTCAGAAGTGAAGAAGAAATATGAATTTATAATAGTGGACTGTCCCCCGTCCCTTGGACTTTTGACTATAAATTCTCTTACGGCAGCAGACACCATACTGGTCCCCATACAATGCGAGTACTATGCCCTTGAAGGGCTGAGCCAGCTGATGAATACGGTAAAGCTTGTTCAGAGGCATCTGAATCCTTCACTCGATGTGGAAGGAGTGGTCCTAACTATGTTTGATGCAAGGACTAACCTTTCTATACAGGTGGTGGAGGAAGTGAAAAAATATTTTAGGAACAAGGTATACAGGACGGTTATTCCACGGAATGTGAGATTGAGTGAAGCGCCTAGCTACGGGTTACCTATTATCTTATATGACCCTAAATCAAAGGGGGCGGAATGCTACATGGAACTGGCAGATGAAGTTATAGAATGTTCGGAGGAGGAGAAGGGCGCATGATCAAAAAAGGCCTTGGAAGAGGGCTCGGGGCGCTTATCAGTTCAGATGAAAATGAAATAAGGGGCGTCCAGGAGTTAAAAATAAATGAGATAGAGCCGAATGCCAATCAGCCCAGAAAAAGCTTTGACGACGAAAAACTTCACCAGCTTGCCGATTCGATAAAAAAGCACGGCGTTGTCCAGCCGATAATAGTAAAGAAAGAAGCAGATACATATAGAATAGTGGCCGGTGAAAGGAGATGGAGGGCAGCGAGGCTTGCAGGGCTTGCGCACGTGCCTGTCATAATAAAAGATTTGTCTGACAGGCAGGTGATGGAAGTCGCATTGATAGAAAATATACAGAGAGAAGACCTAAACCCTATTGAAGAGGCCGAGGCCTATGAAAGGCTGATAAAGGATTACGGCATGACCCAGGAAGAAATATCTGCAACTGTTGGGAAGAGCCGCCCTGCAATTGCAAATTCCTTAAGGCTTCTCAACCTGACAGAAAAAATAAAGGAGTATCTGACCAGCGGGGCATTGACCAGCGGACATGCCAGGGCCCTTCTTGTTATTGAAAATAAAGAAGCTCAGGAAAAGGCGGCGGAGGAAATCATACAAAAAAAGTTGAATGTCAGGGATACGGAAAAGCTAGTAAAGCAATATCTTACAAAAATGGACAGGAAAAAGCCTAAGAAAAATGAGGAAGAGTTTGCGGAGATAGAGGAGAAATTTAAAGAGATTTTCGGGACGAAAGTAAAATTTGCCGGCAATAATGGAAAAGGCAAGATAGTGATAGAATACTATTCAAGTGAGGAATTGGAAAGAATTATAGAGTTGGTTTATTCAATTGCCAAAAAATAGGCGACGTCGTAAAAACGGTTTTAAGGCTTTAATTTTCTTAAGGCAATATATTTATATTAAAACAGCTTTATTTACGTTAAAAAGGCGTACAGGGCTTTTACAGCCAAATGGATAAAATTGCAAATTTGTTTATTTGCAATGTTTCACGTGAAACAAAATTACATGTAGAAGGAGCGAAAAATATAGTGGACATTATGGGAATTGAACCTCGGCTGTTGTTGGCAGCGGCATTAATAAATTTCCTGCTTTTTGTGATTTTGTTAGTTATAAGCATATCCAACGGAGTGAAGCTTAAAAAGTTAAAATCAAAGTACGAGAAGTTTATGGGTGGGGAAGAGGACCTTGATATGGAGGAACTCCTGGAGAGATGCATCGAAAGAGTTAATAAGGTAAGTGCTAAAAGCAGAGAGATAGAAAATAAAATAAACAATATCGAAAGGGTCCTCTTGCACTGCGTTCAAAAGGTAGGCTTAGTGCGGTACAATGCCTTTGAAAACGTGGGAAGCGATTTGAGCTTTTCCATAGCGCTGCTGGACGATAACGATAATGGAGTGGTGATAAGCGGATTGTATTCGAGGGACAGTTCTTTTACATATGCAAAGCCTATAGTAGACGGAAAATCCAAATATGCGCTTTCCGCCGAAGAACTCCAGGCCATAGATATAGCTAAAAGAACATACAGCGAAAGGTTATACACAGATTGAAAGGCGAAAAAATAAACGGCTTTTAAGGCTGTGCTGCAGGGGTTGTTTCTATGAGTGGAGGTAAAAATAAAAAACTAAATATTTGGGTTTACGCAGTTATACTGTTTACGAGCGCTTTTGTAGTGCTGCTGCTCACTGCTATGAGCCAGATTAAATTTAACAGGTACATAAATGATTACAGAAACCAAATAACTACCAAGGAAAGCGAGAAAAATAAGTTTAAATCGAATTTAAATATAGCCCTTGAAGAAAATGCCAGATTGGAATCTGAGATTCAGTCTTTAAAAGAGGAGATGGAAAATTTAAATGATGATTTCGAGGAGATAAAGGAAGAATCAGAGAAGATTAAAGCTGAGTACGAGCGTACAATGCATATATACAAGGTCTTGGTCTCTGCGCAAAATTTGTACGATAAAGGGAATTATACGGAATGCGCAGAACTGCTGTATAAAGAAGCTATCGATGTCAACAGCTTGGATGCGGCGGCGAAAGAAAGATATCAGTTCCTTGTGGACAGGACCTTTAAGAAAGCGTCTCTTGAATTTTATAGAAAGGGATATGCATATTTTAAGGAAGGATTATATGATGCCGCTGAGAAGAGATTTCTAAAGTCTATAGGACTGGCGGACAGCGAGTATTATTCTGATGACTGCTATTATTATTTAGCATACATAAAGTACAAAACCGGAGACAAAAGGGCGGCGGCATCATATATTGAGGCGCTGCTTACAAAATATCCCAAAAGTACCTATACAAAGGCTGCGAAAGAGCTGCTGAAGCTGATGGAAAAATAAATTTACTGTTTGTATAAAGAGTTGCTAAATTACAACATTATAGTATAATAGCTATTATGAAAACAGAAGAATAATAACAGTATAAGGAGATATGATATGCTTGATTTAAAACTTATCAGAAATAATCCGGGACTGCTTGAAAAAGCGTTAACAAAGAGCAAGGGAAAATTTGATATCAACGGTTTTCTGTCACTGGATGAAAAACGCCGGGAACTGCTTGTCAAAGTTGAACAAATGAAAAACAGGCAAAACACCCAGTCCAAGCTGGTGCCTCAATATAAGAAGGAAGGAAAAGACGTTACCGCCTTGATGGAAGAGATGAAACGGCTCTCTGAAAGCATCAAAGAAATGGATGCCCAGGTAAAGGCCATAGATGAGGAAATTGACAGGATTATGCTGACCATTCCCAATATCCCGTCGGATGCGGTGCCACTGGGAGACAGCGATGCCGACAACGTAGAAGTGAGGAGATGGGGCCAACCGAGAAAATTTGATTTCGAACCGAAAGCCCACTGGGATCTTGGTGAGAGCCTTGGAATACTGGATTTCTCTACAGCTGCAAAAGTGACGGGGACAAGGTTCACCTTCTACAAAGGTGTAGGTGCAAAATTGGAAAGGGCATTAGTTAATTTCATGCTTGATTTACATACGGAGAAGCATGGCTATACTGAAGTGTTCCCTCCTTTCATGGTGCATAGGAACAGCATGGTGGGCACAGGGCAGCTTCCTAAATTTGAAGAGGATGCTTTTAAAGTGGCAAATACTGAATATTTTCTTATACCCACTGCTGAAGTGCCTGTAACCAATATGTACAGGGAGCAGATTTTGGATGCTGATGATCTGCCCATATATCATGTGGCATATTCCGCCTGCTTCAGGGCTGAGGCCGGGTCTGCGGGAAGAGATACCAGGGGCTTGATAAGGCAGCATCAATTTAACAAGGTGGAGCTTGTCAAATTCACTACGCCTGAAACTTCATATGAAGAGCTTGAGAAGCTTACAAATGATGCAGAAGAAGTCCTTCAGATTTTAGGTCTCCCATACCGGGTGGTGAAACTGTGCACGGGCGATTTGGGCTTTTCATCTGCCATGACCTATGACCTTGAGGTCTGGATGCCGAGCTACAACAGATATGTTGAGATATCTTCCTGCAGCAATTTTGAATCTTTCCAAGCAAGGAGAGCAGGCATCAGGTTTAGAAGAGGGCCCAAAGAAAAACCGGAGTTTGTCCACACCCTTAACGGCTCAGGTGTTGCAGTGGGAAGGACAACAGCATGTATTCTTGAGACTTACCAGCAGGAAGACGGATCCGTCATAATACCCGAGCCCTTAAGGAAATATATGCATGGAATTGAGGTTATAAAGCCTGACGGCAGATGAAGGATTTTAAGAAGGATTTGAGAAAGGCCTTAAAGCGGGCTTGCAATCAAGAACTGTAGGTGTGTGGCTTATAGGGTTAAGATAAAGGATGGCCGCACAACTACACGCACCCACGGCATGCACCTACTTTTAAAAATTGTATTGACAAAGGCGAGGAAGACATGTTATAGTATTTCATGTGGCTTTGGAAACAGCATTGATATTAGTGGAGAGATGGTCGAGTTGGTTTAAGGCACCGGTCTTGAAAACCGGCGTAGGTGTAAGCCTACCGTGAGTTCGAATCTCACTCTCTCCGCCATTAAAAGCAGAGAACGGAGGACAGGAACATATTAAAATTATTGAATTTGTCCTGTGGCATCTGTTAGCTGTTTCTAAGATAGAGAAGTACCCAAGTAGGTTGAAGGGGACGGTTTGCTAAACCGTTAGTAGTCGCAAGGCTAGCTCGGGTTCGAATCCCGACTTCTCCGCCACAATACAGCATCTCAAGATACGAGATGCTGTATTTTTTTGTTTATGTAATTTGATTTGACTGCTAGAAATACAAAAAATCATAAAAGATATTAAAAACAAAGAAAAACAGGGCAGTCAACCGTAGAGTATTGTTTGCTCTCATGGCTTGCCTGATGAGCTACAAAAATTGACAATATGCCCAACAAGCACATTGTTGCCGGTAAGCTGCAAGAAAGCGGACAACGCATCGCATATCTCAGGCGCGTCTTTAACCATATCGTCAGTTGTACCGTTTACTTTTGTTGCGGCTGCCGATATGCAATGTCCAGGATTCAGGATTTTATTTTTGGCTGATGTTTGACTCTACAGATGCAAAAGAAAAATAAAAACATCCTTACATAATAGATAATGTGCACCATGATACCACTTTATTGTGCCAAAAAGGTGCTCCGAAAGACACATGAGCTTGTGCACATCTTTTTAATTCTGAGGATAACTTTTGTTTTTTGCATGGTCTTTGTGGATAATGGTCACGCTGGAGAGGCTTATTAGAATATTTTCCGGTATGGGGTTTAAGTTCTTGCTTTGTATTTTCGTAGCCCCATACCGGTTATGTATCCGGTGCCAGGTCTAAAGTTCACAGACTTTAAATGGCTTTTTGTTATCGCTTTGTGTTAACTGACGCGGAAAAGGGCACTATTTTTTAAAATCGACGGTAAGGGAATTGTAAATAAGTACCGAAGCTTCCCCCCTGGTAATCTGCTTGTCCTTAGGAAGGTCCAGATTTCTGTTTAACCCAAGCTCCTCGGCTTTATTTATCACATTATCCGGCCACTTTCCGGACATGGTGTTTTCATACCCCAGGGCCCTTATAAGTATTGCCCGTGCCTCGGTAAAGGTAACATTATCGTTGGGACGCACGGTGTTGTCGGTATATCCCTTAATCAGTCCGTATTTAACGGCAATTTTTATATTATTATAGGCCCAGTGCTTTTGTGCAATATCTTTGAAAGAAATATTTACGTCTTTTGTATCGCTGGTCTTGTCATATCCCAGCATGCGGATAACTAGGGTGACGAACTCCGCTCTGGTAACCTTATTCTTGAGGTTCAGATTGCCCTTTTCATCGCCACGCATCAGTTGTAATTTGACAAGAGCGTTTGAACTCCGGGCTTCAACGGCCGGATCTACAGCAGCCTTTGCCTGTCCGGCAGGAATCGCTATAATAAAAGCCAGCGCAAATAACATTTTAGCTAATGATGAAATTTTCATTTGTTTACACCTCGTGAAAATATTTGAATGTAACCCTAAAGTAATCAAAACCCGGAAACCAGGGTTCCGGACATTCTCCAATCAGGAAACCGCCCTACCACGCCGAAGCTTTCAGGCTTAAGCGTTTTTCTCGCCTTTTGTCCTAATTCCCCGCTGCTGGATAGAAATAAAACATTCAAACTTCAATGACGACATTAATATTATGTTTTAATTATACTATAAAATGGCCTGGATAATTATTAAGAAAAGATTACAGCTGCTTGTCCGAAGTAAAAATTGAATGAATAAAGACAGTTTATTTAAGCAAAGCTATATTAGATAACAAATTAATTTCCGAAGGAGGAAATTGGAATGTCAAAAACAGTAGTTGCGATTTTTGATAGTTATGATTATGCGGAAAAAGCGGCAAGACAGATTAAAGACAGAGGTCTGCGGACTGATGACATTTCGCTGGTGGCAAAACAGGGCGACGAAGAGACGAGAGGGACGACAGCGACCATGGGGACAAGGCCTGGCATGGGAGAGGGAAACAGAGCGGTGAACGATAACATATCAGGGGGCGTTGTAACAGGAGGTGTCCTGGGAGGTTTAGCCGGCCTGTTAATCGGTGCCGGCAGCATGGTAGTGCCCGGTCTGGGTATTGTCGCCGCCGCAGGTCCTATCACAGGTTTACTGTCCGGGGCTGTAACAGGCGGTATTGTAGGAGGCCTGGTAGACCTGGGTATTCCGGAAGACAGGAGCAGGCAGTATGAAACCGATATAAAGGCCGGGAAAATTTTGTTCAGCATGAGGACGGATGAGGACAAGATTGACGAAGTAGCATCGATACTCAGAAGCAGCGGAGCTATAAGCGTTGACACTTACTAATTTGGATATTAAGCAATGTGAATTAAAGCTAAAAGCTGACAGCATGTGTAGCTCCGGCTTGCTGGAGGAGCCTTATTTTTCGGTTTGTTCCGGCTTTAAATTTTAGAAAGTCCGACACTACAAGCCATGAAGCCCGGACACAGCCTTGCCGGCTGTGTCCGGGCTTCATGGCTAGGCTTTATAAAACAGCTCCTTTACTGGGGGGCTGGTGGATTAGATGCATCGTCAACACCGGGCACGTGCTCCACAGGCTTTTCCTCCTCCTGTGGATTTACAGTTTCGGTGCCGTCGCCAGGTGTGATTTTTTTTGTGCCCCTCAAGACCTCCTGATCCAGAGGCCTGTATGTGCTTGTGTGCAGTTTGACGCGACTTACTTCCTTTCCATCCTGCTTGACGATTTTATAGGTGTCTACAACATAGCCGGTCATCCCTTTTTGCTTAACCACGGTTTTCCCTTCAGGGAGCGTCGGGTCGTCTATATATTTTGTTTTGAAATCCAGTGTTTTCACGATTTGGGGGACTATTTCAATGGTTTTTCCGGGTGTCTCATTGGTGCCTTTGATTGAAAAAAACAGCTTGTTTGACGTTATCCATGCCTCGAGCTTTATAGGCCACCTGGTGGAGTTTCTGAACTTAAAGTCCACAGATCCATAAGAAACTGTCGCGTCGGTGCCTTTCGGCACGTACCCCACCGTAAACATGTGGTTGCTCCTCTCAACTACTTCAAGGTCTGAAAAGAGGACGGCGTTATACAGGGTAGAGGAAACCTGGCAGATGCCTCCGCCTATATCATCCACTATTTTCCCCGACACGTAGGTATGGGCCGCCTGATATCCACCTTCAGCAGTTCTCGGTCCCACAGTCTCATTGAAGGAGAACACTTCACCCGGACCAAGAATTTTTCCGTTAATTTTAGCTGCAGCAAGCTTTATATTTTGAGCCCTGTTGCTTTCGTTCTGGTCGGCAGTTGAGAATCTGGTGCTCATGGTGTAGAGCGTATCCCTGAAAATGAGTGAGCGGGCTTTCTCGGTGGTAATCTGCGGTTTGATAAATACAACAGGAAGAATCTTCTCGGTGTTTTCAGTTTTCTCAAGCTCTGAAACTATAGCGGTCAAAGACGCTTTGTCGATCTTCCGGCCGGTTACGTGAGGCACAATTTTGACACTGCCGTTTTCTACCTTTGCTTCAGCATCCTTGGGCTCACGATTTATCCGCTTATATAGGTCTTCAACATTTATTTTGTTCGGCTCGGTTACAACTATAGGGATGTTTACTACGCCGCCCTTGCACATTTCTATCATGCTCTCAACTTCTGAAAGGGTTTTTTGCTTGTCAATGTTTTCGCCGTGATGGCCGGACCGGATTACCACTTTGTCATCCTGTATAAGAATGTCCGCCTCTTTGACATTTATCAGCGTTTTGTTGTACAGCGACAGAACTATCTTCTCAAGAGATTCTCTGTCAAAACTGACAGGCATATCAACCGTTTTGCCTGTTCTGCTCGCATTCCATATATCCATCAGCCTTTTAAATATGTTTCCCGACCTGCCTATGCTATAAGCCCTGTCGAGGGTTTCCTGGATATTGTATGTTGCACCTATATCAGAAAAAGTGAATTTTTCTGATTTATCGCCGGCCGTCAGCGTTATCTCGATATCCTTGATCTTATCCTGAAAATTTTTTTGCAGCAGGTCCGCTGCCTCGCTTTTATCAAGGTTGCCTATATGGGTGCCTGAAACATAGACCCCGTTGTAAATTTTGTCAAACTTTAAAATAGTATAGGTAAATTGGGCCGCAAGAGCCACCATCAACAAAATGAAAGCTAGCAGCGATATTATAACTATATTTGTCGGTTTTCCTATTAAAAATTTCTTGCCTGCTTCAGGATTCATTTAGCTAAACACTCCATTTATGTATTATTGTATGATCACTAGGCCTGTCAAAAAAAGCGGCATATAGTACTGATTTACCAGCAAAATGATTCTCTACGTTAAGTAAGACGAAAAATTACAAATAATTGTTCCAGCTTCACTAAAAGTTTGCATATGCCGCGCTCTTAACCGTAAATTGCCGGCAAATCAAGGAAATAAAGCGCCCGTATCAATGTGGTACTTTACATGAGCACCAATTCCTAATTTAAAAATTCACCACCATATGTAACGTAAATATTATCGCAATTTTGACTCAAAAACTCAATATTTTTAGCGCTGTAAATATGTTACTTTTATGTTACACTTAAAGTTAAAGCAATTGAGAAGAATGTGGAGGTAGACATGAATAAATTTGACGAAAAGGAGTTCGCTGAAATATGCAAAAAATTCAATGGGAGGCCGTCTGTCCAAGAAGCAGTTTTAGCGTATCAAAGTGACGATTTTTTCAACAAAATGAAAAACTCAGTCGCAAAAGACAGGAGAGGGGAAGTGGTGTTCTGCGTAATAAGGCCTAACGGAAAGATTATCACCATCACTTGCGACGAGTACCCTGACGGCATTTACAGGATACCTACGGGAGGTATAGGCCATGGAGAAGATATAGTTGAAGCGGTATTCAGGGAGGTAAAGGAAGAATTAGGATTAGATGTGGTGATAGATAGCTTTGCGGGAGTTATAAAAATAAGATTTGAGCATAAGGCTGAAAGTGTAATGTTCTACTCATACGTTTTTATTTTGAGAGAGACAGGCGGCAGGCTTCTTATTGATGCGGTTGACGATGAAATCAGCGAAGTAAAGGAAGTGGACCTTGCGGGGCTTGAAGCTGTAGTGGATTCACTGAACAATATCAGCGGAAAATGGAGTGACTGGGGCAGATTCAGATATGTTACATCCAAGGCTGTCCTTGAATATCTCCGGGAGACAGGCATTTAAAAATAAATTTTTGTGAGTATTTGCATATTCAGGTATATAACAGGTAAATTTTGCTAACACTTTATAATATACTAAAACTGTAGTTGTAAAGTGTGAGGAGAATTGCCATGGACCTTGATGCTCAAAGAAATCAAGAGATAAAATTAAAAAGAAGCGGTTTGTTTTCGAGGTTGCGAAAATCCCTGTCGATAAAGGAAAATACGGATACCATCACAGCAGGCCGTACAACTGAAGAAAGTGCAATACTTCAATGTATCAGAGGAGCCCGGGAGGAATGGCTGGATGCCAACAGGAGTTTTGAATATGCGTATGACGAAGGCCTGATAGATTACTACATATATAAAATAAAGGCCAGCGAGATAAGATATGAATATTTCCTCAAAAAGGCGAAGGAGATGGGTATCAAGGCTGAAATGCTTGAAAACCCGGCGCTGATGCTTTTAAGCGATACATATGGGAGCCAGGAGCAATGAAGGGTGAGAATCAAGGCTCCTTTTTTTTGTAATAAAATTATGACCAGGTTTATATATATTATTTAGACGGGCAAAAAATGGACTAGGGTAGGTGATGTTATGGCTGTCCAGTACACGGCAATATTAGCTTATGCCGTTGGCATAATACTACTCTATATTTTGGGGAGAGTGCTTTTGTTTCCGATGAAAGTTATATTAAAGCTCGTTTACAATTCGATACTTGGTGGAATGGCTTTGCTGGCAATAAATTTTGTGGGGAGCTTTTTCCGGTTCCATATAGCTTTAAACCTCCTTTCGGCATTAATTGCAGGTATCCTGGGAATACCCGGCATAATTCTTCTGGTAGTTTTGAAGTTAATTTTTAAAACATAAACCGACATTTGTATACAATAAACAATGTAACCTTTTATTATAACCATTTCTAAGCCTTTTCATTCGCCTATCTTGACAAAAAATAATCAAACAAGTATACTTTTATTTGATTGGTTTTTATTTTTAGGTATAGAAAATTATTGTTGATTAGACCTATACCGGGCTGTGTTAAAAAGAGGCCCCTTCGCCGATTTAAGGGGGTGCTCGATTTAGAGAAATTAGAGAAATGAGAAGTTGGATTTGTTTTTTTCACAGCAAAAACAGCAATGTTTGCTTTTTTTCATGCAGTTATAAGCTTTCATGAGTTTTTGTGAAGTGTGAAAGCAAAAGTAATTTTATACTAGATGAACAGCAATGTTCCCTTATGATCAGAAGGAGGTTTGAAAATGGGTAAAGTTGTCGAGATTAGATGGCACGGACGCGGTGGACAGGGTGCCAAGACAGCGTCTTTGCTGCTCGCAGATGCAGCGTTCAATACCGGAAAATACATTCAAGGCTTTCCGGAATACGGCCCTGAAAGGATGGGCGCACCAATAACGGCTTATAACAGGATAAGTGATGAGAAACTGACGATTCACAGCAATATCTATGAGCCTGATTATGTCGTAGTAGTTGATGATACTCTGCTCGGGTCTGTGGATGTGACTGCAGGCTTGAAGGAAAACGGAGCTATAATCATTAATACTCCTAAATCCCCTGAGGAAATCAGGCCCTTATTGAAAGGTTATAAGGGCAAGGTTTGCACAATCGACGCAAGGACGATTTCTATTGAAACATTGGGTAAATATTTCCCCAACACTCCGATGCTTGGCGCCGTGGTAAAGGTAAGCGGCGTTATGGATGAAAAAGAATTCCTGGCTGATATGGTTGAATCTTTCAAACACAAATTCGCAAAGAAGCCTGAAGTTATTGAAGGAAACATTAAGGCCCTTGAAAGGTCAATGCAGGAGGTGAAAGGTTTATGAGCTGCAAGATATGCAACAGAAATAACAAGGAACTAAAAACAGTTGACCCTGACGTTAGTTGGAAAGAAATCACAAGGGGCGGTACGATACCGTATGCAGGAAATGCCGAGCTTTTTAAGACAGGAGACTGGCGCTCGATGAAGCCGGTGTGGCTGCAGGAAAAATGCAAACAATGTTTGCTTTGCTATCCTGTTTGTCCTGATACTTCCATACTTGTAAATGAGGAAGGTAAAAGAGTGGATTTTGATTATGACCATTGCAAAGGCTGCGGCATATGCGCAAAGGTATGTCCTTTCAAGGCCATCGATTTTGTAGAGGAAGTTAAGTAAGGAGGGAGATTGAAAAATGGCTATTAGAGAAAGAATGAGTGGCAACGAGGCTATCGCGTTTGCCATGAAGCAGATAAATCCGGATGTTGTTGCGGCTTTCCCGATAACTCCGTCTACAGAAGTTCCCCAATACTTTTCAACTTTTGTTGCTGACGGTGTTGTTGATACTGAATTCGTCGCTGTTGAATCAGAGCACAGTGCAATGTCTGCCTGTATTGGTGCCGAGGCTGCCGGCGGCAGGGCTATGACCGCTACATCAGCCAACGGACTTGCGTTGATGTGGGAAACCCTTTATATTGCTGCAGCTTGCAGGCTCCCAATAGTTCTGGCCTGTGTAAACAGAACTATGTCGGGGCCTTTAAATATACACAACGACCACAGCGATGCGATGGGCGCAAGGGATTCCGGCTGGATTCAGCTTTATTCCGAAAACAACCAGGAAGCCTACGACAACCTGCTTATGGCTCATAGGATAGGAGAGCATCCTGATGTGCTGCTTCCCGTTATGGTTTGCCAGGATGGTTTTATAACATCCCATGCCATAGAAAACATTGAGCTGGTTGAAGATGACAAGGTTAAGGCTTTTGTAGGAGAATATAAGCCTGATTACTACCTTTTGAACAGGGACAATCCTATAGCGGTAGGTCCTCTCGATAATTTTACTCACTGTTTCGAGCACAAAAGGCAGCAGGCCGAGGCTATGAGAAATGCCAAGAGGGTTATCCTTGAGGTTTCTGAAGAATTTGCAAAACTCACCGGAAGAAAATACGGATTGTTTGAAGAGTATAAAACCGACGATGCAGAAGTTGCGGTAGTTGTGCTGAACTCTACGGCAGGTACGGCCAAATATGTCGTTGACCATCTGAGGGCTCAAGGCAAGAAAGTGGGTTTGATTAAGCCAAGGGTATACAGGCCTTTCCCCGTTGATGAAATAGCACAGGCGCTTTCCAGGTTCAAAGCGATAGCTGTGATGGATAAGGCTGACAGCTTCAATGCTGCGGGCGGTCCGCTGTTTACTGATGTGACCAGCGCGCTGTTTGCTAAGGGAGTTTTCGGACCTAAGGTTATAAATTACATCTATGGGCTTGGCGGAAGAGATGTTAAAGCAGATGACATAGAACTTGTATTTAATGAATTGTTGAACATCGCAAACACAGGTAAGGTAAATTCTGTTTACAATTACCTGGGTGTCAGAGAATAGGAGGTGCGATAAATGGCTTACAATTTGAAGGAAGTTGCAAAAAAGCCCGAAAGATTCACGGGTGGACATAGAATGTGCGCAGGCTGCGGCGCTCCTGTGATAGTAAGACAGATATTAAGGGCCCTCAAGCCTGAAGATCATGCTGTCATTGGCGCAGCAACGGGGTGTTTGGAAGTATCAACTTTCCTTTATCCGTACACTTCATGGAAAGATTCTTTCATTCACAATGCCTTCGAGAATGCAGGTGCTACCATAGCAGGAGCTGAAGCTGCATATGTTGCTTTGAAAAAGAAAGGAAAGCTTGAAGGCGAAACCAAGTTTATCGCTTTTGGCGGTGACGGCGGGACTTATGATATAGGTATTCAGTCATTATCAGGGGCAATGGAGAGAGGACACGACATGGTTTATGTGTGCTACGATAACGGGGCATACATGAACACCGGAATTCAGAGGTCTTCCGCTACTCCTAAATATGCGGACACTACGACTTCCCCTGCAGGCAAGAAAATACCCGGAAAACAGCAGTGGAGGAAAGATTTGACGGAGATTATGGCTAACCATCATCTGCCTTACGTTGCCCAGACGGCGGCTATAGGAAACATGAAGGACCTTTACGAAAAGGCTGAAAAGGCTATATATACAAAAGGCCCTGCTTTCCTTAACGTACTGGCACCATGTCCGAGGGGTTGGAGATACAATACTCCTGACTTAATGGAAATAAACAAGCTGGCGGTTGAGACCTGTTTCTGGCCGCTGTACGAAGTCATTGACGGCAAATATATAATCAACTATAAGCCCAAGAACAAGCTTCCTGTAAAAGAATTCCTCAAACCCCAGGGAAGGTTCAAACACCTGTTCAAAGCAGGCAATGAGTATATGATAGAGGAAATACAGGCTGAAGTGGACAAGAGATGGGAAACTCTTCTCAAGTTGGCTGGCGAAGCTTAAAAGCGGATAATTGAGGGCTCCTCAAAAAAGGGGCCCTTTTTATTTGAGGTGTTGAAGAAGGCTGAGAATAGGGCATCAAGCCTTTAGACGTTCTATGAGCTCCACTCACCGCATATACTTTAAAGGATATAGAGACAACTCCATACCTTAGTGTTTTTGCATAAACGCGGAATGATTGGAGGTAATGTATGCAGTGGATTGATAAGGAAATAGCCGTCAGGTATAATCTGGACGTTAAAAATATTCTCCCTTTCAGGGATATATATATACTAACCACTCTGAAGGGCAAAAAAGTCCTGAAAAAGTCCCCCTTTTCACCTGAGAGAATTATGTTCATACACGGTGCAAAAGAACATCTCTATCAAAACAACTTCAAAAGTTTGGACAGGTTTTTATGCACTGTTGACGGATATCCCTATATTAACTTCCAGGATGAAATTTATACTTTGAGCGACTATCCGGAAGGCAGGCAATGCGATTTCGACGATAGGGAGGATGTAATCAAAGCGGCAAACCTTCTTGCTCGCCTGCATAAAGCTTCAAAGGGTTATGTTCCTCCTGAGAACAGCAAGGTGCAGGACGATTTGGGCAAGCTGCCTGCATACTTTAATAAGAGATTTGCGGAGCTTCGAAGGCTCAAGAAAATTGCCGGCAAAAGAAGAAGCAGCTTTGACCGGTTATTTTTACAGCATGCGGATTATTTTTGTAATCGGGCGGAAAAAGTTATTGAGCAGTTGGGCGGAGGGGAGTACGAAAGTGCCGTGGACGCCGCCAGGCACGAAAAGGTCTTCTGTCACCATGATTTCACTCATAACAACCTTATATGCAGCGACAATAGAATCTCTGTCATCAACTTTGATTACTGCCGATATGAGTTGAAGGTGTATGATGTTGCCAATTTTATCAGGCGTAAGATGAGAAAATGCAAATGGGACATCGAAGAGGCAGGAGTCATCCTGAAGGAATACCTGTCCGTCGAAAAAATAAGCAGGGAAGAATTTTTTGTCATGAAGCTTATGCTCCAGTTTCCGCAAAAATTCTGGAGAGTGGCAAATAAATACTACAACAGTAAGCGAAACCTGGCTGAAAAGGCATTTTACATAAATCTGCAGGAGGCCGTTGATGAAGTCTGCTATCATGAAAGGTTTATGGATAGATTTGACTTGTTGATTTCAAAGGCAGGTTGCAGTTGACAGTATCAGAGGGGTGTATGATGGCAGGAAATACAGTGGCAAATTTCCTAAAATGCCTGTAAACGTTGACTTAAATTTAATTTTTTTAGCACAATTTTAAAAAAGTACTTGACATAAACAAATTATCGCTGCTATAATATATATATTTTTTTTGACAAGTCTCCTATTTTATGATATAATATCCGCAATAATATTTGCAGACGTAAGACGAGGTGATCAAATGATAGAGAAAGGCGACCTGTTCCAGATAAAGAAAGATATAGAGACCTGTGTTGGCGAGAAGGTTCAGTTAAAAGCTAATAAAGGCAGAAAAAAAGCGTTTATTAGAGAAGGAATTATCGAAAATTCGTATCCGAGCATCTTTGTTGTCAGATTTGAGAATGATTACGACACTGTCAGAAGGGTATCCTACAGCTATACGGATATACTGACAAAAGCGGTGGAGCTTGTAGTTTGCAAAAACAACAAGAAAATACAGGTCGGCTGATGATCGTTTTATAATTTTGCAAAATTGACAAAGTGTCTGCCTTATAAAAATAAAACGGCTGGATTTCAAAATCCAGCCGTTTTATTTTAAGGCATCAGTAATATTTTGTAAGTCTTGTCAATATACATTAAATGATGATATTTATATATAATGCCGGAGGAGGATAGGGTTATGTCTCTTGAAGTCATAAGGGAAGCTATAAGGGTAAACCAGATTATAGGCCAGGAATCAACACAGACTGTTGTTGAGAATGATATAATCGTGCCGGACGTGAAACCGGATATTGCCTACATACTGATACTGGATGGGGATGTTTATGTTAATAGTTCTGAAGTTGTTCAAGACAGGATACTGGTAAACGGAACAATTTGCTACAAGATCCTGTATGTAAGTGATGATGCCGAACAGTCCATAAAAAGCATAAACACCAGTTCCGGATTTTCTTATAGCATGGATGTGGCAAATGCAAAACCCGGGATGAAGTGCAGGGTTAAATGCGATATTGAGCACATCGGCTACGAAATTTTGAATGGAAGAAAAGTCAATATAAAAGCAATTGTCAAAATGGCAGGAAGGGTTACCAGCGAGCTGGAGCAGGGAATTGCCTATGATTTAAGCGGTTTGGATGATATCCAGATGCTGAAGAAGCATTATAAAGTCAACAGCTATCTGGGTGAAAGTGAGGCTAACGCAAGAGTGAGCGAAGTGCTGGAGATACCTGACAGCAGGCCTGCTATCAGGGAGATCCTAAGAAATGACGTCAAAATAAGCGATAAAGACTATAAGATTACGGACAACAAAATTATTGCCAGATGCCAGCTAAATGTTTCAACGCTTTACATAGGAGACGATGAGACAGGAAGCATCCAGTTTATGAAGCATGAAATTCCCTTTTCCCAGACCGTCGACCTGCCGGGAATAACTGAAGATGCAGGGTGTGAACTGGAATACAGGATAACGGACAGCTCATTTGAGGCGGAAGAGGACAGCGACGGAGAGCTCCGGGCCCTTAAATGCGAAATAGGCCTCTGCATTTTGGCTGACGGTTTTGAACAAAGGGAAGTGGAGGCCATCGAAGATGCGTACAGCCCCAATGCCAGGGTGGAGATAGAAAAAGAGCCTTTCAATGCGGAGGAGTTCGTTTCAGAAAACAAAAGCCAGATCGCAGTTAAGGATATAATTACCGTAGGTGGGGCCAACCCTGAAATTTCAGAAGTGTTCAATGTCCTCTGCAAACCTGTCCTGTCCCAGTACAGCATCGAAGATGACAAAATAATGATAGAGGGGCTTGTCAACAGCAAAGTGCTGTACCTTGCAAACAATGCGGAGCAGCCTGTTTTCTGCCGTGAGCAGGAGACACCTATAAACCAGGCTGTCGATATCAAGGGCATAAAGCCCGGGATGGATTGTGAGATAGACCTTGATATACAGCACTGCAGCTACAGCACGATTGATACAAAGGAAGTTGAGATAAAGCTGTCAGTCCTTATAACCATAAAAGTTGTGAAGCGAAAAGTCATATCCGTAATCAAAAGGGCTAACGAAGCAAAGCTTGACGCCGCAGAGCTCGCATCTCAGCCAAGCATTACAATTTACTTCGTTCAACAGGGGGACACATTATGGGATATCGCCAAAAAATATTACACGACAATCGCCGATATCATAAAAGCCAATGATATGGATGAAAATGATGCCGTCAGCCTGGGGCAGCAAGTAATTATCCCCAAAAAATTTGCTTAGCTCGCGGCCTAAAATTGTATAAAAAATAGAATTTATTGAATAATCAAATGCCTGAAAGCCTAAAATTCAGGCATTTTTTATTGAAATTGTAATGTTCATTGTATATAATATACTCAACGATTCAATTGAGCAACTGGGATGTATAGGAGCGGATATGGGTCCAATAAAATTAAAAGCAAGAGCAAAAATCAATTTATCCCTTGATGTCATCGGGAAAAGGGCTGACGGGTATCATGACGTAAAGATGGTCATGCAGACCATAAAGCTGTGCGATACGGTTACTCTGGAAAGAGTGCCGGCTGGTATCAAGGTGGTATGCAGCAACAGACGGATTCCTTCCGGGCCTGGCAACACTGCTTATAAAGCGGCACGCTTGCTGGTAAACAATTATAATATTAAAGGCGGAATAAAGATATCCATTGATAAAAAAATACCTGTAGCGGCAGGCCTTGCCGGAGGGAGCGCCGATGCGGCGGCTGTGCTGAAAGGGATGAACAGGCTTTTTTCCCTGGGCCTTGGAGAAACGGAGCTTATGTCAATTGGAAAGGAGATAGGGGCAGATGTCCCCTATTGCATAAAAGGGGGCACCATGCTGGCAGAGGGCATAGGTGAAGTGCTGACACCTCTGGGGCCTTTAGCATGCATCGATATAGTCCTTATAAAACCCAAGATTGGCGTTTCGACTGCATGGGTGTACAAAAATCTTAATTTGGATGAAATAATTGCCAGACCGGATACGGGAATGTTGGTAAAGGCAATTAGCGATAATAACATTGAAGTTCTTGCGAAAAACATGGTAAATGTGCTTGAGTCAGTGACAATGAGAAAATATGATATCGTGAAAGAAGCAAAGGAACGCCTTATTGAACTTGGAGCCATAGGGAGCATGATGAGCGGCAGCGGGCCGTCGGTGTTCGGCATCTTTAAGGACAAAGGCAGTGCTGAACGTGCATATGAAGCAGCGAAGGATGACAAGTGGGAGTGCTTTTTAACTGAAACAACTTGTGAGGAGAGTTGAAGATGGCAAGCAAATTGTCGAAAGTGAATTTGAATGATTATAAACCTTTAAGAGAAGTAATTTTTAATACTTTGAGAGATGCTATAATTGTAGGGGAGCTTAAGCCCGGGGAAAGGCTTATGGAGGTGCAGCTTGCGGAGAAAATGGGCGTGAGCAGGACCCCTGTAAGGGAGGCCATAAGAAAGCTTGAACTGGAGGGACTGGTAAATATGGTGCCCAGGAAGGGGGCACATGTTGCCGACCTTTCAGTAAAAGACATAATGGATGTCCTGGAGGTAAGGGCATCACTGGACGGCCTTGCCACATTCCTTGCGGCTCAGAGGATTACTGAGGATGAGCTTAAGGAACTGAAACGAGTCCAGGAGCAGTTTACGAATTATGTGGGAAAAGACAATCTCCAGGGCTCTATAAAAAAGGACGTTGAGTTTCATGACATAATATACCGTTCTTCAAGAAACGAAAAGCTTATACAGATAGCGAACAATCTCAGGGAACAGGTTCAAAGGTTCAGGGTCATATACCTAAAGGATTACAGCAGCACAAAGGAACTCATAAAGGAACATGCCGATATATACGAAGCTATACTGGCCAGAGATCCGGAGACCGCCCAAAAAGTTGCACAAAGGCACATAAAGAATCAGGAAGAGACTATAATTAAATCTATCATGAAAAATAACGTCAAATAGGCGGGTAAAAGGATGCTGAATGCGATAATTCTGGCAGGAGCACAGGCCATAAAAGGCAGGAATGATTCAGGTAATAAAGCTCTGTACTGCATCAACGGTAAAGCGATGATTGAATATGTGATCGATGCGGTAAGAAAAGCGGACGGCATAGGAAAGATTGTGGTAGTGGGTCCTAAAGCCCAACTGCAGGAGATCCTTTACGGTAAGGCAGATGCGATAATAGATTCCGATGGGTCTGTAATGGACAATGTGATGGCCGGCGTCAGGTACTGCGGCTATGATAATGACGTGCTGATTTGCACCTCCGATATCCCGCTTATAACGCCTGAAGCAATAAACGATTTTATAGCAAAGTCAAAGGCGGAGGGCGCAGACTTCTGCTATCCTATTGTTGAAAAGCAGGTTAATGAAAGGAAGTTTCCGGGAATAGAGCGGACATATGTTAAAATTAAAGAAGGCCGGTTTACAGGGGGGAACATTTTTTATGTGAATCCCAGAGTGATTGAAAAAGGTTTTAGAATGGCGGATAGGCTTATAAAGTCCAGAAAAAACCCGGTAAAAATGGCAAGGATTCTGAGCCTGGATTTCATGATACGGCTGCTTTTGGGCAATCTTACCATAAGCGGAGCGGAGAAAAAATTCTCTAAGATCACGAATATCAGGGCAAAGGCGATTATATCCGAATATCCTGAATTGGGCAACGATGTGGATAAGCCCAGCGATTTAGCTATTGTTGAGGCTCATTTATCCAGATGGGCATGATGCACCGCGGCAAGGCCATAAAGAATGTTGCTCAGGCCTGCCTGCCCAACAGGCCTGGTCATGCTGCTAAACAACCTCATAGCCCAGGGCTGATATTTGCCTTTTAATGTCCTGGGACCGGATTTCAGAGGGGTTAAAATCTACATTTACCGTTTGGGTTTTTAAGTCTACCGATACGCCGTTCACACCTTTTAAGTTTTTAATTCCCTGCTGTATTTTGCTTGAGCAGGTGCTGCAGGCTATAGACGGAACATTAAATGACGCAGTTTGCATAAAGTCCTCCTGAAGAATCAATATATCAGTATTAGTTTTGACTTTATATATAAAAATATTACTGTGAAATTTTAGCGCCGGTTATTTGGGAGAAAGCCCCTCGGCTTTAGCCGAAAACTTTAATTGAAAATTTGCCCAAATAAGGGAGCAATTATCCGCACTTGCGATTAATTATAAATTTTATATGTAAATCCGAATTTAACAGCTACAAAAGCTTTAACGGCTTTAAGCCGGCAGAGTTTAGTTTTTATATGGGAGGAAGGATCGGAGGCAGCCCGGAGGGCTTGTTATAAGGTTATGTGGTACAGGGAGTTTTTAAACAAATATAAGTCAGGCATATCTCACGAGTTTTTGTTTTACTTTAATGTGAGGGACCTAGTGGATAACTACAGATATATCGACAGGTATATATATGAGGAGTTTATCAAGCCAAGGGGATTTTCGATAGTGGCTTTTTACGATATTTCCAGAGGCCTTACTTTCCTTGACCCAGGGATGGAAAAGGAATTCAATATTATAACGTCAAATGAAGCGGAAGGCTTGATGCGTGCCCTGCCGTCGAGGATTTTTCCTTACATTGATAAGGCCCTTAGGAACACAAAAATGGCTATATTTATCGATCATGTGGAGAAAATAATCCCCGCAGGCGACATAGGAAACCTGTCACTTGAGGAAAGGTCAGCGCTTATATGGATTTGTGAATGGTCTGTAAATGCGAGAATCTCAGCTGTCGGAAGCGCTATATTCATGTTGGCGGATAACCTGGCTGATGTGAGCCGGGAGGTTTCCAAGTCCTCCTACAGGATAGAACCTATATTGGTTGAGCTTCCCGGTGAGGCTGAGCGCAGAGAATATATAAAATACCTTCTCAAAGATGGGAACGTCAAAATGGACATCACTTTTGACGAGTTCGCCAAGCTTTCCTCCGGTTTGAGCAAGAAATCCATCAAAGATATCAAATTAAAAGCGGAGGCTGAGGATGTGCCCATAAGCTTTGAGTTCATCAAGGAGAAGAAGCGTTCGGTGCTGCAGAAAGAATATGGGGATGTATTGGAATTCATATATCCTGAAATAGGCTTTGAGGATATAGGCGGCATGGAAAGGGCTAAAAACTATATGCTTAAAAATGTTGTGGAGCCTATAAAAAAGGGTGACTTGAGAAGGGTGCCGATGGGCATACTGCTGTGCGGGCCTTCGGGAACGGGAAAGACACTGCTGGTAAACGCCCTTGCCAAGTCAAGCGGCTTTAACTGCGTAAAAATTGATATGTCCAGAATTTTAGGGCAGTATGTGGGCGAGAGCGAGAAGAATTTTAAGAAGTGCCTTCTGGGTGCTCAGTCCCAGCAGCCTGTTATAGTTTTTGTGGATGAGATAGACACTACCTTCAGGAGAGGGGAGAGCGGCGACAGCGGCGTAAGCAGGAATATTTTCAGCGAATTTTTACAGTTTACAAGTAATACAAATAATAGGGGAAAGGTGATATTCATCGCCGCGACAAACAGGCCGGATTTGCTGGATCCGGCCCTTAAAAGGGCGGGAAGGTTTGATAAAAAGATACCCATACTCCTCCCTGACGCTTGTGAAAGAGCGGAAATATTTAAAATAATAATAAAAAAATACGGCTTTGAAACAAATGTTGACGATTTTATGCCCTTTGCCCTGAGGACCGAGAATTACACAGGGGCGGAAATAGAAACGGTGGTAAGAAAGGCTTATGAGATCGCAAACGAGAATGATGAAGATAACCCGGTGCTGACATATGAGATATTGAACGATGCAATCGACAGGTGCAGGCCGAGCACTCAGCAGGTGGAGTTTATGACCATGCTTGCTATAGAAGAATGCGATGACATGGACCTGCTTCCCGAAAAGTATAAGCGGCAAATTTGAAGTACAGCGGCTATAGCACAGGCATTGGTTTTTAATGGACAAAGTGCCATATAATTTATTCATTTTCAATGTTATGCATCTATAAATGGTGGACAATATGGTATAATTAATATAAACATTTTAGAACGTAATAAACGGGGAGGTTGTTTAAATGGGTTTATTCAGGAGATTGGGCGCATTGATAAGAGGATTTTTCGGTTTGTTTGTAGGCGGTCTTGAGGAAAGAAATCCCGACGTACTTTTTGAAGATATCAAGAATCAAATTGAGAAAGCGAGAAAAGAAGCAGAACAACAGATTATAGAAATCCAGACCAATGCCGAATTGATAAAAATTGAAATGAAAAATGCCGAGAGAAATCTTGCCACTGTAAGAGCGAGGATTGAAGCCGCCCAGAAGCAAGGCGACAAGGATGCCCTCATTGAACTGCTCATGCAGGAGGAGGAATTCCAGAACACCTATGAAACTCACAAGGCGACTTATGACAACGCTATGGCTGAGGTGGCGAAAATAAGGGAAGACTACAAGGTATTCGAGTCTGAAATGACCGCTAAGCTAAACGAAATCAGGACCCTTAAGTCCCAGGCAAAAATGGCTACGTTGAGGGAGAATATAAACTCGATTAATGCTAAATATACTTCAAAGAGCAGCAGAGTGGGTAGCCTCAATGAGAGCCTTGAAAGAGCAAGGGATATTGTAAACAGGAAGACGGCAAGAGCCAACGCCATCGAGTCTTTAAACGACGACAACATGGATATGAAGCTTAAGAGGCTTGATATGAACTCTGCAAGGGAAAGGGCCCGGGCGAGGGCTGAGGCAATGCTGAGGGGAGAGCAAGGATTTGAAGTTAAGGAAAAGATCGAGAATAAAACGATTAACTAGCTGTAAGAGGTTGTTATGAAATATAGATTGCTTTTGAGTGCTCTTTTCAAGTTCCGGAATATAGCCGTCCTGGCAATTGCCATCGTGGCTGCACGTATGGCGGCTAGATACGTGCCGCTGTTTGAGCCCTTCACCTATCCGGCGGCTTTTGGCGTTTATGTTCTGGTGACCATCCAGACCCTGGCAAGCAAGAAGTTCCACGAGGAATTCAACAGCAGACAGAAAATCAGGCACATACAGGACCTGAACTATACCTGCCTCAGGCTTTTCTCGGAAGCCAAAAGGCATGCCAACCCTGCATACTACCAGAAGCTGCGGAAGGTCATGGATGATAAAAATGATATAGTGGATTCCTTTTTCCGGGGTGAGAAGAGCTACCTTAAAGAAAGAATAGTTGAGCAGACGCTGAACCTTGTGATTTCATACATCAAGCTGCTTACCAATTTATGTATAAGAAGCAGGGAACTGGACGAAATTAATATAGCTGAAATTACTGACAGAATTAATTTAAACATGCGGAAGCTGAGCTTCGTTAAAGACCCTCATGATTTGGAAGACCTTAAAAAAGTTATAGAGATGGATGAGAAGGTATTAAACAGGATTAAGGATGAGAAAAGGGAACTTGAAAGGATCAATATAAAGCTTGACTACATGGAAAGCACCATCAGCATGTTCAAGCATCAGGCTATCTCCAGCATAGAATCTGAAGAAATGCTGGAGAAGCTGGAACAGGCCGTCAATGAAGCGGCGGCCTTGGACAGCGTGCTTGAGGAGCGGAGGAAGAATAGGATAAGGCTGTAGGCGGCAAAATGTCCAGCCTTTTGTTCTTTAATGCAGTAGGAGCATGATGCCGGGCAAGTGCCAGGAAGCCTTTTTATCAGTTTATTTATGCGGGAAATAATGGATGATGGGAATTTTATGCGGTGTTGACATTGTTGAAGTGCAAAGGATAAAGCAATCCTTTGAAACTCTTGGAGACAGCTTCAGGGACAGGATTTTTACCAGGGCTGAAATTGAATACTGCGAGGGTAAGAAGGCAGTTAAATACCAGAGCTATGCGGCAAGATTTGCCGCCAAGGAAGCCGTGTCAAAGGCTTTTGGCACAGGCATAGGGGAAAAAGTCGGCTGGAAGGACATCGAGGTGCTGAATGACGATTCCGGGAAGCCGTACGTGGTGCTGTCAGCCAAGGGCCGGAAGGTTTTTGATGAAATTAATGCATCAAACATATCTCTGAGCCTATCTCACTGCAAGAATTACGCCGTGGCATACGCCGTAGTAGAGGTGAACAAATGAAAAAGGTAAAATTCTTGCACTGTGCGGATATACACCTTGATGCGCCATTTACATCCATCGGCACACAGGGTAATAAATCGTCCATCCGAAGAGAGGATTTAAAGAAGACTTTCCAGAGGATAGTTGATGTTGCAAGATATGAAGACGTGGATCTGTTTCTGATTGCGGGTGACTTATATGAGCATGAGTATGTCAGGAAGTCTACAATCAGTTTTATAAACGATAGATTTTCCGAAATACCTGACGTCAGAGTGTTCATCGTGCCCGGAAATCATGACCCATATGTGGCCAACTCTTGCTACAAGAACTGCAAATGGAGCCCAAATGTGCATATTTTCACTGAAAACCGGACATATGCGGTGCTTGAGGACCTCGGTGTCTGCATATACGGAGGGGTCTTCAGCGGCTTTCATGAGGCCAGGACCCTTGTGAGCGGCATTAAAAAAATTGATGGACATCTTATTAACATACTTCTCGTACACGGAACCGTAGGTCTGGATTTCGGCCGTGGAGCCTATAATCCCATGTCGGTGGCTGACCTTGATTCCCTGGAAATGGATTATGTGGCCCTCGGGCATTTTCACAACACAATTGAAGGTATGGGGAAAAAAGGAACAATATACAACCCGGGAAGCCCGGAGCCCCTAGGATTTGATGAAACAGGTCAGCATGGCGCCTTTGTGGGCACCATAATAAAATCAGAAGGTACGGCCCATATAGCCGACCTTCGTTTTATAAGCCTTAACAGCAGGTTTTATGAGAATGTTGAAGTAGACGTGGGCGGCTGCAATGGCGATAGTGAGGTCATAGACAGGATATGTGGAGCCCTGCCGGAGGGTGATCTGACAAAGGGCTTGTTCGGTGTAACGTTGAAAGGCTGCATTGAGCCCGGATATAAAATTAATCCCTCACAAATTCAGCAATACTTTGAGAACAGAGTTTTCTTTATGAAGATCAAGGATGAGACTTACGCCGGCTATGATTTTGATGAACTCATAAAGGAACCCGGTTTAAGGGGAACGTTTGTGCGCAAAGCCCTATCTCTTATAGACAGGGCTGAGGATGAAAACCGCAGGAGGCTTCTGATGAAGGCCCTTTACTACGGGCTTGAGGCCCTTGACCGGGGAACAATTGAAATAGCTGAAAGCAGACTTAACCGCGGTGGTTGATATGCGTATTAACAAGCTGGAAATAAAAGGTTTTGGGAAAATATGCAACCTTGTAATAGAGCTGAAAGATGGCCTGAATATCATCTATGGGCAAAACGAGTCGGGGAAAAGCACCCTTCAATGGTTTATCAAAGGGATGCTTTTCGGTTTGAAGGGCGGAAGGACAGGCAGGGACGGCGCCTTGCCGCCGCTCAAAAGGTTCAGGCCCTGGAAAGGCGGTTATTACGGCGGGGTTATCGAGTACAGCCTTAATAATGGTGAAGAATATAGGGTTGAGAGGGATTTTGAAAAGGGTAGCGTCAGCGTCTATGATTCCTCCTTTAACGATTTAACCGGCACCTTTCCGGCAAGCAGGGAAAGGGGTGTGCGGTTTGCAGAGGAACACCTGGGGGTTACTGAGGCATGTTTTGATGGGACGGTGTTCATAAAGCAGATGGAATCAAGGCTTGACGGCGAGGACAGCAAGGAACTGCTTAACAGGCTGGTTAACATAAGCGAGACAGGCTTTGAGGATGTATCCTTCAGAAAAGCGGAGAAAGCCTTAAAGGATGCGCTGAAAAATTATGTGGGGACGGACAGGACTTCTACAAGACCGATGGATAAAGTTTTGGACAGGCTTCAGGAGCTTAAAGCCGAGAGAAGCCGTCTGGCGGATAAAAGAAATTCCCTGTTTTCCGTCGAGCATGAGCTTAATGAGGCCGTCGAAGCTAGCAAAAGCATTGAAGCCGGAAGAGACGCCTTATTAAGGATAAGAGAGCTTATAGGGATCAAAAGGGAGCTTGAAAAGTGCAGAAGGCAGGAGGCCGGATTAAAGGAAGTTTTAGACGATATAACCCGGGCGGAAGCGGAAATGAAGGACCTGAAAGGCCGGGTTGAGGAGTGGGACAGCCGCAGGCGGCATTATGATGAATATTTTGAAAGCCGCAGGTCGAAAGCCTCAGGATACCGAAAAAGGCTGGCGGGCTACGGTGCGGTGTTTCTTTTTATAGCGGCTGTCCTGTTTACGGTGCTGGGCTTTGCAAAAAATCCTGCAGGCTTTATTGCAGCAGCAGTGTCATTGCTGGCAGCGGCAGCCCTGATTGCCGGAAGCAAGGCTTATGATAAGCTTTCAGGCCTGCCGAAGCATGGGGAGGAAGAATTATCGAAACTGGACGCGGCGTATGGGGCTGCTGTCGACGGCATGATGGAGCTCAGCAATGACCTGAGGGAGATGTACGGCAGGGCTGCATCCATATACGGAAAGCCCTTCAGCGAAAGCGACGAGATTTTAAAGGCGGTACAAGAGCTTTCAGGCAGGCTTGATGTGCTTCAGGCGAAATTGAAGACAGGCATCACCGAGATTAAAGGTGCTTATGGGGATGCGGCAGTTCAATATGCCTGGGAAGACAGGCTTAACAGAAGGCTTTCAAATGCAGAACTGGAGGACCTTGAGCTTTGGTGGGAGCAGGAGTATGACAGGTCAGCAGGCCGGCTTAGTGAAATGCATTTAAAAATCAGGGAGTATGAGACTGTATTAAAAAGTTTATGCTGTGATGACGAGATACAGAGGATTGATGAAGAGATCGCCGAGCTTGAACTGCGCAGGAATCAGCTGGAAGAACTTAATTTTTCACTCAGCACGGCTTTGGAACTGCTGGAGGCTGCAGGGGCGGAAATCAGGAAAGATTATACGCCTGAGTTAAACGCCAGGATGGGAGAGATAATAAACAAGATCTCCGGAGGAAAGTACGGCGATCTTAGGGCTGACGACAGCCTGTCGCTTAAGACCGCAGTGCCGGAAACCGGCGAGGTAACTCCCGGGGTGCTGCTGAGCGGCGGCACCATAGACCAGATGTACCTCGCTTTAAGGCTTGCGGCCGCTGATTTGATAGTTCCGGAAGGGAAAAAGCTCCCGCTGATACTGGATGAAGTTTTTGCCCAGTATGACGACATCAGGACGGCAAAGGCCCTGGAGTTCTTAGATGAACTTTCAGCCGACAGGCAGGTAATTCTCTTTACATGCAAGGCAAGGGAAGTTGATATTGCCAGGCAGGTATGCACAAAGCCTATAAACCTGATAAGGCTGTAAAGGAGACGGGCCTGAAGAAGATTCCACGATATAGCTCCTGCGATGGGAAATTCAGGATTTGACCCTATAAAAAGGGAAAGCTACCGGCGGAGACCCGCAGGGGCGAGGAGGCCCTTTGACCGGCTCCCGAAAGCCTTTCCAGGAGGTCTGTTATGTCTTCGGCGGCATTTGGCCTGGCGATGTACCTTGCCATTTCCTTCATGTGCTTCATCCTCAGAGGATTGTCAACCACCTGACAGAGTATGCTGTCCATGCTGTCCCCCGGCGATATGTGGGCTGCGGCTCCGCAGTTGATCAGAAAGCGGGCGTTTTTTTCCTCCTGTCCGGGTATAGGCGACATGATAAATAAGGGGAGCCCTTTCACAAGAGCTTCAGATATTGTCATACCTCCCGGTTTGGTGATTATGAAATCTGAAGCGTCCATGAAATCTGCCACCCGGTCTGTATAGCCAAATATTCTTGCTTCTTTGCCGCTGTTTAAGGCATAGGCTTCAAGGTCCTTTTTAAGCCTTTCATTATTCCCGGCTATGGCAATCACCTGAAGGTCCCTTTTGCAGCTCAAAACGGATTGAAAAATTCGGGGTACTTCACCAAGGCCAAGACTTCCGCCCATCAGGAGGGCCGTAAGTTTATCCTTCAGTTTTAATTCTTTAAGAGTTTTTTTCCTGTCCTTCCTTTGCAGAAAGCTTTTTGACACAGGTATGCCATAGGCGTATATTGAATTCCGGTCGACTCCCATATTCACCATATCTTGCTTTATACACTCATGGGCTACAATAAAAGCATCGATATTGTCAAGCTTCCAGAAAAGATGGTTTGTGTAGTCGGTGACGATGGCCATGACAGGAACATTTACCACACCCTTGCGTTTCAAATGGGAAAGCATGTGCAAAGGAACCGTATGAGTGCAGACTATTACAGAGGGATGAAAGTCTTCGATAATGCTGCAAAGCTTGCCGGAAAAGAGGCTGTTGAATGCCTTGCAGAAATTGGTCAGCTTTTCGTCAACCTCAGCCATTTTATAAAGTTTCCCGTAGACCTGGGGGATGCCCTTGACTGTCAGGAGGTATCCGCCTGCGATAAGCCTGTCGGCCAAGGGACTGGCATATTTTAAAGTATCTATAATTAAAGTCCTGGAATTGCGAAACCTTCGTTCAACACACTCTTTTACGGCTTCGGCAGCCCTTATGTGGCCGTTGCCTGTGGAAACCGTCAGGAATAAAACTCTCATCCCACACCTCCTAAGCTAATTATTCACTACAAAATTAACATTTATTACAAATTTTTAATTTTTTAGGGCAGAGAGTCTTGCTTTTACAGGGTAAATATTTGCTGTTCCGGGTAGGTTTTGAAATAACCTTTCACATTTGGTTAAGCATGGCTGCATCGCCATTCAGACCTTCGAAATATATTCCCGGCCTGTAAAACCTGCCTTTCGTGCCGGTTTGCCGGACAGATGCCTTAGCCTTATATTTCCAAGTTGAGAACTTAAAGCCTCATAGTGCGTAAAGGCGCATATTTTCTTAAAAAAGGCAAAAAATATCAGATGGTATAGGCGTTTCAGCTCCAAATTAAAAAAGGGCTGTGCAACCCTATTCCTTCGGCGCTGCAAATTAATTTTTAGCACGCTGTCCGGACATATACAACATAGAAAGGAGGAAAGTCTTTGAATAAATTCAGGATGGCTGTCGTCATCGTCCTGATACTTGCTCTTACCACAACTTCGTTTTACGGCGGCAAATATTTTATAACTTCAATGTCTCCGGCCTTATTCCCCGGAAGCAGTGGGGATGAAGTTAAAAGGCTGCAGCAAAGCCTTAAAAACTGGGGTTATTATGATGGTGGTATTGATGGCAGGTATGGCTGGGAGACATTCATGGCGGTAAGGGATTTCCAGAGCAGCTACGGCCTTAAAGCGAATGGGATAGCATGCCGGAATACCCTCATGGCCATGGGCTTGTCAAGGATCGCACAAAAGGGCGTTGCCTATGCAGCTCCCCAAAGGATAAGCGACGAGCAGCTTCTGGCAAGGGCGATCAATGGGGAAGCAAGAGGCGAGCCCTATGAGGGGCAGGTAGCGGTAGGGGCTGTCATAATTAACAGGATCCGGGACCCGAAATTTCCTAAAACGATAGCAGGGGTGATTTACCAGCCCGGAGCTTTTACCGCGGTGTCCGACGGGCAGATAAACGTACCTATAGATTCAAACTCAACAGTTGTTAAGGCAGCCAGGGACGCTTTAAACGGCTGGGATCCCACCAACGGCTGCCTGTACTATTGGAATCCTGCCACCGCTACAAGCAAGTGGATATGGAGCAGGAAAATCGTCAAAAAAATCGGTAAGCATTATTTTGGCAAATAGGAGGTGGAATTTTGAGTTTCAGAGAAAAACTGCTAGACCTTAAAAGAAGGCTTTCGGACAGAAAGATGTACAGCATCGTAGTGGTGGTTATTGCGGCAGTCGCCATCTGGGGCATTTACCAATACAGGCACGCGGCAAAGCTGAGGCAGATGCTGGATAATCAATATAACCGTTCATTCTACGAGATGATAGGATATGTGAATAACGTTGAAACGCTGCTGGTGAAATCCCTCATAGCTTCAACGCCGGCCAGAACCGCTGCCACCCTCCAGGAGGCATGGAGACAGGCTAATCTGGCTCAGACAAGCCTTGGACAGCTTCCCGTTTCCCAGCCTGTTCTTGCAAACACGTCAAAATTCCTGACTCAGGTGGGTGACCTGGCATATGCGCTGAACAACCAGAACATGGACGGCAAGACCCTTAGCGAAGACCAGTACAAAACCCTAGAAAAACTCCACGGATACGCGGTTTCACTTAATAACAGCCTGAATGACCTGCAGGCCCAGATAGCGGGAGGCAGAATAAGATGGGGGGAACTGGAGAGCAAGGGACCAACCCTGTTTAGAAGGACCTCGGCAAACCTTCCTGCCCAGCAGTTTGAAAACATCGACAAGACCTTTCAGGATTACCCTACATTGATTTACGACGGGCCCTTTTCAGATCATCTTGTGACCGCTGAGCCCAAAGGGGTGACAGGAGACCAACTGAACGAGGACCAGGCAAGGCAAAAGGTTATCAGCTTCTTCGGGGCGGACAGGGTGGAATCTGTTGATAATGCTGAAAAGGTTGATACAGATCCTATCAAAACATATACCTTTACGGTTAAATTCAAGAATGTTCCGGAAGACCAAACTGCGTCCATAAGTGTAACCCAGAAAGGAGGGCACCCTTTCTGGATGATTTACAACAGGCCGGTGAATGAAAAGAAGATAGGCATAGACCAGGCTAAGGAACTTGGAAGGCAGTTCCTTGAAAGCAGAGGTTTTAAGAATATGGTGGATACCTATTATCTGGCGGAAGACAACACTGCCATCATAAATTATGCCTACAGGCAAGAGAATGTGACGATATACCCAGATCTCATAAAGTTGAAAATAGCGCTGGACAATGGGGAAATCATAGGATTTGAGGGCAAGGGATACCTCTCTGCCCATACCGAAAGGACCATACCTGCGCCTAAGATTACTTTAGAGCAGGCAAGGGCTAAAATCAATCCCAAGCTTCAGGTATTGAGCTCGGGCCTGGCAATAATTCCTACGGATTATAAAACAGAGATATTTACTTACGAATTTAAAGGCAAATTAAATGACAAAGATTTTCTGGTGTACATCAACGCGGAAAACGGCAAAGAGGAGAACATCCTTATGATCGTAAACACGCCCAACGGCATACTTACCATGTGATAAGTTTCTGCATGAAAAATCGGGTAAAGGCCCGATTTTTCATGTTAATCAGTGCTAATGAAAGCAAGATTTCACAAGGCATTACAGAACAAAATTTTTTTGTTTCGCAGAAAATTACAGCGGCTTTCTTTTTCTTGTTGCATAAATTTGCCCGGACAGGTATTATAGTTAATATATATAAGAGGAAAAGGAGGCCCTTCTGTGGAAAGCAACTCGTATCCAAGCATAAAGCAGGTTAGCATTTTATATTCAATAACGGTTTTCCTGTTCCTGTTTATAGGCTCAAGGGCCCAGCAGTATGAGTTTTATTCAGGAATTTTGTTGACAGAATTTGTTTTGATTATGGCTCCTGCCCTGGCCTTGTTATCCATATACGGGTATAATGTTAAAGAGGTCCTGAGGTTGAACAGGATAAGCTTTCTAAACATTTTTCTGATATTCTGGATAATGATATTTGCTATTCCTGTAGTGGCGGTGTTCAACCTTGCAAACCTGTGGGTGATAAAGCACATATTTGGAAAAGTGCTGGTGGCCCAGCCTCCCACTGCGACAAATTTGACGGAGCTTTTGATAAACCTGTTGATTATAGGAGGGGTTGCAGGGATATGCGAGGAGGTGCTTTTCAGAGGGGTGGTACAAAGGGGCTTTGAAAGGCTCGGCACGGTGAGGGCCATCCTGCTGTCAGCTTTCCTTTTCGGGCTCATGCATTCAGACTTCCAGAAGCTTCTTGGTACCTTTATGCTGGGAACCCTTATAGGGTTTATAGTTTATAGAACCGACTCAATATTTGGAGGCATCTTTGCCCATTTCACCAACAATTCGATTGCCACCGTGATGGCTTATTTATCAGACAAGCTTCTTGCTGCGGCCCAATCCTCCGGTGCAGGAGGGGCAGGGGGGCAGTATGATGCCGACGGGCTGTTTTCTTCATTTGAAAGTATTCCGGAAGTGCAGCTTATAGCGATGATCATCGCCGGGTCCTTTTTATTCATGTTTTGCGCAGTCGTTTTAACAGGGCTGCTGGTAGCATTTTTTAGGACCACTTCGGCTAAACCTAATGCTGTGCCTGCGGATATGAGCACAGCAGGTCTTAAAGGTATGCTCTGGCTGCTGCCCGGCCTGGTGATGGTAGGCTTTATATATGTATACCAAGGACTTAGCCTTATGGGTGTAAGGGTGGGGTTTGTTGACAGCATTACAAAATTGCTCGGCTGATTGCTACCTCGAAATTTGCTTTTTGATTTTGCGGATGTCTTCTCCGGCAAATTTAAACAGGGCAAAGCTTCCTATGATTCTTGAGGCTACCCTCTCGGTATAATACTCGTAAAGCTTATCCGCCTCGATATTGGTGGAAATTATGGTTTTGCAGGGCTTTTCGAGATTTTTTACCTGCCGGATGTTCAGTATATTCAGAAGCTCAGCGTATCTTGAGGGGCTTTGGGACTCCGTACCCAGATCGTCTATGATGAGGAGATCCACGTCGAAAAGATTTTTGTATCCTGCATCATCGAAGTCCTCCTGTTTCAGGGATCTCACCTTGTAATCCCTTATAAGGTCAAAAAGGGCCGGGGAGGTCTGATAAAGCACTGTCCAGCCTTTGTCCAGCAGTTCTTTGGCAATGCAGTTCGCCATAAAAGTCTTTCCCACTCCCGTAGGGCCGCAGAAGAACAGATTTTTCTCATTGGGCGAGGCAAAATTTTCCACAAAGCTCATACATTTGTTTTTAATCCCAAGTATATTCTCACGCGGAGATTTCTTAATACCGTATCTCAGTTCGTCGACCGTATCCGGATAATATGACTCATCAAAATTCGCGAAGTTTTCTGTCTCGATGAGCCTCACATTTGACTGCTCATACAGCAGGCATACAAGCAGCTGCTTGTAGCAGGCACACTTCTCAGGGCCTGCTTTCCCTTCGATGAAACCTGTATCTTTGCAATGTGGGCATTGGTAAATAATCTCCAGATAATTGCGCGGATATCCATGCTTTACAAGAAGCTGCTCCCTTTCTTCTTTCAAGGCCTGAATCTTCAGGGAAAGCTCCTTTAAAGCCTTATCAGCCGGGCTGGTACCCAGAAGTATCATTTTATTATATTTTACACCTGAGAGGTGGATTTCGCTTTCTATCTGCTGCAGTCTGGGTATCTTGGAGAAGGCTTCGCTTTTCCGCCTGGCGAGACTGTCAAAAGCATTCTTCTGCCTTTTTTCATATTCATTTTTTATTATACTGTGAATACCCATGCTACAAACTCTCCTGCAATTGCAATGCTGTTTTATACTTCCTCATACAAGTTATCAAAATAATCCTTATCATATTTGCGCTGTTCAAAGTTTGAGTACTGGGGTATTGAGGGTGCAGACTCCTGCTTTGTTTTATTTTTAGCGGCACACTGCTTCCTGCTTTTTTCGTAAGCGACGATATCCTCCTTGGTCTTTAGGCCTTTTTCATACCAATCTGTGAGTATCTTGTTTATGTACTCAAAATTCGGGTTAGGGATGGCCGTAGTTCTCTTGAGGGCAAGCTCTATGATATCAAAGCTGTATTTGTAATCCATAACCCATTTCTCCACATACTCTTCTTCATATTCGGTCAAAGGACCCTGCCGTTTAAGCTTTTTGACGATTTTCGTCTTTATGTCCTTAAGCTTCTGATACTCCATAAAATACCTGTCCAAATCAAAGGAATTTTTAATATTTTTGCTGTACCAGTTATCCGCAACCTTTGCTATATACTGCTTTGAAAGGCCCTTGTGGTCATAACAGTGCTGGAAGAGGGCGTACATTACGTCTTCCTCGAACTTGTATTTGTCAAACCAGGCATCTATATCAGTATACCAGGAAGGGGACATGACTCCCTGGAAGAAAGTGTTGTTGATGGCGGATATTATCCTGTTGCGCTTTTTATTCCTCTCGGAGCTTAAAGCTGCCTCTTCAGGGGTTGAAGTGGTTTTCAGCCTGTAAATTTTATTGATTTCCTTTTCTTTGAGGTCAACCATAGTTATATTATTATCTTTTCTGGATATTATTCCTACGTTTTCAAGGTAGGTAAGAGCGTCTTTCACCCTCGTTACATCTATTTCCAGCTTTTTAGAAAGCTCTTCAGCCGTGGCTTGCTTGTTGTGCTTGCTTAGAAACAGACAGTAGATATATACCTTTACATAATCACAATCCATGGAGGGCATGTATTCTGTGATAAATATGTCGGGTACTAGCGTGTCTGAGTACAATATTGATTTACATGATTCGAAGATCATAGTTTGGTTACCCCTCCTGCTGGTGGCAAAATATTCTTGTACAAGCATTAATCATTATATCATATAAGATTGACATATTACAAAGTGAATAAACTACATGTGATGTGTTGTTGGAAGATATTCTTAAATTTATTTGGGATTTTGCGGTCGTTCACATTTATAGATAAGAAAACCGGAGTTATAAACTTCAGCGGGCTATATTGGTTTATATGCTGAAAGACTTGGCGTATCTTGGCTTGCGCAGATGCTTTTAATGGGAATTGGCCACCTGTATTTGTTGGCCTTTACCTTAAAATGGGTTTTGTAGTACGGAGACAAAGATTCAACTGCCGAATTCCGGTCCTTAAAACAGGCCTGGCGCAAAAATTACCAGGTATCGCTCTGAAAAATACAGTTGATTTTTTTATGAATTTGTATTATCATATATATGCTATTTTATATGCTGTTTAATATGCGCCCGTAGCTCAACTGGATAGAGCGTCTGACTACGGATCAGAAGGTTGTGGATTCGATCTCTGCCGGGCGCGCCAACACTTGCGTAGGAGCCTATAAGTGGTAAAAGCTTATAGGCTCTTGCACTACTTGCGGCTTGACAGGTGTCGGAAAATCAATTCATTTGCTTACATCCGCTAAAATAAATTTAATGATTTAGCGTTGAAATAGGCTGGTGTATATATGCCTTTCTGTACAAAAGCTTAAAAAGCTCTCACGAGAAAATAAACTATACCCAATATTTCATAATGGTTGTTTATGTACCGGATAGCCGGTTGTATTTTGGGCATGATTCAAATAACCGAAAAGTCTCAAAACTAAGATCGGTGGGAATAATTATCGAAGCTTAAAACCTTAGGCAGAAGAACAAATGATTTTCGGAATTGCTGACCTTAGTTGCGTCCTTTTTGAATGGGCCTGGCTGATCAAAAACCGGGCAGCCCATCATGTTGGAAGGAATTTGGCGGCTTTTATATAACGAAAAGGAAGGGTAGTTATCGATGTTTACCTGGCAGGCGTACCTAAGAAATTTTGCTTTTTATCGCATTTATAATAGAAAAGCCGCCAATCTGAATTTAATGGGCGGCGCCATATTGCCTTCCCAGGTTTTTGGCAGTGAGACAGTGTAAAATAGCTATTGAGGAAATATGCTCTATATCAGCAACCCTGCTTTAGGCTTGGGGCTGATAATAGCAAGCTTCGATAAAACATTCAGGTTTGAAAGCTATAGTTTTTGGGAAAAAATAAAAAAATTGGGAACAGCAAAAAATTTTTTTAGAAGGGTAACTTAGAGTGGAGGGTTAGGTTATGAACAAAAAGCAGGTAGGGGTTATTGGACTTGCGGTTATGGGAAAAAATCTTGCGCTTAATATAGCTGAACACGGTTATTCCGTATCGGTTTACAATCGTTCACCTGAAAAAACGAAGGAATTATTGGAAGAGTCAGGGAGTAAAAATATAGTTGGTACGTATTCTATTGAAGATTTTGTTCAATCCCTTGAGCAGCCGCGTAAAATTATTTTGATGGTAAAGGCGGGGGAAGCGGTTGATGCTACTATAAAACAACTGGTACCCCATCTGTCAAAAGGGGATATATTGATTGACGGTGGAAATTCCTATTATTTAGATACCATTCGCAGAAATAATGAACTTAAAGCTATGGGATTTCATTTTATCGGTACCGGTATTTCCGGCGGAGAAGAAGGTGCCCGTAAAGGTCCTGCCATTATGCCCGGTGGGGCTGAGGCTGCATATAAATTGATTGAACATATTTTTACGGATATCTCCGCAAAAGTGGATGGAGAGCCATGCTGCACTTACATTGGAAAAGACGGGGCAGGGCATTTTGTAAAGATGGTGCATAACGGGATTGAGTACGCGGATATGCAGTTAATATGCGAGGTATACTTTCTTATGAAAAAAATGCTCAACATGTCTGCACCTGAGATGCATGAAACGTTTAAAGAGTGGAACAAGGGCGAACTTAACAGCTATCTTATCGGTATTACATCTGATATATTTACAAAGATTGATCCCGATACAGGCAAGTATATAATTGATGTGATATTGGACGTTGCAGAACAAAAGGGTACAGGTAAATGGACCAGCCAGATTGCCCTTGATATGGGTGTTGCCGTTCCGACCATCACCGAAGCCGTATTTGAACGCTATATATCATCAATGAAAGAAGAACGCATCACTGCAAGCAGAGTACTAAAAGGTCCGTTAAATACCGTGAATAAAACTAAAAGTTTTATTGAATCTGTCAGGAAGGCGCTGTATGCCAGCAAAATTTGCTCCTATGCCCAGGGCTTCGGTTTAATGAGAGCAGCATCCCAAAAGCATGATTGGTCTTTAAACCTTGGTAATATCGCAATGATATTTCGGGGAGGCTGTATCATCAGAGCTCAGTTTCTCAACCGGATAAAGGATGCTTATGAGAAGGCGCCGGACCTGCCAAATTTACTTTTGGATGACTATTTTAAAGAAATTGTCGGAAGCTATCAGCAGGAATGGAGAGAGGTGGTTATGACAGCTGTCGCGGCAGGAATTCCCGTTCCCGGCTTTGCAAGCGCCCTTTCTTATTACGACAGTTACAGGTCGGCTGAACTGCCGATGAATCTGCTGCAAGCACAAAGAGACTACTTTGGTGCCCATACATACAGGAGAATTGATAAACAAGGCACATTTCATACCCAGTGGCAATAAATTGTACAAATTTATTCTTAACCTCTGGGGAAAGGAGGTAGAGCCGTGAACCCAGGAAATGAAGAAAAAAAGAATGATAATTTGTCCGCCATAATGGTTATATTCGGAGGCACCGGCGATTTAACCCATAGGAAACTGATGCCCGCTCTGTATAACTTGGTATATGACAAGTTATTGCCTGAGCGTTTTGCGATAGTGTCTGTAGGCAGGAGAGAGAAAACCAACGAACAATATAGGGCCGAAGTGCTCGAATCTTTAAACAAGTATTCGAGAAATAAAATAGATGAGGGCTGCTGGGCAAGACTGCGGAATTTAATCTATTATATGCAGTTTGATTTTACCGATCAAAGCGGATATTCAAGGCTAAAGGATTTTCTGGAAGAATTGGACTTAAAGGTTCATACCGAAGGAAACCGGATTTTCTATCTTGCCGTTGCTCCGGAGTATTTTGAGACCATCGTATATGGGATTCACACAAGCAATCTTGCTGGAAATAAGAAAGGGTGGAGCAGGCTTGTCATTGAAAAACCCTTCGGCAAGGATTTGGTGACAGCCAGAAAGCTTAATAACAAGCTCCTGAAAGTTTTCCCGGAAAACAGCATCTATAGGATAGACCATTACCTTGGCAAGGAAATGATACAGAATATCATGGTCCTGAGGTTCTGCAATTCTGTTTTTGAGTCATTATGGAGCAATAAATTTATAGACAACATACAAATATCCCTTCTTGAAAAGCAAGGAGTCGGGACAAGGGGCGAGTATTATGAGAACTCAGGGGCGATGCGGGACATGGTCCAGAATCACGTTATGCAAATACTTTCCTTGGTTGCCATGGAACCCCCTGTAAACCTTAAGACCGACGCTATCAGGACTGAAAAACTAAAAGTGATTCAGGCCATTGAAGAATTCACCCCTGAACTCCTTAGGGATAATGCGGTGTTTGGGCAGTACGGAAAAGGCATCGTAGACGGCATGCCTGTTCCGGCGTACAGGGATGAAGAGAAGGTGCCAAAAAATTCAAATACTGAAACTTTTGTGGCTTTGAAACTTCACATCAACAATTTCAGATGGGCAGGAACCCCCTTTTATATCCGGACAGGAAAACGGTTAGGAGCAAATTCTGCGGAAATCGTGGTGCAATTCAAGTCCCTGCCGAAGGTTTTGTATTTTAAAGAGCGGCATGTGCAGGAGCCTAACCTGTTGGTAATAAGGATACAGCCTAACGTAGGGGTATTTTTTCAATTCAACACGAAAGATTTTAGTACCCATGACGGTATAATACCCACAAAAATGGATACCAGCCACCTCAGCCCTGCACAGGGGAACACACCCGAAGCCTATGAACGGCTTATCTTTGATATATTGCGGGGAGATGCCACTCTTTTTTCAAGGTGGGATGAGGTGGAGGCGTCGTGGATGTTTGCAGACAGGATCATCGAATACAGGGAGCATAAAAGGTTCAGTTTTCCCAATTATGAAGCAGGAACCATGGGGCCTGTAAAGGCCTTTGAACTGTTGGCCCGGGATGGGAAGGAATGGTGGAATATATAGGAGGTGGAAATGATGAAAGTGTATGATATTTCCATGAAAATTTATCATGATATGCCTGTCTACGGGAGGAAACCCTCAAAAAGGCCTGTCATCAAAGTCGACAGCGATTTTATATCCGGCACAGTGTACGAAACAAGGCTGGAAATGAATATGCACACAGGAACGCATATAGATGCGCCTATGCATATTTTACAAGGCGGCAATACCATCGATGCCCTGGAATTGGAGAAGCTTGTAACCAAATGCAAAGTTTTTGATTTCAAAGATGTTGAACAAAGAATATCGCGAGAGCACCTGGTTGAAAAGAACATTGTGGAAGGGGACTTTATACTGCTAAAGACTAAAAATTCATATTTGGACATATTGGAGGACGAGTTTATATATCTTGACAGAACAGGTGCAGATTACCTGAAAAACAAGAGAATTAAAGGGGTTGGTATTGATGCTCTTGGCATAGAACGAGGCCAGCCGGAGCATGAGACACATAAAATACTGCTTAGGGCGGGCATAGTAATTTTAGAGGGGCTTAGGCTAAAAGAAATTGAAGAGGGCGAATATCTGCTTGTTGCGGCTCCAATAAATGTGATTGGCGCGGAAGCAGCCCCGGCAAGGGCTTTGCTGATTAAATAGGCATGCCGAAGAGACACCTTCGGCAGCTATACCCATTCCTCTGACAGAATATCTCCCTGTAAACTTACAACTATCGCTTTCACAGGCACTTTTCTTTTAGCCAGCTGTACGGCTCTTTGAGCTATGTTTAACAATCCTCTGCAACAGGGAACCTGCATTATCATCACTGTTAGAGTATTTATTTTTGCATCGTCAAGCAAGGACACAATCTTTTCAACATAGGCTTCTTGTCCGTCATCAAGCTTTGGGCAGGCGATAGCCAGGCTCTTGCCTTTAAGATAATCTTTGTGAAAATCTGCCAGAGCATAGGCTACACAGTCCGCTGACAAAACTACATCGGCCTTTTCAAAGTATGGGGCCTGGGGCGATACCAGATGCAGTTGCATTTTTGTTTTAATCTTTCAACGAACCTGATGTAATTTTCAGGCATGTCAGCATCAAAGGCCTGGTCGGCTATGCCAAATTTCTCAAACATTTCATCGACCTGGGTAATGGATAAGTTCCTGTCAATCCAGGGGCATAGTATCTCGTCTTCTTTTTTATGTGCTGGGCGAGGAGTTCTTTGTATTCCCTTAAATTATGGGAAATTGCGAGTTTATCCTGCTCCTCAAGCCCCCGGAGGATGGATGCCATGGCAAAATTGTGTATATAAGAGTTTTGAAGATATTATTTGGGATTTATTCGTGATAAAATAATATTTGTGGTAAAATGAGGATAATTGAGAGTGCCCCAATCACAGAAATTTTATATAGCGTAGTTGTAAAAACGGCCAGGCATGTGAGAACATAAACTTATGTTTAATTCAGGTATATTTTGAATTTTATATAGGTGTGAGGTGGAAACAGACGTGCTGCTAGCTGAAGCAATAAAGCTTTTTAAAACTCATATGACGACGATCGACAGGGCACAGGAGACGATCAAAGGTTATACGATAGAGTTGAATCTTTTTAACAGGTTCCTAACCCAAAAATATAACAGTCCCGTTTACGTTGACGAAATAACAATCCAGGATATGGAAGAATATATGCAGATGGCCAAGAAGGCGGGGAAAGCTCCTGCCAGCAGGAGAAGGACTGTTTATATTCTCCGTTCTTTCTTTAATTTTTGCTATAAAAAAGAATATATTCCAAGAAATATAAGCGTTAATCTGGAGCCGGTTACAGCACCTGAAAAGGAGAGGACTTTTCTTACATACGACGAAATGGAAATGCTGCTATCCGCGGTAAAGCCCCCTCTTATTAAACTGATTCTGAATACCCTTTTCTTTACCGGCATGCGCATTTCGGAGTGCTTAAATTTGCTGGTGGAGGACGTGAATTTGAAAGAAGGCGTAATAACGGTCCGCAACACGAAAAACAAGCGGGACAGGCAAATCCCGATACATAAAAGCCTGATGCCGCTTCTGACAGACTATTTGAATAACTGGCGAAAAGGGAAGTCAAATCCATATTTCTTCTCGGTAAATAATGTTTGTAAGGTTTCACCTGACCGTGTTAACAGAGTTCTGCGTGAAGCAACCAAAAGCCTGAACTGGAGTAAGCATGTGACCTGCCACATTATAAGACACAGCTTCGCCAGCAATCTTGTCGCAAGAAATGTCAACATAGTAAGCATACAGAAATTGTTGGGCCACAGCAGTTTATCCACAACGTCAATATATACTCATGTGAACCTTGATGAACTGAAAAAAGCAATTAATGCAATTTGATTGGAGGGAAGAAGTGCAACAATGAGAACAGAGAAGCAGAAGAAAAAGGATAAAGCGCTATTTGTCCAGCGAAGCCTTGCTAATGGGAGTACACGGCAGGAGATAGCCGAAGTTCTCGGTTACAGCAATTGGAGATGCCTGGATATATTTATGAGGCGCCAGGGCATGAAATGGGATTCGAAACAGCAGAATTACTATCTTGCGACCCAAAAAAACGAAAATACGGAAGGAAAGCCGGTAAATACACCCTCGAAAATTTCTGAAATAATTTCAATGTTTGACAAAGAAGGTGCGGATCCGAGGGAAATAGCAAAGCAAGCAGGGTTCGAGAGTCATCATCAGCTTGCGGCCTATATGGCAGCCAGGGGATATACTTGGTCCTTTGAAGCAAACAATTATGTCAAATCATCTGAAAATACCGGGGTTAGAGAAGATGAAGCGGCCGATATAGGTGCAGCAGGAACTATTGATGTAAGGGATATCGATATTTCAAAGTATTTGCCGTTGCTTGATATGCTTTTAAAAAATAAAGAGAGGTTGTACGACCTGTTGTTTCCTGCCTCTGGGGCGATACCAAGATATGTTGTGCCGGGGATTACCAGGACAAAAAGTTTTTACATGTCGGACAGGCTGTCGAAGCTGATTTACGAATTCAGCAAAAGCAGGAATATCAGCCAGAAGGAGATAATCGAGACGGCGGTGATAGAGTTTTTGAGGAAGTATTCTTTTGAAAAGGAAGTAGATGAATTGCTTGGGAAGAATTTAGATTACATGGCAATATGATAAAAAATACCGCACAAATTATGCACAGGCGAAAACGTGGCTGTTTAAACCTGTGCAGTTAATATGTTCTTATCGAATATGAAGCTGTTGAGAGGCTTTGTTTTATTCCCGTAAAACTTTCAGCAGCTTTTGCTGTATATTTTATTCAAATTATGGAAATAACTTGTATATGAGCCAGGTGAGAATATTACTTGCGTCTGTTTTGCAAAATGGCATTGTGCTGCCTGTACGGCGTTTAAAAATTGGGTTAAATAAAAATCTATTGCATGTGCTTAAAAAGGAGTGTAAAGCCAGTGCTATTAGCAAAAGCGATTGAAGCCTTTAAAAATCATATGATAAATATAGATAGGTCGGAAGGGACTATAAAAGGATATACTATTGAATTAAACCTGCTTAACAGGTTCCTGTCAAAGAAATACAATGGGCCGGTTTACCTTGATGAAATAACAACGCAGGACATGGAGGACTATATGCGGATGCTTAAAGAAAAAGGGGACGCGCCTGCCAGCAGAAGCCGCTCTGTATATATTATGCGTGCATTTTTTAATTTCTGCTTCAAAGAAGAGTATATTCCCAAAAACATAGGCCTTAAGCTGGAAGCAATTCCAGTCCCGCAAAAGGAAAGGGTTTTTCTTACGGCGGAAGAAATGAAAGTGTTGATATCTGCAGTGAAACCGCCAATTGCCAAGCTGATTTTAAATACCCTTTTCTTTACCGGCATGCGCATTTCGGAGTGCTTGAATTTGCTGGTGGAGGACGTGAATTTAAAAGAAGGTATAATAACGGTCCGCAACACAAAAAACAAGCGGGACAGGCAAATCCCAATACATAAAGACCTGATGCCGCTTCTGACAGATTATTTTAATAACTGGAGAAAGGGGAAGTCAAACCCCTATTTCTTTAATTCAAACAAGAACAGCAGGGTATCGGCGGATTACATCAACAGGATTTTGCGTGAGGCGACCCAAAGACTTAACTGGAATAAGCATATAACATGCCACGTTATAAGGCATAGCTTTGCCAGCCATCTGGTTGCAAGAAATGTGAATATAGTCAACATACAAAAATTGCTGGGGCACAGCGATCTATCGACGACATCCGTTTACACCCATACCAGCATGGCAGAGCTCATAAATGCAGTTAACAGGATTTAATGGGAGTGGACATAGAAGATACAAGGGAGGGAGATTATCTTACATTGCCTGAAAAACTGTCTGTGTCTGAAAATGATAGAATAATTTTCATTCGGAGCAGCCTTGAGAGTGGAAAAAGCCGTGAGGAAACTGCTTCACTTCTCGGGTACAAGAACTGGAGAAGCCTTGATATTTATATGAGGAGAAAGGGAATGAAATGGGACTCCAGGCGGAATACTTATTACTACCCTGTTGAAAAATCCCGCAGCATGGGGAAACTTGACGGCAATATTCCGCCCAAGATAGCCATGATAATTTCGAAATTTAACAGAAAGGACGCCGATCCCATGGAAATTGCCAGACAGGCAGGATTTAACGACCATAGGGAGCTTTCGGCCTATATGGCAGCCAGGGGATATACCTGGTCGGCAGAAATAAACAACTACATACAAGCCCCTCTTCAGGATGCACCGGGGGGAGATGGGGAAGAGAAAGGGAAAGTTCCTTATGAGCTTAGCACTGAGCAGGAAAATGCGCAGGATGGCGAAATAAATATAAAGAAATATTTGCCTCTTTTTGAGATTCTTTATAAGAACAGGGAAAGACTGCTTAATTTACTTCTGCCGGCTTCTGTTCCCGGGATGATACCAAGGTATGCGGTACCGGGCATTACGAGGACTAAAAGCTTTTATATGTCAGACAGGCTGTCAAGCTTGATTTGTGAGTTTAGCCGCATCATGAACATAAGCCAGAAAGAAATTATTGAGACGGCAGTGATAGAATTTTTGAAAAAATACTCTTTTGAAAGAGAAGTAGATGCTATGCTTGGAAAAAGCTAAACTATCCGGACCTTTTAAGATAGTCATAAATGTTAATTTGTTAAGCCCGGAATGGCAAACTGCCATGCGGGCTTTTCTTTTGTTACAATTGCTGCGGAAGCATTGTTGATATAATTAATTATTTTACTTTAATATCATAAGCTTATGAAAAAAATCACTTAGAATTTATAATTAATAACTAAAGGTAGTACAGAATAGGTTTATAGCCCTTCATTCATGCGGATTTTAGGAGCTGCATCAGAAATTGGCATCATGGGCTTTTCCTGACTTATCTAATATACAGCCTTATCCCAAAAAAATCTTATGAGGAGGATTTGAGAGTATGAGGAATCTCAAAAAGCTGTTATCGGTACTCATTGTAGTTGCTATGATGGCTACATTGATAGTACCGGCTTTCGCAGCTCCTTCCGATGTATCTGAAGGAATCGAAGATGCAAAGGTTAAGGCTGCTGTTGAAAAGCTTGCCGCTCTCGGTATCGTAAACGGTAAAGAAGACGGCAAATACCATCCCGAAGAAAACATCACAAGGGATGCGTTTGTTAAGATGGTAGTTGAAGCCCTGGGAATGGGGTCCCCTGCACAGGCACCTACCCAGTTCAGCGATGTGCCTGCTGAAAGGTGGTCATCCGGGTACATCAATGCAGCAGTTGGAGCTGGCCTTATAAAAGGTAGGCCCGACGGTACCTTCGGCCCCTTGGACAACGTAACCATGGCTGAGGCGGTAACAATCCTGGTTAGGGCGTTGGGCTATCAGGATAGCTTCCTTACCGGTTCATGGCCGTCCAACTATATAGCTATGGCTGCTCAGACAGGCGTATCCAAAGGTGTTAGGGTTGGTGCAAACGAAGCTTTAACAAGAGGCTCAGTAGCTATCCTTGTTAGCAACGCTCTGGATGCCAACATCGTTGAAAGGAACACTTACGGCGATGAAAACACCTGGAGAGAAAACAAGGATGAGACCCTGCTTTATAACAGGCTGGGCATAGTCAAGGTTGAAGAGTGTGATGTACTGGCTACACCAAAGGTTGAAAAGCTTGATGATGATCAGATCAAGTTTAAGACAACCAAAGATTATAAGAGCGGAAACCCTGCCGAGCAATATGAGGGCACAAAGACCTTAGAAGTCGCTTACGAATATGTAGACATAAACAGCCTGCTCGGTTTGAACGTTAACCTCTATATCGACGAGGATACTGACAAAATAATATACGTAGAACCCAGCGATAAAAATTATAAAGTAATATACGATGTAATCGACGCGGGTGAAGATGTAGAAGAAGATAGCATCACTCTTGTAAATGTTGATGATGAGTATGAATTCAGCGATGGTTATGTAGTATATCTTGATAATAAGAGCATGGACGTTGACGACTTGAGGACTTACGTCCAAAATGGTAATGGAGACGTTGTATACGGTAGATTCGTGTTAGATGAAAAAGGAACTATCAAAGTGGCAGATTTACACCGTTTTGACGAGCATGCTTTGATCGTAGTAGGTGTTAATGCAGATGATAAAGAGATAATTTACAACGTAGATTCTGCAGATGATGAAGATATTATAGCGCTTGAAGATGATTACGATAAGTACTTCATCTATGACGCTCAGGGCAATCCGATGGATATTGATGACATCAAGAAGGATGATATCATCTACCTGAACGAAAAATCCTATAATCGCAGCGGTGCTCTTAAAGAAGGAAGCAGCACTGACGAAGTCGCATATGTGATAGTTGTAAGAAATGCTGTAGAAGGCGTCATTGAGTCTTATGACGATGATGAAGTTGAAATCGACGGTAAGTCCTACGATTGGACAACTCATGTGATGAACGGCTCGAAGAGTGGCGCTACCGTATCGATGGATGATGATGACAGCTATAATTTTGTAACATCTACCGCTGGTATAAAGAAACTTGATGATGCTACAGACGAGGAAGTTGAGGTAATAGCTCTCCTTGACCTCGTAGGAAAAGTAAGGCACTTAAGGGGAACTTCAGAGGCAAGCTCTGATGATATGTACTCAATCGTTACCGGCGTTGACAGAAAGTATGGAGACACATACGTCAAAATTCTCAACTCCGAAAATGACGAAGTTGAGTACCTGATAGATGCTGATGATGAGGACATTATAGGATATCCTTCCGCTGCATATGTTGAAGAGGGCGACCTTATTAAGTACACTCTCAACAGCGACGGGGATATAGACTATATCGCATTCCTTGGTCAGGTATATGTTTCGGGAAGCAATATTAGAGTTAAAACGGAAGTAACCAGAAATTCAGTATCCTTTGAGGCACCGGATGACTCTACCGGAATTGAAGATCTGAGGGTATTCTCCGGATGGGACAAAGATACTGACGCTTATAGTGCAGTAACAGTTACCGATGATTTCGGAAAGGACAACATTGAAATCGGAGGCAGGGACTTTGTAACATCTGACGATATCGTAGCCCTTGACGTATCCGCAGCAGGTGTAAGCGGTGGAAGCATCAAAGACCTTGGAGATGCCGAGTATGTAGATTACGTTTCTCTCGCAGGTAAGAGCGGCGGAGCCGAAATTCTGTACGTGCTTGATGATAATGATAACGTAGTATTTATAGCGTTCCTGGATAACTTCGACGCTACTGATGATGAAATGGCAGGTTATGTAATTGACGCCAGGAAGAAGAACAAGGATTATCAGCTTGATATCGCACTGCCGACTGGTGAAACAGTAAGATATATAGTTGATAAGAATGACGGCGTAACTCTTGGCGATGAAATGGTAGTAGTCTTCAAGGTTACTCAGAAGGGTAAAATAAAAGTTCTTACTCCGGATACCCAGTGGTCTACTTCCGGAACGTCTGCTGATTACAAGACAGTTACCGGTGTTGTGTATGCTGTTAACGGTAAGAACGTAACTATAGCCGATGCAGCCGGCAACAAGATCGGAACCTTTAAGATTGCTTCTGACTGTGTCGTATACAAAGAGGACGATTCAGACAGGACGAGCAGCTTGAAGGAAAACAAGACTCTGGTAACAGTTGCTGTTAAGAACGGACTCATCGAAGTCATCAAGATTTACGATGTTGAAAACGGAACAAGTGCAACTGATTCCGATGCTCGGAAGTTCTATGATGCATACAATGCCGACAACGCAGATAAGGCTGGATTTACGCCTATAACCTCTGTAGACGAGTTATACTCTGACAAAGGCAATGTATCAGGCAAATATGATTACTAATACTGAGATGGAATAAACGATACCATCAAAGTCGAAAAGCTTGTGGGGATAGTCCTCACAAGCTTTTTTTTGATTTTTTAGGTGTGACGAGGAGGGCTCTTTTTGGTTTGCTGCTGCTGTGCGCATCATCGCTGTCGAAGCATGCCAATCTCATATAGAATTTTTAATTTACGAGTTTTTCATTTTTTAAAAGTAAAAATTTACAATATTAAAATTATTTTACATTTCTACTAAAACAGCAGACAAAAAACTTTAGTTAGTGTATAATTAACAAAGTAAAGTATCTTTGGTATTGAAGAGGATAGAAATTGTTATATATAATAAGTTAGCAATAACCATACATAATAGCTAGGAAGGTGTATTTATGAAACGAAAAATCTTTAAACTTATTTTAGTGACTGTCGTTGTGCTAAGTTTGAGTGTTGTGGCTGTTGCAGAAAGCACTATAGTGGACGGCATGGAATTCCAGGGGCAGACAGTGGAGCTGACGCTTGAACAGGCTATATCGATCATGTTGAAGGACAACATCACGCTGAAGCAGGCGGAGCTTGACAAGGAGCAGGCAAAAGTGACCATTGGCGAGAACCGGAGCGCCATAAGCGACCTGAAAAATTCTCCTAATGCTGAGAGACCGGGTTCAATGAGTTATAACAACATTTTGCTGCTTAAGAAAACAAACGAGTTCCTGGAGGCGAACGCCGAGAGAAATTACAACGCGACGCTGGCAGGGCTTAAAGCAAGCGTAGAGGAAGCATACTATGGAGTTTTGAATGCCCAGCAGGCAGTGGAGATCAACAAGGAAAACCTGGACATAGCAAAGGACCTGTATGAGAAGACCAAAAAGAAGTACGAGTTAGGCCTTGTTGCCAGGCAGGAGGTGTTGAGCAGCGAAGCTAATGTCATCACAGCGGAGAATACATATAAGGCTTCGGTAAATGCCCTTAAAAGCATGAAGATGCTGCTCAATACGAAACTTGGCTTTGATGTGATGGCTGACGTGCGGCTTAAAGATGAGCTGACTTATGAGGCTCCTGAGGAAATAAGCATAGCCCAGGCGGTGGAGAGCGCCTTTGCAAACAGGTACGAACTGAAGGCCGCCGAGTTCAATTATGAAAAAGAAAAAATAAACATGGATATCGTAGCGGCAAAGTACACGCCAAATACTTTTGAATACAAAAAGCAGGCGGTAAATGTTGAGAAAGCAGCAAAGAGCCTTGAAAATGCGAGAAGGAACATAGAGATGGAAGTCAGGAACAACTACATGAATATGCTTCAGAGGTATGACGAAATAAAATCAGGCGAAAAATCCGTGGAGCTTGCGCAGGAGGCCTTGAAAATAAGCCAGGCCACCTATGACGCGGGCATGGCCGTCCAGACCGACGTGCAGAAAGCCCAGACGGCTCTCCAGCAGGCGAAACTCGGCCTTGCAAACGCAAAGCTCAATTACAAGCTGGCATATCTTAAATTTAAGGACAGCATAAGCGTGGGAAGGATATCCTCCCAGGGTTAAATTGCAGGGATAACAGCGTTGCAAATGATATAAAGATTTTTTAGGATAAAAGGACAGCCATCCTGCCTGGGCGCAGGGTGGCTTTTCTAATTAAGCAGCCTTTGGTGCAGCTTTCATACCCTTTCATATCGGTTGTCTTAAAAAAGTCCTCCGGTTTTAGCCGGGAATTTTATTTTAGTGTTTCGCATATAGTTAATAAAGAATAACTTCCTTCAGGCCGTATTCTGAGGAGCATGCTCTTTTTGAGCTTGCATGAGCTTATATCCGTTTGTGGATAATATGCTATTATGCCCGCTGCCCTTACGCAAATTGCAGGCCAAATAGTTAACATATAAACTATTTACATATAAACTTTATAGTGGTATACTATATATAAAAATATTCCAAATACCCAAATATTAGTATTTTTATATAAACAGGAGTTGATGAAATTGGGGAAACCGGGAAGCACCTTTGATGCTTATGAGTGGGTCACTGACATATCCAACAGGTTGATCATAGAATTGAAAAAGGCTCACAACATACTGGAAGAGGCTCACACCAGGTTTTTCAGCAATTATAATATATCGTACACAAAATTCAATGTGCTTGTAATATTGTTCAAAGCTGAAAGCGAGGGAATCATGCTTTCTGAAATAGGTGACCGCTTGCTTGTCACAAAGGCAAACATAACCGGCCTGATAGACAGGCTTGAAAAGCAAGGCTATGTCAAGCGCATAAGGAATGGGGAAGACAGGCGTAAAATAATGGCTGCAATAACCGAAAAGGGAAGGGTCTTTACCCAAAATGTTATTGAGAGCTATAAAAAATGGTCCGACAACATTCTGTCAAATTTGAAAGAGGATGAAAAAAACCAGATGATTAACGCGCTAAAAAAAATCCAGCTTGAGATGGTAAGTTGACAGGGATATGAAACACCGGAGGGGGAATAGCCATGAAAAAGCGGCATAAAATAACAGCTCTGCTTGTAGCGGTTTCAATTGCGGCTTTTACGTCTGTACCGGCGGCAGCGGAGGATGGAAAAGCAGAGGCTGAGAAGGCAGAGAATGAGGAAGTTTTGAAGCTCAGCATCGAAGAGGCAGTAAAGATCGGTCTGGAGAACAGCGTCCAGTTGAAACAGGTATTGAACCAGATCGATTTAAGCGAGGTTGCCGACAAGCGCGCAAATTACCTGAGCCGCAAGCTTAAGAGCGGCAGTGACAAAATAAGCGACAGCAGGGACCGGCTTAATGCGGCGCAGAATGCTTTGAATACGGGAGTTGCGCCAAGCAATATACACACGGAAATTCAGCCGGGCATAACCATTGAAATCCAGCAGGGGCAGAATATAGAGGATGCGGTGAACAGCCAGTTGGGAATGCTTTCGGATGAGCAAAGAAAAGCGATAGTCAACAGCATTAAACAGGGAGTGCAGAAGCAGATAGATGCCGGCTGGGACCAGCTCAGAGGCGGTGAGCAAGCGCTGATCAACGCCCTGGAGGAGGCCGGAGCCACATTTTCAGATAAACTGAGTATTAACGACATCGGTTCCCTGAGCCTGAGTTCAACCCGAGACCTTATGACCACAATGTCAGGGATATCCTATGAAGTCACAAAATCTTCCTATGACATCTACAGGAATCAAATTGCGCTGTTGATACAGAAAAGCTACTACGATGTCTTAAAGGCCCAAAAGCTGCTGGAATCCAAAAAAAAGGCGATGGAAAGGGCGGAAAAGCAGTACCAGTTTGCCAAAGAAGGATATGAGGCAGGAATGAAGGCAAAAGATGATATGCTTCTCGCAAATACATATTATAAAGGGACGCAAATAGAATACCAGAAGGCTTTAGGCGATTTAAACAACGCGATGATAGAGCTGAAGAAGAATATGAACATACCGCTGGATTCGGAGATTGAATTAAGCACCGTACTGGCTGATGAAGTCGAAAAGTATGACCTTCAGGAAGGCATAGAAAGCGGACTGAAAAACAGGCTGGAAATACTAAAGGCTGCAGGAGAAGTGGTTATTTACAATACGAATTTTGATTCGGTAAGGAAAAAGTACCCTTCAAACACCTTCCAGTACCGGGAGGCGGAACTGCTGAAAGAAAAAGCGGCACTGGCGTACGAACAAACCAGGATAGAAGTGGAAAGCTCGATAAGGAAGTCCTATGAAACCTTAAAAAGCACGGGGCAGATGCTCGAGACTTCAAAGGAGATGGTACAGCAGGCAAAGGAGAGCCTGGAAATTGCAGAGTACAAATATAAGGAAGGCTTTGCAATCGAGAACAGCCTCCTTAAAAAGCTGGATCTGGAATCGGCGGCAGGCACCATTGTTGAAGTGCTGGCTGCAGAAGAAAATCTTGCCCAGGTGGAGGAAACGGTTATAGAGATCACATATAGTTATAATCTGGCAAGGATGAAATACTTAAACGACATTGGAAAGTTCATATATTAGGGGTGGAGAAAGGATGAATACGCTTATAAAGGGTTATAAAATTGTTTTGGCGGTTTTGGCGCCTGCGTTGATTTTAACAGGGTGCAGCACGTCTGCCGACAGCAACGGCAAAGAAAATATTTTCGGGACCTCTGAAGGCCTGGTTTACCAGGGAACAATTGAGGCCAAGGAAGTGAGCATAAATTCCAAAATTCCCGGCAGGATATTGAAAATCCTTGTTGAGGAAGGGGCGGAAGTTAAAGCAGGGGATGTCCTTGTAGAGATAGAGAGTGAAGAGCTGAAGGCCAAAAAGGCCCAGGCCGAGGCGCTGCTGCAGCAGGCTATGGCGGGCTACGAAGCGGCAAAAGGCCAGGAAGATGCAGCTCAGGCAGGATACGATGCGGCAAAGGGCCAGCTTGATGCGGCAAATTCGCAGCTGCAAAAGGCCGAAAACGGTGCAAGGGCCCAGGAAATTGCACAGGCACAGGCTTATTACGAGCTGATGCAGAAAACTTATGACAGGGTTCAGAAGCTTTATGAAAAAGGGGCGGTTTCAGCCCAGAAAAGAGACGAGGTCTATACCCAGCTTGAGGTTGCAAAGCAGCAGCTCAGCATCGCCAAAGAAGGGGCTCGCGTCGAGGACAAAAGCGGCGCCCAGGCCCTTGTAAATCAGGCAATGGCGGGTGTCCAGGCAGCCCTTGCCAAGGTGGATCAGGCAAAAGCTGCCACCCAGGCGGCGGCAGAAAAGGTTGAACAGGCCAAAGCCGGAGTGGCTGAAGTTGAAGCCTACTTGAAGGATACAAAAATAGCCGCGCCCATAAATGGAGTGGTTACAGAGATAAATGCTCATGAAGGAGAGCTGGTTTCCACAGGCATGTCGATAGCTGTGGTAAGCGATATAGAGAATGCATGGATCGAGGTGCAGGTGAAGGAAACCGACCTTGAGAAAATCACACTCGGGCAGAATGTGGAGGTAAAAGTGCCGAGCTACTCGAAAGAAACCTTTAAAGGCAAGGTTGTAAGGATAAACCAAAAGCCTGATTTTGCTACCAAAAGGGCTACCAATGACAATGGGGACTTCGATATTATGTCTTTCGGCGTCAAGGTAGAGTTGGACGACAGGGGCAGCAAGGCCCTGAGGCCCGGTATGACGGCATTTGTACGTTTCGTCAAGTAAGGCGGTGGATTTATGCTTAAAAGCGTGGCTGCGACGCTGGCAGGAGAATTTAAAGCTTTAAAAACTAATAAGCTGCGGGTAGTAATATTGTTTTTAATACCTGTACTTTCGAATATCATGTTTGGCTTAGAGTTTTCGGGAGACCAAATCAGGAACATCCCCATGGCTGTGTTGGACCAGGACAACTCGCAGCTCAGCAGGACGATTGTGGAGTATTTCCGGGAAAATGAGGTTTTTGATATAAAATACATGCTGGATGACAGTGAGAAGATGAAAGAGCTGTTCAATGAAAGCAAAATAAATGTGGGAATGATAATACCCAAAGGTTTCAGTGAAGATGTTAAAAAGCTTGACTCACCGTCCATTCTGATGCTGTATGACGGAAGCCAGATGTCGGTGGCGAGCTCTGCGAAGACCAGGGCCAGCGAGATACTTTTAACCGTGAAGGCGGGAATAGTGATAAAGCAGCTGGAAGGCAGGCTGAACATGCCTGCCGAACTGGCCCAAAAAACAGCACAGGCAGTGAGGTTTGAAAACAGGACTTTATACAACCCTTCGAGAAGCTTTAAGAATTTTCTTGTTACAGGTCTTGGCACAGCTATCGTACAGAATGCCATCGCGATGCTGTGCGCGGTAGCGGTAAAGAATAATGAGCTGGAAGTGAAAAAGAGGAAAAGGGCCGGATACATAATAGGAAAAATTATGTTTTACGGGCTGTCGGGGGGGCTGGTACTGTTTATCAATGTGCTTCTCCAGGCCTTTGCTTTTAAGATACCTTTTAGGGGAAACCTTTCCGGCGCCGCCCTGTTGTGCTTTCTGCTGGCCTTTGCCGTAAGCTCCTTCAGCATAATGGTTTCCTCATTGATAAGGTATGAATTGTTTTCAATTACGGTAAACGCCGTTGTAATAGTGCCCAGCACATTATATGTAGGGTATACCTGGCCTTTGATAAGCATGCCCGGGATTTACCAGAAAATAGCCATGATGCTGCCTTTTTACCATTTTGCCGACAACATGAGGAATATGTTCCTTAAAGGTATAAACATAAGCTCAATATACCGGGACATAGTATGGTATATCTTTTTTATCGTAGGCGCTGCTTTTATCGCGGTGTTAGCTTCATTCAGGCTCAAAGCGGAAAAGTACGGAGATGTTCCTGAGTTAAAGAAGGAAGGTGGAGAAGCTGCAATTTCTTAAGGGTTTGATTAAAGATCTGGGATCCGCGCTCGCCGACAGGGATGTCGTTATTCTTCTCCTTCTGGGACCTATCGTCCTTACCCTTATTTTTGGCGGCGTTTATATAAATGCATATGTTGACAATATTCCTATCGCCATATTGGATGAAGACAACTCAAGCCTGAGCAGGATGATAGTCCGACAGTTCGAACAGAACGACAGGTTCAAAGCGGTATATTATGCCCAATCCAGAGAAGATTTGAATGCGGTGATAGAGAGCGGGAAGGCATACATGGGGCTGTTTATTCCTGAAAATTTCTCTCGGGATGTCTCCTCGCTCAAATCATCTCCCGTATTGGTACTGGTAGACGGCACAAACATAGTGGTAGGAAACAACAGCTTTGCGGCCGCTTCCTCTATTATTCAGACGATTTCCGCAGGGGTGCAGATAGAGGTAATGCAGGCAAAAGGGTTGATGCCGCAAACAGCTAACAGCATCGGCACCGTACTCAAGTTTACCGACAGGACCCTGTACGACCCGGGAATGAAATATATGAACTATCTCCTCCTCGGCTTCATTGCGGTTTTCCTGCAGCAAGTTGTCCTTGCAGGAGTAGGCATATCTGTTATCAAAGCCAGCGGAAGCATCGTAGAAAGCGGCAAAATTCCCGCCAGGATAATTTCAAAAATTCTGGCATGTTCTATTGTTGCCCTGTCCAGCACTTTTATCGCGGTTTATATTGCGACAACAGTGTTCGGAGTTCCATTCAGGGGCAGCCTTCCGCTGCTGCTTCTCTTGAGCTGCTTATTTGCCTTTGCCGTAAGCAGCGCAGCTGTTATCATATCTTCAATTGTCAAAGACAAAGTAAAATATGCTCAGCTTAGCTACATGCTTTCCCTGCCGACTTTTGTAAGCTGCGGCTATATATGGCCTTTCAGCCAGATGCCGAAAGGGCTCGCGCTGGTAGTGAAAACCCTCTGGCCCCTTGCCAATTTTGCAAGGTCCTTTGATGAAATTGCCATCAAGGGCTTGGGCTTCAGCGCGGTAAAGCACAATATCACAGCGCTGGCAATTTACACGGCTGTGCTTATGCCGGTGGGAATGTGCCTTTATAAACTGAGATTCGGTGGTAAAGAATCCCATCAAGGCAAAAAAAAACCTGTTGCACCAGAGATTAGTATGTAGTATAATTAACCTGGTCAATAATTGAGGGGGTAAAGCAGTTGCTTGATGACAAGTATCTGGAGCGCATGGAAAAGGTATCGCTGGCTGTATATAAAAAGCTTGTGCAAAAACTTACCAAAGGCATAGGCCTTCAGCTCAGCATGCCCCAGATACAACTGCTCATGTTTGTTAGGAATGGGGATCCGTGTATTATTAGCGATATAGCCGGTCATTTTGACGTTACGTTGGGCGCCGTCACAGGGCTCGTCGACAAGCTGGAAAGCATGGGGCTGGTCATACGGCAGAGGAGCGGGGCGGATCGCAGGGTTGTGGAAATACTGCTTACCGGGAAAGGGGAAAAAGTCCTGGAAGATATAAAGGCGAACGTGATAAAGCTTTACAAAGATAGCTTATCAGGCTTTGCGGAGGAGGATGTCCGTACATATTTCAAGGTAACAGACAGGATAGTGGAGTGCATATTGGCAGACTGAACCAACCCTTTGTTTTAGTTCAACTCCTAAGCATAATTGCATAATTATCGTTAAAGATAATTATCACTAAAGTAAAATATAATTATTTTTAGTATAATTATCATTGAAGTATAATTGTCACTAAAGCGTAATCATCACCAGAGGCTTATTCACGGTTATATCCGCTAAACCACGACATGGATTTTGCTCATCCCTTACAACGACTCATCCCGTACAACAAGTTAATTTATTTTGCGGCTTGCAGGAAAAAGATATCGGATATTTCCCAATAGTATCAGCTTATGAAAATAGGAGGTTCGCATGCGTAAAAAAATTTCCGTTATGTTGACTGCTTTGTTGGTATTGGTTGCCGCCTTCTCCGGGTGTGCGGGGGGAAGCTCTCCGGCGCTTTCGGAACAAAAGGTGGAAAAACCGGTAGCCGTGAGTGTGACCAAAGCTGCGAAGGCAACGGTAGAAGTAGTGAGCACTCTAAGCGGCAAGGTGAAGCCGGCGCAGGAGGTAAGCATAATACCTAAAATTTCGGGCAAGGTTGCCGGTATTAATTTTGAAGTCGGGGACAAAGTGAAAGAAGGGGATGTGCTGTTTTATCTTGATGACAACGATATAAAGCTCCAGGTCCAACAGGCTGAGGCTGCTTTAAGCATCGCCGAATCCGCTCTTGAAAGAACCAAAGGCGGATCGGTGGAGCAACAGTTGAGCCAGTTGAAATCGTCTCTCGTGTCGGCTGAGACAGCCTACAACGATGCAAAGCTGAATTATGAGAGGCTGAAAAGCCTTTTTGAGGTGGGGGGGATTTCCAGAGAAGCGCTGGAATCCGCGGAGACACGCCTTAAAGTGGCTGAAGAGCAGTACAAGACGGCTAAAACTTCTTATGACCTGACTCTGTCAAAAATCAACCCTGAGAATATCGCCGGCGCCGAAGCACAGGTGAAGCAGGCCCGGGCTGCGTATGATATAGCGAAATCCCAGCTGGAAAATACGATAGTTAAGTCGCCTGTTGCAGGTGTTGTTGCATCGAGGAATATAGATGTGGGCGAGATGGTGGGAACCATGGCGGCTGCAATGAGTATAGTGGATTTGTCCTATGTTACGGTTGATGTTAACGTACCTGAGACCATTATAAATAAAATAAACCAGAATGATCCGGTAGATGTGCTGATAAAATCAGTTTCAAATGAGCCTCTGCGGGGACAGGTTATGAGCGTGAGCCCTGCTGCGGATCCGCAAACCCAGAATTATACCGTAAAGATAAAGGTGCCTAACGATGAGGGCCTTCTAAAGGGAGGAATGTTCGCTGAAATCAAGATCGGTGTAGATAAAGCCGAAAATGTCCTGTCTGTTCCTTTGTCTGCGGTAATAGACGATAACGGCAGGAAGGTTGTCTACGTCGTAAAGGGAGACAAAGCTGAAAAGAGGGAAATCAGCATCGGTTTTTCAAATAATGAGCTGGTGCAGGTGTTAAGCGGTGTCAGCGAGGGTGAAGAAGTAGTTGTCAAGGGGCAGAATCTGCTTAGTGACGGATCAAAAGTAACTGTAGTTGAAAGGTAGGGGGCGGAGGATAGAATGAAGATACATGAAATTGCCATAAAACGCCCGGTTGCCACGCTGATGTGTGTGCTTGTTGTGCTGGTACTGGGTTTCGTATCATTAACGAACCTGTCCGTCGACCTTATGCCTGACATCGATTTCCCTATCGCGATAGTTATGACAACCTATCAAGGGGTTGGGCCCCAGGAAATGGAGAGTATGGTAACAAGCACCATAGAAAATGCCATTGCGACGGTCAGCAATGTTAAGACCATACAGTCCCAGACCTCCGAAGGGAGCTCCATCGTAATTGCCGAGTTCAACTCAGGCACCGACATGGATTTTGCCACTCTCGAGATGAGAGAGAAAATAGACATTGTAAAGAGGTATATGCCTGACGGAGTGGACACGCCGATGGTTTTGAAAATGGACCCGAGCATGATACCTGTTGCCTATCTTGGCATTACAGGCGGGTCGGATGAAGCGGGATTAAAAAGCTTTATCGAGGATAAGATCAAACCGAGGTTTGAAAGGCTTGACGGCATTGCTTCGGTAAATGTTACGGGAGGTAAAACCAGGGAAATAAAAGTGGAAGTAAGGCCTGACAAGCTTTCGGGCTACGGCGTATCGATGAACGCCATAATAAGCGCCCTTCAGTCCGAAAACCTCAACCAGCCCGGCGGGTCGGTGGAATACGGCGATAAGAGCCTTCTTGTAAGGAGCACGGGAGAGTTTAAAAACATAGATCAGATTAAAAATATACCTATCATGCTTTCAACGGGAAATGTTATTTATATCAGGGATGTAGCGGATGTCAAAGACGGCTTTAAAACTGTGGACTCCTACGTGAGGATGAACGGCAAAAACAGCATCGGACTTGTAATCCAGAAGCAGACCGGTTCTAATACTGTTAAAGTTGTCAATTCAATTAAAAAAGAGATAGGGAGGATGCACTCTGAATACCCTGATGTAAGTATAAACCTGATATTCGACCAGGGTGAGTATATAGAGAGCTCTTTGAGCAATGTGACAAACAACGCTGTTGTGGGCGCCCTGCTTGCCATGCTGATATTGTTCGTATTCCTGAAGAACTTCAGGACCACCTTCATTATAGCTACGGCTATACCTATCTCGATAATAGGCACCTTTGTACTGATATATTTTTCAGGCATAACCCTGAACCTGGTTTCCATGGGCGGCTTGGCCCTTGGTGTGGGTATGCTTGTGGACAACGCCATTGTGGTCCTGGAGAATATATTCAGGTTTAGGCAGGAAGGCCACAGCAGGCTGGAAGCTGCCAAACTTGGCACCCAGGAGGTGGCGTCCGCCGTCATAGCCTCCACCCTTACAACCGTCGGCGTATTTTTGCCTATTGTCTTTGTTCAGGGAATTGCAGCCCAGATTTTCAAAGAGATGGCGCTGACAGTTTCATTTTCGCTCCTTGCTTCCCTTGTTGTGGCGTTAACCCTCATACCTATGCTGGCCTCCAAGTTCCTCAAGATGGCTAAACCCCACGAGGCTACGAGGTTTAAAGTGTTAAACAGGATTTTTGACAGGTGGGACGGGATCTTCAAAGCAGTTGACAATTTTTACAGGAAAGTGCTTGTATGGGTGCTGAAGCACAGAAAGACGACTGTTATCAGCGTAGTATCCATATTTATTGCCAGCATGCTGCTTATACCGCTGGTGGGGGCGGAATTCTTCCCCACGATGGATCAGGGGCAGTTTACCGTCGATATTGAGCTGGCCCAGGGGGCGCTGCTTGATAATACCGACCAGGTGACGGTCCAGGTGGAAAGGCTTCTGATGGATGTACCTGAGCTGGAAAGAATGTTCGTAAGCGTGGGAGGTGGAGGAGAGGGGGGATTCGGACAGGGATCCTCAAGCAATACGGCTTCCATAAGCGCCACCTTGAAACCATTGGCAAAAAGGACCAGAAGCACGGCCCAGGTTGTGGACGAGTTGAGAGAAAAGGTGGAACTCATCCCCGGGGCGGATATTAAAATTACTGAAGTTAGCTCGATGATGGGAGGCGGTTCCGGAGGCGGTTCGCCTATCCTGATAAAAATAAAAGGGCCTGAGTTTGATAAGCTTGAGGAGATTTCAAAAGAGGTTGAGGATATAGTAAAAAAAGTTGAAGGCACAAGACAGGTAACGTCGTCTATTTCGGAAGGGCGTCCCGAAGCCCAGATTTATGTAGATAGGGACAAGGCGTCATATTATGGCCTTGGATCTGCGCAGGTTGCGTCGGCCATAAGGACAGCGGTAGACGGAAGCGTTGCGACAACATATAAGGTTGACGGGGACGAAATCGATGTGAGGGTTCAGTTCCCTGAAAATGAGAGGAAAACCTTTGAGCAGCTCAAAAGCATAAAAATTGCTGCGCCTACCGGCTCTGAAGTGCCCCTTAGCGATATTGCCGAAATTAGAATCGAACAAGGGCCGGTGACCATCACCCGCGAGGGGCAGGAAAGATATGTGAATGTCAGTTCCCAGGTTTTCGGAAGGGACATAGGGAGCATAAGCAGGGATATACAGAAGGGGCTCAAAGGACTTTCGCTTCCTTCAAACTATTCCATTGAGTTCGGCGGACAGCAGCAGGAAATGGTTGAAGCCTTCTCAAGCCTTGCGATGGCTCTGCTTCTTGCCGTTGTGCTGGTGTATATGATTATGGCGGCCCAGTTTGAATCGCTGCTGCACCCCTTCGTGATCATGTTCTCGGTTCCCCTTGCCTACACGGGCTCTGCCCTCGGACTGGTGATTACGGGAAGGGCGCTGAGCGTCCCGGCCTTCATCGGTGTCATCATGCTTGCAGGTATTGTTGTTAACAATGCCATAGTGCTTGTGGATTATATAAATACGCTCAGGAAGTCGGGGTTGGAGAGAAATGCGGCGATTATTAAAGCCGGGCCCACCAGGCTTAGGCCTATCCTCATGACCACATTGACCACCATACTGGGGCTCATACCGCTGGCCCTTGGAATAGGCGAGGGGGCGGAGGCGGAGGCTCCCCTGGCGACGGTGGTTATAGGAGGCCTTACCACTTCGACCATACTTACGCTTGTTATCATTCCTGTTGTATATACCATATTCGACGACATTGCGGCAAAGGCCAAAAGGAGAAGAAAGGCGGCAGCCCAGGCGGATGTGGGTGCTTAACTTAATATTGCGAATAGGAAAAGACCCTGGGACAGGGTCTTTTTTTGCGTGAAAAAAGCTGGTATAAGGAAATGGATGATGAAATCATCGGCAAGCCGTTTTACTTCCTTGATATGCTGAGAGAGAGAAGAAAAGTTCCCTAATTGATACGTATTTTTGCGTTTTAATGACTTCATAAATATATTGTAAATTTTTGGAAAATAATGTTATAATATTGATAAGCATGGAAAAGCGGAAGGCTCTGTGGCCAAAGCAAGAGGCAGCCTGCGCGCTGCTTTTGGAAGGCGCATGAAAAATATCCAATCGAAAGCTATTTTTTAATAGGAGGCTGATGTTTTTATGAAAAAGAGTTTTTTTGCAGTCTTACTGGCAGTTGCGGTGATTTGCGGTATGTGGCAGGGGGCATATACTTTCAGCGATGTTGAAAGCCACTGGGCAAAAGACTACATTGAGCAGCTTGTAAGCTCAGGAGCAATAAAAGGCTATGCCGATGGTACATTCAGGCCCGACGGTACTATAACAAGAGCTGAGTTTGTTGCAATACTGCTTCGGGCTATGGGTAACGACGTGGGCCAGCCAAAGACGGGCAACTGGTATGACAACTACATGAAAGAAGACAGAAGTAAAGGCTTAGTAAAGTTTGCCGAGTTTGAGGATGTAAACGCCAATATATCAAGGATTGAGATTACGAAGCTCATTGTGAGGGCTTTGGGCAAAGAGGATATTGCTAAAAAGCTTTCGTATACGGCGACAGAATTTAAAGACGACAAAGCCATTTCAGAAGCAAATAAGGGCTATGTGAGAGTGGCCTATGAGTACGGTATAATAAACGGCACTCCGGAAGGGAAGTTTTTGCCTAACGCCAACGCTACAAGGGCAGAGGCCAGCAAGATAATAGTGACATTTCTGGAAAACAGGGATAAGGACATAACAATATCTGAAGAGCAAAAAAGCGAAGGTGACCTGTATATGTACTGCCCTCCAGCGGGTAAGGAGGTAAAGGTTGAAACAAGCTATCCTGAGCTTATACCTCATATAAGGAAGGCTTTGGAGATTTGTAAGCCTGTTGGTAATGAATATTGGGATATTACATATTGGAAAAGTAATACAGATAATACGGTACAGTTTGTTATGTATAAGGATAAAGAAGAGTATGATAAGCCGTATGGGGTACGACATTCTGCATTGGGCTATTATCTGGAGCTGGAAAAGGCTATTTATACTGTTCCGGAGCTATATACATATTTGCCTTATGATATATCGCTTTGGGACATAAAGAATGAAATAGCGCAGGCTAAATTCAAGGAAATTGTAAAAGATGTATTTCCTGAAGCCTATGACTTAGTGGTAAAGGAGCTTGAAAACACTCTGAAAGATGTAAATTATGAAAAGATGGTTTGGGAGAAAATAGGCGGAAGGGAAATCAGGATACACACGCATAAAGGCTCAAAGCAAATGGAGGTATATGTGGCTCTTAAAAACGGTTAAGGTCGCTTAAAGATATAAATAATTAAGACAGAAAAAGGGGGGAGAAATTAAAAAAGTGAGAAGAACAATTGCCGCAACGGTCATAGCAATAATGATTATAAATATCATATTGCCTTTTGTGCCGGTTGCTGGCGGCAGGGCTTATGCTGCCGAGCCGTCAAAGGGAATAGAATACTATAAAAACCTTCCTGAAACTGATAAAAACCATATACCCGATTGGGTGCCAAATACCAGCAAAAGCGGTAAGCCTTTCAACGAAAAATGGTGGACCAATGAAAAGTATCATGTAATAGTCTATGGTTCTGAAAAGGACTGGCCTGAAACGAAACAATACTATGATAAAAACGAAAGATACGGGACAATGGAGTACAGATACCTGGGCTATGACTACAACGACAACCCTTTTTCAAACCAGCGTTTTCCTGACGATGTGGATACAGGGCTTCACGCAAGTCAAAAGAACTGGATTTATCAACCATGGAATGTATTGGGGTTTGAGCCTACAGAATACAGTAGAGATAAAGCATATAAACCTGACATAGACCGTATGGCGGGTAGCCTGGGCTGGTCGCCTTATGGGAAAGGTGAATTCTTCGGTTACGGCAATGTCCAGTCATATCCTACGCTGACTGCTAACGGCTCAATGAGGATGTGGCATCGTGACAAGGTGAACGGAATTTATCAGACCCTTTATCAGACATTCACAATACCTCAAAAGCCAAAAAAAGAGGTAGTACAGGCTGGAACTGGAACGCCTTTTTCCGTTACCACGGAAATACTTTCAAACGATTTTACCATAGGCGAGGATGAGAGCAGCATCACCATCTTGGTAAAGGTTACTGCCCATCTCCACGATGAAAGCATATACAATGACCCTTTAAAGAATGTTCTGTATTACAACAGGGCAGACGTAGACAAGTGGTATATAAAACTTGAATATAAGAACTTAAAGGGTGATTCGGCCCCGTATGTGACAATCAAGGGCGATGGTAAGAGCAACATAGTAAGCAATGTCTTTTCCGTGAAGTTAAAAAGGGATGAGGTTGTAAACGGTGAAAGGATATATTTCAACGGTATAGGCAGGGTTGTATTCGTAGACGGGAAATCATTGGTGGCAAACGATACTAAGAGCATAGTGCTTACAGTCCTGAACAAGCCAAACCCTGTTTATCCTCCTGATATATATATAAGCGCCCCTTCACAGGTAAACGTAAAGGAAAGTTACCAGGTTGAAGTGGTGACATATGTACCCGAAGGGGAAACAATGCAAAGCCTTGTCGTTGAAAAGAGCTTTAATGGGGGAGCCTATGCTTCCTTGCCTCTTTCCGGAAACAAGGCCACAGAAAGTTATTCTTCAGAAGGCACGGTAAACTACAGGGCTACAATAACCCTTACAAACGGTAAGTCGGCCACGGCAACAGCCACTACACAGATAGTAGACAACAGGGCTGCTTCCGCAAAAGCCGACATATGGCTGCCTCAGAAGGAAACTTATGAGGGGCATTATATAACTGCCTATAATAAAAACAGGTTCTATTTTGACGGAAAGACATATACGGCAAAAGAGGCCCGTGAGGAAGGAATAGGGACTTCCACTTTCAGGTTTTATGACGCAAGCGCATATGAGTTGGACAGGGACCTGTACGATACCAAAGACAGGGACAATGATACCAGCGTGAAAGTAAGGTTCAACGAGCCGGGAACATATAAGCTTGGCTGTGTGGCAAGACCCAAAAACGGGGATGAGGACGAGGACATTGAGGCTGTGATTGTAAAGAGCTGCCCCGATGTAAAAGTTGACCTTCTCGGTTCAAGGAAGGACGACAGGAAGCTTACCCTTGACTTTTCTAATACAGTAACAAACCCTGACTATCCTTTGGACGACAGCAAGACTTATGTTGTAATAGAGGATACCGACACAGGAGAGAAGGTGACTGTAAGATACGGTTCTGACCCTGATACAGCGACCATTAAAACGAGAAGCCTTAAGGATAATAAGCTTGAATTCCTCATAAAAGCAAGCTCAGAGAGAAATTTCAAAGCGACGGTATATGTGGAGGATATAAGGGGTGAGAGCGATACCGATGAAATAAGGTTCACTATAAAACCTGACTATCCGCCTGTGGCTGAACTTTCTGCATCCCTGGTCCAGTACAGGGATTCTACGGGGACAGCTAAAGTCAAAATAGGCAAGGCCGGAAGGAGCGACGATGGGGACAAGCTTAAGGTGAACAACCTCAAATATAAGGTTGATACAGACAATGACGGGAACTTTGACGATGAAACCCTTGTAGACCTTTCGGACAGCCTTACGGAGCTGGACGCTGTGATCACGACTGACAAGGTGGGGAAGATTCTCCTTGACTATACAATCCAGGAGGACCTTACGCCTGAGACACTACCGGAATTCGTTACCGAGAATGATTATCTTTCCGCTCACATAACAAAGGTTATAGACGTGGATAACCTTGCTCCCCATACAGCTTTAAGGACAATAGGGAGTTCAAGGGTGGACCTCATGTTTGCCATAAAGAAGGGTGACAGGGCCCAGTACGACGCAAAGGCTGGCAGCTTGCAGAGCGGCCTTAACCAGATTCAACCCGTATCGGTGGATATTGACAGCGTAAACGAAATGGATATTACGGCGACAAGCGATATAAGGCATGTAGTTAACAATTTCAATGACCCTCAAGATTATATACCTTATACGTATTGGGGTGATATGGCTAAAAGCTTGGGTGCGACAAACAATACTTTCTTCATTAGAGTGTATAATAGAAATGCGAGAATCGGAAAAATATATGCCAGAAGCTTTGAAGATGGAAAGATAAGGTATACTATTGATTATGATGATAGTGGTTATACTGCTAACATATCCATGTTTTGGGGCGACTATGTAATTTTAAGCAACAGAAACGGATATTTCATTATGAACGCCGATACAGGGGAAATAGTAAAATCTATTGATAGAATATTCTATAAAAGTAACATTTTTGAATACAATGGCAAAGTATATCATCTTCAAGGCCAAACACTTACTGAGATAAATACCTCAGATTTTTCCTATACTGACTACTCATTAGGTGGTGGTGTGTTTGAGCGCAAAGATAACCGGCTGTATACGATTAAGAGCTATGCAGATACAGCAGCGCAGCGTATGGGCTACGTGCTAGGATATTTTGACCTTAATACAAAGCAAAATGTAACCTTGAAAACGGTAAACTACTATGAATCCCCATATACCTATAGAAGTTATTATAATTATGATGTAACCAGCAAATGGTCAGCAAATTTTACTGCACAAACTGCAAAAATTTTGTCCGACGGTAGAATTATTGTGTTCTATGAGTTTAGGGATAGGTTTAAGGATGGGAAGTATTATTATTACGCTTATAGAAATTATATAGACCTTTTGGATACTAATTATAATCCAGTTATACATAAGCTGTATAGTGAAAATAGTTACCTTCGGACAGATAATTATGATCAAGGACTTGTTTTAGTTCCTGAAAAAAAGATTGAAATAGACCGGTATCTGATTGTTGCTGATAAGCACTATCATAATTATGACTTAGACCGGCTTTTCTCTATTGATAAAAATACTTTGGAAATCTCTGCAACGTCAGAAATGCCTAACGGCATATATTTATATGGGAAAATAGAGGGGAAAGAAATAGATTTAAGCCCAGCAAACTTAAAATATTATGCTGAGACAGGTGATTATTTTGCAGTTTACGAAAGCGAGTCCTCCGGTGGTACGGACTATAATTACATTTTTCTTGGTGCTAAAGAGCTTTATAGTAGAAGGGGGGACTATTATTCTGGCTTTCTCAGCATTGAGGAAGATTCACCTGTAAGGGTAGCTTTTATGAAAACTATAGGTTGGGCAGGCGATGATACATCACTGGATGCCTTAGTATTTTTTGATGCGAGGAATGGAAATACTTGTCTATGGAAAGATGGCACATGGATTGAGGCTGGAGGCGATGAGGGAATAGTCGCACATTATTACGGTGATAAGGTTTATGTGTTTACAAATTCAGGTTGGTTGGTATATGACCCAAAGACCAATACCATCGATGATTCTCATATTACCAGCGCATTTTCTACCGCATGGGCCATATCCCCCGATGGCAAGCGTGTGGGAGGAAACTACAATTGGGACGGTTATCATGTTTATAATACCATAAATGTATTTGAGTTCTCTGATACCATCGCCAAACTGAAGGAATACGCCGACAACTTTACAGCAAGGCCTAATACTCAGCCTTATGCGGTGGTTATATACGACGGGAACCTTAATGGAACACTGAAAAGCGATATAGACACAGCCGTAAATGCTTTGAAGGCAAAAGGGCTTAAATGCATATGGCTTGGCAAGTCTGTAAATCAAACGGTAGGACAGGCCATAGCGTCAGCAACAGGCGGGACTTTCATGCTGTATACCGATTACACCGACGCATTTACCAAACTCCAAAATTATATAGCGTCGCAGCTGCCTCCGAAAGAATCAAAGTATGTGGTAAACGTCAAGAAAGGCGAGCCTGTGGGCTATGAAAAATACTATTTTGACATTGAAGGAGATAAGGAAATTCCTTCAACTACCAGGTGGATGTTCAGGCACATACCGTCAAAGGATGGTTTGGCTTCATTCAGCGGCCAGTGGCTTTCAAGCCCGGTAACTGTCTTTGACAAGGACGGTACTTACTATGTGTCCTGGGACGTTCAGGACAACCCGAAGCCTGCCGACACCGACAGCAGATTTGCTTCCTACAGGAAGTATGCCGTAAGGGAGGAAATGGTCATCATAGTAGGGGATGCGGAGCCTCCTGCGGAGCAGACGGTAAATCCCACATTGAGTATACAGGTGGGAGGAAACCTTAAGCAGAACAGGAAGGTTACGGCAGACCTTTACGTTACCGAGGGGACAAACGTTATTAACTATTCCAAAACTACATGGACATATACGGCGCTGTCCGGAGGTGCGAATTCAGACATTAAGGTAAAGAACATATCCAATACGTCAAAGCATCTGCTGTTCAAGAAGCCAGGGAAGTACCGCATAGCTGCAACTATAGAGGACGTAAAGGGCAATAAATTCAGCACTTATACGGATATTGACATAGTGGAGGACTTACCCATAACCGGAAATATTTCTGTGACCCCCGAAACTGCCGTGAGGGCTGCTAATGGGCTGGCAAAGGTGAGTGTAGAGACCCAGGCAGTTTCAAGTGACGATTACATCGAATACATAAAATATTACCTGGTTTATGACAGTGACAATGACGGAGACTTTGCAGACGAGGTGAAAGTAGAGCTCCTTGATAAGCAAAACTTAAACATGTTTGAATTACAGGCTGCTGATGGTGTAGGCCTCTATAAAGTATTGGCCGAAGCCAAAGAGGGCTTTAAGGAAGAAACAATACCCGAGTTTATTACCGATGAAGATTATTCAAGAGTAAACCTTGAAGGCGGTTTCATGGTAGATAATATATCACCCTTATATTCAATAAACACAGACAAGGACGTATACCTTGTAGGGGAAGAAATAAAATATCTGTCCGGTTTTACAGGTGATTTACTGAGGGGCGAATATATAAAAGGCTATTATGACGAGGAAAACGACACCATGATAGACTTTAAGGTAAAATATACACAGGATAGATATTTTATGCCAAAGCCTGATTCAGTGTCCATGTATCACAATGAAGAAAAGTCTGAACTGATCACGACATTTGACAGGGCAGGCCAATACACGATAGAGGCAAACGCAAAAGACGATCCTAAGCCTGATGATTCAAGGTTTAGCACGTTCCGGAAGGATTCAAATACTTCAACGAATACAATAATAGTCCATAGAAAACCGGTGGCCAAAGCAGAATTTACAGCATCGCATCCTTCCGAAACACACTATGATTTTGGGAACAACATGTACCTGGAAGGGACACGGCTTAGAGTATTTGACGCTTCGTATGACCCGGATGGCTTTGGTGTCACATCAAAGCTTGAATACAAGGTCGGTGACGGGGATTACGTCACGATCAATGCCGGCGACGCAATAACCCTTGAATATGGCGATTTGGTGACAGTGAGGGTAAGTACGGAAGACAACTGGGGAGCGACAGACACCAACCTTTACAACATCGTAGTGGTTAACGACCTTGATATGGTACCGGAAGTAATCCCTTCCCCTGTGCCGGCAAGCGAAAGTGTGACGTTGAGGCTTACAACCAACCAATATGCCATAAGTGCAAGGGCCGTAGTATTTGGTCAGAATGTACCTTTAGCGGTGGTATCTGAAACGGCGGGGCAGAAGGTGTGGGAGGCAGAATATACCATACCGGCCGAGAAGCCTGACAGCACATACACGGCCCAATTCTACGCAGTAAGTGAGGGCCTGGTTGAGCTGAGGAAGAATAAGGATTTTGAGGTTGACACACCGATAAACCTTGTGCCTTATATGCCTTCCGAAGTAACTGTAGGCCAGGCTATAAAGGTGAGAGCTTCAACAAGAAAGTATGCGAGCAGCGTAAAGGTAGTGCTGTTTAAGGGGACTGCATATGAAACGGCTTTAAATCTTAAAGGGACGCCTGACGGTGAAATTAAAAACTGGTCGGAAGGATATACTGTGCCGGAGGACATTATCGAAGGGACCTATGAGGCAGAGTTTACGGCAAGAACTCCAAACGGCAATACCGAAGTAAAAAGAGTAAATTTTGAAGTATCCGCCTTAAAAATTACAGGCGTATCCATACAGGGCTTATGGAACCACTGGAGGGGCCAGACGGATATATTCGGAAAGCGGATGTCGATAGAGCCCCACAGGTTTTTAAGCCTTGAACGAATTAAAATTGACGTGGAAACTTCGGGATTTGCCGAAAAAGTAGTTATAAGGTTCAGCCCCGAGCTTGAGGCCATGTCTTATACAAATGAATTAAATCAAACCTACGACTATAAAGAGGATTTTTTCGGTTATTATGTTGAGTTTCCCAGAGATTCATCTATAACGACGAAAGAGCCGAAAGCCTTCGACAGCTTTCACTGGGAGTATAATCTTCCTCTTGCCCCCAGCACAAAAACATGGGATGACGTCAGAAGACGGGAGCCATACAAAATGACGGTTTACGCATATAAAGGCGATGATTGTGAAATCTATGAAGTGGCTGATATAGAAATTACAGGCAACATTTATGATTTGACTTATATCCAGCCCATAAATTAGTGTCCGCCATTTGGAAGGTGATTCTCCCGCCACTTACCGTTAAGCGCATTATATGCAAGTGCCGGACAAAAGCTTGCAGCAATTCAGTCTCCCACGCTTGCCAAATTGTAACAATATTTTAACTGGAGTTTAGGGTTGAAATATGGTACTATATGGTTTAAAGGGGGGTAAATTTCCCGAACTTTGGGGAAATTGCGCCAGAAAATGATGTGGGGAGGTCTAACTAATGAGGAAAACCAAATTAAGGATTCTGGCAGCTTTTATAGTTGCGACGGTTGCTGCATTTTCCGTTGTGACGATAGGACAGGCTGCAGGAACGAAAAAAATGCTTGAAGCCTGGTTCGGGCTTTCAAACGTAAAATACAACGGCGTAGATTACACCCAGAAATTGCAGCCTTTTGCTGTAAATGACTATACATATGTCCGCCTGCGCGACGTGCTCGAAATATTTGACAAGGACTTCTATTGGGACCAGGCGACCCGTACTGTAGTTATTTCCGACAAAGCCGATCCGAACCAGGCAACGATAGATTCTCTGAAGCTGCAACTTGAAGGCAAGAACTTCCAGATTTCACAGCTTGAGAAAAAGATTCAAGAGCTGGAAGCCCAGTTGAAGGAAAATGAAGTAATAGACCTGGATGACCTTGAAGAACAATTGAACGACGACTATGGCAAATACAAAGGCATAAAGTTTAAAATTGCCCTATCAGGCGATGAAGATGACATAACGGTGAAAATTTCTGTAGACCTGGATGATTACGAGGACGAATGGGATGACCTTTCAACCAAGGACAAGAGAAACTATCTCCAGGATATTTGCGACGACATCCTCGATGAATACGAAGACGCCGACATAGAAGGCTATATAAAGGACAGCTCAAGGTCGGGAACTTATAAGCTTGTAACCTTCTCGGTAGATTCTGACGGCGATGTTGATATGGACGAGGAAGATGACGAGCTGGCAGACCTGGAAGATGAATTAAATGACGAATTTGGAGACGCCCTTGGCGATGTTCCCGTGTCGATAGAGCTTGAAGGCGATGAAGATGAGATTACCTTTACGGTGGAAGTGAATCTTAAAAAGTATGATGACGAGTGGGATGACCTGGATGAAGATGAAATAGAAGACTTTTTGTATGATATTTATTACTATATAGAGGATGAGTATGATGACGCGGAGATTACGGGATACATATACGACACCTATGAGGAAGAAAATTTAGTGAAGATATACAGGCCATCATCGGGAGGCGTAATTGTAAAATTCCTGTAATTCCATGCGATTGGCAAACCGGTATAAGCGCCGCCTTATGCCGGTTTTTCATGCAATTGCCGCCAAGATGCTTCATGAGCTTGCCAATCTGGATAAAAAGTGGAATAATAAAATAACAAAGCGGCATTTGGACAGAATGGTTTATGAAAGGGGCAAAAGACGGTGGCCGGCAGCATAGATCCGCATAACTGGTATGCTTTGTTTGTTAAAACGGGAGAAGAGGACAGGGTTAAGGAGCGCTTGAACTACCGCTTTAAAGAGGAATTGACAATTCTTGTGCCCAAACGCAGGCTCCGGGAAAGAAGGGCCGGCAACTGGTATTTCAGGACAAGGACCCTTTTCCCGGGATATGTGCTTGTTAATGGCCATATTGACATGTATTCCCTTGAGCGTTTTAAGAATGTGCCGGGACTGTTCAGGCTGCTTAGAAGCGGGTCTGAACCCTTGAGAATAGAGCCATGTGAGATGGAAGTATTAAGCAGATTGATTTGCAATGGTGAGAATATAGGATTTTCGCAGGTATTGATGGAAAACGGCAGGGTAAGGGTGGTGGATGGCCCGCTGGTTTCCCTGGAAGGCCATATAATCAGCATAGACCGCAGGAAAGGACGCGCAAAAGTAAGCCTTAATTTCCTGGGCGAGCCCAGGACGGTGGAGCTGGGGGTGTCGGTGCTGCGGCCGGAAGACTGAAAGGAAGGATCCCATACCGCATGCACCTCTGCGGGCGCATCACGGCAATTCCGTATCAGGGAAAGAATTGCCGTATTGTTTGATAATGGCTTTTTAGCTGAGATTTTTTAAAAAAGGTTTTAGAGCATTACAGAGAAGCGGAAAGTCCTTATAAAAATAGTTAGAAAAATATAAGAGTTTCGAACACAAAGGCAAATAATGCTAAAGGGAGATATGTTATTGACGCTATATTTACGGTGGGGTAAAATAAGATAAGTCTAATTTAATAGGATGTGGGGGTCTTTACACTTGGAAGAGATAAGCTTGAGGGAACTTATAGAAATAATCATCAAGGGCAAATGGATAATAGCGGTTTTTACCGCAGTGTGCATGATAATAACTGCAATAGCCAGTTTTTTCTTCATAAAGCCTGTCTACGAGGCCGAGACCATGCTGATGATTTCGCCTATTACTTCCACGTCATCTGAGGACAAGGAGGACAACAGGTTTTTCGGGTTGGTGGGGGCGCTTTCCCAATACCCCCAGATGACGGTAGATACATACAGGGAGCAGGTAAAAGCTCCGGTCATACTCGATTATATTAGGAAAGAAATGAATTATGAAGACAAAAGCCTGCAGGAGATCGCCGATAAAATAACGGTCAATGCCATAAAAAACACAAATCTTATAACAATAGCGGTAAAAGACAACGACCCGGCTGTGGCGGCAAAGATCGCCAACCTTGTAAGCGATAGGTTTACCGCCTTCGTTTCGGAGACAAATAAGAAGCAGGCAGAAAACTCAGCAGAATTTATAAAAAGCCAGCAGGAGAAGGAAAAGGAAAACCTGGACAGGGCTATGAAAGAGCTGACGGATTTTCTTTCAAAGCCCAGGGGGCCGGAAGAGCTCAAACTGGAGGTTGAATCCAAGCTCCAGCAGCTTACCGACTTCAAAACCCAGCTGGTCCAGATAAAGATAGACGAACAGGCGACAGCCGCATCGCTGGAGCACGGGAAAAAAATACTCCAGAACACCCCCAAAACTTTAATAACCAATAAGACCATACTCAGCGACGATTTCCTGAGGGATGTGATAAAAGAGAAAACAGGGCTCAGCACGGCGGAAATTGCCGGGATTAAGCTGTCTGAAGAAGAAGTGAGTGATATATATATTGAGGCTGCCAAAAAGGTGAATGAGCTGGAGGTGAGGCTGTCGGAGCTCACAGCCGAGAGGCAGAACATGGAGAGGGAGATTGCCAGCCGCCAGAAGGAAATCGAGCAGCTCCAGGTGGAACTTGCCGAAAAGCAGCAACAGTATGACATATTGAACCATGAAGTTGAGCTTATCAAACAGACCTATGACGCCTACCAGCAGAAATATAAGGAGGCTGCAATAAAGCAGTCCGCTGAAGTGGGTAAGTCAAGCATAGTGGTGGTTTCGCAGGCCATACCGCCCAAGAAGCCGGTTGCCCCCAGGAAAGCTTTGAATATAGCGGTAGCCATGGTTCTTGGGATTATGATAAGCGTGTTTGGGGTATTTGTAAAGGAATACTGGAAAAACAACGGCGTTCCTGCAAATGCCGTGAATCGGAAAGATATGAGCATATCTTAAATTTAGGAGAAGTCTATTTTTATGGTTTTGTTCTACAGCAATCCCACGATCCGACGCCGGTGTTTCGGCCCGGTGCCGGGAGGGGGAGGTTATAGGGTAAGGGCGTCGGGCGCATGGGATGCTTGCATCATGCGCCACGGCCAAACTATGCCCTTTTTTAATATAATTGAGACCTTTTTATTGAAGCATGGGAATTTATGGATTTCGTTAAGAAATTCCTAATCAGTTTCTTCTGAAAGGCGTCAAAGGAGCACATAAAAATGAATATGGCATTAATCCAACTACGAAGTTAGGCCGGTAACAAAGGTACATTCATTTTGAGCGGAGAAAGACCGCGGCTGGTGCTGAAAAAACTCCACTTAGGGCACAAGGTCGAATTGGCACCTGCCCTCAAAGTATAAATCGAGCTAAGACATTAGCAAAGTCATTTTGCAATGCGAGCTCTGTTTTGTTTATAGATATGTTTATGTGAATCAATTAAAATTGTGAGGAGTTACGTGAAGGATGGCGCAAATTGTACGGCAGAGCAAAAAAATTAAACCAGGTTCTTCGGTAACTACCGAAAAGGTGTTGAAATACCTGAGGACAGCATTGTTTATAGCGGTATTAATAGCTGTGTTTTACCCGCCTTATTTGAGGGGCCTTTATTTTGAGGATGAGTTTCTCCCTACGGAGATTTTTGTATTCGCAGCCTTTGCGGTCTTCTGGATGTATAAAATTATCAGGAAGGACAGGCGTTTTCTTGAGACGCCTATCGATTATGCCGCCTTTGGCTTTGTGATCGTATACTTTTTATCAATATTCGCCTCTGTGGGCTTGCGCCTCGCCGTAACCGAATGGCTCAAATACTGCATGTACTTTGCGGTGTTTTTCATGCTGTCGGAGCTGGCGGATACATATAAAACCAGGGTTGCTGTCTTATGGGTCATAGTTGCTTCCGCAACAGGGGTGGCCATGCTGGGTGTCGACGGCGCCGCAGGAGGTCATGTTTCAAACGCGCTGAACAGCTTTTTCAGGCTGCTGGGAGTGCAACGCGACGTATTTTTCGGCTTGTTTGACAGCGGACGCATTCATTCCACCGTACAGTACCCAAACGCCCTTGCGGCCTACCTGATGGCGGCATTTTTCATTTCCCAGGCCCTTGCAGTGGTGTCGGCAAGACGGTGGGCGAAGGCTGCCGCGGGCGGGGCAGGTTTTATAATGCTGGTGACTTTCGTGTTTACTCTCAGCCGCGGAGCTTATCTCATAATGCCGGTGGCGGCGGTGCTGTACCTTGTGGCGCTGCCGAAAGGGAGCAGGATAGAAGGGGTCACCTATGCTTTTGCGACAATTGTTGCAGCAGGGTTCACATCCCTCAGGATTTCAGGCTATATATCAAACCAGACAGGCCAAAACGCTTTGACAATATGGGAATGGATTGCCGCAGGCTTGGCTGCATCGGTGCTGTTGACAATCATTGTAAGCTTTATTGTAAGATTCCTCAAAAAAATAAGCTGGAAGGTGTATGCCGGGGCGGCCATAGCCCTAGTAGCAATAGCGGTGGCGGCCGGTATATATGCTTTTAGTGCTTCCGTACCGCTGGAGTTGGCCCATTCCGTAGAGCAGGAGAATAGCCGGATTGATAAGACAAGAAGTGTTGTTTTAGAGCCGGAGAGAGAATATAAGCTCGTATATGAGGTAAGCGCACAAATGAGTGCGGATAAGCCATACGCTTATTATATTACTATTTTCAGCAGGGATGAGAGGAATATTCTATCCGGAGGAAGGACCCAGTTGGTTTCATACGCCGAAAAGGGAACCAGCGGATCCGAAAAAAGGGAGATTAACTTCAAAGTGCCGGCTGGAAGCAAGATTGTCGATATAAGTTTTATCAATTACTACCAAGGGACAGGAGCGGTGTTCCACAGCGCGAAAGTTGTTGATGCCGGTACAGGAAAGACGGTAAAAAACATTGCTTTAAAATATAAGTACCTCCCTGAAGCGATAGTGTCAAGGATTGAGGACATGCAAGCTTCATACAGTGCGCTTACCAGAAATATGTTTTACAAGGATGGGCTGGCCATCCTAAAAGACCATTGGCTTCTGGGCGCGGGAGGCGGAGCCTGGTCACTGCTGTATTTCTCCTACCAGTCTTACCTGTACTGGTCCAACCAGGCCCATAACTACCCTTTGCAGCTTGGAATCGAAACGGGCATCCTGGGATTAGCGATGCTTTTACTGCTGTTTTTGTCGATAGGGTACGCCCTTATAAAGGAATACAGGAAGAAGATTGAAATTAACCGCAATGAAGGGATTTTGAAGGCAGCATTGGTCACGGCGATTGCAGCCATGTTTATCCATTCTTTCATAGACTTTGACTTTTCCCTTCCGGCGGTTTTCCTGCTGCTGTGGGAATTTATCGCCCTTTTCAATGCCAGGTGCAGGCTGTTGCCGAGGGATAAAAGCCTTATTCCGGAAGATGGTGGAAGAAAAGAACATAAGATCGGCGGTCGTAACAAGCCTGCGTCTGGGCTCCATCCCGTAATCGGGCTGGCGGTTGTTGTGGCAATAATGTTTGTACCGGTAATGCTTACCGTAGCAAAAGCGTATGGAAGTAGCGGCTCAAAAGCCGTACAGGCCCGGAAGATGGACGATGCTGCGGAGTGCTTCAGAAAAGCGACGGCGTGGGACCCTTTCAGCGCGGAATACAAAATAAGCCATGCGAATATATTATTAGGAAAGAAGAAGGTTTCGCAGCAGGATTTGGCTGAGGCAAACAGACAGGTTGAGGCGGCGGAAGTTTTGGCCCGCTATGATGTGAGGCTCATTCCTGAAATAGGTTCTTACTATCTTTCAATCGGAAATATCGAAAAGGGCCTGGAGTTTTTCGACAGGGCTATAGAATTAAGGCCCTTTCGGCCCGAAGAGTGGCAGAATAAAATAAGCGCATATTATGAAGTGGCAATGTTATATTTTGGAAGGAAGAACAATAAAACTGCAATGGATTATGTGGATAAAGCCTTAGCAATAATCAACGAGGCAAAATCCACCAACGAAAGAAATCTAAACCCCTTTGTATTTAACCGAAGCACCAGTGAAATGCTTGAAAAGTTGAAATATATAAAGGACAATGCGGAAAAGGGTGGCAAAATCAAAATTGATGAAGTTGTTTTCTACGGCATGCCCGAAATGGACATAAATTCGGACGGTGTTCCTGACCAGTGGACGCTGAGTGCCCCCGATCAAGTAAAAATTTCTGTAAAGGACAGCAATATCACGGTTGAAAATACTTTAGTAGCTAAATTGCCTTATATACAGAGCAGACAGCTTGAGCTGGAGCCAGGCAAAAAGTATTCGATCCGGCTGGAATTGACGGAGGCTTACAAGCCCGATGCGATAGCTTTTATGGTAACCGGTGTGATGAGCGGGCCTGCAAACCTGGAGCGTATTGGTGACGTTTATACGGCCGAAATTACGACATCTGCCGATTCTTCGAACAGCAAGCACTCTTTATTACTTTTCGTTAACAAGAGTTTTGAATTCAAAAACGTGTTGGTGGTTGAAAAGTGAATGATGTGATGTGAATTTATGGTGGCAGCAGAATTGTACGGGTAGGGAAAGGTATTTTGGGAGAAAGGCCTGTGAAGAACTGTATTTCAAGGAAATAGGAAAGTATTACCAGTCATTAAGCAGCAGCTTGCGTGGTAGAGAAGATAGTGCTTTTGAGGTCTAAGGAAATGTTGTATAGAAAATATATAAAAAGGATACTGGATTTTACATTTGCAGTAATTTTGCTTATAATAGCATCTCCTATCATGCTTTTAACAGCAGTTGCCATAAAGCTGGAAGACCCGAAAGGACCTGTGTTGTTTAAGCAAAAACGGGTCGGAAAAGACAAAATACATTTTAACATAATGAAGTTCAGGACTATGAGAACCGATGCTCCAAAAGACACGCCGACCCACATGCTGGAGAGCCCGGAGATATTTATAACAAGGGTTGGCAGATTTCTCAGGAAAACAAGCGTTGATGAACTTCCCCAGATCATTAATATATTAAAGGGGGAGATGAGCATCATCGGGCCGCGCCCTGCGCTGTGGAACCAATATGATTTAATTGCCGAAAGGGATAAATATGGCGCCAATGACGTGTATCCGGGACTGACCGGATGGGCTCAGATAAACGGAAGAGATGAGCTGCCTATAAATATCAAAGCAAAGTATGATGGAGAGTATGTTGAAAGGATGAGTTTTGCCTTTGATTTGAAGATATTTTTTAAAACCATATTAAGCGTGCTCAGAAGCGAGGGAGTAAAAGAAGGGGCAGGGCAATCTAATAAAGAAGTATCGGTATGAATATTTGGTGAGACTTAAAGTAGAAAGGTTTAGAAGGTGAGAATTTTTTGAGAAACATTTTAATAACAGGCGAAAGGAGCTATATTGGTACAAAGCTAAAGGAATGGCTGAAGCGATGGCCTGATAAATACAACATAGATACCATTTCTTTAAAAAATGATGAATGGAGGAATAAAGACTTTTCTAAATATGATGTTTTGTTCCACGCAGCTGCTATTGTCCATAAAAAAGAAAAACCGGAAATGGAAGATATATATTATAAAGTAAACAGAGATTTAACCATTGAAGTGGCCAAGAAAGCTAAGCGAGAAGGAATAAAACAATTTATTTTTATGAGTACTGTGTCGGTATACGGTCTTGTGGGAAAAGTTTGTGGAGATGTTGTAATAGCTGGAGATACGCCTTGTAGTCCTATTACTTTTTATGGAAAAAGCAAATTGGAAGCAGAAAATGAGTTAAGAAAATTAGAAGATGAACGGTTCCGCATTGCGATTATAAGAGCGCCAATGGTATATGGCCCGGATTGCCCAGGCAATTATACACGATTGAAAAAACTTGTAATGAAATCTCCGGTATTTCCATTGATAAACAATAAAAGAAGCATGATTTTTATAGATAATCTATCCGAGTTCATCAGACTAATAGTGGATAATCAGGATTACGGATTATTTTTCCCACAGAATAGAGAATATGTTAATACTTCTGATTTGGTGAAGTTAATAGCAAAATATAATTCAAAAAATATATACTTATCAAAAGAATTAGCTTTTGTAGTAAAGCTTTTTGGAAAGCGAGTACCTATAATCAATAAGGTTTTTGGGAATTTAATTTTTGATTTAGGTTTGTCGTCATATAGAAATTTTGAGTATTGTATTGCTGATTTGGAGAGGTCGGTTGAAGCTTGTGAAAGGAACTCGTGAAGAGAAATAATAAAAAGGTGTCAGATTATGAAAAAAGATTTACTTATACTGTGCCAATATTTTTATCCGGAATATGTTTCATCGGCGACGCTACCAACTGAATTAGGGGAGGATTTAGTAAAGAAAGGTTTAAGCATAGATGTATTGTGTGGTTATCCTAATGAGTATTCTAATGGAAATAAAGTGCCAAAGAAGGAAAATTATAAAGGAATAAATATCCATAGGGTTAAGTATACCAAGCTTAATAATAAAACGAAAATAGGGAGGATTATTAATTTCTTTTCATTTTTTCTATCTATATTATTAAGATTACCTAGTTTATTTAAGTATAAGTGTATATTAGTATATTCTAATCCACCTATATTGCCGTTGATACCATACTTTGTATCTCGTATTTCTAAAACAAAATTTGTGTTTGTAGCATTTGATGTATATCCGGATACCGCTATAATGTTAGGAATGATTAAAAAAGGTAGTGTAATTGAAAAGTTGATGCATTATATTAATAGAAAAGTATATAAACATGCTTCAAGAGTAATTGCCCTTGGCAGCGAGATGAAAAGATATATGGTGAATCATGGTATTGCAATTAAGCCAGAAATAGTTGAAATTATTCCTAACTGGTATAGTGATGAAAAAATAACAAATCGAAGCGTTATTAATAATAAAGAGTTTAAGAATCTAAGACAAAAGTGGCCTTTTATTGTATTATATAGCGGCAATATGGGTACTTGTCAAGATATGGAAACAATTCTTAAATGTCTATATAAGCTTAAAAACAATAAAGATATATTATTTCTATTTACTGGACATGGGAATAAGATAGATTATGTAAAAAAATATATAGAGAGCAACAAAATTCAAAATGCTAAAGTATATGGATTTTTATTAGGAGATGACTATGCTGATGTTCTTAAGATTGCGGATATTTGTTTAGTAAGCCTTGTAGAAGGTATAGAGGGGCTGGGAGTACCTAGCAAAACATATGGTTATTTGGCTTTTGGGAAACCGGTACTGGCTATAATGTCAGGTGATACTGATATTGTTAGGAATTTGAAAGAGTATAATGCGGGTGGAAATGTTTTACAAGGGGATGTAGAAGGACTTGAAAAATTAATTTTACAATTCAAAAATGATAAAGATAAATTACAAACGTCGGGACAAAATGCCAGAAAAATGTTTGAAGATTTATACAGAAGGCAAATTTGCACAGAAATGTATTACAAGATGATAGTAGATGTAATTAATGATTAAATAAATATTGGTGGTGCGATCAAAAATGTTTAAAGATAAAACATTATTAATAACCGGAGGAACCGGTTCTTTTGGCAATGCCGTTTTAAAAAGGTTTTTGAATACCGATATAGGCGAAATCCGTATTTTCTCACGTGATGAGAAAAAGCAGGATGATATGCGTAAGCATTATAAAAATGATAAAATAAAGTTTTTTATAGGTGATGTCAGGGATATATCCAGCGTTAGAAACGCAATGTACAATGTTGACTTCGTGTTTCACGCAGCTGCTTTGAAGCAAGTTCCGACGTGTGAGTTTTTTCCCCTTGAAGCGGTAAAAACAAATGTGATAGGTACTGATAATGTACTGACCGCCGCAATTGAGGCAGGAGTGAAAAAAGTAATCTGCCTTTCTACAGACAAGGCAGCGTACCCAATAAATGCCATGGGTATTTCAAAAGCAATGATGGAAAAAGTATTTGTGGCAAAATCGAGGACAGTGTCACCTGACAAAACCTTGATTTGCGGTACACGTTATGGGAATGTAATGGCATCCCGCGGTTCTGTCATACCTTTATTTGTTCAGCAAATAAAAAGCGGACAAGCTTTAACTGTAACAGACCCTAATATGACAAGATTCATGATGAGTCTTGATGAAGCGGTAGAGCTTGTAATATTCGCCTTTCAAAATGCTCAGGCAGGAGATATTATGGTTCAAAAGGCTCCAGCTTGTACAATAGGGGATTTGGCACAAGCGATTAAAGAAATTTTTAACGCTGATAACGAAATAAAAATAATAGGGACAAGGCATGGAGAAAAGCTTTATGAGACCCTTCTTACAAAAGAGGAATACCTGGTAGCTGAAGATTTGGGAAAGTTTTTCAGGGTTCCAGCAGATAACAGGGATTTAAACTATGACAAGTATTTTGAAAAAGGAGATAAAAGATTATCTATTCAGAAAGAATATAACTCTCATAATACAGAGCGCTTAAATGTAGAGCAAGTGAAAGAAAAGTTGCTGTCACTAGATTTTATACAAGAAGAATTGAAAGGTTGGAAGAAATAGTGAAAATACTTATCACAGGCTCAAAAGGTTTTGTGGGGAAAAACCTTGTAGTTGAACTGAAAAATAAAGGATATACAGACATTCTTGAATTTGATAAGGATACAGATAAATCTCTTTTGGATGAGTACACGAAAGAGTGCCAATTTGTGTTTCATTTGGCAGGGGTTAACCGCCCAAAAGATGAGAAAGAGTTTATGGAAGGGAATTTAGGATTTACTTCTGAGCTATTGGAGCTCTTGGAAAAACACAATAATAAAGCTCCGGTACTTATTGCATCTTCTATACAAGCCGAAAAGGATAATTTATATGGTATAAGCAAAAAGGCGGCAGAAGATTTAGTTTTTAAATATGGAAGGCAAAATGCTGTAAAAGTATTTGTCTATAGGCTGCCAAATATATTTGGTAAATGGTGCAGACCAAATTATAATTCTGTGGTAGCTACATGGTGCTATAATATAGCAAGAAATTTGGAAATTAAAATAAGTGACCCGGATATCGAGCTTACATTGTGCCATATAGATGATGTAGTAAGTGAATTTATTTGTGCACTGAACAATAAGGAGACAAAAGACGGCGTATTTTGCAAAGTGCCTAAGACATATAAAATAAAACTGGGTGAGCTTGCTGAAAAAATTTATTCGTTCAAGAAAAGCAGGGATACTCTTATTATGCCATCCTTGCAAAACGAATTTGATAGGGCATTGTACGGGACTTATTTATCTTATCTGGAAGAAGATAAATTTTCATATAAATTAAAGAAAAGTGAAGATGACAGGGGATGGCTTGCTGAATTTATTAAGTCTGAAAGTATGGGACAAATATTTGTTTCAAAAACGAAACCCGGTATTACAAGGGGTAACCACTGGCACCATACGAAAGCTGAAAAATTCCTTGTTGTTCAAGGAGAAGCTGTTATCAGGTTTAGAAAAATCGATAGCGATGAAGTGATTGAATACAGAGTGAGTGGGAACATGCCTGAAGTTGTTGATATCCCTACCGGATATACCCATTCTATTATAAATATCGGTAAAGAAGATGTTATTACACTCTTCTGGGCAAGTGAAATTTTTAATTCGGAAAAGCCAGACACGTATAGGCTGGAGGTTTAGAATTTATGGAAAAAATGAAGGTAATGACAATAGTAGGTACAAGACCTGAAATTATTAGATTATCAGAAGTTATTAAGGCTTGTGATAAATATTTTAATCATATATTAGTGCATACAGGACAAAATTGGGACTATACACTTAATCAGGTGTTTTTTGAAGAACTTGAATTAAGAGAACCTGACTACTATTTAAATGCAGCAGGAAGTCATTTAGGTGAGACTATAGGAAATATAATTGCAAAATCTTATGAAGTATTATTAAAAGAAAAACCAGACGCATTACTAATTCTCGGTGATACAAACTCAGCACTATGTGCAATTCCTGCAAAAAGGCTTAAAGTGCCAATATTCCACATGGAAGCAGGAAACAGGTGCTTTGACCAAAATGTACCTGAAGAAATTAATAGAAAGATAGTAGATCATATATCAGATATTAATTTACCATATACAGAGCACAGCAGAAGATATCTGCTGTCTGAAGGTATACGAAAAGAGCATATATTTGTAACAGGGTCGCCTATGACTGAAGTACTGCACAAGAATATGGATAAGATCCAGCAGAGCAAAGTTTTAGGTGAACTTGGGTTGGAGTCAGGAAAATATATATTAGTTTCAGCTCATAGGGAAGAGAATATTGATAATGAAAAAAACTTCTTCTCATTAATGAATGCTCTTAATAGCATTGCAGAAACATATAAACTACCAATTATTTACTCCACTCATCCCAGGAGCTGGAAGAAGATTGAAGAGAGAGGTTTTAAATTTCATCCGCTAATAAGACAGCTTAAACCTTTTGGTTTCTTTGACTACAACAAATTGCAGTTAAATGCATTTTGTGTGTTGTCGGATAGCGGTACTTTATCTGAAGAGTCGGCTATACTTGGGTTCCCGGCGGTGTTGATAAGGACTTCTACCGAGAGGCCGGAGGTGTTGGATAAGGGAACTGTGGTTATAGGGGGTATTACTGAAAAGGATGTGCTTCAGGCAGTAGCGCTTGCGAGGGCTATGTGGGAAAGCAACGAAAAAACAGTCCTTGCACCTGATTATGCAGATGATAATGTTTCGGTGAAGGTTGTTAAGATTATACAGAGCTATACGAAAATAGTGGATAAGGTTGTTTGGGCGAGAGAGTAACTAAAGTAGAATTTCCCGAAAAAAGGAAGGTAATGTAAATTATGCGAATTGTACTAGTTTGTCCGTCAAACATGCTTTATATGCCATATGTAAGCAATTATGAAAAAATATTAAAAGAAAGCAACGTAGATTACACAATAATAAATTGGGATAGATTTCAAATAGAGGATAGAAGTGCATACAAATATAGAGATAAAAAGATAGGGCATAAAAGAAACTATTATGATTATCTTAAATATAAGAAGTTTGTTTTAGAAAAGTTAAATGAAATTAAATATGACAAGTTAATAATATTTGGATTGCAGTTATCCTATTTTCTAAAAGCATTTCTATTAAAAAATCACAAAGGTAAATACATAATAGATATTAGAGATTATAATCAAATAATAAAGTTTTTCAATATAAAAAAATTAATAGAGAATTCAGCTTTTACAGTAATATCTTCACCTGGATATAGGTTATGGCTTCCAAGTTGTCAAAATTATATAATAAATCATAATACACAAATAAACAGTATAAAAGAATTAAAACCAGTGAGCATCAAATCCAAATATAAAAAAATAAGCATTGCTTGTATAGGAGCAATAAGGGATCATGACATTAACATAGCTTTTATAAACTCATTAAAAAATAATGACAATATAAAGATATATTTTCACGGTCAAGGGGATATTAACAAGGATATAACAAATCATATTATAGTTAATAAAATAAATAATGTCATGCTTACTGGTAAGTATAATAAACAAGATGAAATTGAGCTTTATTCAAAAAGTGATTTAATTAATCTTTTAAGATATAATGATGGGATAAATAATAGAACTGCTCTTCCAAATCGATTATATAATTCTCCTATATATGGAAAACCAATATTAGCATATAAAGGGACATTGTTATCGGAATTAGTTGAGAAATATAAATTAGGATTAGTTATAGATTCATTTGTGGGAATTGAAGATAAAATTTATTCATATTTAAATAATTTTAATAAATTGGAATATGAAGAAGGACGAATTTCATTTCTATCTGAGGTAATAGCTATAAATCAATTATTTGTTGAAAAAGTTAAAAAGTTTGTTAATGAACAACCAACGCAGTAGCTGTGGTTTTTTATTCAGAGATACTTATGGGAAAAACAAACATTGAAAACTTCTTTCTGTATAACTATTCTATTAAATTGCTATGAAAATTTTTATAATTTATATAGTATTGATATATACCAAAAACGGAAGGGAAAATACCAGATGAAAGTTTTATATTTAGATTTTTTGTATCCTGAAGGTCATATACGCCAAAATACGACTTATATCAGATGCCTTTCCCAAATTGCAAAAGTGTATGTCTTATGTCCTAAAGGACGTTATACTCGTCTGCCTCCAGAGGTAGAAATAATAGAAAAAGATTCTTTAGCAATTAAAGATGGAAAGATACTTGCTAGATTAAGTTCACTTAAGATAATGCTGCTATCTGCTATTACAGCTCGCAAATTAAAGCCGGATTATATTTTTGTGTCGTCTTATGAAACTATGATGTTTGCGATTGGTAGATTGTTTTTTCGAAAAAAGGATAGACTGTTTTTACTTCATCATTCCAACATAGATGAGCTAGAAAATAAAGTTAAGCGCTGTTTTTTTAAAAGCTATGTGAAAAAACCTGAGCATATAGTATTTGAAGATTTCATTCGCGATTATCTTATAAATACTTATAAACTTGATGCATGCCGAGTTCATGTGTTGCCACATCAACTTAATATGAACAAACAAGAGAATAGTGAAGATAATATTTACAGTTGTGTTGGCCTAAGTAATAGTAACGATGAAGAAATAATTTCTAAAATTATTGATATAGAGAAAAAACAGGAAATATTTTTAAAATCTAAGTGTAAAGTTGTTCTTAGATCGAAGTTAACAGAATTTGATAATGGATATCTTACAGTTATCAAAGGATTTTTAAATGAAGATGTTTATAATCATTATATAAATAATAGCAGATGTATATACATGCCATTCCCTAAATCATTTAGGAATAGAATGAGTGGAACATTAGTTGATGCTCTTTCCAATAACAAAATTGTATTTGGTAGTAATATTCCGCTAATGCAGCATTATGCTTCTAAATATCCATCAATTTGTAAGATAGTCAATAGTGCTGATGATTTATTTGAGCACATTCTTAGCATTAAGACGATAGTAGAAGATAAACAGATTGACGATTTTGTGCAGTTCAAGGCTGCTCACTCGGAAGATAAAATCAAGGATGTTCTAAAAAATATATTTGAGGTAAAGGAATAAAAAGTTGCTATGTGCTAAGAATAATCTTGTTATTTTGATTATAACCAAGTAGGTTTTTTCTATATACCAATGTTCTATATACTTTTTTATAACTCACATTTCGCATATTTGATTATTGTAGCGATACATTTTTATGTAATATTTATTATGGAACATTTGTAATAGTATAACAGTGAATTTTTGTATGTAAAAACAAAAGAAATATACAGTTTTACAGAGTATTACAAATAAATTTCTAATATTTACATTCGCATAATATATTTGCTTACCTTGCACAAGGGTGCGAAATATGGGTTACAAATTCAAATAATGAGAAAATTTTATAATCCGCTGAATACCTAAAACCTTTAAATGTTTAAGAGAGCGCAAAACTATATTATAAATTGGGAATGGATATAAATGTTTGGAAGTATTTGATATAAATTCTATTAATACATAGCTGGTAGAAGGCCTAAATTTAGTGTGGAATTATGCAATAATATTGGAGTCGATAGGATTTTTTAATAAGTTATTAAAAAGGAAATATTTAGATATATTTAGGGAGACATAATTATGCAAAATAGCGGTTCGAGTAATTTAGATATTAACTTGAAATATTTAAAGAACAATTATAACTGCCATAAGACTAGAGCAGCACAAAATAGCCATATAATTTTTTTTGCAGGCATAATTGCTAGTTTAAATGTATTATTTTCTAATAATTATATTGTTTCTTTAATAGTTGTAGGTTTTGAATTAGCAGTTTTAACTTATTATTTTGCGAAAAAGGATATAACAAAATATATAGGCAACTATTTAATTTTTTTATGCCTAAGTTTCGAATTTGATATATTGGTGGGTTCAGATGAGTTTTATGGATTTAAAAACTTTAGAATATTAGGTATTAACCTTGGTATTTTGGCCTTATTACCTATAGCAATACTAGCCATTTTTAAGAAAATAAAAATAAAAGAAATAAAGGAGGAGTTTCCTCATATATATAAATTTGCAACAGTTTTAATTTTTATGAATGTTACAGGATTTATTATGGGTTTATTTCAAATATTGATAAATGACAATAATATACAAAATATGGAAAATATGTTCTCAACCTTTATCGGTATAAGTTACAATATGATTGCAATGCTATTACTTATGATAACAGCTATAGCATATATACTTACATGGGAAAAAGACAAACTAGATCAATTAAATAGTTATTTAACTGCAATTTTGATAGGGGTAGTTATTTCAATGATTGTATCCCTTGCAACTGGAAATTTTGGTTGGTATGGTGGCGTTGATACTTTACTGGTAACCAATGTAATACGATATATACCATTTATGTTACTATTACCATTTTACAAGAATTGCAAGTCACAAAAAACTCTAATAATAATATTTGCAATAATAGGACTTGTGCTATCTTTAATGTATAATGCCACAGGTAAGATTATTATTATATATCTGTTGGTGCCAATTGCAGTATGTGTAATATTATGGAAAAGAAAAAAAATTCTACCTTTGATGCTGACGTTATTGATTCTACCAATAATAGTTGTTTTAAGTATACAAGCTGTAGACATCTTGGCAAGTAACAGTGTGCTATTTAATGTTAAACTGACTCAAGCTTTATCACTTCTTAAATTTTGGGATTCAAACTGGCTTATAAACATGCCGTCGTCTCCTCGTACTAGAATTATAGAATTTATTAATATTGTGTATGAGTATCTACAAAAACCATGGATGTTTTTATTAGGCAAAGGTTATATGGGAACTATCACAGATCATATAGGAATGTTAGGTACAACATTTATACCTTATTCTTATTCGATAAATGAATGGAATAATGGAACATTCTACGGGGTTCACGAAACGTTCAACATTTTGTTCTTATATAATGGATTACTTGGTATAGTTTTCTACTTTTATATGCTTAAATTTGTGCTTACAAATTTCACTAAGAGTCCATGGATATTAATAGGGGGTTTTTGGTTTTTGATGGTTTACGGATTCTCGGTTACTATGTCAGCTTTTGGAATTGTTGCTTTACTATTGGGATACAGTGAACTAGATACCTACAAGAGAGGGTGCAAATAAAATGAAGAAGGTTGGAATCATCACTTATCAAGATATTGCTGATGGTAAAGGACGTTTTTTGCAGGCATATGCGTTATATACAGTAATTAATAAACTGGGGTATGATGCAGAAATTATAGACTATTACCCCATTACGATGGAAGGAAGAACAAGGCCGGTATTATCAAAAAAAATATTTAAGATAATGAGGAATCCAAAGCTTTTACCTAATTATATTGCAAAATTACAACAATGTATCCTAAATAAAATCTTTCAAAAACAACTAATTGAAAAAAGAAATAAATACGAATCATTTATCCGTGAAAATATTAAGGTTACTGATAAAAAATATTACGGATATCAATCAATTTTAGAAGCTAATTTATGTTATGATGCATTTGTTTGTGGAAGCGACCAGATATGGAATCCTTACTTTCAAGGTAAAGATTCGGGATACTATTTGCAGTTTGCTCCAAAAGAGAAAAGAATTGCATATGCCCCTAGTCTAGGTACAATTCAACTTGATGACGAGAGTAAAGAAATTTTAAAATCAAAAATAAGTGAAATTCCATTCGTATCGGTTAGAGAAAAAAGTGGAGCGAAATTAATTTCTAATCTTATAGGCCGAAATGTGGAAAATGTGCTGGATCCAACCTTATTGCTGCCAAAAGAATGGTGGGATGATTTTGCCAATGAAACAATTATTACAGAAAGACCATATATATTGACATTTTTGTTTGATAATAGTAGTTATCCTCGTAAAGTAGCAAAGAAACTTGCTAATGAGTATGGATATGATATTATTTCCATCCCAGATACTCTTAGAGATATTTTTTCATATAGTCATAAAGAAATCAGCATTGGACCAGAAAGGTTTGTAAGTTTGTTCAAAAATGCGGCCTTTGTTTGTACGCAATCATTTCACGGCACGATATTGTCTTTAATTTTTAATAAGCCGTTTTATGTTTTTGATAGAGAAACAAAAGCTTATGTCTCAGGCGTGTTTTCGCGCATAAAAGATTTACTAACAATGGTGGGATTAGAAGACCGTGTTTTAAAAAGCGGTGAAGATATTCCCCAAAATAGCTTAAAAATAGACTATACACGTGCAAATGACATTTTGGAAAGTAGAAGAAGAGAGTCACTGGAATATTTAAAAAAATCATTACAACAGGTAACTGGAGGCGAAAATATTGTTAGCGTCGGTTGAAAAATGTACTGGATGCATGGCATGTTTGAATAGTTGCCCTAATGGTTGTATTTCTAGCGTTATGGATAAAGAAGGATTTTTCCAGCCTGTAATTGACACAGAACGCTGCTTGGACTGTAGAAAATGTGAAAATGCATGTCCAATTATACAAGGTACACTTAAGAAAACTAGAGAAGACCCCGATGTTTATGCTGCTTGGAATAAAGATGAAAAGATTTTAAAACAGAGCTCGTCAGGAGGTATATTTGGAGTATTCGCACAATACATTTTGTCGAAACAGGGTGTTATTTTTGGAGCAGCATATTGCGATGGACTTGAGGTTTGCCATATTGCCATTGAGAAATTGGATAATTTACATAAACTTCAGGGGTCAAAGTATGTCCAGAGTAATATTGGAGAGAGCTACAGACATGTGAAGAAAGCACTAGTTGAAAATCGATATGTTTTATTTACTGGAACACCTTGTCAGATTGCAGGGCTCTATGCTTTTTTAGAAGGAGATAAATTTGAAAACCTTCTTACTTGTGATTTGGTTTGCCACGGTGTACCATCTCCAGGGGTATTTAAGAGCTATATTAATTATTTAGAAATTAAAGAAATGGCAAAAATTACTGGTATTGAAATGAGAACTAAGAAAAGAGGATGGAGTTCTGTTTTTGATATGAGGTATATTTATGATAATTCTAAAGAAATAGAAATCAAAAATGCTTTCAAGGATGCTTATATGAACGGATTTTTAAACAATATATACTTGAGGAAATCTTGCTATAATTGCAAATATGCCAAAATACCTCGTGAAAGTGATATTACATTAGGCGATTTTTGGGGTATTGGCAATGATATACCTTTTAATCATCCAACAAAACAAGGAGTTTCTTTGGTCTTAGTAAACAGTGAAAAGGGTAAAAAACTGTTTGAACAATGTAAAGAAAATATGTTTTTTGAAAAACGCACATTAGAGGAAGCAAAAAAAGGCAATGTAATGCTTTCGCAACGGAAATATGAAAATCCTTATAGGGAACAATTTTTTATGGATTATCAAAAAAAGTCGTTTGAGGAGTTAATATCATTATATTTAAATAGAAGGCAAAGTTGTAAATATGCCATGATAAATGGGATTATCAAAGTGATTGGTCGTAAAAATATAAAAAAAATTAAGAAATTGTTGGGAAGAGCATGAAAGGCATAAATAAAAGCTTAATAAAATTAAAAAATATCGCAACTAATGAACTTATTTATATTATATCAGATATTTTAATAAAAGCCATTGCTTTTGTTTCCATGCCATTCTTCTTGAAAGTAATGACAACTGAAGACTTCGGAAAATTTTCTCTTTATGTAACATATATTACTATCTTTGGTATTTTTTTTGGATTAAACGTGTCTAGTGCCATTGTTAAGTATTGTGTAGATAAAGTAGATAGTAGAAAGTATTTAGCGACTGCTATTTGGATTGTTATTATTGGAAGCTCTGCTTTTTCGGGATTGATTTTAAGTGGACATTACTTATTTGGCTTTCTTAGAATGGAATGCAAAGCATTGGTGGTAATTTTAATTAGTACTGCTTTTAGCTGCTTGATCAATGTTGGCCTTGAAGTAATCCGTTCCGAGAAAAATGCAATATTATACGGAGCCTCAAGTGTTTTGAATAGTTTAATTTCTACAGTATTTGGACTTATTTTAGTTTATACAATGAAAGATAATTTAGCTTTTTGGCGATTAAATTCAATTTGTATTTCGAGCATGATAATAGGAGGAGTTCTTACTATCCGTTTGCTGTATAGGGATGGTGTTAAGGGAAATATAGAGACGGCGAGATATTTGCTTTCATACTCAATACCATTGATACCATATGCATTATCTACAACTATTTTAGCTCAGGTCAACAGATTATTTTTAGCTGAAATAAGCTTGTCGGAAGTAGGTATTTACAGTTTTGCTTCAAATATAGCAATGCTAATATATATAATATCTCTAGCTCTTCACCGGTCGTTTCAGCCGTATCTTTTTGAGGCGTTACGAGACAATAAAGGCTATAAAAATCAATTGAAACGAAATATTGGAATTTTTTACTTTTTTTACATCGGTTTTATATTTGGAACTGAAATTCTAATATTGATATTTGGAAATGAAGCATATTATGGAGCTGTTAAGGTTATACCGATACTGATTTTAGGATATGGGTATTTTTTCTTATATTCCTTATATATTAATTTCATGTATTTCTATAAAAGAAATTTAACAATATCATTATTCTCTATTTTAAGCGCATTAATTGCGATTGCGGCTAATCTAATATTAATTAGACCACTTGGATATATAGGAGCTGCTTTAGCGACTCTGATTTCTTATTTTTCATTATTTGTTCTTGGTTGTTTTAATGTAACAAAAAGGCTCAATATAACTGTATTTAATGCGAAAAAAATATTTTTTTTACAAGTGATGTTGATTTTGCCAGTATTTATTAAAATGTTAATTATTTATTAACTTAAAACTATCTGGGAGGTGATTTTAGATGATTATTCGCTCTAAAGCTCCACTTCGTTTAGGTCTAGCAGGTGGTGGGACAGATGTATCTCCGTATTGCGATGAATATGGTGGTGCGGTATTAAATGTAACGATTAACATGTATGCTTACTGCACAATTGAGCCGACAAATGACAATAAAATAGTCTTTATTGCACCAGATAGAAATCAAATTTTTGAGTGCGAGAGCAAACCAAGTATTGAGATTGACCATCAACTGATTTTGCATAAAGGCATCTATAATAGAATTGTAAAGGACTATAATAATGGTAAACCCTTATCATTTAGGATGACTACGTATTCTGATGCACCAGCTGGTTCTGGTCTCGGATCATCTTCCACGATGGTAGTTGCAATTATTAAAGCTTATATGGAGTGGCTGAACCTTCCATTGGGTGAATATGATTTGGCTTATCTTGCTTATGAGATTGAACGAATAGATTTAGGTTTGGCTGGTGGAAAACAAGACCAATATGCGGCCACATTCGGGGGATTTAATTTTATGGAATTTTTTGGTAACAACAGAGTAATTGTAAATCCATTGCGAATTAAAAATTGGATTAAAAATGAAGTGGAAAATTCTCTAGTGTTATATTATACAGGGACGTCAAGAGAATCAGCAGTAATTATTGATGATCAGATTAAGAATACCAGGTCCAAAGTTGAGAAAAGTTTAGAAGGAATGCATGAACTGAAGTTTTTTGCAATTGAGATGAAGAATGCATTATTAAGAGGTGAGTTTGAAAAGTTTGCCTATTGTTTGAATAAAGGATGGGAATCTAAGAAAAAGATGTCCCAGGCTATAACGAATCCATTGATTGATGAAAGGTATGAATTCATCATGAATAATGGTGGAAAGGCTGCCAAAGTATCTGGCGCAGGGGGGGGAGGATTTATGATGATTATTTGTGACCCAAGAGAAAGATATAGCCTTATGGAAAAGTTAAAAAAAACAGGTGGTAAAGTAATGGCAGCGCAGTTTACAGAGAAAGGTGCCCAGGCTTGGACACTTTATTAATGAACGAAAAATGCTTATAATAATTAGGAAAAGAGTATTATAAAAAGTATTATAATAAGTAAAACAATATGTGAAGGTAATTTCTTTTATCGGTAGCAAAAGGGGGAAAGCTTAGAAATATGTAATATATTTTTCAATTTGCTCTCAGATGAATTTTTTATCGTTCACGGATATCGTTTGTCAGTTGTATTCAGCGGTTGAGAATGAAATGCTTTTTGAGGAGGAGTGATGATGGAGGCTATAATTTTAGCGGGAGGGTTCGGGACAAGACTTAGCAATATTTTGTTTGATGTTCCAAAGCCAATGGCACCTGTGAATGGAAAGCCTTTTTTAAAATATGTATTTGATTATCTTTTGAAAAATGGAATTACGCATGCTATTCTGGCGTTAGGTTATAAAGCAGAAGTTATACAAAAATATTTTGGTGACAAATATAAAGGAATCAGCATTACATATTCAATCGAAGATTTCCCTTTAGGGACTGGCGGCGCAATCAAAAAGGCATTGAGCTGTTGCAATGAAGATGACGTATTCGTTTTAAACGGTGACACTTATTTTGATGTGAATCTGAAAGAGATGAAGTTATTCCACGATAATAAGAAAAGTAACCTGACTATAGCTGTGAAAGCGATGAGAGATTTCGATAGATACGGCACTGTTGTAATTGAAGATCATATGATCAAACGGTTTGAGGAAAAAAAGCCGACAGATCAAGGCAAAATTAACGGCGGTATATATCTTATAAAAAAGACAATATTTGATTTGGTTGATGAAGAATCATTTTCATTCGAGAAAATCATGTTAGAAAGTGGTATTATTGATATATATGCTTTCGAGAGTGAGGGATACTTTATTGATATTGGAGTGCCAGAAGATTATTATAGAGCGCAAAAAGATTTTAAGGATATGTAGAGAGATTATGGTTAAAGCAGGTGATTATTTGTGAATAAGGCAGTCTTTCTGGATCGCGATGGAACAATTAATAGAGAAGTAAACTACCTCTACAACCCAAATGATTTTATTTTCATTCCTGGTGCTATAGAAGCCATTAAGGTATTTCATGAATTAGGTTACCATGTGATTGTAATAACAAATCAGGCTGGAGTTGCTAGAGGATACTTTAAAGAAGCTGATGTGAAAACACTCCATCAGCACATAGATAAACTGCTAGCAGCAGAGGATACCTATATTGACGCTTACTATTATTGTCCACACCATCCCGAGGGAACAGTGGAAGAGTATAAAATAGAATGTAATTGCAGGAAACCCCACACTGGACTGATTGAGCAGGCTGTTAAGGATTTTGATATAGATTTAAGTGAGAGCATTATTATTGGTGATAAGGAAATAGATGTACAGACTGGCAAGAATGTCGGAATTGGGAATAATGGGTCTGGATGGTGTGTATTGGTTAGAAGTGGACATCCAGTGGACGAGAAGAAAACGGTAGCTGATATAGTATGTGATAGCTTATATGAGTTTAGTAAGTTGCTGCCTAATATGTTGAGAAGTTAATAAAATCAGGTTAGCAACTTATGAACTGTTACTTAATTATAAATACATCATAATTTCATGGAGATTGCATACATGAAGTAGGTAAACTTATTAATAAATAAAATATCCAATATTATCGAATACTGGTATTGCCGTGTTGTGTTCAAAATGGCACGTTTTGGAAAATTAATTTTGATTCCGTACGGGCAGTAGCTTTTAAATAGAGCCGAATATGGATAACGAGGTATTGCATACCATTGTAGAAAAATATAATATGAAAATGCTGGTCTATTTCGGAAGCTACCAGACAGAATACTATAATAAGGATAGCGACATTGACATAGCGTTTTTGACGGCGCGGCCAATAGCCCTGGATGATCAGATCAGCCTTCTGGAAGACCTCATACATTTTCACAGGAAAAGTGAGATTGACCTTGTGGACTTGAGGAAAGCCGACCCTGTTTTAAGGTATGAGGTGGCTCTAAACGGCAGGGTGCTGTATGAGAAGGAAGAAGGATTGTTTGAGAGGTACGGCCTTTTTTACATAAAGAGATTTTATGAGCTCAAGCCTATAATAGAAGAGGACATGAAGAGAATAGGAAGAGAGATAGAGGAAGTGCTTAAAGATGCGGGACAATGTGGTAATATGTAAAAAGCTGGATGTACTGCTTGGATATTATAAAGAGTTGAAAGAAATGGATTTTGCATTAAAAATCGCACCTTCGACCGGTTTGAGGAATATACTGGTCCATGAGTATCAGAAAATTGATGACGGTATAGTGTTTAAGTCAATAAATAATGTATTGAGCTATTACCTGGAGTACATAGAGAAAATTTCAGCTTACCTGGGGTGCAGGCAGCGGGAAATACTTTCAAGGGACTAAAACGGGGGTCGGGATGAGACGGAAGCTTAAAGCCAACCTGTTGGTTTTAATTGATATAATCTTAATAAATATATCGCTTATATCTGCATATCTGTTAAGATTTGACGGGGTCATCGGCAGGATACCGCCCGATTTTTTAAGAAATGCGGTTTACCTCGCTGTGGCAGCCACCATCGTAAAGATAGCCTGCTTCATTTTTTTCCGCCTTTACAGCAGCCTTTGGAAGTATGCGGGGGCATATGAGCTTGCTTCCATAGTAATGGCGGCTTTTATCGGCAATATGATTATGACCAGCCTAGTGCTTGCTTCCCATACCGAGCTGCCCAAGGGAGTGCCTTATGCCGAGCTGGTGCTCACTTACGCCAAGGCGCCCAGGAGCATTTTCGTCATCACCTTTTTCATCGACATATTCCTCATCGGCTTGGTGAGGTTTGGGTACAGGGTGGTAAGGAGGCTGGTTAAAGGAGAAATCATCCGCATAAAAGATGCGAAACGGGTGTTGATCATCGGAGGCGGCGAGGCAGGAGCCATTATCGTTAAAGAGCTTAAACTCCATCCGGAGCTAAAGTCCGTGCCTGTGGCGATAATTGACGACGATGAATTTAAAATAGGAATGAAGCTAAACGGCGTACCCATTGTGGGAAACCGCAGCAAAATAGCCGAAGTGGCCCGGAAACAGGATATAGACGAAATTATAATAGCCATACCTTCGGCTGCAAGGAAAAATATAAACGAGATATACAACGAATGTTCCAAGACCGATTGCAAAATTAAAATTCTCCCGTCGGTTGCGGAGCTTATAGACGAATCGGTGGTAATACAGAAAATCCGCGATGTAAATATCGAGGACTTGCTGGGCAGAGACCCTATCAATCTCGATTGCAGTGAAATAGAGACTTACATCAAGGGCCAGGTGGTGCTTGTTACAGGCGGTGGGGGCTCAATCGGGTCTGAGCTGTGCAGGCAGATTGCGACCTTTAATCCTAGGCAGCTTATAATTCTGGACAATTATGAGAATAACCTGTACGACATCCAGAACGAGCTGCTTTACAAGCATCCGGATCTGAATCTTGTGCCTGTGGTAGCCAATATAAGGGAAAAACAGCGGCTGGATAACATCTTTGCCACCTACAGGCCCGGCGTAGTGTTCCATGCGGCGGCCCACAAGCATGTGCCGCTAATGGAGGCCAATCCTACCGAAGCCGTAAAAAACAATGTCTTCGGCACTATGAATGTGGCGGAATGCTCCGATAGGTTCGGGGTTAAAAGATTTGTGCTTATTTCTACAGATAAGGCTGTCAACCCCACCAACATCATGGGCGCTACAAAAAGGATAGCCGAAATGATAATACAGGCCATCAATAAATACAGCAAAACCGAGTTTGTAGCGGTGAGGTTCGGGAATGTCCTCGGCAGCAACGGCAGCGTCATACCACTTTTTAAAAAGCAGATTGAGCAGGGGGGGCCTGTCACCGTCACCCACCCTGAAGTGATAAGGTACTTCATGACCATACCCGAAGCGGTGCAGCTTGTGCTTCAAGCCGGGGCCATGGCCAAGGGCGGAGAGATATTCGTTTTGGACATGGGGGAGCCAGTCAAGATCTATGACCTGGCGAGAAATCTTATCAAATTATCCGGATTTGAGCCTGATGAGGACATAAAGATCGTGTTTACAGGTTTGAGGCCGGGGGAAAAGCTATACGAAGAATTGCTGCTGGCTGAAGAGGGCCTGCAGGCCACCAAGCATGACAAGATTTATGTGGCCCAGCCCGTTTTTACCGACCTGGCACTGCTCAAGAGGGAGATTGAAGTACTGAAGGAAATTATCACGAACAACGCCGATGGGGTTATGGACTATATCCAGACCATAGTGCCCACTTACAAGAAGGCTGAGCATGGTTAGGATTCGATTGTGGCTATGACTTGGCAAAGCTGTATTAATTGTTGTGCTTGAATAGATCAACATAAACGGAATTATAACAATAGACATGGATTTTTATATATTTTATAATATAATATATATAAATACATCGAATAATGTATCGAAATATTAGGAACGAATACTTGAGTAATATGCTTATCTGATTTCAATATATTTACATCACTGTATTAAAATTGTCATTCAAATTTGCCGGATTAATGATATAATGGATTAATGATATAATATAGTCAGCCGTGTCCCACAGCCTATAGAAGGAGTGTGTTTTGTGAGTAAGAAGATACTTATAGTGGATGACGAGAAAAACATCGTAGACATATTAAAATTCAATCTGAAAAAAGAAGGTTTTTCCACGATAGAAGCTTATGATGGGGAAGAGGCAGTGAAGATGGCTTTAAGCCAAAAGCCCGACCTTATATTGCTTGACGTCATGCTTCCCAAAATGGACGGTTTTTCCGTATGCCGCAAGCTCAGGCAACATATTTCGACTCCCATACTCATGCTGACCGCCAAGGAGGAAGAAGTTGACAAGGTGCTGGGGCTCGAACTTGGGGCCGACGATTACATTACAAAGCCCTTCAGTCCAAGGGAGCTGATGGCGAGGGTGAAGGCGAATTTAAGAAGGATGGCCATAGAGGAGACGGCTGCAGCCGGGCAGGGGAATGTGCTTTGCTGTGGTGATCTGGTAATAGACATAGACCGTTACGAAGTGAGGCGCGGTGATGAGATCATCGAGCTTACTTTGAGGGAGTTTGAGCTGGTCAAGTTTCTTGCCCTTCATCAGGGACAGATTTTTTCGAGAGAAAACTTGCTTGAGAAGGTGTGGGGCTATGAGTACTACGGTGATGTCCGCACGGTAGATGTGACGGTGAGGAGGATCCGTGAAAAGCTGGAGAAGGATCCGGCCAACTATCAGTATATACTCACCAAAAGAGGAGTAGGGTATTATTTTAACAAGTTTAGTTAAAACTTTGACTAATTGGCGGCGGGTCCTTTGTCAGTACAGAGCCCGCCGCGCATAAGCCATTGCCCATATCGGAGGTATGCATGTTTCTAAAAACTTTGCAATGGAGGCTCGTCAGTTTTTTTTGCCTGGTTGCTGTTTGCCTGATAATTCCGATAGGCTTTTTTCTCAATAAAAGTGTTGAGGATTCATATTATGATAGCTTTAAGCAAGGCATAGAGCGGGGATTTAAGGTATGGTCCATAGCCGGCAACCCGAGCGCGGAGGAAATACTTGCCGAGCTGAGAGATCGGGGAAACGCCAGCCTTTTTTTGATTATAGGAAGTGATAAAAGCTATACTGTTGTCAACAGAAAGGACAATAATATTATCCATTCGAGCGATCCCAGGTTTAATCAAAACGACCCGGGAAAGTTTTTTAACGAGCTGCTGGAATCGGATAACTTTGTGCTGGCCATGGCAGGAAAAGAGGGCGGAAAGAAGAAGCTGATGCGCTATGAAGACAGGGATTTCTTTGACTATGCCCGCCCGGTGGGAGACTTTGTCCTCTATTTCAGGTATTACAAGGAGGGCTGGCAACACACGATCAATACATTCAACAACCTTGTTTTAAGCAGCTTGTTCATCGCCCTTATAGTAGCTTTCGTACTGGGGTATACCTTGTCCAAAACAATCACCGTTCCCATAGTGAGGATAATGCACAGGGCTGAAAAGATAGCCGCCGGGGATTTTGACCAGGCCCTTGTGGTAAAATCCAACGATGAGATAGGAAAGCTTGCCAGCACTTTCAACTACATGGCTAAAAGCCTCAAGGATACGCTGGCGGAAATATCAAGCGAGAAGAATAAGATTGAGACGGTCCTTAACTACATGACGGATGGCGTAATCGCCTTTAACCTTAAAGGGGAGGTCATACACACCAATCCTGCTTCAAGGAAAATGCTGGTAGCGGAAAACGGGGAAGCGACTTTTAATGATTATGCAAAGAAATACGGCCTGGGCTTTACCCTGGAAGACATCATATATCTTGATAATATAAGAAATAAGGAAGTTAACATTTCCGTAGGGGACAGGACCATTAGGATATATTTTGCCGTTTTTACCGATGAGGCCAAAAAACCGGAGGGTCTCATAGCGGTCCTTCAGGATGTAACGGAGCAGCAGAGGCTTGAAAACATGCGCAAGGAGTTTGTTGCGAATGTTTCACATGAGCTCAGGACTCCTCTGACGTCGATCAAAAGCTATGCGGAAACACTGCTTGACGGCGTCCTTGATGACAGAGAAACGGCTGAAAAGTTCATCAGAGTCATAAATTCTGAAGCGGACAGGATGACGAGGCTTGTGAAAGACCTGCTTCAACTGTCAAGGCTGGACAACAATCAAATGCAGTGGAAATTTAAAAACATATCCTTTGTTGACCTTGTAAAAAGCTGCGTTGAAAAGATGGAGATAGAAGCAAGGAACAAAGGGCACCTGCTGGAGAGCTTTGTAATAGGGGATATACCTGAGATAAGGGCGGACTATGACAGAATCGAACAGGTGGTGCTCAACATTTTGAGCAACGCTATAAAATATACGCCTGACGGTGGCAACATAACCGTATATATAGGTAAAACCTACAGCGAGGTGTACGTCAAAGTATCGGACACCGGCATAGGAATCCCCCAACAGGACCTGCCGAGGATATTCGAGAGATTTTACAGGGTGGATAAGGCCCGGTCGCGGGAAATGGGAGGAACAGGCCTTGGGCTTGCCATAGCAAAAGAAATTGTGGAAGCTCATTCTGGGACGATATCCATATCCAGCGAGCCGGGGAAGGGCACCGAAGTGACGGTCAAACTGCCGGTTTCCGGCCCTTCTGCGGCTGTCACGGCTTGAGCCTGCATGTAATTTTCTTTTAAATGGCATGTAATGGTTTTGTAACATAATTTATGTATAATTATATCAGAAATCAATAAATGATAGAGGTTTTATATATGTTGAAAAGAACGGTCTCTGTGTTGTTGATATTAATATTTACAATAGCTTTTAGTGTGACTGCTTTTGCTTATGATACGACTACTTTAAACGATATAATCAGGAGTAGTGATGTAAAACCCACAAAGCAGTTTCTTGTGATGATAACAAAGCCGGATAAGAATGAAAACATTTTTCAAAAATCTTATATTATCTGTGGAGTTCCATATAAGTCCGGCATACGGGTGGCATTAGCTGTGTATAATGAAAAGTTGGGAATTTATGAAGATTTGCCCACCATCGACGGAGAAAGCAACTGGGATGCGGGGAATTTCTTTACAAAGGAAGTTGAGCTGAATAAAGGAACCAATAATATCAAGATAGTTGCGTACAAAAGCTCCGAAGCCAGCAACCCGAAAGTGGGAGAGAATGTGCAGGTGAATACCTTCACAATTATTGTCTTCACTGAAGATTTTAAAAAGAAGATTAATGATAACGATTTGACGATACCGGAAATACAAGAAAATGTGGATAAAGCCTTGATGAATATGCGCAGATAAATAGCAAGCTTTGAGGACTGAAATGTGCCGGATAAAATGGGAAAGGCTTAAGACATACATATTATTGGTTTTGATGCTGACAAGCTTGATACAGATAGGGATCCTATGGGATTATCAGAATCATGGGCTTCCCTTTAATTTTTTGTTGGGTATTTTTAACAGCACAGGCTCGGTTTTCATGGACAGCAGTGAGACCGTGAGGGAGGAGTTTTTTGTACCCTACAGGATTACGGCGTCAAACGGCAACGAATATCACTGGATAATCGGCAGAGATAACAGCTATCACCGGGAGCTGTGGGAGGAAGCAAAGTTTTACCTGAAGAATGCGCTTATATCAGGAAAGGCCCAGCAAAGTCTGCCGGCGGATGGCTGGGGTGAATTGATCACCGCAAAAGCCTTCATTTTCGAATTCAAGTCTAACATCAATCACCAGCTTCTGAAGTGGTTTATGGGATTGCCTGAGGCCCAGGCGGCTGAAGCCCAGGGCTTGCATAAAATGATAATTCTGCCCGGCGAGGGCTTAGATGAAGACGAGGTTGCCGTGTATATCCTGGATAATTCCGGCATACGCAAATATGTATTCCCCTTCCGGGAAGGAGGTATTTCTTACAAGGAGTACCAGAATATAATTGCGAGGCTGGAAAAGGGCAAGGAATGGGAATCTAAAGAGTATGCAGTGATAAAGGATCTGGGCTTGAGCGAGGTCCTTGCCATAAATCCTGATGTCCTGTGCGTCGTGAGAGGGTCAAAGTTCAGAGAATACGACAGTATAAGATTTGATGTGCCAGACAGGCTGTCCGGCAGCGATGAGGTGGCCGACGCAGTTCTTGGCGACGAAAGGGACAGTTACGACAGTTATATTGATTCTCAAAGCATCGTATTTAAAAACCTGGACAGCATTTTCAGGGTTTATAACGACGGTTTCCTTGAATATAGATATATTCCCGGCACCGAAGGGGATGATAAGGGCGATATAAGTTCAGCCTTTGCCAATTCTGCGACGTTTATTAGCAGGGTGAGCAAGCTGCTTAACACCAAGGCGGATATTTATCTGAGCCGGGTGGAGGAAAAGCCGGATTATTATCAATTCACATTTGACTATAGAATCGGCGACTACCCTATATATCTGGACTATGCAGAGGGGAAAGACGGGGAGCCGGTGACCAGCGCCGCCGTAATACAGGCCAACAGCAAAAGAATAATTAAGGTTCGCTGGATACTTAAAAATTTTGAGTTCACCGGGGAAAAAGCCAGCTACAACGTAAATATGGAAAATATTATGAATGATATCATAGGCGACATTGCCATGGATTCGAATAAGCCATTTGTAGTTGATATGGGAGTTTCTTACGTCGTTAAATCGGATGCGGATAAAAGCCTTGAACCGGTATGGTATGTAGATAGGAACGGCGACAATAAAGCAGTAGCTTTGCATAAAAAAGGAGAATGATCGTGGATTGGTCAAAGGCTAAAAGTATACTTATAGTAGTTATGCTTTTGCTGAATGTATTTCTCTTTGCTCTAATAAGTTTTTACATTTCCAACCAGGGTATTTCCAGGGAAACGATTTCAAATACCATAGAGATACTCAAAGGCAGGGGCGTGGCAGTTGAGACTGAAATACCTCGCTACAGCAGTGATACCCCGTCCCTTATATGTGAGAACGGGGGATATGACAGGGAGACAATAGCGGCAAAGCTTCTGGGGTTCGTGCCTTCCGGCGGCATCGGAGACGGCGACGTGTTGGAGAAGGACGGGAAAAAGCTTGTATTTCGTGAGAGCAGTTTTTTTGTTTACACTGATACTGCTCCTTCGGACGAAGTGGAGATTGAAGACCTGGAAAGCACGAAAAGCTATATAGGGAAGTTTCTTGATAGATTGGGCATTAATGCTGCAAACTATAAGTTGGACAGCTATGTCAGAAACCCTGATGGAAGTTGTACCTTCATGTTTACCGAGAAGTACAGAAATTTTCTTGTATATGACAACAGCATCAAACTGACGGCATCCCAAAAGGGCATAACATACCTGGAAAGCAGGCATAGAAAGATAAAAGGCTTTGCCGCAGGTTCGATGCGCATAATGCCGGCTTATCAAGTTCTTTTGAAAAATTTCGGCGAAGGAGACGAAAATGTTGTCATTACAGGCATAGATATAGGGTTTAAAGGGTACATAAAAGAAGAGGACAATATGCAGCAGTTTTCCCAAGGACCTGCCTGGCGCGTAACAACCAGCAATGGGGATATCAGATATTTTAAGGCTTCTGATGGAGAAGAAATTAATTGATTTAAAATTTCCAGTATTAATTTTTCCATCAGAGTGTTATAATGGTTTATGAATGTATTGTTTTTACTTGCAAAAGACAAAAAGGCAGGTGCTTAATTTTTGGAAAAATTTATAATAAATGGCTGTAGGCCATTACGCGGGGAAGTGTACATAAGCGGGGCCAAAAATGCCGCGGTAGCCATCATACCTGCTGCGCTGCTGGTGGATGGGCCCTGCAGGATAGAAAACGTACCTGATATAAGCGACGTTAAGCTGCTGGAGGATATTATCAAGCATCTTGGCGCCGAAATAAGATTTGAAGATAAGAACACTATTGTAATAAATTCCCATAAATTGCAATCCTATAAAGCGTCGTACGAGAGGGTCAAATGCATGCGTGCCTCCTATTATCTTATAGGCGCCCTTCTTGGGAGATTCGGAAAGGCGGAAGTGCCTTTTCCGGGAGGCTGCGATTTCGGTTTCAGGCCTATAGACCAGCATATCAAAGGCTTTGAGGCTCTTGGCGCAAAAGTGAAAATTGAGCACGGAATTGTATACGCTTATGCTGATGAGCTGGTGGGAAACCAGATTTACCTTGATGTGGTAAGCGTGGGGGCTACCATCAATTTGATGCTGGCCGCAGTAAAAGCAAAAGGCATCACAATAATTGAAAATGCCGCAAAAGAGCCCCACGTGGTAGATACGGCCAACTTTTTGAATGCCATGGGGGCAAATATCAAAGGCGCCGGCACCGATGTGATAAAGATAAGAGGCGTGGATACTCTGAAAGGGGGAGCTACGTACTCTATTATCCCTGATCAGATCGAGGCGGGTACATATATGCTGGCGGCGGCCGCGACAAGAGGCGACGTTACGGTCCGGAATGTAATACCCAAGCACATGGAGTCGCTGACGGCAAAGCTTACTGAGATGAATGTAAAGGTGATAGAGAACGGTGACTGGATAAGGGTGATTGGTGTGGATAGGCTCTCAAAGGTGAACATAAAAACTCTCCCTTACCCGGGCTTCCCGACGGATCTGCAGCCTCAGGCATCCGTCCTGCTGTGCCAGGCGGAGGGTACAAGCACCATCACCGAAGGTGTGTGGGATTCGCGTTTTCAGTACATAGATGAACTAAAGCGCATGGGCGCACATATAAGGGTAGAGGGAAGGATAGCGGTCATAGAGGGTCCCACCAGGCTTACCGGTGCCCCGATAAACGCCACCGATTTAAGGGCGGGAGCTGCCCTGGTCATCGCCGGCCTTACTGCCAAGGGAACGACGGAAGTACATAATATAAATTACATAGACAGAGGTTACGAGAACTTTGAAGAAAAGCTGAGAGCGCTTGGCGCAGATATTAAAAGGGTTGAAGACCGGCTTTCCGGGCCGGCAAACTGCAAATAGCGCGTGAGGGCGAAGGGGTTTACTTATGGTAAAGTTTTGCAGCTTGTACAGCGGAAGCAGCGGCAACTGCATTTTTTTGGGTAGGGGAAAAACCAAGATTTTAATAGATGTGGGTTTAAGTGGGAAAAAAATTGTTGAAGCGCTTGCTTCTATAGATGAAAAACTCTCGGAAATAAGTGCTATTTTGATATCACATGAACACAGCGACCATATAAAAGGCGCCGGGATTGTTTCCAGGAAATTCAATATCCCAATATATGCGAATGAGAAAACCTGGGAGGCGATGGAAAACCTGATAGGTCCTGTGGATATAAAAAACAGGATGTATTTTAACACCGGCGAAGAATTTGAAATAGGGGAAGTGGGAATAAAGACATTTCCTATACCCCATGACGCTTGCGAGCCTGTAGGCTTTAATTTTTTTGCCGGGAACAAAAAGCTGACAATAGCTACCGACATCGGGCATATAAACAAGGAGCTGCTCTGCAGCTTTAAAATGAGCGATTTGCTTTTGCTGGAGTCAAACCATGATATAGAGATGCTCATGGTAGGGCGCTACCCATGGCATTTAAAAAAGCGCATCCTAGGTGATCGGGGCCACCTGTCCAACGAAATGGCAGGCAAGGTGGCGGCTTATATGGCTGAAAAAGGCACAAGGAATTTACTGCTGGGGCATCTGAGCAAGGAAAACAATTTTCCTGAGCTGGCCTACCAGACGGTATACAATGCCCTCTGCGAGAAAAAAATACGCGTAGGGGAGGATGTTATGCTGGATGTGGCGCTGAGGGATAAGGTAGGTAAGGTTATAGAGCTGTAAAATAAAAAGACAAAACTGGGAGCCGGGATTGAAGAGTTAAGAGTTAGATGCAGATGGGGAATTGAGGACCAAATGAAAATAACTGTGATTGCTGTAGGAAAACTAAAGGAAAAATACCTTAAGGAAGCTATATCCGAATATAGTAAAAGGCTTTCCCGCTTTTGCAGTTTGAACATTGTTGAGGTGCCGGACGAGCAGGCGCCTGAGAGCCTGAGCGCGGCACAGGAGCTGCAGGTTAAGAGAAAGGAAGCTGAAAGGATCCTGAAGAATGTGAAAGAGGGGTCTTTGCTTGTGGCTCTGGATATAAAAGGTGAAAAGCTGGATTCGGAAGGGTTTGCGGCAAAGCTGCAAGCTTTTTTTGTTTCGGGAGGCTCCCATATCACCTTTGTTATAGGCGGCTCCCTTGGACTTGATGAAGAGCTGCTCAAGACGGCAGATTTCAGGTTTTCCCTTTCAGACCTCACTTTTCCCCACCAGCTGGCGCGCCTCATACTGCTGGAGCAGCTGTTCAGGGCCTTCAAGATAATCAACGGGGAGCCGTATCATAAGTAAGAGAAAGGCAGTACTATCCTCATAACATAGTATAACATTCAGATGGGTTTGTGATATAATATTGGTGTAATATGTATAACAGGCAGGTGAATAATGTGAGTCCGCTATCGAGAGAGTTAATTATTAAGTTAGCAAAG